>OIGN01000146.1_pt1 | contig 28382 bp, 22 predicted proteins | sample 1582281 | NCBI WGS metagenome assembly OIGN01 (sample SAMN02674607, study PRJEB24791) | human gut metagenome, SKBSTL069 | isolation source: stool | host: Homo sapiens | place: USA
TCATTGGAGAACAGATGATTGATGTCTTAGGGCCGGAGAAACGCAGACGGCGTACCACACAGGAAAAGATCGCAATTGTTCAGCAGAGCTTTGAACCGGGGATGACGGTCTCCCTCGTTGCCCGGCAACATGGTGTAGCAGCCAGCCAGTTATTTCTCTGGCGTAAGCAATACCAGGAAGGAAGTCTTACTGCTGTCGCCGCCGGAGAACAGGTTGTTCCTGCCTCTGAACTTGCTGCCGCCATGAAGCAGATTAAAGAACTCCAGCGCCTGCTCGGCAAGAAAACGATGGAAAATGAACTCCTCAAAGAAGCCGTTGAATATGGACGGGCAAAAAAGTGGATAGCGCACGCGCCCTTATTGCCCGGGGATGGGGAGTAAGCTTAGTCAGCCGTTGTCTCCGGGTGTCGCGTGCGCAGTTGCACGTCATTCTCAGACGAACCGATGACTGGATGGATGGCCGCCGCAGTCGTCACACTGATGATACGGATGTGCTTCTCCGTATACACCATGTTATCGGAGAGCTGCCAACGTATGGTTATCGTCGGGTATGGGCGCTGCTTCGCAGACAGGCAGAACTTGATGGTATGCCTGCGATCAATGCCAAACGTGTTTACCGGATCATGCGCCAGAATGCGCTGTTGCTTGAGCGAAAACCTGCTGTACCGCCATCGAAACGGGCACATACAGGCAGAGTGGCCGTGAAAGAAAGCAATCAGCGATGGTGCTCTGACGGGTTCGAGTTCTGCTGTGATAACGGAGAGAGACTGCGTGTCACGTTCGCGCTGGACTGCTGTGATCGTGAGGCACTGCACTGGGCGGTCACTACCGGCGGCTTCAACAGTGAAACAGTACAGGACGTCATGCTGGGAGCGGTGGAACGCCGCTTCGGCAACGATCTTCCGTCGTCTCCAGTGGAGTGGCTGACGGATAATGGTTCATGCTACCGGGCTAATGAAACACGCCAGTTCGCCCGGATGTTGGGACTTGAACCGAAGAACACGGCGGTGCGGAGTCCGGAGAGTAACGGAATAGCAGAGAGCTTCGTGAAAACGATAAAGCGTGACTACATCAGTATCATGCCCAAACCAGACGGGTTAACGGCAGCAAAGAACCTTGCAGAGGCGTTCGAGCATTATAACGAATGGCATCCGCATAGTGCGCTGGGTTATCGCTCGCCACGGGAATATCTGCGGCAGCGGGCTTGTAATGGGTTAAGTGATAACAGATGTCTGGAAATATAGGGGCAAATCCACTAAGATTCCAGTCTTTGTGGATATCGCTTTCAATAATTTGATAAACGCTGTCACTTACACAATTACGTAACATATACATCATTAGTGAAAGGAATTTTTTACTGTCGAGAAAACGGGATAGCACAGTGAATAATAATGCACGTGTTCGTTCCTTTTCTGACTCAGTTTCAGCGGGCATCATGCTATGTTGCGCGGCAACGCGAAAGACGTCTGGCGTCAGGCATGGCAGAGTGAGGATGGGCGTAGCGCTACGTTGCCATACTGGTATTTGCGAGAGATCTTTATTCAGAAACCGGAGGTAATCTTTGATGATGTCGTGACTAATATGAGCAACCAAAGTGTTATTAAGAGAGGAGACGTCGATAATATTATTTTCACAATTTAATAACGCCATATGGTTAGCTTTAAGGCTAATAGGTTCTTTCCCATTCACCCTTATCCAGACATCTTTTTCAGTCAATAAAACAATACAAGGTTGGTCGCTGCAAATCCTCATACATGTACTCCTGAGTGCGAATAAAAGACCAGTTCTCGCTAAAGCAAAGCGATACCGGGAAATGGTTATATAATTGTATGATGAATATAAACATGCATAAAAATAACGAGTTTTACTAATATTACAAATTTTTATAGTAATTTCTCATGTACATATTTTTTTACAGGCTAAAAAAAGGATAAATAACAGGCAAAAAAAAGCGCGGGGTGGGACCGCGCAAAAAGCATGACATTTTTTGTTTGCAGCAATTTTTATGAAAACGTTGCCATACTTAAAAGGCCTCAAGCCAGGCGGCGTAATGTTATTTAACAATTACGCCTTCAGCGGAATAGTGGTTACGCTTTCACACACATAATGTGGTAAATACCGTCAATAATTTCTGTCCCTTCTGTTTCGTGTTCAAACCCAGGGAAATGATGGTCCCAGGATTGCAGCGAGCGTAAATAACTTACTTGCGGACTGTTTTTATCGCCGAAGTTTTCACCAGACAGCAGCATCGGGATTCCTGGCGGATACGGGATAACTGAGTTTGCCGCGATGCGTCCTGGCAGATTTTCAATGGATACCAGTTCGACATTGTTGTCGACAATCGCGTTGTACGCTTCACGTGGGGTGATTTCCGCCACCGGCAGGCCGGAATAGGCTTCGTTCAACCGTGCGCCAGGGTTGTTTTCTTTCAGCCAGGCAAACATGGTGTCACCCAGATCGTGAATCCCCATGTTCGCGTAAGTGTCAGGATATTGTTCAACAAGTTCCGGCATCACCTGCGCCAGCGGTGTGTTGGCGTCATAGTGGCGTTTGAAGGAGCAAAGGGTGTTAACCAGAGTCCCCCATTTCCCACGGGTTATGCCCATAGAGAACAGGAACATGATTTGGAAGTCAGTGGTGCGGGTAGGCACAATGCCGTGGCGACCAAGCCAGGCAGTGACCAGCGCCGCCGGAACACCGGTTTCTTCCAGTTCACCATCTTCACCCATTCCCGGAGCAAGGATGCTGACTTTAATTGGGTCGAGCATACTCCAGTTATCCGGAATATCTTTGAAGCCGTGCCAGCTTTCGCCCGGATGCATGACCCAGCAGTCCTGAACGGTGGTCAGCAGTTTGGTTGGTGCGTCAGCAAAGTCATAGGTTTTGCCGGTTTGTGGGTCGGTGACGACTTCTTTGTTCCACGGTTTGAAGAACCAGCTACCGTCAGCGGTGAACTCTTTATACAGCCGCGCCATCGCCTGACGGAAATCAACCGCTTCGTCGATCACTTCCTGAGTCAGTGACAGGCCGCTGTTGCCGTCCATCATCGACACCGCCACGTCGTTGGATGCGCAGATGGCATACAGCGGGGAGGTGGTGGCATGCATCATGTAGGCCTGGTTGAAGCGGGAGAAGTTAATCGCCCCACGACCTTCACGTACATGAATATAAGAGGCCTGTGACAGCGCATTCAGCAGTTTGTGGGTGGAGTGGGTGGCGAAAACGGTAGGGCCGTTGTGATCGCCAGGTTCGCCGCGCATGGCATAGTGATCGGCATAGATCGGGTTGAAACGTGCATAGCCGTACCAGGCTTCGTCAAAGTGCAGACGATCGGAGGTTTTTTCCAGCAGATCCTGCGCTTCTTTAGCGTTATAACACACGCCGTCATAGGTGCAGTTGGTCACCACGCAGTAAGACGGTTTTTGCCCGGCTTTGTCTTTAGTCAGCGGGCTTTCACTGATTTTCTTCTGCAAGGTTTCAGGTTGCATTTCCTGCGGATAGATTGGCCCGATAATGCCGTAGCGGTTGCGGCTTGGCACCATGTAGACCGGTTTCGCGCCTGTCAGCATCAAGCCTTGTTCGATGGATTTATGGCAGTTACGGTCAACGACCACGACATCGTTATCGGTCATGCAAGCCTGCATGATGGTGCGGTTAGAGCCGGAAGTACCGACGACTACCGACCAGGAGCGATCGGCACCAAATACGCGTGCGGCATATTTTTCGCTTTCGCCAAATGCGCCAGTATGGTCAAGCAAAGAACCGAGGGAAGTGCGTTCGATGCCCATGTCGGTGCGGAACAGGTTTTCACCATAGTAGTCATGGTAGAAACGTCCGGCGGGTGTTTTGGTAAAACCAACGCCACCCTGGTGGCCTGGCGCTGCCCAGGAATATTCATGGATGTCGCTATATTTCATCAGCGCGCTGAACAGTGGCGGCAACAGCTGCTGGCGGTAGCGGGTCATCGCGGCAACGGCGCGTCCGGCGATAAAGTCGGCGGTATCTTCCAGAATCCAGGCGAATTCATCGACAAGCTCCAGCAGATCCCGGTCCATTGCGGCGAGGGCTTTTTCCCGATCGCCCAACAGGAAGACCGGCACGTTTTGTTGGCGCTCATGAAGCTTACCGATCAATTGTCTGACGTTTTGATGTTCGTCCGGATGTTCCATTTGATAGCTGAACATCAGGCAGTCAATGGCTTCGTTTGAAGAGAGAATGGCAAAACCATCATCAAAGGAGGTGGATTTAATCACGGTAACATTTTGCTGGCTTAAAGCATCTGCCAGACGCTCAACGGCGTTACCGACCCAGGTGTCTTGATGGAGAAACTCGCTTTCAACAATTAATACTTTCATCATTGCTTACCCGGTTATGAAGGAATCTTCGTTGCGGGCAAGTATCTTCCGGCCTTTTCGGGCTGTAAAGCGCGTGAAAAACAAACATTTTTGAAATATTTATTTTTATAAACAATATGTTATGTGATTATTTTAAATTATTTTCACTGCTTATTATCGACGGCTAAACTATTTTTTTGGCTGATACTGATATCGTCTTTAGCCGGGAAACGTCTGGCGGCGCTGTTGGCTAAGTTTGCGGTATTGTTGCGGTGACATGCCGACATATTTGCCGAACGTGCTGTAAAAACGACTACTTGAACGAAAGCCTGCCGTCAGGGCAATATCGAGAATACTTTTATCGGTATCGCTCAGTAACGCGCGAACGTGGTTGATGCGCATCGCGGTTATGTACTGTTTCATCGTCAATTGCATGACCCGCTGGAATATCCCCATTGCATAGTTGGCGTTAAGTTTGACGTGCTCAGCCACATCGTTGATGGTCAGCGCCTGATCATAGTTTTCGGCAATAAAGCCCAGCATCTGGCTAACATAAAATTGCGCATGGCGCGAGACGCTGTTTTTGTGTGTGCGCGAGGTTTTATTGACCAGAATCGGTTCCCAGCCAGAGAGGCTAAATCGCTTGAGCATCAGGCCAATTTCATCAATGGCGAGCTGGCGAATTTGCTCGTTCGGACTGTTCAATTCCTGCTGCCAGCGGCGCACTTCAAACGGGCTAAGTTGCTGTGTGGCCAGTGATTTGATCACCATGCCGTGAGTGACGTGGTTAATCAGGTCTTTATCCAGCGGCCAGGAGAGAAACAGATGCATCGGCAGATTAAAAATCGCCATGCTCTGACAGGTTCCGGTATCTGTTAGTTGGTGCGGTGTACAGGCCCAGAACAGCGTGATATGACCCTGATTGATATTCACTTTTTCATTGTTGATCAGGTATTCCACATCGCCATCGAAAGGCACATTCACTTCGACCTGACCATGCCAGTGGCTGGTGGGCATGATATGCGGTGCGCGAAACTCAATCTCCATCCGCTGGTATTCCGAATACAGCGACAGCGGGCTGCGGGTCTGTTTTTCGTCGCTGCTGCACATAAACGTATCTGTATTCATGGATGGCTCTCTTTCCTGGAATATCAGAATTATGGCAGGAGTGAGGGAGGATGACTGCGAGTGGGAGCACGGTTTTCACCCTCTTCCCACAGCGGCGAGGGGAGCGTCCGAGCATCATGAGGCCGAAAACTCTGCTTTTCAGGTAATTTATTCCCATAAACTCAGATTTATTGATGCTTCACGTAGGATCTGAGTTTATGGGAATGCTCAACCTGGAAGCCGGAGGTTTTCTGCAGATTCGCCTGCCATGATGAAGTTATTCAAGCAAGCCAGGAGATCTGCATGATGTCTGCACCCAAAATTACATTTATCGGCGCTGGTTCGACGATTTTCGTTAAAAATATTCTTGGTGATGTGTTCCATCGCGAGGCGCTGAAAACGGCGCATATTGCCCTGATGGACATTGATCCCACTCGCCTGGAAGAGTCGCATATTGTGGTGCGCAAGCTGATGGATTCAGCAGGGGCCAGCGGCAAAATCACCTGCCACACCCAACAGAAAGAAGCCTTACAGGATGCCGATTTTGTCGTGGTGGCATTTCAGATTGGCGGTTATGAACCTTGCACGGTGACTGATTTCGAGGTCTGTAAGCGGCATGGTCTGGAACAAACCATTGCCGATACGTTGGGGCCGGGCGGTATTATGCGCGCGCTACGTACCATTCCGCATCTGTGGCAAATTTGCGAGGACATGACGGAAGTCTGCCCCGATGCCACCATGCTCAACTACGTTAACCCAATGGCGATGAATACCTGGGCGATGTATGCCCGCTATCCGCATATCAAACAGGTAGGGCTGTGCCATTCGGTGCAGGGAACGGCGGAAGAGCTGGCGCGTGACCTCAATATCGACCCGGCTACGCTGCGTTACCGTTGCGCAGGTATCAACCATATGGCGTTTTACCTGGAACTGGAGCGCAAAACCGCCGACGGCAGTTACGTGAATCTCTACCCGGAACTGCTGGCGGCTTATGAAGCAGGGCAGGCACCGAAGCCGAATATTCATGGCAATACTCGCTGCCAGAATATTGTGCGCTATGAAATGTTCAAAAAGCTGGGCTACTTCGTCACGGAATCGTCAGAACATTTTGCTGAGTACACACCGTGGTTTATTAAGCCAGGTCGTGAGGATTTGATTGAGCGTTATAAAGTACCGCTGGATGAGTACCCGAAACGCTGCGTCGAGCAGCTGGCGAACTGGCATAAAGAGCTGGAGGAGTATAAAAACGCCTCCCGGATTGATATTAAACCGTCACGGGAATATGCCAGCACAATCATGAACGCTATCTGGACTGGCGAGCCGAGTGTGATTTACGGCAACGTCCGTAACGATGGTTTGATTGATAACCTGCCACAAGGATGTTGCGTGGAAGTAGCCTGTCTGGTTGATGCTAATGGCATTCAGCCGACCAAAGTCGGTACGCTACCTTCGCATCTGGCCGCTCTGATGCAAACCAACATCAACGTACAGACGCTGCTGACCGAAGCCATTCTTACGGAAAATCGCGACCGTGTTTACCACGCCGCGATGATGGACCCGCATACTGCCGCCGTGCTGGGCATTGACGAAATATATGCTCTTGTTGACGACTTGATTGCTGCCCACGGCGACTGGCTGCCTGGCTGGTTGCACCGTTAAAACGCGACTAAACGCTACTGCGCCGGGGGATTTATTCCGGCGCACACTTCTGACGATACCAATAACAGAAGGCGGGCGTTGGTAACAACGACCCGATACCCTATGAGCATTTCAATGACTACAAAACTCAGTTATGGATTTGGAGCGTTCGGGAAGGATTTTGCGATCGGCATTGTGTATATGTACCTCATGTATTACTACACCGATGTCGTCGGGCTGTCTGTGGGTTTGGTCGGTACTTTGTTTCTGGTGGCGAGGATCTGGGATGCTATTAACGATCCGATTATGGGATGGATTGTAAATGCTACGCGATCGCGATGGGGTAAGTTCAAACCCTGGATCCTGATCGGTACGTTGGCAAACTCTGTAATCTTATTTCTCCTCTTTAGTGCGCATCTGTTTGAAGGTACTACTCAGATTGTCTTTGTTTGCGTGACCTACATCCTCTGGGGCATGACTTACACCATTATGGATATTCCCTTCTGGTCGCTGGTTCCAACCATAACGCTCGATAAACGTGAGCGCGAACAACTGGTTCCTTATCCGCGTTTTTTTGCCAGTCTGGCGGGCTTTGTTACGGCAGGTGTGACGCTACCATTTGTTAATTATGTCGGCGGTGGCGATCGGGGATTTGGCTTTCAGATGTTCACTCTGGTACTGATCGCCTTTTTTATTGTTTCAACCATCATCACTCTGCGCAATGTGCATGAAGTCTTTTCGTCAGACAATCAACCGTCTGCTGAAGGAAGCCATCTGACACTTAAAGCCATCGTTGCGCTTATTTATAAAAACGATCAGCTTTCATGCCTCTTGGGTATGGCTCTTGCTTATAATGTAGCCAGCAATATTATTACCGGCTTTGCTATCTATTATTTCTCATATGTTATCGGTGATGCGGATTTGTTCCCCTATTATCTGTCGTATGCGGGAGCTGCTAATCTGGTGACGTTAGTATTCTTCCCACGCTTAGTTAAATCATTATCCCGACGCATTTTATGGGCCGGAGCATCTATTCTTCCGGTGTTAAGCTGTGGTGTTCTCCTGTTAATGGCATTAATGAGCTATCACAACGTCGTCCTCATTGTGATTGCGGGTATCTTGCTGAATGTGGGAACGGCGCTTTTCTGGGTATTACAGGTCATCATGGTGGCAGATACCGTTGATTACGGTGAATATAAACTGCACGTACGCTGTGAAAGCATCGCTTACTCCGTGCAGACTATGGTGGTGAAGGGCGGTTCAGCCTTTGCGGCTTTTTTCATTGCGGTTGTGTTAGGGATGATTGGCTATGTACCGAATGTTGAACAGTCTACGCAAGCCCTATTAGGTATGCAGTTTATTATGATTGCTCTACCGACTCTGTTTTTCATGGTAACGCTGATTCTCTACTTCCGTTTCTATCGCCTCAATGGTGACACGCTGCGCAGGATCCAGATCCATCTGCTGGATAAATATCGCAAAGTACCGCCCGAGCCTGTTCATGCTGATATTCCGGTCGGTGCAGTGAGTGATGTGAAAGCCTGACGTGGACAATAGCTAACGAAAATGGCCTGATGCGATATGTTTATCAGGCCATGTCTTAATGTAATGCTTTGGATTTGCAAATTTTGTAGACCGGATAAGGAATTCACGCCGCATCCGGCGTCAACAAAGCGCACGTTGTTATCCGGTTATCAAGCCAAAGCGCCGTAGCTGGCGGCAATGAAAGCGAGCGAGAAATATCACCGTCGTTAATGCGCCAAGCAGCGCGCAGAACATATCGGATTGCGTGTCCCACTGGTCGCCCTGGGTGCCGAGAAAATCATCCGCTCCCTGGCCCATTGCCAGCGCCGCCCACCACTCGATTAATTCATACATCGCGCTTATCGCCAGCGCCACGCAGCAGACCAGAAACGCCACCATCTTATGTCCGCGAACGTACATACCGCGCACAAGGATCTCTCGTGCCACCAGTGCAGGCACCAGCCCCTGGAAAAAATGCCCCAGTTTGTCATACGGATTACGGCTCAACCCCAGCCATTCCTGCACCTCAAAACCAACGGGGACTTTCGCGTAGGTGTATTGTCCGCCGACCATCAGGATGATGGCGTGAAAGAAAATGAGCGTATAGAGCAGCGGCGTTAACGGATAACGTCTGGCGGTGGCAAGCAGTAGCGGCACGACAATAATCACCGGTGTCACTTCCATCAGCCAGGTGAGTTTGTCATGGGCCGAAATGCCGGTATAAATCAGGATTAACGTTAGCGCCAGTGCGCCGGTGTTAAGAATTAACGGCTTGAGTGTGCGGGTCATGGTGAGTTCGCAAGTCAGGGAAAATACTGACTATTCACCAGCAAGCGTGAAATTACAATCGCAAAAGAGGTGGCCCAGGGGGATCACCTGGCAGCATGCTGCCAGGCGCTGGGCCGAAGAGGTTACTTAGTGCAGTTCGCGCACTGTTTGTTGACGATTTGCTGGAAGAAGTCGTTACCTTTGTCATCGACCAGGATAAACGCCGGGAAATCTTCTACTTCGATTTTCCAGATAGCTTCCATACCCAGCTCCGGATAAGCGACGCATTCCAGATGCTTGATGCTCTGCTGCGCCAGTACCGCCGCCGGACCGCCGATGCTACCGAGGTAGAAGCCGCCGTGTTTATGACACGCGTCGGTAACCTGCTGGCTGCGGTTGCCTTTCGCCAGCATGATCATGCTGCCGCCGTGGGATTGCAGCAGATCCACGTAGGAGTCCATACGACCTGCGGTGGTTGGGCCAAGTGAACCTGATGGATAACCGGCAGGGGTTTTCGCCGGACCCGCGTAGTAGATCGGGTGATCTTTGATGTACTGCGGCAGTTCTTTACCGGCGTCAATCAGCTCTTTCAGCTTGGCGTGTGCAATATCTCGACCCACAATAATGGTGCCGGTGAGCGACAAGCGGGTGGATACCGGGTATTGCGAAAGCTGGGCGAGGATCTCTTTCATCGGGCGGTTAAGGTCAACTTTCACCGCTTCGCCTTCACCGGCCTGGCGCAGTTCTTCCGGAATGTACTGGCCTGGGTTGTGTTCCAGTTTTTCGATCCAGATACCTTCGCGGTTGATTTTCGCTTTAATGTTACGGTCAGCGGAGCAGGAGACGCCCATGCCTACCGGGCAGGATGCACCGTGACGTGGCAGACGGATAACGCGAATGTCGTGCGCGAAGTATTTACCACCAAACTGCGCGCCAAGACCGAGTTTCTGGGCCTCTTCCAGCAGTTCCTGTTCCAGCTGGACATCGCGGAACGCCTGACCATGTTCGTTCCCTTCCGTCGGCAGTTCATCGTAATAGTGAGCGCTTGCTAACTTGACGGTTTTCAGGTTGGTTTCCGCAGACGTACCGCCAATCACAAACGCGATATGGTACGGCGGGCAGGCTGCAGTACCGAGGGTACGCATTTTCTCAACGAGGAAGTTTTTCAGTTTGCCGGGAGTCAGCAGGGCTTTGGTTTCCTGGTAGAGATAGGTTTTGTTGGCAGAGCCGCCGCCTTTAGCGACACAGAGGAATTTGTACTCATCGCCATCTACCGCGTACAGGTCGATTTGCGCAGGCAGGTTAGTGCCGGTGTTGACCTCTTTGTACATGTCCAGCGCCGCATTCTGTGAATAGCGCAGGTTGTCTTCGATATAGGTGTTATAGACGCCTTTCGACAGCGCTTCTTCATCACCGCCACCGGTCCACACGCGCTGGCCTTTTTTACCGACGATGATCGCAGTGCCGGTGTCCTGGCAGGTCGGCAGCACGCCTTTGGCGGCGATTTCGGAGTTTCTTAAGAATTGCAGCGCCACGTACTTGTCGTTTTCGCTGGCTTCTGGATCTTGAAGAATAGCCGCGACCTGTTTCTGGTGTGCCGGGCGGAGCATGAAAGAAGCGTCGTGAAAGGCTTGCTGCGCCAGCAGAGTCAGGGCTTCTGGTTCCACTTTCAGGATTGTTTCGCCGTCGAAGTCGGCAACGCTAACGTAATCGGAAGTGAGTAGATAGTATTCGGTATTGTCTTTCCCCATCGGGAAAGGTGCCTGGTAGATAAAGGGTTTGTTTGACATAGCTTCCAGCCTGTAACTCTGTATTTGTTATTCGAAAATGGCGTGCCGCGTAGTCACGGGCGGCACGCAAAGTGCATTTATAAGAACCCGTACATCGCGGCGAAGATCCAGCCGAAGACGCACGATACGCTCACACCAATCAACCCCGGCAGAATAAAGCTGTGGTTGATGACGAAGCGACCGATGTGGGTGGTGCCGGAACGGTCAAACTGAATCGCTGCCAGATCGCTCGGATAAGTCGGCAGGATGTAATAACCGTAGCAAGCCGGTGCTGAAGCCACGATGTATGCCGGATCAACGCCGATCGCCAGCGCGACCGGAACAATCGCCGCCAGCGCCGCAGCCTGAGAGTTTACAAACTTGGAAACCAGCAGCAGAACAATGGCATAGGCCCACGGATACTCTTTCACCATTTCACCCAGTACGCCCTGAATTTCAGACATATGCGCACCGAACATGGTTTCAGCCATCCATGCGATACCGTACACCGCCACGATGGCGATCATACCGGAACGGAAGACTTCGTTTTTTGAGATAGACGCGGGATTGGTTTTGGTCAGGATAATAATCAGCGCCCCGGTAAGCAGCATAAACATCTGAATAACCAGTACCATCGACAGCGGTTTGCCACCGAAGGATGGACGCAGGTCCGAATCAGCACCAAGAAGTGCGACTACAGCGATTGCCCCGAGGAAGATCCACATTGCAAGCCAGTTGCTTTTCGGCAGTTTTTTATCGAGCAGCGTCGCGGTATCACCGTAAACATACTCACGGTTTTCCGGTACGGAGATGAATTTCTGGAACTCTTCGTCTTTATCCAGATCTTTACCGCGGAACCAGCTGAAGATACCGATCGCCAGGATACCGATTAACGTCGATGGAATGGTGATTGCCAGCAGGTCGAGGAACTCAAGATGGCGACCATCAAAGGTGACATTACCCAGCATCGCAACCAGAGACACGACTGCAACCGACACCGGACTGGCGATAATCCCCATCTGTGCACCGATAGAACTTGCCGCCATCGGGCGTTCCGGACGGATGTTGTTCTTAATGGCGACGTCGTAGATGATCGGCAGAATGGTGTAAACCACATGACCCGTACCGCAAAGAATGGTCAGCGTACAGGTCACAAACGGCGCGACAATTGAGACATATTTCGGGTTGCGGCGCAGCAGCTTCTCGGCAATTTGCAGCATGACATCAAGACCGCCCGAAGCTTGCAAGGTCGCCGATGCCGCCACCACCGCAATGATAACCAGCATGACATCAACCGGTGGTTTACCTGGCTGAAGGTGGAAGACGAAGACCAGAATGACCAGACCGATACCGCCTAATAAACCCAGCGCGATACCACCCTTTCTGGCACCATAAAACAGACATATCAGTATTATGATAAGTTGGATAGTAAATAACATGTGTGAACCCTCGCGATAATCCTATTTAAATTTTTGCTGAATAGATCACAGTCACGTTCTGTTTTGTATGAACTGTTTTCAGAGCCTGACTAAATATCCGTTTGGTCGTTACCGGCTTTAGCAAATACCTCACAGTGAATATTGGCTGATTAAAGCAGCGGCAAATTTATGCACTGTGATAAGCGGCTTTTTCAGAGAGAAAAACTCTCTGGCGATGGGTTTATAGTTTGTACTGCGCAGATGTTAATGTTTTGTTTGCTATTATCTTATTGATATTTATCGGTCTATTTTTTGTTCTCAGGGCAGATATCATTAGGTATATAGATTAATCTGATCTACCCATTTGTGGGTAAAAATACACATAATGCGGGTGACATAATAGTTAATTAACTTTTGTTAGCGTTTTGAAATTAAAAACACCGTTCATCTGAAGAGATATTAATTTTTAACGATGATGGAGGGATAATTATATTTGATCTGGCACAAGTTTTACTGATGAAGAATGTAACTTGTGCCAGGAATATTTTGCATTACAGTAATAATTATTACTTACAGATAACCAGCGATCCGTTATTGGCAATATTGTTTCAGCAGTGAGTAGTGTTCTGCCTGAATACGGTAACGGTAAACCGGACGCCCCGTGACGCCATAATGGATACTGGTGAACAAGATGTGGCAGTTGACCAGCCAGATGAGGTATTTACGGCAGGAAACACGCGAAATGTTAACCTCGTTAGCCAGCTCGTCGGTTGAAAACTCATAGTCCTGATGCGCGTCAATCCACTGGCACAGCGTGCGTAACGTCTGCGGCGTTAAGCCTTTTGGCAAGCGACGAGGATCCTGCTCGTTGGAGCTGCTGCCGTGGATTAGCTGATCAAGCTCGGCCTGGTCATAATACTGATGTTTTTCCAGCGCCATTTTCTTTTGCCGCCAGCCGGTGAGCGCCTCTTCAAAGCGGGAAGCCTGGAAGGGTTTGATCAGGTAATCCACGACACCGTAATGCAGCGAATCTTTAATGGTTGCCGCATCGGCTGCGGAGGAGATGACAATCACATCACTTTTGCAACGCGCGTTATGCAGGACAGGCAGTAAATCGAGCCCGTTCTCTTTTTGCATATAGATATCGAGCAATATCAGGTCGATAGGCGTATCGCTATTGAAGATAATCTCTTTGGCTTTCTCCAGCGTCGAGGCTGTTCCACAGCATTGAAAGCCTGGGATTTGTGCTACGTATCGGCGATTCAGCTCCGCGACCATTGCGTCGTCATCGATAATTAATACATTGATCATCTGTTCGACCTCTCCCCGTCCCAGGGTATCTGGACAAAAAATTGTGTGAAAATCCCGGGTTCCGATTCCACGGCGATGCTGCCGCCGAGATTTTCTACCTGTTGTTTGACAAGTGCTAAACCGACGCCTCGCTCGCTTCCTTTTGTCGAGACACCTTTGTCAAAAATGTGATCGATTTTATCGGGTGCGATCCCCGGTCCATCATCATTAACTTCACAGTGCAGCCAGCCGTGACGGTAGTGCAATGTTACGCTAATTTCGCCTCCGGGTTCCGGCCCTAATGCTTCCAGCGCGTTTTCTATCAGATTTCCCAACGTGGTAATCAGCGTCGCGACCTGGTCTTCACTGCCGCTGTCTGGCAGCTGGCTTTCACTGTTTAAAATCAGCGTATGGCCTAAATCGGTCGCGCGGTTAATCTTGCTGATTAAAAAACCAGCTATAACCGGAGATTTGATCTTACCCAGCAGAGAGCCAATCTCTTCCTGATAGTTATTGGCTGTTTTGAGAATGTAATCTTCCAACTGCTTATAACTCTTCAGATGCAATAATCCGAGAATCACGTGCAATTTATTCATAAATTCGTGGGATCGTTCACGAAGTGCGTCAGCATAGTTGACCAGACCGTCGAGTCGCTGCATCAGTTTACGTACTTCAGTTTTGTCTCTGAAGGTTGAAATGGCACCGATGATAACGCCATTACTGCGCACCGGAACGGTGTTGATCAGTAATAGCCGGTCTTTAATCGTAATCTCTTCGTCGCGGCGCGGGGTACCGTCGCGTAACACTTCCGAGACATCTACTACCTGTGACCACGAGTGGCTTAGCGTCGACAGTTTCTCATCGTCCTGCGACTTACGGTAATTCAGCAATTCTTGTGCGGCATCGTTGATCAGCGTGACTTCGCCGCGATCGTCCACGGCAACGACGCCTTCTTTGATAGACTGCAACATGGCCTGGCGTTGCTCAAACAGCGTGGAGATTTCGTAGGGTTCCAGGCCAAAAAGAATTTTTTTCAGTACTTTAACCAGAATGCAGGTGCCGATCAGTCCGACCAGCATGCCAAATAATACCGACCAGATAATGCTCCAGCGACTGTCATTGATCTGTTGGGTCACGCGACTTAACTCAAGGCCGATCGCCACCACGCCAATTTGTTTATGATTTTCATCGTAGATGGGGGTAAATACGCGTAAAGCCTGCGCCAGAAAACCGCGATTGATAGCGACATTTTCTTCGCCATTCAGCGCTTTAAGGATGTCATCACCTTTAAATGGCTGACCAATACGCTGGGCTTCAGGATGCGAGTAGCGAAGACTTTGCATATCGGTAACGACAATAAACAGCAGATCGTTGCGTTTGCGCACGGCTTCCGCGATGGCCTGGATGCCGCTCTCCTGCGGTTTTTTCTGCAAGCCCTGACGGATTTCCGGCGAGTCGGCGAGGGTACGCGCCACCGCCAGTGCCTTGTTGGCTAGCCCGTCTCGCGTCATATCACTGATTTGCGAGAAGTAAATCAGATGCACCACCAATAGCACCGAGAACAGTACCGCGCTGACCATTAAGATCACTGTGGTACTCAATTTCATCGGACGTTTGCGTAACATGCGGTAGGGCAATGAATGTCTCATCAGCTTCCTTGTGTGACAAATTTCTTAAGCATTATCTCTGATGAGGCGGGTAATTCAAAGGGAGTAAGAATGATTGGCTATATAGGGGAAGAGGCTCAGGAAACTGAAACTGCCGGTGCGGTATGAAGATTCCGGGCTATGCTTATTGCGAAAACCATACTGATGAGAGGGGGAAGGTCATGGATCAGGATCTACTGGACGGTGGTTATCGCTGCTATACCGGCGAAAAGATCGATGTCTGGTTCAACACTGCGATATGTCAGCATTCTGGCAATTGCGTACGTGGCAACGGCAAGTTATTTAATCTCAAACGAAAGCCGTGGATCATGCCGGATGAAGTTGACGTCACCACTGTGGTTAAAGTGATTGATACGTGCCCGAGCGGCGCGCTGAAATACCGTCATAAATAAGCGAGGGTAAAATGGAAATACGCGAAGGCCACAATAAATTTTACATTAATGACGAACAAGGCAAGCAAATCGCTGAAATTGTCTTTGTGCCGACCGGAGAGAATTTAGCGATTATCGAACATACCGATGTCGATGAAAGCCTGAAAGGGCAGGGGATTGGTAAACAGCTGGTTGCGAAAGTCGTGGAAAAAATGCGTCGGGAAAAACGAAAAATTATCCCACTATGCCCATTTGCGAAACACGAATTTGATAAAACGCGGGAGTATGATGATATTCGCAGTTGATGGGAGAGTACAGAGTCACGATATTTTTCATGCTCTCCGCGGTGTGATGCAGGAGAGCATCTGAAGGGTAGGGGGATGCACAAAGAATGGGCAGAGAGAGCGTTTTTTTGTCCCAAGTCATCCCCTTTACTGAGCAAAAAAAAAAGAATATCTCCTATATGAGAATCATCGATTGGGGTTAATAAGTTTTGCGTCCCCAGAGCGTTTAAAATTGATAGGAGTCATATTATGGAAGGTAAAAACAAGTTCAATACTTATGTTGTTTCTTTTGATTATCCATCATCTTATTCCTCAGTGTTCTTAAGGTTAAGATCATTGATGTATGATATGAATTTCTCCTCTATCGTGGCTGATGAATATGGGATACCACGACAATTGAATGAAAATTCCTTCGCAATAACGACATCATTAGCCGCAAGTGAAATCGAAGATTTAATCAGGCTCAAATGCTTAGACTTACCGGATATTGATTTTGACCTCAACATTATGACAGTTGATGACTATTTCCGTCAGTTTTACAAGTAGCCAGGAAGGATAAGAAGAACATAAAAAATGGCACTATTCTCTAAAATATTAATTTTTTATGTGATTGGTGTGAACATATCCTTTGTCATTATCTGGTTTATCTCACATGAGAAAACACATATTCGTTTACTTAGTGCATTCCTGGTCGGAATAACCTGGCCAATGAGTCTGCCTGTGGCATTACTTTTTTCTCTCTTTTAGGAGCTGTAGTTGAGTGGACCCGCTGGTTATCTTGAAACGAAGCGTCTCTCCTCAAAACTGGATTTGCGGAACGACGAACGAAGCAGTCGCCTGACTGCTTCGTTCATTAAAGTGAAATTTATTTCTGTGGGCGCATCGCCGGGAAGAGAATAACGTCGCGAATAGTATGGCTGTTTGTAAACAGCATAATCATTCGGTCGATACCAATACCCAGACCAGCGGTTGGCGGCAGACCATATTCCAGCGCAGTCACGTAATCTTCGTCATAGAACATGGCTTCGTCGTCACCTGCAGCTTTAGCGTTAACCTGTTCCTGGAAACGTTCAGCCTGATCTTCTGCGTCGTTTAATTCGCTAAAACCATTACCGATTTCACGACCACCGATGAAGAATTCAAAACGGTCGGTGATTTCCGGGTTAACATCATTACGGCGCGCCAGCGGGGACACTTCTGCCGGATATTCCGTAATAAAGGTTGGCTGAATCAGATGTGCTTCTGCCACTTCATCAAAGATCTCCGTCACAATACGTCCCAGCCCCCAGCTTTTCTCTACCGTAATTCCGATAGATTCAGCTAATGCTTTAGCGGCATCAAAATTATCCAGGTCGGCCATATCGGTTTCTGGACGATATTTTTTGATTGCTTCGCGCATGGTGAGTTTTTCAAACGGTTTGCCGAAATCAAACACATGCTCGCCATAAGTGACTTTAGTGGTACCCAGAACTTCTTGTGCCAGGGTGCGGAACAGGGACTCCGTCAGTTCAATCAAATCGTGGTAATCCGCATACGCCATGTAGAGTTCCATCATTGTGAACTCAGGATTATGGCGAACAGAAATACCTTCATTACGGAAGTTACGGTTGATTTCGAATATCCGTTCAAAACCGCCTACAACCAGACGTTTCAGATACAGCTCCGGCGCGATACGCAGGTACATATCTAAATCCAGAGCGTTATGATGGGTAATAAACGGGCGAGCAGATGCCCCACCTGGAATTACCTGCATCATCGGGGTTTCTACTTCCATAAAGCCGCGCGCGACCATGAACTGACGGATAGCGGCCAGAATTTTTGAACGGACAACAAACGTTTGACGGGATTTATCGTTAGCGATGAGGTCCAGATAACGTTGACGATAACGGACTTCCTGATCCTGCAGACCATGGAATTTATCTGGTAAAGGACGTAGTGCTTTAGTCAGCAGGCGCAGCTCAGTACAGTGAATGGAAAGCTCACCGGTTTGCGTCTTAAACAGCGTACCGCGGGCACCGATAATGTCACCCAGATCCCATTTTTTAAACTGATCGTTATAAACACCTTCTGGCAGGCTATCTCTTGCAACGTACAGTTGAATACGGCCACCGACATCCTGCAACGTTACAAAGGAGGCTTTCCCCATGATACGACGGGTCATCATTCGGCCAGCAACCGAGACTTCAATGTTTAAGGATTCCAGTTCCTGGTTATCCTTCGCATCAAACTCTTCGTGCAACTGGTCAGAGGTATGGTCGCGGCGAAAATCATTAGGAAACGCCACACCTTGCTGACGCAGTGCCGCCAGTTTTTCGCGGCGATTTCTCAGTTCATCGTTAAAATCAATAGCCTCATTGGCTCCCCGTGTTTCTCGTTCAGACATTTTGGTTCCTCTAAATCCAGCTTTCAATTTAGCGTAGATAAAGAGACAGATCGGTACACTGTATTATCTGCCTCGACTATTAATAACTCAGTTTATCTTATCGAAACTAACGCTTACCTCAAGTTGATATCACTAATAAATAACCATCAAAATGGTTTAAATGACTTATTAATCTCGATTTATTAGTGTGATAAACTGAAAGTTAATTTATTCATAACTAATTGTTTTTACGACAGTTAATCGTTGCTCTCCTGTATCATATTCGTTGGCGTGCTAAACAGAAAACGGGCAGCAAAGGCCAATACGACGATGATCGCGACACAAGCCAACGTCCACTCTCCCATTTGAGAAAAGAATCGCTGGTAAGCGGCAATTGCCATACCGCTAATTTGCGACTCTGTGGTCTGCTGTGCCACGACGCCTGCCAGCCAGTTGGCGACCGCGCCTGTTGCCAGCATATAAATACCGGTTAATACGCCAGACATTTTCAGACGCGTGATTTGCGCAATCGCCACCGGGTCAATAAAGAGTTCGGCAAAGCCCATTAGCGCCAGCCCGGATATCATCACGCCCATTGACGCTTGACCGTCAGCCGCTGCATGTCGGGCATCAAATGCCAGCAACATAAAGCCACAAGCCATCAGCAATAAGCCAAAGGCAAACTTCAGCCAGACGCGCAATGTTGAGTTGCCGTGGCTTTCTGGCGACGCCAGCCAGGCCAGAACAACCCCAGCGAGCATCACCGCAATTGCGTTCACTGACTGGAATAGTGCAGTAGGTACTTCAATATTGAATGCCTGACGATTCACAAAGCGATCGATAAACAAGCTGATGGTACTGCCGCCCTGTTGTGCCAGTACCCAGAACAATGTCCCGACAAACATCAACAATACAATTTGCCAAAGAGCACGGCGGTGTTCGGGGAATTTGATCATCATGCGGGCAATGATTTGTGCGGCAATGAGGCAAACGATCGCCAGCAAATATCCTGACCAGTCGTTCTCCAGCAGCAGGGTAAAAAATACAGGGGCTAAACAGAGCATCACCACTAACCAGCTCCATACTGGTAAGGCAAATTTAACGCTAGTGAGCGCTTTTTTATCCATACTACGCGTGGACTGGAAATGACGATGACCACTTAAGAAAATCAACAAACCGATAAACATGCCGCCACCCGCAAGGGCAAAGCCAACATGCCATCCATACCACTGAGCAGCCAGGCCGCAGGCGATGGGAGCGGCGATAGAACCGATATTGCCCGCAGCATACAGCAGCGAAAAACCGCCATCACGTCGATGATCGTTCTCGTCGTAGAGCTCGCCAAGCAAACAGCTGATGTTTGATTTGAATAAACCGTAGCCACAAATAATGATTGCCAGCGCCAGATACAGGCTAAAAGTTGAATTTGTATCAATGCCCAGCACCACATGGCCAAGGGTCATTAACAGCGCGCCGGCAATCACTGCAGTGCGGTTGCCGAGCAGGCGGTCGGCAAGCCAGCCGCCGAGAATAGGGGTAACGTAAACCAGAGAAGCATATGCGCTGAACAGGCTGATGGCATGGTTATCATCAAAACCAAGCTGATGGGTGAGATAGAGAATGAGTAAGGCACGCATGCCGTAAAAACTGAAGTACTCCCAGATTTGGATCGCCACGATATAGTATATCGCGCGCGGCTGTGAGGGTGTTTTCATGTGTTCTCCTTATGAGCAAAAAAGGGAAGTGGCAAGCCACTTCCCTTGTACGAGCTAATTATTTTTTGCTTTCTTCTTTCAATACCTTAACGGTATAGCGGCCATCAGCCTGACGGTATGCACCGTGAATATCGGTTTCAAAGCCCGGATAGTGAGCGCCGATTTCACACAGCATCTGCAGGAACTCCAGAACCGGACGGCTTTCTTCGGTGATCATTTCACCCGGCATTACCAGAGGAACTCCCGGCGGATACGGAAGGATCATATTGGCGTTAATACGACCTACCATTTCGTCGAGGTAAACTTCTTCGGTCATACCGTGCAGCTCTTTCTGGAACGCAGCATACGGAGTCATTACCATGGTCGGCAGAACTTCAAATGCGCGATACATCAGATCCGGCAGATTGTGGTGAACAATCAGTTTGTGGATATTCTGAGCCAGTTCCTGAATACGCATGTTTTCATAGAATTCAGGATCTTCACGATACAGAGACGGCAGCATGTTTTTCACACGCAGGTTCAGATCGAACGCACGTTTGAAGTCTGTCAGAGCACGCAGCAGGCTCAGTGCTTTGGTCTTATCGATACCGATGCTGAACAGGAACAGCAGGTTATACGGACCGGTTTTCTCAACAACGATGCCATGTTCGTCGAGGTATTTCGCCACGATGCTGGCCGGAATACCGAAGTCGCTCATGGTGCCGTCTTTTTCCATCCCCGGAGTCAGCAGGGTGACTTTGATCGGGTCAAGATACATGTGCTCGTTATCGATGTTTTTGAAGCCGTGCCAGTTGCTGTCAGAACGCAGCGGCCAGCATTCAGTCGTATCGATATGATCCGGCTGCCATACATCAAAGAACCAGCCATCAGATTCCGTTCTCAGACGTTTGATCTCTTTACGGAATTTGATCGCACGTTCAATGGAACCGTTGATCAGACGCTTACCAGCATTACCTTTCATCATCGCCGCAGCGGTTTCAGTGGACGCCACGATACCGTAGTGCGGAGAAGTGGTGGTGTGCATCATGTAGGCTTCGTTAAAGGTTTCTTCGTTTACGTCACCTTTAACGTGGATCATGGAAGCCTGAGAGAACGCCGCCAGCAGTTTGTGAGTAGACTGGGTTTCGTAAATCACTTTCCCTTCTACACGACCACCGCTCATACCGCATTTACCTTCGTAAATCGGTGAGAAGTTGGTGTAAGGCACCCACGCGGAGTCAAAGTGGATGGATTTCACATCCAGTGTTTTCTTGATGAAGTCGGTATTGTACAGCAGACCATCATAGGTAGAGTTGGTAATTACGGCATGTACTGGCCAGGTCGCGTTTGGTGTTTCTTTCACGCGCTTAGCAATGGTAGCGTGTTGGAATTCACTCTGTGGGATACCACCAAGAATACCGTAAGCGTTACGAGTCGGGCGGAAATAGATTGGCGTAACATCGCTCATCATCATCAGGTGGGTCAGCGATTTGTGGCAGTTACGGTCAATCAGAATGGTGCTGCCTGCCGGAGCAGAGTACATACCAACAATTTTGTTCGCAGTGGAAGTACCGTTGGTCACCATGTAGCTGCGGTCTGCGTTAAATACGCGAGCGATATACTGTTCTGCTTCTTTGTGTGGACCACTGTGATCCAGCAGAGAACCCAGTTCAGATACTGAAATGGAAATATCAGATTTCATGGTGTTCGGACCAAAGAAATCATAGAACAGGCTACCTACCGGGCTTTTCTGGAATGCAGTACCGCCCATGTGACCAGGAGTACAGAAAGTATATTTACCTTCACGAACATATTTAAACAGTGCTTTAGTCAGCGGAGGCAGAATAGTGTTGATATATTCGTCAGTGGTCTGCTTGATCTTGTTAGCAATATCTTCAGCAGCACCCAGCGCATATTCAAAGAAGCTAATCTGTAAACGCAGGTCATTCAGGCTTACATCGAGAGTGGAATACGTATTAGCGAACGCGTACAACGGCAGGTTCTCGTTCATTTTGCTAATTTCTTCGCACAGCTCGAGATTATATTTATCCCAGTCAAAAATAACGCCGCACAGACGCGCATTGTTTTCGATCAGTTTTAATAAGTCGTCACGGTCGTTCGGGTAAACAATCTGGAAGTTCAGACGTTCAAGCGCGCGATGAAGTTCACGGATGGGTTCTTCTTTAAAATAAACCCCCATGTGATTCAATATTGCAATAACGTTCATAGTCATATCTCCAGGTAAAAAAGGCCCCTCCCAACACATGGGACAAAATGAAAGGAGGAGCCTCGGAAAATACTTTTAATTAATGTGCGTTAGACGCTGTGTGGTTATCCATTGAGTGGCTCTGGCGCTCATGCATTTTGCGAGCGTAGAACATCAGGATAATCAGGCTGACGATGAAGGTACCTGCCAGCTCGAAGGAGCTTGCGCCCATCAGCGCGATGAAGCAGAACACGCAACCCAGTACAGAGCAGATCAGGCTGACAAAGTTGCGGATGTTAACGCCTTCAAAACGAATCAGGTCAACGCAAGAGTAGAAGTACGGCAGCATAGTCAGCAGTACTGCGATACCGGTCAGTTCACCGAACAGGTCAGATGCTTTACCACCGGCAGAGTTCATCAGAGTGATGAGGATCATCAGGGCAGTCATTTTCACTGCAGCCAACAGCAGACCTTTTTTCGGAATACCGTTGCTGTCGACTTCACCATAAACTTTCGGGAAGTTACCGTCGTTAGCGGCACGTACACCTGCCTGGCCTACCAACATCATCCAGGAGCCCAGAGAAGTCAGGCACGCAAAGGCGGTGAATGCAGAAACCAGCGGCGCAGCCCAGTTACCGAGGATAGTTGAAGCACTGATTGCAAACGGAGCACCGGAAGCCGCCATTACAGAAGACGGATACATACCGGAAAGCACCTGAGTCGCAGCGATGTAAACAATACCTGCTAAACCAGTACCCAGCATGGTTGCCAGCGGAACGGTACGTTTCGGGTTTTTAACCATACCAGTACTTACAGCTGCGGATTCAACACCCACGAAGGCCCACAGGCAGAGCAGAATACTTTTAATGATCGCATGACCATCAGTGGTATCCGCAGTATTCCAGTTAGCAGCATAAGTTGCCGCATCAAACCAATGCCAGCCAACAATAGCTGTCATTACCACAGGAATAAGAACCAGCACCAGACCAATAGTGGTTAAACGGCTTACCCAGGTACCGCCGAGCATATTTACAAAGGTAAATACCCAGACGATAGCAATACAGGCGATACCCGCCGGAACAGGATCATTTAATACTGGGAAGAAGGTGGAAAGATAAGATACAGCGGTAATACCAATCGCCAGGTTACCAATCCAGTTAGCATGGTAATAAAGAACACCTGTCTGAAAACCAAATGCAGGGGAAATTTCTCCGGCATAAGCAATTGGGCCACCTTGTTGCGGGTTTTTTGTTGCCAGTCGGGCATATACATACGCCAGCGACATTGCACCAATAATAGAGATAATCCAACCCCAGATAGCAATACCACCGATACTTGCTAGGTTCGCAGGTAATAATGCAATACCGCTCCCCATCATATTACCGGCAACAACACCGGTACAGGCAAATAGCCCGATCTTCTTGGCAGAACTCATGCTCTTCTCCTAATTTCATTTTTGAATTTGGAGTCCGGGTCATGATGTATAACTATTTCCTGACCAGACCAAACTGGCGCTAAGATTACTCACGAAAAAAGGATTAATCCTAAAGATTAGGTGAAATAACACAAAAGTTTCTGTAAGTGAGAACTTGAGGTTTTTTATTAACACATCAGGATCGCAAGTTGATATCATGAAAAGATAAACATTCAATGTTTACAATAAATTGCGGGACATTATCTGGTTAAATTTATGTAATAAAAATTATGCGGCAAATAAATTGCCGCAACATATTATACCAACATGAACATACAAAAAATCAACAACAAATATTCCCGAGTATGAATCAACCCGGGAGTCACTTATTCTGAAGCGAGAAATTTGTCGAGATAAGGTACAACATAAGGAACAGAAGTCTGGAATATACCATTTTCAATCCAGTAAAGGGTGTTTGCCCCTGGGCGTAAATTAAAAGCGGTGAGATATGCATCAGCTGCTTCCCGGTTCATCCCCTTCATTTCATAAACCTTGCCAAGCAACACATAATTTAGCCAGGACATTTCAAGATCAATGCCAGTATTTATCGCCTGGTAAGACTCATCTGTTTTACCTTTTACCAGAGCACTGACCGCTTTTATTTGATATATAATGGACAGGTTATTCAATTCCGGCAGTGTAACAATGTTATCTATTTCTGTATTCAGTGCTGCTAATTGTTTTTCATCTAAAGGATGTTGAGAATGGCGCACGATATCAACTAATGCTTTTTCTGCTCTCGCGTAGGTAAATTCTGGGGATGATTGAACAATCTCACCCAATAATTCACTGGCACGGTTCAATGATTTATCATCGCCATGCAGTAAATAATCATGTGCCTGATAAAAATTAGTTAATAACGCACCACGATGAGGCAAAATTTGCTGGAGCATCTCCTGCATTCGTTGTGGCCACGGTTGGTTTAACGCTTTTGATAAACTCTCCAGTAAATCATTTTGAATCGCCAGCTGATTACCGTTAGTGATGACATAACGTTTATCCAGCATGGTTGAACCATCTGCATTGTCTACCAATTTTACCGACATAAAGCATTGTTGAGCACGGTATTGGCGCTGATTAACAAACGCAATAGATAATGTTTTACCGGAACTGCTCGGTTCATCAATGTTGTAGTTGATTTTGTCATGCACCATAAAGGTGGAGAAGGTGTTAAGTGATGTCGCCACCAAATCACCCACGCCTATCGCGTAAGAGAGCTGATACGGGGAACTCCAGCTGTTACAACTTTTATTTACCATATTAATGTCAATATCGCGTGGATTGAGCAAAATACGCGATTTGCTCATCGGAAGACGTGTATCAAGACTTGAAAACGCTACCAGTGCTACACAGATACCTAACGACAACAGGAAAAAAAACCATACCCAAAAGGTAGTGAATCGTTTGCTTTTAACTGGGGATTGTTCAGGTGGCGTTGCGGTGTTTTGAATGTTAAGACTGTGGGAGGGAGAATCTGTGGCAGGAACCGCCTCTGGTATAGGGGGAGGCGAAGATAGCATTATTTCCTCTCCCTCTTCTTCGCTGTACCAGATAACCGGCACCATTAATTTATAGCCGCGCTTTGGTACAGTAGCGATATAGACAGGACTATCTTCATCATTATCTTTTAATGACTTACGTAGTTCTGAGATACTCTGCGTCACAACGTGATTGGTGACAATACTTCTCTTCCAGACATTATCGATAAGTTCATCCCTGCTAAGTACTTCGCCACTGTGTTGAGCAAAGAAAACCAGAAGATCGATTAATCTCGGCTCAAGGGTAAGTTGACGCCCATTGCGGCTAATTTGGTTTATGGACGGAGTAACAAGCCATTCGCCAACGCGAACTACAGGTTGTTGCATAATAGAAACTCATTCGAAAAGGGAATGATGCAATGATAATTGCCACAACCTATTTTTACCATCTATAGATGGTTTTATTTACATATTATTGGTGAATGCAAGACGTTATTTTTACCAGCCATAAACTTCTTGATTACATGGTATTACGAAAGGATTTTACTGAGAACCAGAAGTAATATTCCTTATCATCAAAATTCATCATCTTTGCCAAAGAAAAATGTTCATAAAATAATCCATGGGAAATTGCCCGGCGCGCTTACTATTTTTATGGATTGTTAGTCTTTGCATGAGCAAGCGGACTGATACATTTCTCTTTGTTCTCATTCAGAAAATCTCATCAGTCGGCGTTCTGCCCGAGGTTGTGCTTTATGGATGCGTTACGCTCCTGATGACGTCATCTGACGTTCAACAGCATCACGGGGCCGCGCGACATTTCACGTCAGTCAGTGCTATCGCTCAGGAACACATTTCCCCGAATTGGGATATGCCCGCAAATTGCTGGTGATGTGGGGAGAATCTGGTTGAGTTCGGTAGAAATGATTTTTAGGCAGAACGCTTAAATTGTGGCGTCCTGAAACGAAAAACGGACCTCCGTGGAGGTCCGTTGATATGAATTTGGTGCCGGACTCGGAATCGAAGAATGCTTCTATCATGTTGATATTAGTTTATTTTGTTTGGTTTGGTGAAAGATGTACCCTCTTTTGTACCCGCAGTCCCTTTTGATATCGAAAGGGAATCAAACTCGGGGTCAGGCTGAGAGCACAGAAGGAAAGTGCCTGGCTATTATATCGTTAATTCTGTCAATCAGCTCCAGCCTTTTGAAAGTGATGTGTGCAGATCCCTTCTTAAAGTATTTAATGATGAACATCTCATCTTCATAGCGTCCTTTACCCTGAACGGACTGTATGTGGTCATCCAGATTAATGGTGATATTCCCTCGGTTGTCGGGGATCGGTTTACCGCTGAGCAGATGCAACATTCTTTCCAGGTCAGCCAGGCGATCTGCCTGCATTCCACTGATAAGATGAAATCCCCACTGGTCCCATCTCACCAGATTGTTGACGATAATTTTACTGCCAAATTTACAGGGTGAGTTGGTTTTGTAATCCCAGCTCAGCCCTTTGAAGACGTTGATCACTCCCCGTTCAAACACTTCATCTTTGTTCTGGTGCAGTTGTTCAAATGTGCTCAGAATGTTCGCTTCGCTGATTTCCGGAAAATTATCATATTCCAGTGACCTGTACCTGACTGAGGTGGAGCAGATAACGTCCGTATTCTCGTTGACCACTTCCGGACGGGAGACTGTGATTTCAGACATAATCGATATTCCTTTTTGCAGATAAATGAAAACGCCAGCCGTGTTCAGGCTGGCGTCAGTGGAATGAAGTCTGGTGAGTGAGATGATGAGTGAGACTCACCGGTTCTGGTGCTGAAGCTGCAGTTGGCGCAGGGTACGGATATCCTCTCTGGCCTGTTCGATACAGGGCAACAGTGCTGCTGAATCCGTTTTATCCTCATTGTTGTCAAAGATAATTCCCGATTCGCAGTCGATATTGTCCTGCAGCCACGCAATCAGAATATCCAGTGCGGTTTCCGTGGTTAATGATTTCATGTTGTTCCTGGTTACCAGTTGAAAGTGGGTAAACCCGGCAGGCATTCAGCGCTGGCATCCAGATGAATGAGACTGACGCCATAACGTCGGGTAAGTGTGATAACCAGACGACGGAACGTTTTTGACAGCCCCAGGCGTTTAAGCCGCAGAACCGGATATGACCACGCATCGGTACGTAACAGATATCCGCTACCTGTGAAATGAATCCATTCTGATTCACCGAAGTCACTGGTCTGGTGTGACAGCGAGTACAGCCAGGCGTTATCCTTTTCCGTGATATGTGCGGTACTGCAGCGTATGCCGGCAAGGGTTGCAAACGGTGGTAGTGTGCAGGTTGACTGTTGGTCGGATTCCTCCACCACGCGGAGTGAATAACCGTTTTCAGCGACCTTGTTAATCAGTTCAGTGAGATTAACACCATCGACGTCAACGACAATTCGCCCCATGTTCAGTGCCTGCACATTAATTCTGTCGGCTTCCAGCATCAGGGAACGTTTCATCGTTTCTCCGGATGCTTACCCAGGGTAATGTTATTTACCGTTCTGTAATTGTCGCGGGTCATCAGGCCGGTCGCCCGGCGAGCCCGGAGGATATCAATACTGTTTATTAACTGAGAGCGGGGACAAGTGCTGAATCCCGGCTGGTCGGTACGCACCAGCGCATATTTTTCCACGAGAAAATTCACCGCATCACACAGTGAAATGCCAGCTTCAATATGCTGCTCAATCACACGTTCATCGGCGAACGGTGTGTCATTCAGTGTAAGGCCGTAATGCTGGCCCAGTAGTCGGGAGAGCAGAGTCTGCCAGATGGTGACGGGAGACGGGCAGCTCGATGCCTCCCGTACGTGTGTATCGGGTAATGTTTTCATACTGAAGGTTTTCCTGATATGCAGAGATGAAAAATGGAAAAGTGGCGTGGTGAAAGCACCAGGCCGGAGCAGAAGGTTATTCCGGTGGTTTACTTTTTCGTTTCGGGCGTCGGATAAACAGCCAGATAA
>OIGN01000152.1_pt1 | contig 27344 bp, 25 predicted proteins | sample 1582281 | NCBI WGS metagenome assembly OIGN01 (sample SAMN02674607, study PRJEB24791) | human gut metagenome, SKBSTL069 | isolation source: stool | host: Homo sapiens | place: USA
TCCGCAACGAGCAGCGCAGCGATTGGTCTGGCAAGGCAAAACTGAAATGCACTGTTCGGGACTTTGAGGAAGTCAAACAGGCGGTGGACTATCTGAAAGCCCATTCCCTGAACACCATCGAGGATCTGGATACCGCAATTTCTAACCTGAACCAGACCACCGCCCCTCTCCGCAGGCAGTTGAAGCAGAACGAAAACCGTATGCGGGCAATCGCTCAGATCAAGGACGCCGCTGCCGTCCATGCCAAGCTGAAACCCGTCCACGACACCTTTATTAAGAAAAACTTTAAGCTGACCAAGGACGCTTACGCCGCCCAGCACAAGGACGAGCTGGACGCATTCAACAAAGCCGTCCGCACCCTGATGAAGCTGAACGGCAGCACAGCGGTGGATTTTTCGGCATTGGATGCCGAATTTTCTGCGCTGCAATCCAGCAGCGCAGAGTTGCGCACCCAACTGGAAACCTTGCAGCCGGATATCTCCGCACTGAAAAATATCCGCAAGTATATCGACATGGTGCTGAATAAGCAGCAGCTTTCCGCACCGGGCGGCAAGACCCCGGAGAAGAAATCGGTGCTGAAAACGTTGAACGATAGCAAGGCAGCGCTTGAACAGAAAAAATTACAGCCCCAGCAAAAGGCAACTGAACACACATTGTAAAAGGAGAAGCGCAAATGAGCAAAACTATCACATTGACCGAACATCGCCCCGCTGACGGACTGTTGACCATGCGAGTCGGAAACACAACTTACAACGTCAACATCTTTTTCAACCCGAATGCAAAGAGCACATTGGATTCTCAAATGCGAAAAATCATTCAAAAAGAAGCAAAAGCTGGTAATTTTTAAATTTGCAGCAGCATCTTGATTTTTTATCTTGACAAAATGCAGCCCAAAGGTAGTATCGTGGTCGAGTGCGGGAACGCACTTCTGAAAAACGGTTACAAGCTGAAAATCCTGAACACCATCAACTTCAAAAAGTCCATGCACTATAACCCCTTCGCCTATGTCCACAGCGAAAAGGACATTCTCAAACTGGTCACAACCCTGATGACCAACACCAAAGGCGAAGGGTCCGGTGGGGACCCATTTTGGGAGAAAAGCGAACGTCTTTTGCTCACTGCCCTGATCGCGTATCTGCATTATGAAGCCCCGGTGGAGGAACAAAACTTCGCTACTTTGCTGGAAATGCTCAACACCATGCAGGTACTGGAGGATGACGAGGAATACCAGAACCCTGTGGACTTGCTGTTTGAGGAACTGGCAAAAAAGAAGCCCAACAGCTTTGCCGGGCGGCAGTACAAACTTTACAAGCTGGCGGCGGGCAAAACCGCAAAATCAATCCTCATTTCTTGCGGTGCGCGGCTTGCCCCCTTTGATATAAAGGAATTGCGCGATCTTATGTCCTACGACGAATTAGAACTTGACACGTTAGGCGACAGAAAAACAGCTTTGTTTTTGATTATGAGCGATACGGACAGCACGTTTAATTTCGTTATCGCTATGCTGCAATCACAGTTATTTAATCTCTTGTGCGACAAGGCTGACGACGAATACGGCGGCAAGCTGCCTGTTCATGTTCGCTGCCTGTTAGACGAGTTTGCAAACATTGGACAAATCCCGCAGTTTGAAAAATTGATTGCCACAATCCGCAGCCGGGAAATCTCGGCTTCTATCATTCTGCAATCGCAGAGCCAGCTAAAAGCCATTTACAAGGACGCGGCAGAAATCATACTTGACAATGCCGACAGCACCTTGTTTTTGGGAGGGCGCGGGAAAAATGCAAAGGATATTTCGGAGAACTTGGGACGTGAAACAATCGACAGTTTCAACACTTCCGAAAATCGCGGCACGCAGGTTTCTCATGGCCTCAATTATCAGAAATTGGGAAAGGAGTTGATGACACAGGACGAAATCGCAGTTATGGACGGAGGAAAATGTATTTTGCAGTTGCGCGGCGTGCGCCCCTTTTTCAGCGATAAGTACGATATAACGCAGCACCCGAACTACAAATACCTTTCCGACTTCGACAAGAAAAACGCTTTTGACGTTGAACGGTATATGTCCACCCGTCCGGCAATCGTAAAGCCCGACGAACCCTTTGACATATACGAAATAGATTTGTCCGACGAGGACGCAGCCGCCGAATAAAACGGCGGCATTTTTATTTCCAACAACATTTTTTGAGCCGTTTTAGCGGCAGAAAGCGAGGTTTATATGGATTTTTTCAACAGCGCAGTTGACGTATTGCAGACTTTGGTAATCGCGCTTGGCGCAGGACTTGGCATTTGGGGCGGCATTAACCTCATGGAGGGGTACGGCAACGATAACCCCGGCGCGAAGTCGCAGGGCATGAAACAGTTGATGGCGGGCGGCGGCGTTGCCCTTATCGGCCTTACCCTTGTCCCGCTGCTCTCCGGCCTGTTTGGATAATGCCACAAACTAACACTACCCGCCGCGCTCTCCCGCTTCACGCGGGAGGGCGCGGGAAAGGAGGGATTAGCTTTTGATATGGCAGATGATTGAAGATTGGTTTCGCGGCATTTTGACAGACGGAATACTCTCTAATCTCTCCGGGCTGTTCGACAGCGTAAATACAGAGGTTGGAGAAATCGCAACGCAAGTCGGCACAACCCCCGCCGGGTGGAACGCGGGCATATTCAATATGATACGCAGCCTATCGGAAAACGTCATTGTGCCGATTGCGGGCGTTATCATTACCTTTGTCATGTGCTACGAACTAATCCAGCTTGTAATTGAGAAAAACAATCTGCACGATCTCGACACTTGGATTTTCTTCAAGTGGATTTTCAAAACCTTTGTTGCGGTGCTGCTGGTAACAAATACTTGGAACATCGTCATGGGCGTATTTGACATTACACAGAGCGTCGTCAACGACAGCGCGGGCGTTATCATATCCGACACAAGCATAGATATTGCAACCGTTATCACCGATATAGAAGCAAAGCTGGACGCTATGAGCGTCGGCGGGCTTTTGGGGCTATGGTTTCAATCACTCTTTGTGGGGCTTACCATGAAAGCGTTGTCTATCTGTATCATGCTGGTGGTGTACGGGCGCATGATTGAAATATACCTTGTAACGAGTATCGCCCCTATCCCCGTTGCGACAATGGTAAATCGTGAATGGGGCGGCATGGGACAGAACTACTTAAAATCCTTGCTTGCCCTCGGTTTTCAGGCTTTTCTAATTCTTGTGTGCGTCGGTATTTATGCGGTTTTGATACAGACAATCGCAGCAACCGATGACATATCCGGCGCGATCTGGTCTTGCATGGGCTATACCGTCCTCTTGTGTTTTACGCTTTTCAAAACGGGAAGCCTTGCAAAATCCGTATTCAGCGCGCATTAAGGGGGTGCAGATGAAGAAATACAAAATCATTTACGCCGATCCCCCTTGGAGATACGCGAGAAGCAAGGTACAGGGCGCAGCGGAAAAGCACTATCCCACTATGAGTATTGAGGAACTTTGCGCTTTACCCGTCAAAGAAATTGCGGATAAGGACTGTATTTTATTCCTATGGGCGACGTTCCCGCAGCTTAAAGAAGCGTTGCAGTTAATCAAGGCTTGGGGATTTACCTATAAATCCGTTGCCTTTGTATGGTTAAAGCAAAATCGGAAATCGCCCACTTGGTTTTATGGCTTGGGCTTTTGGACGCGAGGAAATGCGGAAATCTGCTTGCTTGCTACCAAAGGACACCCGAAGCGACAATCAAACAAGGTACATCAATTTATTATTTCCCCTGTTGAGCAGCACAGCAAAAAGCCGGATATAACGCGGGAAAAGATACTTGCCCTTATGGGCGACCTACCGCGTATTGAACTGTTTGCAAGGCAGCATACCCCTGGTTGGGACGTATGGGGAAATGAAATCAAAAGCGACATACGGTTTGCCGGAAAGGAGGTTTGAAATGGCGTATGTAACCGTCCCAAAGGATTTAACCAAAATCAAGAGCAAGGTAATGTTCAACCTTACCAAAAGACAATTACTCTGTTTCGGCGCGGCGGTGGCTATCGGGCTACCGCTATTCTTTTTGACAAAGGACAGCGCGGGAACGACAACGGCGGCTTTGTGCATGGTGCTTGCCATGCTGCCCATGTTCCTACTCGCTATGTACGAGAAGAACGGGCAACCGCTGGAAGTGATTATACGGCAATTTGTGGAAGTGAAGTTTCTTCGCCCCAAAGAGCGACCTTATCAGACCAACAATTTTTATACCGCCCTTGCGCGGCAGGAGCGATTAGATAAGGAGGTACGGGCGATTGTCAAAGGAAAAGGGAAAGACCCAAAACAAAAAGCGTAAACTTACGCGGCAGGAAAAGAAACAGATCGACGCGCTTATCCGGCAGTCAAAGGGCGACGGGAAGCCCCATACGGCGCAGGACAGCATACCGTTTGAACGAATGTATAAGGACGGGATTTGCCGCCTTGCAAACGGGCGGTATTCCAAGTGCATTGAGTTTGAAGATATTAACTATCAGCTTGCGCAGCCGGACGACAAAACCGCCATTTTTGAAGCCCTTTGCGATATGTATAACTCTTTTGACGCTTCTATCAGTGTGCAGCTTTCCTTAATCAGCCGCCATGCGAACAAGGAGGATTTCAAGAGCAGTATCACGATTGCCCCACAGAATGACGACTTTGACAGTATCAGAGCCGAATACACCGAAATGCTGCAAACACAGCTTGAACGCGGCAACAACGGGCTTATCAAGACAAAGTTTCTCACCTTTACCATTGAAGCAAAAGATATTAAATCGGCGCGGGCGCGGCTTGCCCGTATCGAAACGGACACCCTCAACCATTTTAAGGTGATCGGCGCGGCGGCGCGGGTATTGGACGGGAAGCAGCGGCTTGAAGTGCTGCATGGGCTTTTCCACCCGGACGGGGAACGCTTCAACTTTGCGTGGGAATGGCTACCCGTAAGCGGCCTTTCCGTCAAAGACTTTATTGCCCCGTCCTCTTTCCGTTTTGGCGACGGGCGAATGTTTCAAATGGGCGGGAAGTTTGGCGCGGTTTCCTTTTTGCAGATTGCCGCGCCGGAACTTTCAGACCGTATGCTTGCCGACTTCATGGAAGCGGAAAACGGGATTGTCGTCAATCTGCACATTCAGAGTATCGACCACAACGAAGCGATCAAGACGATCAAGCGGAAAATCACCGACCTTGACCGTATGAAAATCGAGGAACAGAAAAAGGCAATCCGCAGCGGCTACGATATGGATATAATTCCGTCCGACCTTGCCACCTACGGCGGCGAAGCGAAAAACCTTTTGCGGGATTTGCAGAGCCGGAACGAGCGAATGTTTTTGCTTACGCTGTTAGTTTTGAATGTGGCAGACACAAAGCAGAAATTGGACAACGACGTATTTCAGGCCGCAAGTATCGCACAGAAATACAACTGTATGCTCACCCGCCTTGACTACCGGCAGGAACAGGGGCTTATGTCCTCTATCCCATTGGGCGAAAACCTAATCCAAATCCAGCGGGGCTTGACGACTTCCAGCACCGCCATTTTCGTCCCCTTTACGGTACAAGAGCTGTTCCAAAGCGGCGAAGCGTTGTATTACGGCTTAAACGCATTATCGAATAACATGATTTTGTGCGACAGGAAAAGGCTGAAGAACCCTAACGGCTTGATACTCGGCACACCCGGCAGCGGCAAGAGTTTTTCGGCAAAGCGCGAGATCACCAACGCTTTTCTCATTACCGCAGACGATATTATCATTTGCGACCCGGAAGCGGAATATTACCCCCTTGTGGAACGGCTGAAAGGGCAGGTTATCAAGGTTTCGCAGAACAGCACGCAGTACATTAACCCGATGGATATAAACCTCAATTACAGCGAGGGCGACACGCCCATAGCCTTAAAGAGCGATTTTATCCTTTCCTTTTGCGAGTTGATTATGGGCGGCAAAAACGGGCTGGAAGCGGTTGAAAAGACTTTGATTGACCGCGCCGTTATCAGCGTGTACCGCAGCTACCTTGCAGACCCGAAGCCGGAGAATATGCCGATTTTGGGCGACCTCTACAATGAAATCAAGAAGCAGCCGGAAAAGGAAGCGCAGCGTATCGCGTCGGCATTGGAACTCTATGTAAATGGCAGTTTGAACGTGTTTAACCACCAAACAAACGTTGACATTCACAACCGCCTTGTCTGCTTTGATATTAAAGAACTCGGCACCCAGCTACGAAAACTCGGTATGCTCATTGTCCAAGATCAAGTTTGGAACAGAGTTACCATAAACCGCAGCGAAGGCAAGGCGACGCGGTACTATATCGACGAGTTTCATTTGCTGCTCAAAGAGGAACAGACCGCAGCGTACAGCGTTGAGATTTGGAAGCGTTTTAGAAAATGGGGCGGTATTCCGACAGGTATCACCCAAAACGTGAAAGATTTGTTATCGTCCCGCGAGGTGGAGAACATTTTTGAAAACAGCGATTTTGTGTATATGCTCAACCAAGCCCAGGGCGACAGGGAAATCCTTGCAAAGCAGCTTAACATTTCGCAGCAGCAAATGACCTATGTAACCCATTCCGACGCGGGCGAGGGGCTTATCTTCTATGGCAACGTGATTTTGCCCTTTATTGACCGTTTCCCGCAAGATACGGAACTCTATCGTGTAATGACGACCAAACCCGGCGAGGTGTCGGCATGAGGATAGAAATGGACAAAATCTATTGCGGCGACAGCTTGCAGGTGCTTCAAACCTTGCCGGAAAATGCAGTTGATTGTTGCGTAACGTCCCCACCCTACTATGCCTTGCGGGACTACGGCGCAGACGGGCAGATCGGACGGGAAGCAACGCCGGAGGAATATGTTTCCCGTATTACGGCGGTATTCCATGAGGTAAAGCGGGTGCTTACGCCGGAGGGTACTTGTTGGCTGAATATCGCGGACACTTATTGCGGCACAGGCAGCAAAGCCGACCACCAAGACCCCAAATACCCCAAAGGCAGGAACGGGCAGCAAGTGGCGTTTAACCACCGCGCCCCCGGCTGCAAGCCCAAAGATTTAATTGGTATTCCGTGGCTTGTAGCCCTCGCCTTGCGGGGCGACGGTTGGTATTTGCGCAGTTCTATCATTTGGCACAAAACAAACCCCATGCCGGAAAGCACGCGGGACAGGCCGACCCGCTGCTATGAATATGTGTTTCTGCTTACCAAGTCAAAGAAGTATTATTACGATTGGCAAGCAGTAGCCGAGCCGATAGCCCCCACAACGGCGGGGCGGCTGAAAAGCGGAGTTAGCAAAGGAAATAAGTATAACGTTACTGTTCCGGGGCAAAACCAACCGCAGAAAATCAACCGCCCCCGCGAAAAGGGCGCATACGCCGACGAGTTGATTTCTCCCGTCCGCAGCCGCCGCAACGTTTGGCAGATTAACAATGTCGGCTATCATGGCGGGCATTTCGCAGCGTTCCCGCCGAAACTTGCGGAAACGTGCATTTTGGCGGGCTGTCCCATCGGCGGGATTGTCCTTGACCCCTTTTTCGGCAGCGGCACGACGGGCATGGTAGCAAAACGGCTTAACCGCCGCTATATCGGCATTGAGTTAAACCCCGACTATTGCGAACTTGCAAAACAGCGGATTGGAGGTGATGAAGATTGAGCAAGGAACTGAAAGCCCCCGACAAGGTAACGCAAAAAATGACCCGCGACGGTGCGGTTGCGGAAAACCTCACGACGGGCGAAACGTCCAGTATCAGCGAAAGGCCGCAGGAAGAAAACTATTCAGCCCCCGCAGGGGTGGCAGCGGAAAAGGTTGTGCAGCATATCGGCGCAGAGATTGAGCGACACGCAGCAAAAGGCGCGGAGAAAAAAGCCCTTGACGCGGCGCAGCCTAAAACCCATTCTTCCCGCTTGCAGTTTTCCGAAGCGGAACGGGCAACGCCGGAACTTCAAAAAGCGATCAAGAAATCGGATAAGGCGGCAGACTGTTTAGACGCAGCGCGGGCGGCTATCCCCAAGCAGACCAAAATCAAGAAAGAGCGCGTTTTTGACGAAGCGAAAGGCAAGGCAAAGACGCGCCTTTCCTTTGAAAAGACGGATAAGCCCCCAAACGGCAAGTTGCGGCATAACCCCTTATCCCGTCCGGCACAGGAGTTAAACAGTACCGTACATGGGAAAATCTACGAGGTAGAGAAAGAAAACGTCGGTGTGGAAAGCGGGCACCGGGTAGAACTTGCCGGAGAGAAAGCGGGCGGCATGGCGGCGCGGGCAGTTAAGGGCGGCATACGCCGCCATAATCTGAAACCCTACCGGGCAGCGGCGGCAGCGGAAAAACAAGCGGTAAAGGCAAACGCAGATTTTCTCTATCAAAAGGCGTTGCACGATAACCCCGCGCTTGCGCACTCCAACCCCATTTCCCGTTTTTGGCAGAAGCAGCGCATTAAAAAGCAGTATGCAAAAACGCTGAAAGCGGGCGGCAAAGCGAAAAAAACCGCTGAAGCCACCGCAAAGGCGGCGAAGAAAACCGCGCAGGAAACCAAACGGGCGACGTTCTTTGTTGTCCGGCATTGGAAAGGCTGCTTGATTGTGGGCGGGATTGCCTTTATCGTGCTGCTGCTTTTCGGCGGGCTGTCCTCTTGCTCCCTCTTTGGCGGCAACAGCGGCAGCGGCTTGATTGCGTCGTCCTATCTCTCCGAGGACGCGGATATAACGGGCGCGGAAAGCGCGTATGCCGCTATGGAAGCCGAGTTACAAGATATGCTGGACAATATCGAAAGCGAATACCCCGGCTATGACGAATACCGGGTAAACGCGGACGAGATCGAGCATGACCCCTATGTGCTAATTTCTATCCTTTCCGCGTGGCATGAGGGCGTGTTTACACTCGATGAAGTGCAAAGCACCCTTGAAATGCTCTTTGAGAAACAGTATATCTTGACGGTCGAGGAAGAAGTACAGGTACGCTACCGCACCGAAACAAGGACGGACAGCGAGGGCAACCCCTATACGGTTGAAGTCCCCTATAACTATTACATTCTTCATGTGGATTTGGAAAACTTCAACCTCTCCCATGTCCCCGTTTACATCATGGGCGAAGAACAGCTATCCATGTACGCTATGTATATGTCGTCGCTGGGAAACAGACCCGACCTTTTCCCGCAATCCGGCTATGTGTCTAAATACTATGAAAACCCGCCCGCCGATTATGAAGTACCCGCCGCGCTGCTGGGTTCCGATGAAAAGTTTGCGCGGCTCATGGAGGAAGCAGATAAATACGTCGGTTTTCCCTATGTGTGGGGCGGCAGCACCCCGGAAACCTCTTTTGATTGCAGCGGCTTTGTGAGTTATGTGTTGACGAACAGCGGCCTATACAATACGGGCAGACTTGGGGCGCAAGGGCTTTACAACATCTCAACCCCTGTTTCTAACCCGCAGCCGGGGGATTTGGTGTTCTTTACGGGTACATACGACACCCCCGGCGTTTCCCATGTGGGGATTTATGTGGGCGAGGACGGGGACGGAAGCCCCGTCATGCTGCATTGTGGCGACCCTATCCAGTATTCAAAGCTGGACACCAGCTATTGGCAATCCCACTTTTACGCCTACGGGCGGTTAAATTACAATTAAAAGGAGTTGAAAAATGAATATTGTATCTTTTGGCGGCGGCACGAATAGTGCCGCCTTACTTATTGGCCTATACAAGCACAAAATCCCGATTGACCTTATCACCTTTGCCGATACGGGCGCGGAACACCCGCATACCTATCAATTTATCGAGATAATCAATCAATGGCTTGCGGAACACGGTATGCCGCAGATTACCGTTGTGCAGTATGTTGACCGCTACGGCAACCGCCTATCTCTTGAAACCGAGTGCTTGCGCTCTCATACGCTCCCGTCGATTGCCTACGGGCATAAGCGTTGTTCGCAGAAACACAAAATCGCACCGCAGGAAAAGTTTTGCAACCACTATGCGCCTTGCCGCGAAGTATGGCAGCGCGGCGAGAAAGTCAACCGCTATATCGGCTATGACGCGGGAGAAGTGAAACGGTATGAACATTCCCGCAAGTACAACGAAGCCGACAAAAAATATCATAACCGCTACCCCCTCATTGAAGAATGGGGCTGGAACAGGGACGATTGTATCCGGGAAATCAAAGCGGCAGGATTGCCGCAGCCGGGTAAATCGTCCTGTTTCTTTTGTCCGAGCATGAAGAAACAAGAGATTTTATATCTCAAAGAACACTATCCCGATCTATTTAACCGGGCGGCGACTTTGGAAGAAAACGCTATGCCCTATCTTAAAACCGTTAAGGGATTGGGGCGCAGCTATTCATGGAAAGAACAGTTTGGAAAGGAGTAAATGACTATGGCGAACACGAAACTTGACCGTATCGAAAGGGATATTGAGAAAACGAGGGCAAAAATCCTTGAACAGCAAAAGAAGCTGAAAGACCTTGAAGCGCAGAAAGTCGAGGAAGAAAACGCGCAGATCGTGCAAATGGTAAAGGCGGTACACCTTGACGGGACGCAGCTTGCCGCGTTCCTCTCCGCTTACGCCAGCGGCGAAATCACCTTGCCGCAGCCGGAAGCCACTTACCCCGCCGAACAGGAGGACAACGACAATGAAGAATAAAAAGATAATCCGAAAGTTTACCGTATTGCTTGCCGCACTGGTTATCATGTGCGGCTTTTCTGTTACCGCTTATGCGGGCGGTGGCGATGAAAGCGACGACACGCCTACCCCCGTAACCGAGGAAACCCCCGCGCCGGAAACCGAGCCGGAAGAAACGACGGGCGGCTATGAGCCGCAGCCCCTTACCCCGGACGGGAATATGTCCCTTGTGGACGATATAACGGGTGAAGCGTCCGGCGACAAGCAGTTTATCACCGTCGTTACCAAAAGTGGCAACTATTTTTACATCATCATTGACCGCGCCGAGGACGGGGAAAATACCGTCCATTTCCTTAACCAAGTGGACGAAGCGGATTTAACCGCCCTTATGGAGGACGGGCAGACCGAAGCCCCCGTTTGTAGCTGCACCGATAAATGCGTTGCCGGAAGCGTCAACACCGCTTGCCCGGTTTGCAGCGTCAACATGAGCGAGTGCGCGGGTGTGGAAGCCGAGCCGGAGCCGGAAGAAACCGAGCAGCCGCCGGAAGAAGAAAAAGGCGGCGGCATGGGTATTCTGCTTGTCGTGCTGCTTGTTGCCGCAGCGGGCGGCGGCGCGTTCTACTACTTTAAGATTTTGAAGCCCAAAAAGGACGCGGCGAAAGGCAGCAGCAGCCTTGACGACCTTGATTTTGACGAGGACGACGAGGAAACGGAAGTAGTCGAAACCGAACAGACCGAGCAGGAGGACGATAATCTATGAAACTTGTAATTGCAGAAAAACCGAGCGTCGGGGCGGCGATTGCCGCCGTTATGGGCGCGAATGAAAAGCGCAGCGGATATTTTGAGGGCGGCGGCTACCTTGTGTCGTGGTGTATCGGGCATTTGATTAGCCTTGCAGACGCGGCGACCTACAATGAACAATTCCGTAAATGGAAGTACGACGATCTTCCCATTGTCCCGCAGGAGTGGCAGTTTATTGTTGCCAGCGGCAAGGAGCAGCAGTTTTCCATTCTCAAAGACCTTATGCACCGCAGCGACGTTACCGAGATTATCAATGCTTGCGACAGCGGGCGCGAGGGGGAACTCATTTTCCGCTTTGTCTATGAACAGGCGAATTGCAAAAAGCCCTTTTCCCGCCTTTGGATTAGCAGCATGGAAGCAAGTGCAATCCGCGAGGGCTTTTCAAATCTCAAAGACGGGCGCGGCTATGACAACCTCTATCAATCCGCGCTTTGCAGAGCAAAGGCCGATTGGCTCATTGGCATTAACGCGACCCGCCTTTTCTCTATCCTCTACCATAAAACATTGAATGTCGGCAGAGTGCAAACGCCCACCCTTGCTATGCTGGTAAACCGCGACTATGCAATCAGCAGCTTTAAGAAAGAGAAATATCATGTCGTCCGGCTGGACGTTGGCGGCGTTGCCGCCCTTTCCGAAAGGCAGGACGACGAAGCGGCGGCGCGGCAGATGAAAGCGGCTTGCGAGAAATCGCAGGCCGTTTGTACTTCCCTTAAAAAAGAGAAAAAGACCGCAGCCCCGCCGAAACTGTTTGACCTCACCGCCTTGCAGCGGGAAGCAAACCGTTTGTATGGGTTTACGGCGAAACAGACCCTTGACTATGCGCAAGCCCTTTATGAAAAACGGCTTTTGACCTATCCCCGCACCGACAGCAAATATATCACTTCCGATATGGAGGGCAGCACAAAGGAACTTATCACCGGCCTTTGCGCTGCTCTCCCCTTTATGCAGGGCGTGAAGCTGCAAGCCGACCTTGCGAGGATTTGCGACAACAGCAAAGTAACCGACCATCACGCCATTTTGCCGACAGCGGAGTTTGTGAAAACGGGCTTTTCTTCCCTTGCCGAAAGTGAGAAAAAGCTAATGACCCTTGTGTGCGCAAAACTGCTTTGCGCCGTTGCCGCGCCCTATGAGTATGAAGCGGTTACGGCGGTTTTCACTTGCGGCGGCTATACCTTTACCGCAAAGGGCAGGACGACGCTTTGCGAGGGTTGGCGCGAGATTGAAAGACTATCCCGCGCCGCGTCCGGGGAACAGGACGAGGACGCAGAGCCGGAAGCGGTTTTACCCCCGCTTGCCGAGGGGCAGACCTTTGACAATCCGGCAGCGGAGATCTCCGAACGTTACACGCAGCCCCCAAAGGCATTTACCGAAGATACGTTACTTTCGGCTATGGAGAGTGCGGGAAAGGAGGACACGCCGGAGGACGCGGAGCGCAAAGGGTTAGGCACCACCGCGACGCGGGCGGGTATCATTGAAAAACTCATTAGCGCGGGCTTTGCCGAGCGCAAGGGCAAAAAGCTAATCCCCACAAAGGACGGGTATAACCTTGTCGCTATTCTGCCCGACAGCCTTACGTCCCCGCAGCTTACGGCAGAATGGGAAACGCGCCTTACCGGGATTGCAAAGGGCAGCGACAGCCCCGCCGACTTCATGCGCGGGATTGAGGAAATGACAGCGGGGCTTGTCAAGACCTATTCCGCGATTTCCGAGGATAAAGCGAAGCTGTTTACCCCGCAGCGGGAAGCAATCGGCACTTGCCCCCGTTGCGGCGCGGCGGTTTACGAGGGCAAGAAAAACTTTTACTGCTCCGACAGGGCTTGCAGCTTTGTGATGTGGAAGAATGACCGCTTTTTTGAGCAGCGCAAAAAGGCTTTCACAAAGGCGATTGCCGCCGCCCTTTTGAAAGACGGAAAGGTAAAAATCAAAGGTATGTACTCGACCAAGACGGGAAAGACCTTTGACGGAGTTGTGCTGCTTGCCGACACAGGCGGCAAGTATGTAAACTTCCGCGTCGAGCAGAACCGAAAATGATAAGGCTTGATGAAAAGCAATACCGCGCCGTAAAGAAAATGACCCGCGCCGCTTGTGCAAACAACGATTGCGGGAATTGTCTGCTGCTGGACGACGGGGAAACTTGCGTTTGTGTGCAGAGTATCAGCTATTCGCTGCTATGCCGCTATTTCCGCGAAGCGGTATTACCCGCCGACAGGCAGCTTTGCGAACAGATCACCCGCAGCGGGGAAACCGATTTGAAGCGTTGCGCGGTATGCGGCAGCACGTTTGCGGCGGGCAGCAACCGGGCGAAATACTGCCCCGATTGCGCGGCAAAGATACGCCGCAGACAGAAAGCCCAAAGCGAGAGAAACAGGCGTTTACGGATAAAAACAACTACATAGCAAGCACAGCAAACGAGTACCCGTTTGCGAGAAATGCCCGCGCTTCCCATAGAGAGCGCGGGCATTTTGCTTGTTGGGATAGTCCCAAACCCTTATATGACCGAGAAAGGACGTGATGAAAGAATATGCCGTATTCCTCATACGACCATGACAAATTAGAAGCCGCCGAAACCATGCGGATAGAACGCCGGATATATTTTGAAGCAAAGGACAGGGAGATTGCCCCTTATGCTTCCTTGCCGATTGCGCAGCTACTTTCCATGCGCAGCGAAAGCGCGGCGGCAGAACAGGCGATTTTTGACGACCTTAAAGAACGCGCCGCCGCATGGGAAGAACAGGCGGGAAGAACGCTTTTGCTGGATAAAACACTTGAATATGTGAGAACGCCGCACGTCCAGCACACCGCTAACGAGTGGCAGACCACCGAGCATAACCGCCATATTCGCAGCAACCGGGTATATCAGATGAATTACTACATTTACGAGAATACCCGCTACGACAAAGAAGCGCAGAAATCTATCCCGTATTCATGGACGCTTACATGGAGCGTGCGCACCAACAGCCCAAGCAGAACCCAAGCGAAGATTGCCGGACAAGATAGAAAGGTTTTCACCGACAAGGCAGCTATGGAAAAGTATCTGAATGGGCGTATCAAAGCGTATGACCGCTTGTTTACGGAAATCTCCCCGCCTATCCCGCAGGAGTACGCCGACTATTTCAAAGTAAACGGTATGCTCATGCCGGACTACACCATAGAGGGCGAAGAACCCCCGCAGCAGCAACAGGCGGCAGCTATCCCCGAAAATACCGGGCAGGAAAAGGAGCGTGAACACATGAGCGAACAGTTTTCTATTATGATAGGCAACCGCAGCCGCTTTGACGCGGGCGACCCCGGCGGCTATTGGTTGGATATGCCCGCCACAAAGGAGCAGTTGCACGAAGCTATGCGGAACGTCGGCATTACCGCCGACAACCCGCAGGATTTTTCCATTCGCGGCTATTCCGACGACCCGGAGAAACATATTGCCTTGCCTTATGAAATGGTATGCGCCGCCGACGTGGACGAACTCAATTTTCTTGCGGCGCGGCTCGAACAGCTTGACCCCGCCGAGGTTGGCAAGCTGAACGCAGCTTTGCAGCAGAAAAACGGGCTTGCAAATATTGGACAGGTAATTGACTTCACCTACAACGTGGATTTTTACGTCCATATCCCCGAAGTACATAACTACCACGATTTGGGCGACTATTACTTAAATCAATCCGGCATGGTACAAATGCCCGAAGAATGGAAAGGCGGCATTGACCTTTCTACTTTTGGCAGGAACGCCGCCGCGCAGGAAAAAGGCGCGTTTACCGAGTACGGCTATATCGTGGAAAGCGGCGACGAGTGGGAACGGCAGTTTGAGGGGCGCGAAGTGCCGGAAGAATACCGCATTATGAGTTACCCGCAGCCGGAGCGCGGCGAACAGGACAAAGCCTATATGGACGCAGCCGAAACGCAGCAAGCAGACGCACAGGCCGCAGAGCCGCAGCAGCCCCGCCCCGTCGTCCCCATTATCCTTACTTCCGAAAAGCCCGCCGAAAAGGTAAAGGAGATCACCGCGCGTTTGGAACAGGGCGTACAGGCGATTTTTGACAGCGACCGCTACAAAGAGTTTCTAACCGCTATGTCAAAGTTCCATGATTATAGTTTGAATAACACTATCCTAATTGCTATGCAGGGCGGCAATTTGGTAATGGGCTTCCGTCAATGGGAAAAGGAGTTTGACCGCCATGTAAAGAAAGGCGAGAAAGGCATTAAAATCTTTGCCCCCGCGCCCTACAAGGTGAAAAAGCTGGTTGATAAAATCGACCCCGAAACGAGAAAGCCCATGCTTGACCGCGAGGGAAAAGTGGTAAAGGAAGAAAAGGAAATCACCGTCCCCGCCTTTAAGGTTATAACCGTCTTTGATATTTCGCAGACCGAGGGCAAGGAGTTTCCCGACCTTTCCGTTAAACCGCTGCTTGCCGATGTGGAGCAGTACGAGGATTTTTTCGCCGCCCTTGAAAAAGCGTCCCCCGTCCCGATTGCATTTGAGCAGATCACAAACGGCGCAAATGGGTATTTCAGTTTGACCGACAAGCGTATTGCAATCAAAGAGGGCGTGAGTGAATTACAGGCGGTAAAGACCGCCATTCACGAAATCGCCCATGCGAAGCTGCACGACGTAGACTTAAACGCCCCGCCGGAGCAGCAAAACCGCGTTGACCGCCATACCTGCGAGGTAGAAGCGGAAAGCGTCGCTTATACGGTTTGCCAGCATTTCGGCCTTGATACTTCCGATTACTCTTTCGGCTATGTGGCTGGTTGGAGCAGCGGCAAGGAAATGACCGAGTTAAAAGCGTCCCTTGAAACAATACAGACCACCGCAAAGGAACTCATTACCGAGATTGAGGGGCATTTTACCGAGTTGCAGCAGCAGCGGCAAGCCGAGCAGGAGCAGGGCGATACCTTTTCCATTTATCAGTTAAAGCGCGGGGACGAAACAAGGGACTTGCGCTTTGAGCCTTATGACCGTCTGCAAGCGGCTGGACTTACCATTGACCGGGTAAATTATGAACTCGTCTATACTGCACCGCTTACAAAGGATATGACGCTGGGCGACATTTGGGAAAGGTTTAATATCGACCACCCCGCCGACTTTAAGGGGCATAGCCTTTCCGTTTCCGACATTGTTGTGCTTCATCAGAACGACGAGGACACCGCCCACTATGTAGACAGTATCGGTTTTCAGCAAGTGCCGGAGTTTTTGCAGGAGCAGCAGACCCCCGTATTTGACAAGCTGCCGCCCGAACAGCAGCAAGCCTTGTCCGACACCGTACAAGACACTTTGCAAATGCTGGTTGACGCAGACAAGCGGATTTATGGCGACGTTACGGGCAAGACCCTTGAAGCAATCGCGGCGCAAGGATATTCCTACAAGGACGGGCAGCTTGAAAAGCAGCAGCCGGAAGCGACCCCCGACAGCCTTTTGACGGGTGAAACCGTTAGAACGCCGAGGGGCAATTTTCATATTACCGATATGAGCCGTGAACAGATCGAAGCGGCGGGATTTGGTTTTCACCATGCGTCGGAGGACGGGAAGTATCTCATTATGGGGAATGGCACACAGGCTTATGCCATAGCCGCCGAGCAGCCGCAGCGGGATAATCCCTTAAAGCACGTCGAGGACACCATAGAGCAGAACGACAACAATTTTGACGGGCTTATCAACAATACGCCGCAAACGCCCACCGTTGCAGATTTTGAGCAGCGGGCAAAGGCGGGGGAAGCGATTTCCGTTACCGACCTTGCAAAAGCGGTAAAAGCCGAGAAACGGGAACAGCCGCAGAAAAAACCGTCCATTTTGAAGAAGCTGGACGAATACAAGAAACAGGCGGCGCAGCAGCCGAAAGATAAACAGAAAGAGCATAAAAAAGATTTGGAGGTTTGATAGCATGAATACCCGCTTTACCATTGAGGAAGAAAACATTGTTGCGATCTACGCCGAGGACAGCCGGGAAACAACGCTTGAAAATATCCTTGCCGCCATGCCCTACATGGACGAGGATATGCGCCAGCTTGCCGCCGCAGCGGTGAACAAGCTGCAAGCCATGACGGACAGCGAGTTTTCCGAAAGGGAGTTTATCTTGACCGACGAGGAATAGCCCATAGAGAACAGGGGCGCGGTTGCCGATTTCCGGCACCGCGCCCCTGTTCTTTTTTTGTCCTTGCGTGGACAATTAGAAAGCCGTTTTTGCGGGTTTGAATATACTTTATCGTCTATGTCGTTTTCATGCGCTGGAAGCCGCAGAAACACAGGCGTTTTCAGCCCTTAACATTCCACTTGCCACCCCATGTTTTGCGCCTTATCGCTCCTGCTCCCGCGCCCTGCTTTGGGACGGGTAAAGAATACTATCGACGTTCTTTTTGACAACGCCGTATTCCTGCATTTGCTTCTTGGCTTGCCGATAATCTTCATACAATTTGGTTTTCCTGTCGTTTAAGCTGCTATACTCCTTGCGCAGCGCGGCGAGATCGGGCAGCTTCTTTATCTGCATTTCCTTTAATGCCCTTGCCGCAGCTTCAAACAGGATAATTTCGCTTTCATGCCCCCGCAGATACTTTTCCTTGTCCGGCGATTTTCGGTATTCATCGTAAATCGGTTTTAACTGTCGGTATGTGGTGGTGTGCTTGATAAGCAGCGACAAATCAGACATACGCTGTTCCACTTCCTTAACCGCCTTTGCCGCCGCGTCATGAGCGGTCATAATATCGGCTATCTTGCTTTCAAGTTCGCTATAATACTCAATCTTGTTTTCGGTTAGGAAGTTCATGCTTTTAGCAGCCTGTTTCAGATTATGGATTTTTGCCCACCGTTCATAGCCCGCCGACTGTTGGGCTTTGATACTGTTTTCAAGATCGACGACAAGCCGGATTTTCTTATCTTCCCGCAGCGTTTTTGTTTTGGCAACATACACGCCCTTGATACGCTCCTTTATCGCTTCTTCCGTATAGGCCGCGCCGAGCGTCTTTGTGCGGGTAAACCGTTCCTGTCCGGCAGCGCGAAAGGAAATGTATTTGCCCTGTTTGATTTCATACCCCATTTCCTGCAAGCGGCGCAGCAGTTCGTCAAAATCTTTCACTTGGGGAATGAGAGTATCTATCGCCGTTTTCAGCTTTGCTTTGTAGCTTGTCCCTTGCTTTTCGGCGGTGTATTCTGCATAGCTTTTTCCCTTGTCCTGTCCCGGTACGACGACGGATAGCCCATGCTCTTTACATATCCTGTCGCTGGTGCGCCGGATAAAGTGATAGCTTTGCTTGTTGGAATGGTACTTTTTGTAGTCAACGAAGCTAACCGCGTTGAAAATCAAGTGATTATGCAGATGGTCTTTATCGACGTGAGTTGTCAAAACAAACTCATACTTGCCGCCTAATACCGCCCCGGCAAGTTCCATGCCGATTTTGTGCGCTTCTTCCGGTGTGGTTTCTCCCACCGCAAAGGATTGTATCAAGTGCCGCCCTAAATGTGTGCCGCGATCTCCGGCAGCTTCCCGCGTCCATGCAAACTCAATATCGGCGGTTTCCAGCCCACAGCCGAAAGAGGACGCAAGCAGCTTCCCGTCTGTCTTTTCGGGATTTAAGATATAGTCTATCGCAGCCTTTAAGGTTGATTTAATAGGGTGCGTCTTTGTAACCGCCATATCTCGTCCACCGCCTTTTTAATGTCCTCTATATCCTGCCTGTAAACCGTCCCCGTCGCATTGGCGCGTTTTGCAATTTGGTTGATGTTCCGGCTCACCGCTTGCAGTTCCCGGATATATGCTTTTGTGTCGCTTCGGTCAACGACAAGAATATACCCGTCTATCGCCATTTTACGGAAGTATGCCCCATACTGCTTTATGGGAAGCTGCTTCATCTTCTCGTCGATCAGCCGCTTTTCTTCTTCCGTAACGTAAAACTTCATCTGTATATTTCTCTTTCGGTTTTCCATTTCCGCACCGCCTTTCGGTATAAGGGTTTGGGATTATCCCAACAAGCATTTTCCGCAAACGGGTACTCGTTTGCTGTGCTTGCTATCTACTCCATACCCCCACCGAAAGGCGGTATTTGTTGCGCGTTCCTTTGATTTTGGACGCAAAAAAAGATTGCAGCCGCCATGCGCTGCAATCTCCCGATTTCTCATATTGTGAGGTTAATCCTCTGCTTTTTCGACTTCCGTTATCTCCCTTGCTGTTGCGGTTACAATCCGTATGCCTTTATCGCTCATACCGTCCAGCAGCGCGTCAAGCTGCCGCCGCCCGGTGGATTTCTCCGCATTGCTGTTCGGGAAGAAAAATTGATCTACCGAAATATGATACCGGGTTACAAGGTCATAGAATACCTGTAAACTCGGCTGTTGTCCCTTGTTCTCGATATTCGCAAGGTAGCGCGGGGAAATATATAACTCGTCGCTTACCTTTTTGCGGCTCTCGCCGTATTCATTTCTCGCGGCTTTTATAGCTGCCCCGAAAGCCTTAAAGTCGTACAATGGTACGGGTCTTTTTGCCATTTTCATTCACCCTGTTACATTTTACAGTTCACCTTTCTTTTTGGATATGTCCACACAATTCATATCATTAGGTTAAATACTTCCTGTTGTGTATTGACAGTAGACTGATTTTCTGATAAAATAAAATTTATGTAAAAGGAGGCGGCGTTTATGTTGCATAGCATGCGTATTAGATAAGCATTGAAAAAAAGGATTTTCCCATTTTCAACATGGGCTTTTTTGTCATGCTTATTTTGCGGATGCTATACAAAAAACTAACGACGTATAGATATAGTATAGACATAGTGCAAGCTATGCCTTAGTTTTGTTGTACTGCTCTGTGCATTATAAATGCAGGTCAATGCTCATGTTGAGGATTGACCTGCATTTTTTTGTGTAAAAAGGACGAGTGAAATATAATGCTTAAAAAATATTGGATAAAATGTCCGATTTGTAACGGAAAGACGAGAGTTCAAGTATTTCATAATACTGTATTAAAAGATTTTCCTCTTTTCTGCCCTAAATGCAAATTGACGCATATCATTGATGTAGAAAAATTAGAGATTGTAATCAAAAATACAGAAAAACAAACTTTTATTATTTAGAAGAAAGGATATAAAAATGAAACGTTTACCTAAATATACGCCTGCGGAAGTACGGAATGATCCATACGGATTTACTTACAAAGAAATGTCGGAAGTTATTGGCGAGAATGAAGCAAAAGCCTTATATGAAGAATTATATAAGCAATTACCACGCAAAAAAAATCTATCAATGTTGGTAAAAAATATTTACAAAAGCAGTGATACTGAAAAGTATGTTTACGAACTGAAAGACAACAAATACATTGAAACGGTTTTTATCAAGCGGCGAGATGGTGGAACTGTTTGCGTGAGCACACAAGTCGGTTGTCCTGTTGGTTGTATTTTTTGTGAGTCCGGGCGAAATGGCTTTGTTCGTAATCTAACATCGTCAGAAATCGTACAACAGATTATATTGTTGCGTCGAAAAGTAAACCGTATCGTTTTTATGGGTATGGGAGAGCCTTTATTCAATTATGACAACTTGATAAAAGCAATCCATATTCTCCGAGATAGATATGGGCTCAACTTTCCAACCGACGGCATTACCATATCAACAGTTGGTCCGGTCGATCAATTAAAAAAATTGCGCGAGGAACATCTTAAAATTCAGTTGACAATATCTTTACACGCAGCAACACAATCTGCAAGAAATCGTATTATTCCTCACATGCGCATATATGCTATTGAAGATGTTGTTAAGCAAGCCTTATCCTATTCTGAAAGGCATAATCGCAAAATTGTCTTTGCGTATTTGCTTTTACCGGGTATAAATGACCGGCCCTCAGATGTAAGACAACTTGCAAAATGGTTTCGGGGCAAAAAAGTTATGATTAACGTGTTACAATACAACCCAACAAGCAATTCAAGAATTAAAGCACCACAGAAACGGGAAATAGTTGCATTCAAACATCAATTAGAGCAAGCAGGACTTGAAGTTACTATGAGAGTTTCTCATGGCAGAGAGATTAACGCGGCTTGTGGACAGTTAGCTAACACATATAATAAATTCAAAAAAAAATGATTAAAAGTGCCAGACGCATAGACGCAGAGCCGATAACGCATTAGGTCAAAAAACCTATGTGTTATCGGCTTTTTTATTTAATATTGCGCAAAAGCCGCTGTTCCCTATTATAGAATGGATTGCGGGTAGTGTATTAAAGTCGCCCTTTTTTAAGGATACGGCGGTATCGGGGAGGTATCGCCGTGTCCATTTTTATTTACTGTAACCCGCCTAATGCTTTGCGGTCAAAAAAAGCTATGCTCCGCAAGCGGGATATTCCGGCTATGAGTATGAACTGTCAATACATCTAAATACTTCTTACATTTCCTTTGCGCTCGTCCGCGTCTTGCGGACGGGCGCATTTTGCTTTTTTCAACTTTTTTCTGAAAAACGCACTCAAGAGCCATCTCCCGAACGGGTACGGAGCGAAAGGGGCAGAGAGGACAAGCCCTTAACTCCCGTCCTCTACTCCACGCGGGAAGGAGGTGAACTCTATGGAGCTATCTTCTTCCGACAAGGAAAGAATACAACATCAGTACGACGCATTAGCAAAGAAAACTTTGGTCGGCGAAGCGAAAAGCCACCGCCGCACTCTTGCGAAACGCGCAGCACGCGAAGTTACTTTTTCGGATTTGAGCGAAAGCGAACTCGCGCAGCTTTTCACAACGGACGAATACAAAAGCGATTATTTCCGTTTTCAAGTGTCCGGCTTTGATGTACTCGTCAAAAATGAACTGCTTGCCGAAGCCCTTAACGCTTTGCCCGAAAGGAAACGCGACATTATCCTTTTGTCCTACTTCTTGGATATGAGCGACGCGGAAATTGGCGAACTGCTGAATGTTGTACGCACGACGGTTTTCCGGCACAGGAAATCCGCGCTTGCGAAAATCAAACAGTATTTGGAGGGAAAAGCAGATGATGAATACCGTTAGGAAATCTGAAAATCTGTTGCCGTTCCCTGTCATTTCCGCAGCGGCAAACGGCGACACAACCGCCATGTGCGCGATCTTGAAGCACTACGAGGGTTACATAGCGAAACTTTGTACCCGCACGCTGAAAGACGACGCGGGCAATACCTATTCCTATGTGGACGAGGAAATGCGTAACAGGCTGCAAGTGCGCCTTATTACCCGCACCCTTGCTTTTCATGTAGGATAATCTTTTAGCCCATGCGGGGAGCGTGTCCCCTTTCCACGCTTCCCGTTATGGGCTATTTGTCGTTCCGTAACAGCACATCGGAAACGGTGTACTGTTACAGGCCGACAAAGCCTATTGTTCCTTGACAAAGAAAGCGGCCTTTGGTGCGCAGCATAACAGGCAACGGGTACATTCCGTCTGTACCGAGCCGGGCGGCGGGTACGCCATGACCGCTTTTCCCCGTTGGGGAAAAGTCGAGCGAGAACTACCGCGCCGTAAAACAAGTTTAGCAGCTTGTGGGCGACGACATACAAGGCGGCACAATGATACTCCCGCGTTGAACACCCTCAAAGTATTGCGCGGCGCACCCATAAGCATGGGCCGGGGTGAAACTCCCGTGAGGTTGCAGCTAACAACCGCCCGTTTTGCCTTTTGACGAATATAGTTTATCCATACAGGAAAAGGAGGTTTTTCTAATGGATAAAAAACAGACAATTACAACCGAACGCAAAATAGGGAAAATCACCTATCTTGTTCAAGCGTTGCCGAGTGAAAAGGCAACCGATACAATCCATAAAAAGATTGAAAAACTCATTGTAAAGGATTTGCAGAAAAAGCCCGGAAATCCGGGCTTTTTAGCGTCCGAGTAGTGCATTAGGCGGCGGGATATGGTATAATGATAGCAACACATTATACCTGTTTATTCGGCTGTCGGAAAGGAGGACTAATGTTACAGTCGAATAAAATCACCGCCCTTTACTGCCGTTTAAGTCAAGAGGATATGCAGGCCGGAGAAAGCGGAAGCATACAGCACCAAAAAATGATACTTCAACGCTATGCGGACGAACACCATTTTTTGAACACAAAGTTTTTTGTGGACGACGGATTTTCCGGCGTGAGTTTTGAGCGCGAGGGGCTGCAAGCGATGTTGCAGGAAGTGGAAGCCGGACGAGTGGCGACGGTTATTACCAAAGACCTCTCCCGTCTTGGCAGAAACTATCTGAAAACGGGCGAACTCATAGAGATTGTATTTCCCGAAAACGGAGTGCGCTATATCGCGATTAACGACGGAGTTGACACAGCGCGGGAGGATAACGAGTTTACCCCCTTGCGGAACTGGTTTAACGAGTTTTACGCCCGCGATACAAGCAAGAAAATCCGTGCAGTTAAACAGGCACAGGCGCAAAAAGGCGAGCGTGTCAACGGGGAATATCCATACGGCTATATCCCAGACCCGAACAACCGCCACCACCTTATACCCGACCCGGAAACCGCGCCGATTGTCAAACAGGTTTTCGCTATGTTTGTTAGCGGCGTGCGTATGTGCGAAATCCAAAAATGGCTTGCGGAAAACAAAGTCTTGACGATTGGAGCGTTGCGCTATCAGCGCACAGGACAGGCGCGGTATCAGCGGGCAATGATCGCCCCCTATACTTGGCCGGACAAAACGCTCTATGACATATTAGCAAGGCAGGAATATTTAGGGCATACCATAACCGCGAAAACTCACAAGGTATCCTACAAGTCGAAAAAGACCCGGAAGAACGAAGAAGAACAACGCTATTTCTTCCCAAACACCCATGAGCCGCTTGTTGACGAGGAAACCTTTGAACTTGCGCAAAAGCGGATTGCTACCCGCCACCGCCCGACAAAAGCAGCGGAGATTGATATTTTTTCCGGCTTGCTGTTTTGCGCTGGTTGCGGACATAAGATGTATTACCAACAGGGCGTAAATATCGAGCCGCGCAGGTTTTCCTATTCTTGCGGCGCATGGCGCAACAGGGCAAGGACAGGCAGCGAGTGTACCTCTCATTATATCCGCAAAAACGTACTTCTTGATTTAGTGCTGGAAGATATGCGGCGGGTTTTGCAGTATGTTAAGGAACACGAACAGGACTTTATCTGTAAAGCTACCGAGTACGGCGACATGGAAGCGAGAAAGGCATTAGCGCAGCAGCAAAAGGAACTTTCCAAAGCACAGGCGCGTATGACCGAACTTGACACGCTTTTCCGCAAGCTGTACGAGGACAACGCATTAGGCAGACTGACAGATGAACGGTTTGTGTTTCTAACTTCCGGCTACGAGGACGAAAAGAAATCCCTTGCCGCAAGGATAGACGAGTTACAACAGCAGATCGCAACCGTTACCGAGCGAAAAAGGGATATATCAAGGTTTATTCAGATTGTCGGGAAATACAGCGACATACAGGAATTGACCTATGAAAACGTCCATGAGTTTATCGACCGTATTTTGATACATGAATTAGACCGGGAAACCAACACCCGGAAAATCGAAATCCATTACAGCTTTGTCGGACAGGTTGATACCGAGCAGGAGCCGACGCAAGTTGTCAACCATGACCGCCGTAACATGGTAGATGTAAAAAGTATCGCTATCTAACCCCAGCAAAATTTGTTCCACTGTATCCATCGTCCGTAAAATGCTGGATGTTGTTAAAGCCGTTTTGACGAGCGTAATCTTCCAGATACTTTTTCTGATTCAGAATGCTGTTAGATTCACCTTGCAGCTCATCATCTCTGGAAAGCCTTTCGTACAGTGCCGTGATTTTTCCTTGGTTGGATTTTGCCATAGTTTCACCTTCTTTTATTTTTAGTGGGAATACGATATGTAACAAAGATACGATACTTTTCTGATTTTGTAAACGCATCTTTGCTTTATCCTTAATAATTATAACCCTTCGGGTCAGTGACCACATAGGAACTATGACATTGTAAAAGGTTGGGTTTAAGCCAAAATCTCGTCTTGCCGCTGCCGGAGCCTCCCACCACCAGCACATTTTTGTTCCGGGCGTTTTTGGGGTCCGGTGGGCGGTTGGACATCATCAGCCGTTCCGTTTTGGTCAGGATGATGTTGTCTGCAAACTTGGGTGCCATGAACGGCTCAATATCCTTGGCGGTGCCCCATGAAGCGTTTTGTCAAGTGCTTTTTTGAGTTATTGACGCAAATTATCGTGAAAGTGCGAAAGTGCAAAGTGCAAAGGGTCTGCGTTTTGCACTTTCAGCTTGCGGGTTCGGGTGGCTGCTTCTTCTTGATGAAGTTGTACCATTGACCGCCGACACGCCTTGCGCCTAAAATGCCGCCCATGTTGCGCTTGGCGTTCTGTACCGTCCTTTCGGATATTCCGGCTTCGGCTGCGGCTTTTACAATGTCCTCACTGGCAAGCTCTTTCCCGTCTGCAAGCAGGTCAAGTATCAGCCGTTCCGCCTGTTCGGTCTTGGTGGCGGTGTTGCCGCCCGCGCCGGACAGCAGCTCGTCGGCGGTGATGTCGTATTCGCCTATCCACGAAAAGCCCGTTTCCGGGTCAAGGCAAAAGGCAACGGGCTTGCCCTCCGGCGCAAGGGAAGATTTGTCATGGACGATAACGCGCACATTCGGTTCTCGCTTCACGCGCCCGATCAGCAGGACGCTCCTTGCTGCGGCGCGGAAGTCGATAGAACCTAAGCCCCGGTATGCGCTCTGCCCTCCGGCAGCTTTGTTGAGATGTCCGATAAGGATAACGGCACACCCGGTACGCTCGGCAACATCGGCAAGGCGGCGGAACATGGGGCGCACTTCGTTTGCCCGGTTCATGTCGGTCTTTTCGCCCATGTACGCCTGTATGGGGTCAAGGATAATCAGCCGCGCCCCGTTCTGCGTAATTGCTTTCTCTATGCGCTCGTCGGACAGGGTAAGCTCCCGCTTGGCTTCATCAATCACAAGCACGCGGTCAAGGTCGGCTTCGGCTTCTATTAAGCGGGGCTTGACGGTATCGCCCAGCCCGTCCTCGGCGGTCTGGTAAATTACTTGGAATGGCGGCAAGGGCTTCATTCCTGGCAGCGTTCCCCCGGTGGTGCAGGCGGCGGCAAGGCGTAGGGCAAAGGTGGTCTTGCCCTCGCCGGGATTGCCTTGCACAATGGTTACTTTCCCAAAGGGAATATACGGCTCCCATAGCCATTCAACGGTCTGTGTATCAACCTCGCTCATTCGGATAATCTCAACGGTTTCTTCCTGCGGCGGCTCTTTCAAGCCGTAAATCGCTTCCCGGATATACTTCCCGTCCGCGATTTCTGCCCGGTGCTGCAATACCTCGTTCCAGTCCTTGTAAAGCGGCACAAGGCGGTGGACGGTCAAGCCCTCCGGCACAAGCTCTGCAAGGCGGCTGCAAGCATCGTTTCCGGCTTGGTCGCTGTCAAGGCAGAGATAGACGGTCTGAATGTCTGGACGGTCAGAGAGGAAGCGTAAGAGGGCTTTCTCGCCTACGCCGCCCAACGATAAATAGCTCTGCTTCTGCCAGCCCTTTTTGAACAGGCAGAGGAAAGATAAGAGGTCTATCGGGGCTTCAAAGACAAACAACCTTTCGCCCTCGCCACGGTAGCAGAAGTTAAAGGATTTGTCGCTGCCTTTCACATCAAGCCGAAAACTCCCGGCTGTGCCGCGCTGATGGGCGTATCGCGGTATGCCGCTTTCATCTCTGCCGACGAATACGGCGTTATGGTGGGCGGCTTCCTCGTAAATGTCGCCATTGGAAAGAAAAAAGCCCGTCACATCTTCATCAATGCGGCGGGCTGCTGTGAGGTAGTTCCTCGCTATGCGGTTGTCGGTGCTGCGGGGTGGCAGTCGGAAGTCGGATAGGGGCGCGGGGCAATGTCTGTCCGGCGGCGGAGCGGCTCCTTTTTCGCCTGTCAGCAGTTCAACGGCTTCGGTGAAGCTCTTGCCGAAAAACTCCATGACAAAATCAACGGGGCCGCCGCCCTTGCTCTGGCTGTGCCTGTACCATTTGTTTCCCCGGA
>OIGN01000162.1_pt1 | contig 25023 bp, 19 predicted proteins | sample 1582281 | NCBI WGS metagenome assembly OIGN01 (sample SAMN02674607, study PRJEB24791) | human gut metagenome, SKBSTL069 | isolation source: stool | host: Homo sapiens | place: USA
TATCCCTAACAACTCTGGCATTTCGGAGGAGATAATAATAATCCCCTTGCCTTTCTTCGCCAGCTCGGCAATTAACTGATAGATCTCAAACTTCGCCCCGACATCAATACCGCGCGTCGGTTCATCGAGCATTAATATTTCTGGTTGCGTTAACAGCCAGCGACCAATAATCACCTTTTGCTGATTACCACCGGAGAGCGAACCAATTTGCGTCCGATGCCCCGGTGTTTTTACCCGCATCGAATCAATCACCCACTGGGTATCACTTTTCATCCGCGAGTTATCCAGTAAACCAACTTTATTTTTGTAGTTGCGAATATTGGAAATTAACGAGTTAAAACCGATATCCAGATAGGCATAAATTCCCGTTGAGCGGCGCTCTTCAGTTACCAGTGCAAATCCGTGGTTTATGGCTTCGTTGGCATTATGGTTATTGATCTTTTTGCCGTGCAACGTAATGGTGCCAGCCGATTTCTCGCGAATACCAAATAACGTCTCAACAATATCGGTACGTTTCGCCCCCACCAGACCGGCAATACCGAGGATCTCCCCTTTATGCAGATCAAACGAGACATCGCGAATCGACGGCTGGCGCAGCGACGTCAGGTTACGCACTTCAAGAATCACTTCGCCCGGCTTGTTTTCTTTGTCAGGGAAACGCTGGTTAAGAGAACGCCCAACCATCATGGCGATGATCTTGTCCATCGTCAGTCCTGCCAGCGGTTCAGTGGCGATCCACTGACCGTCGCGCAATACGGTAACTTCATCACATAACTGGAAGATTTCTTCCATTTTATGTGAGATATAAACAATACCGCAGCCGCGCTCTTTTAATTTACGAATAATAGTGAACAGATGATTGACCTCTTTTTCGGTTAACGAAGAAGTCGGTTCATCCATAATCACAATTTTCGCGTTATAGGAAAACGCTTTGGCGATTTCGATCATCTGCATTTGCGAAACGGATAATGTGCCGACGCGCGCACGCGGATCGATATCAATATCCAGTTCATCAAAAATCGCTTTGGTTTCGCGGTACATTTTGTCCTGATCGACAAACATGCCTTTGGTGGGATATCGCCCCAGCCACATGTTATCCATCACCGAACGTTGTAATACCAGGTTTAACTCCTGGTGTACCATCGAAATACCATTTTCCAGCGCTTCTTTGGCAGAATGGAAATCGATCTCTTTACCCTGGAATAAAATGGTGCCGGAGTCTTTTTGATAAATACCAAACAGGCATTTTAATAATGTTGATTTTCCTGCGCCGTTTTCCCCCATTAATGCATGGATAGAATGTGGCCGGACTTTTAAATTAACGTTATCAAGTGCCTTAACACCAGGAAAAGACTTGTTGATACCGCTCATTTCCAACAAGTATTCCCCGGAAGACGGAGTCGTTGAGCTGACCATATAATTTTACCTTGTTGGCCATACAATAAGGGCGCAGTAAACGACTGCGCCCAATCAGTCTTATTTCTTGCTGAATTCAGCCAGGTTGTCTTTATCTACGCCAACATAAGGTACGCGGACCACTTTGTTGTCGATTTTCCAGTTGGTGCCATCAGCCGCACCTTTGCCATCGGCCAGGTTTTTCGCCAAATCAAAGGTCGCTTTAGCCTGGTTGTTAGCATCGTTCAGTACGGTGCCCGCCAGTGCACCGGATTTCACCAGCGCCAGCGCTTCTGGCAGCGCATCGACGCCAAACACCGGAATGCTGGACTTGTTGTGTGCTTTCAGAGCTTCTACCGCGCCCATTGCCATCGCATCGTTGTTGGCGATAACCACTTCGATTTTGTTGGCGTTCGGGCCAGACAGCCAGGCGTCCATCTTATCTTTCGCCTGAGCGGTATCCCACATAGCGGTATCTAACTGTAACTGTTCAGTTTTGATGCCTTTGTCGTTCAATTCTTTAATCACGTAAGTGGTACGTGCTTCTGCATCCGGATGGCCCGGCTCACCTTTCAGCAGTACGAACTGAATCTGACCGTCTTTGTTCAGATCCCAACCCTGATTCGCCGCCCAGTGTTTAGCAATCAAATCGCCCTGAATAATGCCGGACTCTTTGGAGTCAGTGCCAACGTAGTAGGCTTTGTCGTAGCTATCCAGCGCCTTACGAGACGGTTCTTTGTTGAAGAAAACCACCGGCACGTTTTGCCCACGCGCTTTCTCAATCACCGTACCCGCAGCTGCCGGGTCAACCAGGTTGATTGCCAGTGCCTTCACCCCTTTCGCCAGCAATACGTCGATCTGATCGTTCTGCTTGGACTGGTCATTCTGAGAATCATTCATCAGCAGCTGAACATCTGGCGCGGCTTTCGCATCTTGCTCAATAGCCTTGCGCACTACAGACATAAAGTTATCGTCGTACTTATAGATTGTTACACCAATGCGAGTATCAGCAGCGTGTGCAGCGGCACCGAATAACATGCTGGCCATCACAGCAGACAGGGTTAACACCTTCTTATTCATGGTATCTCCGGTTTTTCTTATGCAGGGTAGTGCTTGAGATAAATGCTCGGCGGGGCAGTAGAGTTAATGAAGTGTTACTGAACGCCGAAGCTCACTTTTTAAAATTCGTTCTTCCATGCCCGGTAACGCTCCAGAAAACGGCTTTAATTGTTGTTATGACGCTATTACCTCGGTGAAAGTGATTATTCACTGTTACATACGGGTTACAACGTTAAAACGGTGCAATCATAGCTATCACATTGTTAAGATACTGTGAAATCACTCACAGATTGAAAGCGGTTACATCGCCTGATTTGTTGAGTTAGTGATCGCCGCCGCATTCTGGCGCGTTGCGACAGAATGGCGACGCACTAACGTCGGCATAAAACAGTGGCTGGCACGCGGATCAATATTGCCTGCTGCCCCCTGCAAGGCCAGTTCGGTGGCTAATTTCGCCATTGAAGCAATGGGATAACGCACAGTCGTTAATTGCGGGTCGGTGTAACGGGCGATGGGAATATCATCGAAACCGATGATTGAGAGATGTAACGGAATCGCAATGCCATTATCTTTTAATGCTGTCAGTGCGCCAGCGGCCATATTGTCGTTATAAGCAAATACAGCGGTAAGTTGTAGATTGCGCCCCAGCAGTTCAACCATCGCCGCCTCACCGCCCGGCATGTCCGGCGTGCCAGTGCCAATCCAGCTTTCCGGCGGAATAATATCCTGCTCTTTCAACGCACTCATCCAGCCTGCTTTACGCATGGCGTCATCTTCAATGCCGTGACTGGAAGAAAGATAACCAATACGTTGATGACCGTTATTCAGCAACATGCGCGTCGCCATTCGGGCACCGCTGAGATTATCCAGGCAAACGCAACGATGGGCGTACCCCGGCACAACGCGGTTGATTAACACCATACCGGGAATGTTATCCATAAATTGTGCCAGTTCATCGTCACTCAATGCTTTTGAGTGAACAATCAATGCATTACAACGCTGGCGAATTAACACCTCAATGGCGTGACGCTCTTTTTCCGCTTCATGATAGCTATTGCCGATTAGCACGTATTTCTGATGCTGCTGGGCGACCAGATCCACCGCTTTTACCAGCGCGCCGAAAAACGCATCAGAAACGTCCATCACCACCACGCCAATGGTGTCGCTAACCTGAGTTGCCAGCGCCTGGGCATTGGCATTTGGTCGATAATCCAGCTCACTAACGGCTTTCATTACTGCTTCACGCGTGTCGGCACTGACCAGCGTACTGTTATTGAGCACTCGGGAAACCGTTGCCACAGAGACGCCAGCCTGACGCGCTACATCACGAATGGTGATCATATTCACTACCTGTTATGAGATTGCAGTAAATGACTGCTTGCTGGCGGCTATTTTGTCAGCACTGAATACAGGACTTCGTGAATCGAGTCACAGCAATGGAAACGGTTACAGCCGTTTTGTTAACGAATGTGATCCAGATCGTTATCTTGATGTTTTAGATATTGCCGGTCCGGCAGCACGCAAAGTTAACTGACGCCAGAGCCATTCCACCGGCCCCTGGCGGAAGTAACGCAGCCAGATAACAGAGAAGAGGATATTCGCCAGCCATACCGGAATAACAAACGCCAGCAGCTCCAGGCGGTCAAAATGCATAAACAAACCGAGGTGGTAAAAAAGCGTGGTACAAATCAGCGTTTGCAATAGATAGTTGGTCAGCGCCATCCGTCCGACGCAGGCGATCGCAAGCACCAGCTTAAAGCGGCTTAATTGCGGCCAGAAACCATAAAACAGCGACGCATAGCCAATCGCCTGAAACGGCGCACTCAGTTCCCGCGGCATTTGAAGTAAGAAGGCACACCAGCGATACGCCCAGTCCAGCTGCCATTGCAGGGCGATGGCAGGAAGGTTAATGGTCACCCCAATCGCCACCAGCACAAAACCAGTACGACGATAGTGACGTAAGCTGAACTGCCCTTTCAGCCAGCCGCTGCGCATCAGCGCCGCACCAATGAGCATCATCCCTGCCAGTTGCCAGCCATACTGTGCGCCCAGTGCCAGTAAACTGTTGCCAACACCGTCGGCACGATTACTGATCGCTTCAACGCCGCCGTGAAGCTTCCAGTATTTTTCATACAAAATAGCCGATGCATCCGGCGTCCAGGCGCGGCTGGTCTGGCTGTCGGAAATCAGCCCCAATAACATCAAAACGCCAAGCCCCACCAGATAAAGCATGACGCCTGTATTAAACAGGCTTTTTACTGATGGCGCATCGCGCACCAGCCGCCAGCAGATTAAGCCCACCAGCCCGTAAGCCAGCAGAATATCGCCGTCCCAGAACAATAAACCGTGAATAAAGCCCAGCAAGACTAACAGCGTTAACCGCGACTGGATCCAGCGTCTGCCACGGGGCAGCAACATTTGCAGGCCAGCACCAAACAGCAGCGCAAAAAGCGTGAGGAATTTCACCTGGCCGATGAGATCGAGAAATGCCCAGGTCCATGCATCCTGCGGCGTAATAGCGCCGTACCAGGCGGGATTGAGATAAGCCGCCTTTGGTAGCCCAAAGGCGCTGATGTTTAATAGCAGGATCCCCAGAATGGCGACGCCGCGAACAAAATCGAGCGTGACGTTGCGCTCCATGGTTCCTGCCTTTTAATCAGTTGTGATGACGCACAGCGCGCAGAAATTCGTGGCGCGTATTCTGACTGGATTTGAACAATCCACCAAGAGAGGTCGTTGTTGTGGCACTGGTTGCGTCGCGGATGCCACGCGCTTTCACGCAGTAATGCACCGCGTCGATAGAGACAGCCACGTTATTGGTGCCCAGCAGCGTTTGTAGCGCAATGAGAATTTGCTGGGTCAGACGTTCCTGCACCTGCGGACGCTGGGCAAAGAACTGCACAATACGGTTAATTTTTGACAGACCGATCACCGAATCTTTCGGGATATAAGCCACCGTCGCTTTGCCATCAATGGTAACAAAATGGTGTTCACAGGTGCTGGTCAGGGTGATATCGCGCACGGTGACCATTTCATCGACCTTCATTTTGTTTTCAATGAGGGTGATTTTCGGGAAATTGGCGTAATCCAGACCGGAGAAAATTTCATCGACATACATTTTAGCGATGCGATGCGGCGTTTCCATCAAACTGTCATCAGCCAGGTCGAGATTCAGCAGCTGCATGATTTCGGTCATATGACCAGCAATAAGGCTTTTGCGCGTTTCGTTATCCATTTCATGCACGGGCGGGCGCAGCGGTGTTTCCAGTCCTCGCGCAACTAACGCTTCATGAACCAGGGCCGCTTCTTTACTGAGTGATGGCATTTATGATTTCTCCTGCAGGTGTGACGCCTCCGCCCTGCGTGGGGGCAAAGTTATTAAGCTGATTTACAGCCTGATTATTGTGCGTGAGGCGGCGCACATAATCCAGTATTCACAGCGATAATTATTGTAATTGCCGCTGCCTTTCATCAGCAGATGTTAAAACATCGTTATGCAAATACGGAAGTGAAAGTTACTCACAGCACATTGAATAAACGGTATGATGAAGAAATTGCAAACAACACAACAAGGAGCCACGCATGGAAATGCTCGAAGAGCACCGCTGTTTTGAAGGCTGGCAGCAACGCTGGCGACACGACTCCAGTACCTTAAACTGCCCGATGACGTTCAGTATCTTTCTCCCACCACCTCGTGATCACACCCCGCCTCCAGTGCTGTACTGGCTTTCCGGATTAACCTGCAATGACGAGAACTTCACCACCAAGGCGGGTGCCCAGCGCGTGGCGGCAGAACTGGGGATTGTACTGGTAATGCCAGACACCAGCCCGCGCGGCGAACAGGTTGCCAACGACGATGGCTACGATTTAGGCCAGGGCGCAGGCTTTTATCTTAATGCCACGCAACCGCCTTGGGCGACGCATTACCGGATGTATGATTATCTGCGCGATGAATTACCGGCGCTGATTCAGTCGCAATTTAATGTCAGCGACCGCTGCGCTATTAGCGGTCATTCAATGGGTGGTCACGGTGCGCTAATTATGGCGCTGAAAAATCCGGGTAAATACACTAGCGTTTCGGCCTTTGCGCCAATTGTGAATCCGTGCAGCGTCCCGTGGGGAATCAAAGCGTTTAGCACCTATTTAGGTGAGGACAAAAATGCATGGCTGGAATGGGACAGTTGCGCGCTGATGTATGCCAGTAACGCGCAGGATGCGATCCCGACGCTTATCGATCAGGGTGATAATGATCAGTTTCTTGCCGACCAGCTGCAACCCGCAGTGCTGGCAGAAGCCGCGCGCCAGAAAGCGTGGCCGATGACGCTGCGTATTCAGCCGGGATATGATCACAGTTACTACTTCATCGCCTCTTTTATAGAGGATCATTTGCGCTTCCATGCGCAATATTTACTGAAGTGAAAGTCCGCCCGGTTCGCCGGGCATCTTCTCATCAGAAGCGATAATCCACTGCCATAAAGTAACGACGTCCGTCTTCGTTATAGCTGTAGTCGTCACGACTGAGATCCTTGTCGCCAAGGTTCAGCACGCCTGCGCGCAGTTTGACGTCTTTAGTCACCTGCCAGGCCGCGCCGGTATTCCAGATGGTATAACCGCCCGGTGTTTTAGCCGTCGCGCTGTCGGCTCGTTTCTGCCCGGTATAGTGACCAGAAACATAGAATGACCAGTCTTCCAGCGCCAGCGGTTTCCAGTCCAGCGTACCGTTAGCAGTATGGAACGGCAGATCGGATAGCGGTTTGTTTTCGCCGTTGCTGACATCACGACCATCGTTGTAGGTGTAGTTGATCGACAGTTTCCATTCATCGTTGAACGGAATTTTCAGTTCGGTTTCCACGCCCTGAATACGAGCTTTGTTAACGTTGTAGTAGCTAAATACCGGCACACCGTTCGCTGTAAAACCAACAAAGTTTTGGTAGCCCGGTGCAGCATTGACGTCAGACGTACGGCTGATGCTGATGCGATCTTTCACATCGTTACGGAAAACGGTAACGCTGGACTCTACCCCTTCCAGCCAGCCGTCTTCGCCCATGTAGTAAAGCCCCAGTTCCCAACTTTCGCTGGTTTCTGGTTTCAGATCCGGGCTACCCACAATCTTACATGCGCCACGGCAGGAATTGCTCGTCCAGTCAGGGCTAAGTTGCAACAGAGAAGGTGCTTTAAATGCCGTCGCCCAGCCCCCTTTCACCGTTACGGTGTCGGTGGCGTTATAAACCAGGTAGGCACGCGGACTCCAGTGTTCACCGTAGGTTTCATGATCGTCCATACGTACGCCGGTCGTCAGCGCCAGCGGCTCGAAGATCCGCCATTCATCTTCCACAAACAGCGCGTACTGGCTGGCAGACGTTTTGGAACTGGTTCCCCCGGTCAGGTTCACCGCATCGCTAAGTTTGTCGTGACGCCATTCACCGCCAACCGTGAGAAACTGATTAATCGCCGTCAGCGGCAACGTGTATTTGCCGTCGACCGTATTGCTTTCGGAAGTTATCGGGCTGCTGTTGCCAGGGTTTTTGTTCTCGACTTTCTCACCGTAGTATTTCAGTTCGCTGGTGCCGTAATCCCAACGCCCATTATGGCTGACGGAGTAGTTCTGGCGTTCCAGGCGGTTTTTGTCCAGCGAGTCGGAATCACGATCCTGACGGTCGAAACCGTATCCGGCAGTAAAATCGTGATTTTGATTCGGTGTCCAGGCAAATTCCACATTGCCGTCGCGGCTGGAGAATCCTTCAATACGCGGCGTTTCTCCGGTATCGGTGGTCGTTGAGTTTTGCGGGTCATCCTTTTCACGTTTTGCCAGGCTGCCGTAAGCTTTCATTCCCAGCACGCCGTCAATTAATGGTCCGCTGGTAAAGAACTGACCGTTATAGGTATCACCGCGATCGCGATGTTCCTGAATGGTGGTATCGACGGTAACGGTACCCGACCATTTCTGACCGATTTTTTTGGTGATGATATTCACTACACCGCCGAGCGCATCGGAACCGTACAGCGACGACATCGGGCCACGGACCACTTCAATACGTTCGATGGAATCGACCGGGATCCAGTTCAGATCGAAATCATTGTGGCGGAAGACGGCATTGCGGGAGTTAACGCGTTTACCGTCGACGAGAATCAGGGTGTAGCTGCTGTCCAGACCACGAATACTAACGCCCTTACGGTTATCCCCTTCGTTCGTCAGTTGTACGCCAGGCACTTCTTTGAGGACATCCTTCAGATTCTGTACCGGTTTTCGCTGCAGGTCTTCCTGGGTAATGACGCTGATACTGGCGGGTGCATCTTTAAGGTTTTGCTCAACGGAAGATGCAGTGACAACCATCGTTTCGCCATCATCATCGACCGCTAACACAGGCCATGCACAAGAAATAGCGGACAAACACAGCCCGACCCGTACGAAAGGGTTCAACCTAAACATTCCATATCTCCATGAGGTAACTACGAAAATAAAATGGGTTATCGCTCACATCTTCTTCATGTCCCCTTGCGTACGGCAGCATCGCGGTGGACTTATTTGTATGCAGGTGATCATCCCAGAAAGCCGGAACAGCCTCTGATTTGTCAGCCTTTTTTGATTGCGGCGTAACGATAATGCAAACGATAACAATTATCAATCCAAATGTTAAATTTTATATCCGCATGATTTGTCAGGGAAATGGAATTGAAAAAGCCCTCTCGGTTGAGAGGGCTTAGCAAGGAAGGGAGGAAACTTATTTCTTATCGTTCTGCGGGAACTTCATTTCGCTGTAACGTACGAAGTGAGTTCCTTTAATCAGCTTGTAGCCGAACCAAATAATCAGGAACAGCGGGATACCAATATACGTTGCCGCTACGCCGCCCCAGTCAATGGTATCTTTAAGGAACGCTTCGTAGTTCTGGCCCAAAGTGATAATCAGACACAGAATGAATGCGAAGATCGGCCCCAATGGGAAGAAACCTGAACGGTACGGCAGATCGTTAATGTCGTGTCCCTGCAATACGTAACCGCGACGGAAGCGATAGTGGCTAATGGCAATCCCCAGCCAGGCGATAAAACCGGTCATCCCGGAGGTGTTCAGCAGCCACAGGTATACCGTCTGGTTGCCAAACATGGAGGTCAGGAAGCACAGACCGGCAATCACCGTCGTCGCATACAGCGCATTACGCGGCACGCCACCACGCGACAGTTTAGCGAAAATGCGCGGCGCTTTACCGTCACACGCCAAGGTGTACAGCATACGAGTAGACGCATACATACCGGAGTTACCCGCTGACAGCACCGCCGTCAGAATAACTGCGTTCATCACCGCCGCCGCAGAGAGCAGACCCGCGTGCTGGAATACCAGGGTGAACGGACTGACGCTGATGTCTTTAACATCGTTACGCAGCAGGCTCGGATCGGTGTACGGAATAATCAGGCTGATAATCAGGATCGCGAACACATAGAACAACAGGATTCGCCAGAACACCTGACGTACCGCGCGTGGAATGTTTTTCGCCGGATCTTCGGACTCGCCTGCAGCAATACCGATCAGCTCGGTTCCCTGGAAAGAGAAGCCGACAATCATAGCTACGCCGATCATCGCCGCAAAACCACCAGCAAACGGCGCTTCGCCGATTGTCCAGTTGCTCCAGCCCGCAGGTTGCGCGCCTTTGAAGATACCGATAATCATCAGCACGCCAACGATGATAAAGACAATAACTGTCGTGACTTTGATCAGTGAGAACCAGTATTCCGCTTCACCAAAGCCGCGAACTGAGATGTAGTTCAGCAGGAAGATAACGCCGAGGAACAGCGCACTCCAGATCCAGCCCGGTGTATCCGGGAACCACCAGCTCATGACCAGCTGAGCTGCAACCAGGTCAACGGCGATAGTCACCGCCCAGTTGTACCAGTAGTTCCAGCCCAGCGCGAAGCCAAAGCCTTCTTCAACATAGTTCTGACCATAAGTGGCAAACGAACCGGAAACCGGCATATATGCAGCCAGTTCACCGAGACTGGTCATCAGGAAGTAAACCATCAGGCCAATCAACATATACGAGAGCAATGCCCCGCCCGGACCTGCCTGAGAAATCGTTGCGCCAGAGGCAACAAAAAGACCTGTACCGATGGAACCGCCAATGGCAATCATCGTCAGGTGACGCGCCTTTAATTCACGGCGTAAGCCCGGCGCTTCTGTAGTTTTAGTTTCGGAACCCATACAAAAATGCTATCCATCTTAAAAATGAGGCGCGATTGTAGCAGACGATTGGCAATCCTTCCGGCAGAAATACACGGTTATAAGACACCTTCATGATCGCCCAGGGATTATAAGTAAAGCAGCCAATCTCTTTTCTGGCGAATGCATGCTGAGGGCGCTGCGTCACGAAATCGACACAGCACCAGCATGTTCTTGTACAGCAACTTAACGCGGTACATTCGCGGGATCGCAATAGTCCAGAAAGCGCCGTAGCGCGTTGGAAAGGTGTTTTTGCCGATGATGTATACGCCACAACGTACGCATCAGGCGCGGCAGAGGGACCGCAACTTCACTTAATGTGCCTGCCTGCAATTGATCTTCAATCACCCGCCGCGACAGGCAACTAATTCCCAACCCATGACGCACCGCATGTTTGATTGCCTCGGAGTTACCTAATTCCATCGCCATCTCAAACTTCGGTAAATGTGACAGCAACAGATAATCGACAATCTCCCGCGTGCCGGAGCCGCGTTCACGCAGGATCCACGGCGCAGCGGCCAGCTGTTCTAAGGTGACAGGTCCACGAGCCAATGGTGAAGTCGGCGCGGCGAAAACCACCAGCTCGTCTTCCAGCCACGGTTCTGAGATGATTTCAGTGCTGTGGCACGGTCCTTCAATAAAGCCAATATCAACGCGGAAATCCAGCACCGCTTGCATCACGTCCTGGCTGTTCCCAACGCTAAGTTCAATCGGCAACTGCGGATAATCATGGCGATAACGGGCGATAACTGCAGGCAGAATGTAGTTACCGATGGTACTACTGGCATAGATACGAATCGCACCGTTGTCTTCGCGAAACAGTTGTTCGATTTCGATCGCCTGTTCAAGCAGTGCCAACGCGCGCGGATAGAGCAGTCGCCCGTGTTCATTAACTACCAGTCTTTTCCCCACGCGATCAAACAGTTGAACGCCAAGCTGCCCTTCCAGGTCGGTCAAGGCTGCGCTCACTGCTGATTGCGACAACGCCAGCATCACCGACGCCTGGGTGGTTGATCCACTTTTCAATACTTCTGCAAAAACTTCCAACTGCCGGAGGGTGATGTGCATAGTCGCTTACCACTTATAAAGATTAATTATAAATATATAATCAATTTTATTTTTAAACCAGTTAGTCGTAACCTTATGCCCGGTTAAAGGAGAGGGTTATGACGAATATCACCTTACAGAAACAACATCGTACACTGTGGCATTTTATTCCGGGGTTAGCCCTGAGTGCAGTTATCACCGGGGTCGCCCTGTGGGGTGGTTCCATTCCCGCGGTTGCGGGTGCCGGGTTTAGTGCCCTCACCCTCGCAATTTTGTTGGGGATGGTTTTAGGCAACACCATCTATCCGCACATCTGGAAAAGCTGTGACGGTGGTGTGCTGTTTGCCAAGCAATATTTATTACGTCTGGGTATCATTCTTTATGGCTTCCGTCTGACGTTCTCGCAAATTGCCGATGTCGGTATCAGTGGGATCATCATTGACGTGCTGACGCTGTCCAGTACCTTCCTGCTGGCTTGCTTCCTGGGGCAGAAAGTGTTTGGTCTGGATAAGCACACCAGCTGGTTGATCGGTGCCGGTAGCAGTATTTGTGGTGCTGCCGCGGTACTGGCGACTGAGCCGGTAGTGAAAGCGGAAGCCAGTAAAGTAACCGTGGCTGTTGCAACCGTTGTTATCTTCGGGACCGTCGCGATTTTCCTCTACCCGGCGATATATCCGCTGATGTCTCAATGGTTTAGTCCGGAAACTTTCGGTATCTACATTGGTTCTACTGTGCACGAAGTGGCGCAGGTGGTGGCGGCAGGTCATGCCATCAGCCCGGATGCAGAAAACGCAGCAGTTATTTCCAAAATGCTGCGCGTGATGATGCTGGCTCCGTTCCTCATCCTGCTGGCGGCGCGTGTTAAACAGCTGTCTGGGGCGAACAGCGGCGAGAAAAGCAAAATCACTATTCCGTGGTTTGCCATCTTGTTCATCGTAGTTGCCATCTTTAACTCGTTCCACCTGTTACCGCAGAGCGTGGTGAACATGCTGGTAACGCTGGATACCTTCCTGCTGGCAATGGCGATGGCGGCGCTGGGTCTGACCACTCACGTCAGCGCGCTGAAAAAAGCCGGGGCGAAACCTCTGCTGATGGCACTGGTACTGTTTGCCTGGCTGATTGTTGGTGGTGGTGCGATTAACTATGTGATTCAAAGCGTCATCGCATAAACCACTACATCTTGCTCCTGTTAACCCGCTATCATTACCGTTTTCCTCCAGCGGGTTTAACAGGAGTCCTCGCATGAAATACATTGGAGCGCACGTTAGTGCTGCTGGCGGTCTGGCAAATGCCGCAATTCGCGCCGCCGAAATCGACGCAACCGCGTTTGCCTTGTTCACCAAAAACCAACGTCAGTGGCGTGCCGCACCGCTCACGACGCAAACCATCGATGAATTCAAAGCCGCCTGTGAAAAATATCACTACACATCGGCGCAAATTCTTCCCCACGACAGTTATCTGATTAACCTCGGACATCCGGTCGCTGAAGCTCTGGAAAAATCGCGCGATGCGTTTATAGATGAAATGCAGCGTTGCGAACAGCTGGGGCTTTCTTTGCTCAACTTCCACCCTGGCAGCCATCTGATGCAGATTTCAGAAGAGGATTGCCTTGCGCGTATTGCCGAATCCATCAACATTGCGCTGGATAAAACTCAAGGTGTGACAGCGGTGATTGAAAACACCGCCGGTCAGGGCAGTAACTTAGGGTTTAAATTCGAACATCTCGCGGCGATTATCGACGGCGTGGAAGATAAATCCCGCGTCGGCGTCTGCATTGATACCTGCCATGCTTTTGCTGCCGGGTATGATTTGCGTACTCCAGCCGAATGCGAGAAAACGTTCGCGGATTTTGCCCGTATTGTCGGCTTTAAGTATCTGCGCGGGATGCACCTTAACGATGCGAAAAGCACCTTTGGCAGCCGCGTTGACCGCCATCATAGCCTCGGTGAAGGCAATATCGGTCATGATGCGTTCCGCTGGATCATGCAGGACGACCGTTTCGACGGCATTCCGCTGATCCTTGAAACCATCAACCCGGATATCTGGGCAGAAGAGATCGCCTGGCTGAAAGCGCAACAAACTGAAAAAGCGGTAGCCTGAAGATGAACAACCGGGAGAAGGAGATCCTTGCAATTTTACGGCGTAACCCGCTGATTCAGCAGAACGAAATTGCTGATATGCTGCAAATCAGCCGTTCGCGCGTTGCGGCGCATATTATGGATTTAATGCGCAAAGGTCGGATTAAAGGCAAAGGTTACATTCTCACCGAGCAGGAATACTGCGTAGTGGTGGGGACAATCAATATGGATATTCGCGGGATGGCGGATATCCGTTACCCGCAAGCGGCTTCTCATCCCGGTACAATTCATTGCTCGGCAGGCGGCGTTGGACGCAATATCGCCCACAATCTGGCGCTGTTAGGCCGCGACGTCCATTTGCTTTCAGTGATTGGCGATGACTTTTATGGCGAAATGCTCCTGGAAGAAACGCGCCGCGCCGGCGTGAATGTCTCCGGCTGCGTTCGTTTACATGGTCAAAGCACATCGACGTATCTGGCAATTGCCAATCGAGACGATCAAACCGTGCTGGCGATTAACGATACCCATCTGCTGGAACAGTTGACACCGCAACTACTGAACGGGTCGCGCGATTTACTTCGTCATGCGGGCGTGGTACTGGCTGATTGCAACCTGACAGCCGAGGCGCTGGAGTGGGTCTTTACCCTCGCTGATGAAATCCCGGTGTTTGTCGATACCGTTTCAGAATTCAAAGCGGGCAAAATCAAACACTGGCTGGCGCATATTCACACCCTGAAACCCACTTTACCGGAGCTGGAAATTTTATGGGGACAGGCGATCACCAGCGATGCTGACCGTAATACCGCAGTGAATGCGTTGCATCAGCAAGGCGTTCAGCAACTGTTTGTTTATTTGCCCGATGAGTCAGTTTATTGCAGCGAAAAGGATGGAGAACAATTTTTGCTGACCGCACCAGCGCATACGACAGTAGACAGTTTTGGTGCTGACGATGGTTTTATGGCGGGCCTGGTATATAGCTTTCTGGAAGGAAACAATTTCCGTGACAGCGCCCGTTTTGCGATGGCCTGCGCGGCAATTTCACGCGCCAGCGGCAGCTTAAACAACCCTACCCTGTCTGCCGATAACGCGCTTTCATTAGTGCCGATGGTGTAACAATCTTGCCGGATTCGACGCTTGACCGCGTCTTATCCGGCTCATAAATCGCGCACTACGCTAAGCCAATAAAGAATCCTGCAATGGTGGCACTCATCAGGTTAGAAAGTGTCGCCGCCGCCAGCGCGCGTAAACCAAGCTGGGCGATTTCCGGCGCACGGTGTGGCGCAACCGCAGAAAACGCCCCCACCACCACCCCGATAGAACCAAAGTTAGCGAAACCGCACAACGCGAAGGAAATAATCGCCACGGTTTTAGCATCCAGAGTGCCAGCTGTTTGCAGATAAGGTGAGAAATTGAGGTAAGCGACAAATTCATTAATCGCCAGTTTCTGTCCAATCAAACTCCCGGCAAGATTCGCATCACTCCAGTCAACCCCCATCACCCACGCCAGTGGAGCCAACAGGTAACCTAAAATGGACTCCAGCGAGGCATGTTCAAAACCAAACCAGCCGCCAACGCCGCCGATAATACCGTTAATCAACGCAATTATTGCAACAAATGCCATCACCACTGTCGCCACACCTGCGGCGATTTTCAGTCCGGTCATCGCACCGCTCGCCGCTGCTTCGATAAAGCTTTTTGGCGGAGTTTCGGTGAAAGAGAGGTTATTAAAGGAAACCTGCGAAGATTCGGTAGCCGGGCTTAACAGGCGGGCAAACAAGATCCCGCCGGGGATCGCCATTAACGATGCCGCCAGCAGATATTCCACAGGCACGCCCAGTGCAGCGTAACCAATCATTGTCGAACCAGCAATCGAGGCCATGCCACTACAAATCGCTGTAAATAATTCATTGCGATTCAGCCGATCGATAAAGGGTTTGACGATTGCCGGAATTTCGTTTTGCCCGAGGAAAATGGTAGTGACCGCGACGAATGACTCGATCTTGCTGATATTTAATGCTTTCTGGAAGATACCGCCGAGAATGCGAATTAAGATCCCCATCACACCGATGTAGTAGAGAATACTCACCAGTGCTGTAACGAAGATAATTGCCGGTAATACCCTGAAACCAAAGATAAATCCTGCGCCATCAAATAAGGTATCCATTTTCGGTCCGACCAGAGAACCAAAGATAAATGCGCTACCTGCATCGCTGTACGCCATCACTTTATGCACGCCAAAAGCGACTTTTTCTGCGACCCAACGCCCTGGTGGTAACCAAAGCATAATGCCGCCAATCACGACCTGTAACACTAACGCCGCGCCAACGGTACGCAGGCTGATCTTCTTCTTGTTTACTGACAGCAAAAACGCAATTGCCAGCAATACAACCATTCCCAGAACACTTCTCATGACATCCATAGTTATTATCTCTTCATGTCATTTTGGGCGACGGCTTTCTGCCCATCAGAAATAGCCGGGCCTGCATCTTGCGATACCGGCCCGGCTTGTTATCAACACTTAATGGGTTTTGATGTAGCCGCGCACGCACTCTTCGACTAAGCCCCAGAACCAGTCGGTATCAATAGTGATGCCGACTTTGGTATTGGCTGGCTTGCCAAGAACGCCCAGCTCGTCGCAGACGGTACGCCCATAGCAAGGGCCACTGTTAACATCCACTTCGACGTACATATCCTGGGTTTTAATGCCATCAGGGTTGATCAGATAACCGATGCAGGTGGCGTCGTGCACCGGGCCGCCAGCCAGGCCATAGTTTTCGAACTGGGTTTTGAGAGTGAAGTTCATGATGTCGCTGAACAGCTCTCCGGCAGGGCCGCCTGCCCTTTCCATCCGGGCAATCACGTCCGGGGTGCAAACGGTCTGGTTGGTGAGATCGAGGCCCATCATCACCAACGGAACGCCGGAGGTGAACACCACGCGTGCGGCTTCCGGGTCAGCAAAGATGTTGAACTCGGCGGATGGCGTAAAGTTGCCAGTACCGTAAGCGCCGCCCATCAGCACAATTTCACGGATTTTCGGCAGGATTGCGGGCTGCATGCGCATTGCCACCGCGATATTTGAAAGCGGACCAACCGGCACCAGAGTGATATCGCCATCGCTTGCCATCAGGGTATCGATGATATATTTCACCGCATGAGTGCTTTCTGCCTGGCGGGTCAGCGGCTCGAATACCGGGCCATCCAGTCCGGTTTCACCGTGAATATTATCGGCAACGATTTGTTGACGCATAATGGGCTGTGGCATCCCCGCATAAACCGGAACATTAATCTCCAGTTTCTGGCAAACATTCAGGCCATTAATTAATGTTTTATCAAGCGTCTGATTACCCGCCACAATGGTGATGCCTAATAAATCTATTGCCGGATGTTTCGCTGCCATCATTATGGCAATAGCATCATCATGACCCGGATCACAATCCAGAATAATTTTTCTCTTTTCCATTGTTTATTTCCTCTGTTTCCAGTTGCGTTATTTTTTCTACAGCAAAGAAAATTCGACCGGGCCGATGATTGAATCTTAACAACAGCGTAAGTATGCTAAATATGAGAAATCTCATAGCGGATAAACATCGTGAAAGAAATCCACAATAATGACCTTAAGCAGCAATTGATGAGTGAATCCGCGTTTAAGGATTGCTTTTCAACGGATGTTTCAGCCGATACGCGGCTGTTTCATTTTTTAGCGCGTGACTACATTGTGCAGGAAGGGCAACAGCCGTCCTGGCTGTTTTACCTGACGCGAGGCCGCGCCAGGCTTTACGCCACGCTAGCTAATGGTCGCGTGTCGCTGATCGATTTCTTTGCCGCTCCCTGTTTTATTGGCGAGATTGAGTTAATCGACAAAGACCATGAACCGCGTGCGGTACAGGCTATTGAAGAGTGTTGGTGCCTTGCGCTCCCTATGAAACATTACCGTCCGCTGTTATTAAACGACACGCTATTTTTACGAAAACTCTGCGTCACCTTAAGCCATAAAAATTATCGCAATATTGTTTCTTTAACTCAGAATCAATCATTTCCGTTAGTGAATCGCCTGGCAGCTTTTATATTACTCTCGCAGGAAGGTGATCTTTATCACGAAAAGCATACGCAAGCGGCAGAGTATTTAGGCGTTTCTTATCGACATCTTTTATATGTTCTAGCGCAATTCATTCACGACGGTTTATTAATTAAAAGCAAGAAAGGGTATCTAATTAAAAACAGAAAGCAGTTGTCAGGACTGGCACTGGAGATGGACCCGGAAAATAAATTCTCAGGGATGATGCAGTAAAAATTATTTGCAATAGAGCGATTGCCGGATGTGACGCTAAATAAGCGCGTACATCCGGCAATGAAACTCAAGCTAAACCAATAAAGAACCCGGCAATGGTCGCGCTCATCAGGTTGGAAAGCGTTGCTGCTGCCAGCGCCCGTAAACCAAGCTGGGCGATTTCCGGTGCGCGTTTAGGCGAAATAGCCGAAAATGCGCCAACGACAACACCGATAGAACCAAAGTTAGCAAAACCACAAAGCGCAAAGGAGATAATCGCAATGGTTTTCACTTCCAGCGTGCCGCCCGTTTGCAGGTATGGGGAGAAACTCAGGTAAGCGACGAATTCGTTAATCGCCAGTTTCTGCCCAATCAGGCTACCCGCAAGATTGGCATCACTCCAGTCCACACCCATGATCCACGCCAGCGGTGCCAGCACATAGCCAAAAATACTTTCCAGAGAAGCATTGGTAAAACCAAACCAGCCGCCAATTCCGCCGATAATGCCATTAATCAGCGCAATAATTGCGACAAACGCCATTACCACCGTCGCCACACCAGCGGCGATTTTCAACCCGGTCATCGCACCGCTCGCCGCTGCTTCGATAAAGCTTTTTGGCGGTGTTTCGCTGAACGACAGATTTTCAAATGTGACCTGCGAAGGCTCGGTTGCCGGGCTAAGAATACGTGCAAACAAAATCCCGCCAGGGATCGCCATCAGCGATGCCGCTAACAGGTAGTCAATTGGTACGCCCATTCCGGCATAACCAATCATCATCGAACCAGCAATGGACGCCATCCCGCTACAAATTGCGGTAAACAACTCGTTGCGATTCATGCGATCGATAAACGGTTTAACGATCGCCGGGATCTCATTTTGCCCGAGGAAAATAGTGGTAACCGCAACAAAAGATTCGATTTTGCTGATGTTGAGAGCTTTCTGGAAAATGCTGCCAAGAATGCGAATCAGCAGTCCCATCACGCCAATGTAGTACAGCAGGCTGATGAGCGCAGTGACGAAGATAATCGCCGGGAGTACGCGAAAGGCGAAGATAAAGCCCGCGCCATCAAACAGGACATCCATTTTCGGCCCGACCAATGAACCAAAAATAAAGGCGCTACCGGCATCACTGTAAGACATCACTTTATGAACGCCTAATGCCGCCTGTTCTACTGCCCATTTTCCCGGTGGGAAGTAGAGCATGATGCCACCAATAGCGATTTGCAGCAGCAGTGCGGCTCCAACCGTGCGCAAACTGATGCCCTTTTTATTCACTGACAACAGAAATGCTATTGCCAGTAACACCACCATCCCCACAACACTTCTCATTATATCCATAATGATTTTCCCTTCATGCCAGTAAACCCGGCGTCAGCGCCAGGTTTTGGTATGCTTGATGAGTACGGGCGACGGCTTTCTGCCCGTCAGAAATTAACCCGCGAGACGCTGATATTCTTTGGCAATTTCGCTCGCCAGAATGGCGTTGTTGAACACCAGCTGGATGTTGGATTTCAGGCTGTCACCGCCAGTCAGTTCAGCAACACGAGCCAGCAGGAACGGTGTGCTTTCTTTACCAATAACGCCCTGCTCTTCAGCTTCAGCTACCGCCTGATCGATCGCCGCATTGATAGTGTGTTCCGGCATCGCAAACTGTTCCGGGATCGGATTTGCCACCACCAGGCCACCGTTCAGACCGCTTTGCCATTTCACCGCCATTGCACGAGCGATTTCCGTGGCACTATCAAGGCGAATACTAACTTCAAATGGGCTGGTACGGCAGAAAAACGCAGGCAGCGCTTTTGTCTGATAGCCAATTAACGGCACACCGAAGGTTTCTAAATATTCTGTTGTTAATCCTAAATCGAGAATAGATTTTGCACCGGCACAAACAACGGTGACATTAGTATTTGCCAGTTCTTGCAAATCGGCAGAAATATCGAAGGTATGTTCCGCCCCGCGATGCACACCACCAATTCCCCCGGTGGCAAATACTTTAATTCCGGCAAGCGCCGCAATAATCATCGTTGAAGCAACGGTAGTTGCGCCATTTTTTCCGGCGGCAACAACAAAAGGTAAATCGCGACGACTAACTTTGGTCACGTTATGCCCTTCACGACCCAGCAATTCAATTTCTTCTTTGCTTAAACCCACTTTCATCACGCCGCCAATAATGGCGATAGTGGCAGGTACAGCGCCCTGTTTACGAATAGTTTCTTCAACTTCAATTGCGGTCTGGGCATTTTGTGGGAACGGCATCCCGTGAGAAATAATGGTCGATTCCAGCGCCACAACCGGTTTTTTGTTTTTTAAAGCGTCCTGCACTTCCGGGGAAATTTGTAATAATTCAGGGGAAATTTTTAATTCAGACATTCTGCGTTCTCCACTAACGATATAACGTTGGCAATCGATAAATCGGGGTTATTGGTGTATTCACAGGAGAGCGCCATTGACGAACATCCCTGTGCGAAACGAACAGATTCGGCAAACGGCATTCCGTCTACCCAACACGAAGCAAGTCCAGCCATCATGGCATCGCCCGCTCCGGTAACATTAATGACATTGGTTTTGATCGGCACAGACCAACCACTTTCACCGCTGATATCACTGTAATAAACGCCGTCGCCGCCCATGCTCAATACCAGTCGGTTCAGGCCATGTTGATGGAACCAGGCAGCAACTTTTGCCACATCTTCACGCCCTGACAAAGCAATCCCACTCAGGGTTTCCGCTTCAAGGCGGTTTGGCTTGAGAGTGTGGATTTGATTTAGACGGTCGCGCACTTTGACACATTTCCACGCGGAAACAGGATCGACAAATACGGGTACGTTGGCGGCATTATCCAGAATCCATGCCAGTGCCTCTTCACTGATATTACAGTCCGCGACAATGACCTTTGCCCTCTGAATAAATTCACCGTGCTGTGCGAGATATTCAGCTGTAATAGCGTTGCTAATATTCATGTCATTTATAGCAACCAGCATTTCACCGGTATTATCGAGTAATGATAAATAGCTCGACGTATTTTCTCCCGGCACAATCAGGCATTTATCGACATAAACACCAGATTGATTGGTTTGCGTTAGCAACGATTGACCATAAAAATCACTGCCTACTGCGCTCAGTAGCCAGGCTTTATTCCCCAGCAACGCCAGGTTTTGTGCAATATTGCGCCCTACTCCACCAGGCGTAAATTTTATTTTACCTGGATTTGAATCCGCATAATTTAATGATTCATGTGAATATCCGGCGACATCAATATTCGCCGAACCTATAATTACGACATAATCCTTTTCGCGCATAGCACGTCCTCTGGTAAAAAATTACCAACCCTGTCAATCCACAAGAATATTGATACTGCAAAGACGGTTTAAACATGTGTTCATATTTAAACATGTGCTCATAGTATGCATGTTTTACGTAAAGTAAATTACCGCCAGAGAGGCAAAATGGGCAGATTTGAGCAGGCTCACAAAACGCGATTAAATACCTGAATTATAAAAAGGGGGAATTTGTGACGGGATGCACAGAACAGGAACACTAAAAAAGGGCAGAAATTAATCTGCCCTTGAGGAAATAACCTTAGTGTTTGATGAAAGTTTCAGGTTTCCACTAAAAGATAAAACCATTTAAATTCATAAAATTACATTCACAAACCGGTCATTCTCTTTGCGCGCATCAAATGTTACAGGGCAGGAAATTTCTGCCCTGTAACACACCTTTTATTACGCTGCTTTCGCTACTGCGTCCACTTCCGGACGTTTCAGGAAGGCATAGGCCAGACCCGCCACCAGCGTACCGGCAATAATGGCTACCAGGTAACCCAATACCGGCGTAATCGCGCCAGGGATCAGCAGAACAAACAGACCACCGTGCGGTGCCATCAGTTTCGCACCAATCGCCATTGAGATTGCGCCAGTCAGCGCCCCACCCACGATACAGCACGGCAGCACTCGCATCGGATCACGGGCAGCAAACGGAATTGCACCTTCCGAAATGAAGCACAGTCCCAATACCAGAGCGGCTTTGCCACCTTCCTGCTGCGCTTTGTCGAATTTACGACGCGCCACCATTGTTGCCAGGTCCATTGCCAGCGGTGGCACCATACCTGCCGCCATAATCGCCGCCATCGGGCCATAGGTTTGAGTACTCAGCAGACCCACACCGAACGCGTACGCTGCTTTGTTTACCGGACCGCCCATGTCAGTACACATCATGCCACCGAGGATCGCCCCCAGCAGAACCGCATTCGCAGTCCCCATGGTCTGCAGCCAGTGAGTCAACCCTTCGAGAATGCCAGCAACCGGTTTACCGATCAGGTAGATCATCGCCAGACCGACCACCAGACTGGAAATTAGCGGAATGATCAGAATCGGTTTCAGCGCCTCCATACTCTGTGGCAGTTTCAATTGCGTACTGATTAACTTCGCAATGTAACCAGCCAGGAAGCCCGCAATAATACCGCCAATGAAGCCAGAACCGGTGCTGACCGCCAGCATACCGCCAATCAGACCCGGCGTGAGACCCGGACGATCGGCAATGGAAAAGGCAATATAACCTGCCAGTACCGGCACCATCAACGCAAAGGCTGAACCACCACCAATCTGCATCAGCGCCGCAGCCAACGTACCCGGCTCTTTAAACGCTTCGATACCAAAAGCAAAAGAAAGCGCGATACACAGACCACCTGCAACGACCATCGGCAGCATGTAAGAGACGCCCGTCAGCAAGTGACGGTAAGCGCCTGCACTCTCTTTCTTACCTTCAGTGGTCGCTGTTTGAGTTTTGCCCGCCGGTTCATACGGCGTTGCTTCAGCAACCGCTTTATCCAGTTCCTGCGCGGTTTTCTTCAGCGCCAGACCGGTAGAGGTGCGATACATCGGTTTACCAGCAAATTTCGCCAGATCCACTTCAATATCTGCCGCCACAATCACCAGATCTGCTGCGGCTACTTCTTCAGGGGTGATTGCATTACCCGCGCCAACCGAACCACGGGTTTCAACTTTCACCCACCAGCCACGTTTTTTCGCTTCGGTTTCAATGGCTTCAGCCGCCATAAAGGTGTGTGCTACGCCAGTCGGGCAAGCAGTCACCGCAACTACGCGTTTCGGACCGCTGGCGGCAACCGGTGCTGTCGCAGCGACCGGCGCAGTGTAAGGTTTCGCATGGCCTTTGGCTTCACTCAGGAACAGCTCAGGGTGCGCAACTGCCCGGGAAATATCGCCCAGCCAGACATTTTTACCGTTCAGCGCGCTGTCGTTCGGGATGGAATCACCGAGAACAATCGCCATTTCAGCGTCGTTCGGATTGTCGATGATTTCCAGTTTTGCTTTTCGCGCCGCCGCGCCCAGCAGGGTCTTCGCCATATAGGCGCGTGCCTGACCGAGATTAGCGTCAATAATCAGCAGCGTTTTCATTATGCCTCTCCTGCTGTCAGTTAAAAGGTTGTAAGTCGACGCGCGCCATCATTGCGGCCAACTGCGGACGATCGGTAATACCCACATTGCTTTGACTTACCGCCAGGGCTGCAACAGCTGTCGCCAGACGCAGTGTGTGTTCACTGGATTCACGCATCAGCAAGCCATAAATCAGGCCACCAACCATAGAATCCCCTGCGCCAACGGTGCTTACGACATCGACTGACGGTGGTTTGGCGATCCATTCGCCGGAGGCATTAACCCAAAGCGCGCCTTCGGCACCCAGTGAAATAACGACATGCGCGATACCTTGTTCACGTAGCGCATGTGCAGCTTCAATCACATCTTTCATTTCAGGCAGTTTACGGCCTGCCCAGATTTCCAGCTCGCGGCGGTTAGGTTTCACCAGCCACGGTGCCGCTTTCAAACCTGCTACTAACGCTTCACGGCTACTATCAAAGATAATGCAAGGACACTGACTACGCAGGCGAGTCATCCAGTCGGTGAACGCTTCCGGGCTGACGCCTGACGGTAAGCTTCCGCTGACACAGACCATATCGAACTGACCGAGCCAGCTCAGAGAATCAGTCACAAAGCGTTCCCAGTCGGCGGGAGTGACTTCAAAACCCGAGAAGTTGAAGTCGGTCACTTCGCCGTCTTTTTCCGTCAGCTTAACGTTAATTCGGGTGCGCCCCTGTACAACCTGGAAACGGTTGGCAATGCCCAGCTCGCTGAACAGTTGCTGAAAACCATCCTGATTGTCTTTACCGAGGAAGCCGCCAACAGTGACATCAATTCCCAGGTCTTTTAACACTTTGGCCACGTTGATGCCTTTACCCGCCGCATGCAGACCGGTGGTTTTCACCAGGTTCACTTCGCCGCGTTCAATTTCCGGGCAGAAACCAACAAGGTCATAAGCCGGATTAAGGGTGATAGTAGCAACACGTCTGCTCATTATGCGCCCTCCCCAAGACCAGCAGCGATAGCGTCGCCAATGGCTTTCAGCGCCTGTTCAGCATCTGCACCCTGGGCGGTAAAGCGTAGGCGATGACCTTTCTTAACGCCAAGTGCCACAACTTTCATCAGACTACGTCCGTTTGCCGGTTTGCCGGTGCCATCAAGGTTTGTCACGGTAATATCACTGTTAAATTGTTTAATGGTATTGACCAGCATGGTACCTGGACGAGCATGCAGGCCGTGTTCATTGCGCACCACAAACTCCGCGCTTAACACGTCGTCGGTCGGCGCATCATCGCTGGTCAGCAGCGCCAGCAACGTTGCCGCATCCGCTTTCAGCAAGCGGTCAGCTTTATTGTCGAGTAACAAATCAGCGAGACGCTTTAGAACCGCAATGGGCTGATCGTCATTCATCGCCACACTCACCAGCATGGCTGCCGTTTCGCCGTCCACATCAAAAGCATTTGCCGCACGGCTTACCGCAATCGCGCTACGCAGATTGCCTTCGGCGCTATCGCTCAGCCAGATACCCTGTCCGAGGTTCAGCGGTTGTTCATTGATGGCTTTGGTGACGAAAGTGGCGTCAACTGCCCCC
>OIGN01000165.1_pt1 | contig 24426 bp, 29 predicted proteins | sample 1582281 | NCBI WGS metagenome assembly OIGN01 (sample SAMN02674607, study PRJEB24791) | human gut metagenome, SKBSTL069 | isolation source: stool | host: Homo sapiens | place: USA
ATGTGATGGCCCCGCTGATTGCTTACTTTCGTGATGCGCGCGCTGCCCTGGGGATAACGGCAAAACAGATTGCAGATGCCACAGGAAAGAAAAACATGGTGCCGCACTGGTTCAGTGCCAGTCAGTGGCAGCTACCGAACGAAAGCGATTATCTGAAATTACAGTCGCTGTTTGCCCGGGTGGCAGAAGAGAAACATCAGCGCGGGGAACTGGAAAAGCCACACCACCAGCTGGTCAGCACATACAGTGAGCTGAACCGGCAGTATATGGAACTGCTGAGTGAATATAAAAATTTGCGGCGGTATTTCGGTGTGACGGTGCAGGTGCCGTACACCGATGTGTGGACGTATAAACCGGTGCAGTACTATCCCGGGAAACATCCGTGCGAAAAACCGGCAGAAATGCTGCAGCAGATAATCAGCGCAAGTAGTCGTCCTGGTGATCTGGTTGCGGATTTTTTCATGGGGTCGGGTTCAACGGTAAAAGCGGCGATGGCACTGGGGCGTCGTGCGATTGGTGTTGAGCTGGAGACCGGACGTTTTGAGCAGACAGTCAGGGAAGTTCAGGATTTAATCGTTTGAAACGGATGAGATTGCAGTATTAATTCCGTAACGTTATTATTCTGCGCGCGGCCCTTTAGCTCAGTGGTGAGAGCGAGCGACTCATAATCGCCAGGTCGCTGGTTCAAATCCAGCAAGGGCCACCATCACATACCGCCATTAGCTCATCAGGAAAGAGCGCCAGCCTTCGAAGCTGGCTGCGCGGGGTTCAAGTCCCCGATGGCGGTCCATTATCTGCATCATGCGTTGTTAGCTCAGCCGGACAGAGCAATTGCCTTCTAAGCAATCGGTCACTGGTTCGAATCCAGTACAGCGCGCCATATTCATTCTTCCAGATTCCTTTCGGCAGAGCCTTATACTGAAATATACCTGGCTCAGGATATTGTTGAAAATATTATATGTTTGTCAAAAATAAAAGTTCTGTTAAGTGTTGATTGAGTGTTTGTTATACGGTCTAATGGTTTTTTCAGCATTAAATATTTATCATTCATATGGTGTGGGTAGAGTGAATATTGATGAGGCGTCGGGGTGTTTCATCCTTAGGCAGCGTATTGATATAGTCAATGCAGAACGAGCAAAGGCCTTCAGCCGTTTGACAGTTTTGTTCTGTACTCCTGATCGTCTTTCGGGAAGAGACGTTATTATTCTGAATAGTGATGCTATACAGAGGGTTTGCGATGAGTTCATGGTGGCTAATTCAGAATTATTTGCTCTTGTTCAGGAGTACAACAGAATAGCCAGGACCTGTGGTATGGATGAACTTCGGATTACTCATCTGGGGTAGATACATATCTGGATTATCACCGGTTACGGTAAAAAGTGATTGCTTACTGTTTTTGTGAATGGCATTGCAGCAGCCGGATAATGTCAGTGCTGGCTGACGGTGTGCTGGTGGCGGGTGTGGTGGTTGCTGCTTTCCCGTTGCTGAAAAAGAAAACGCCAGACTGTTAGCCGGGTATCAGTTAGCGGGAGAAATTTTTAAATACTTCACAATTCAGGCGGTTGACTGTTGTCTGGTTTGCGGGGAGTTTGTTAAAAGAAACTGGCATGGTGAATCCCCCTGTGCGGAGGGGCAATCAGCGAGTAGGTATATGGGATAATCGCGGATTCAGGTGCTGGTACTGAATTCACCGGGAGGCACCCGGCACCATGCAATGGCACATAGCGCCACTCTCCAGCCCCTCTCCGGAGGGGCTGTTTATATTGATTTTGTCAGATGTGAGTAAACTCCTTATGGACTTTGTTGTTTTAGCCCATAAGGACATATTTGCAGAGTGCAACGGTTATTAAAGCATTCATTCAATACGTTATCTGTATTTGTAGGGCATTCCTGGCTGTTTTTGATTAAATTCCAGAATGTTTTATTGAATGGTACTACGTTGTAAATGGTTACAGGCAGCACTTTGTTATTGAGCATGATGCCTGTGTGAGTCAGTGTAAATATACTTTCAGGAGGTAAGAAAGCATCCGATTGATACCAGATTATTAATTTTATTTTACTCCATATGACTGAAAAAGATATTCCGCATGATGGCTGGATAACTGTATCAATCACAATCCACTTCATTTAGTTTCCTTGTTTATGCCTTGCTGGTGATGTTCTGAAAAGTATAAATGATATTTTTGATTGTAAACCATAGAGCAGAATTATTTTTCTGATGTTGTTTATTGTTTATTTAAATGCAGGGTGGTTTATATCTCGTCTTGTAGTTTATCCATGCATATCTGCTTGATGATGAGGTTTTTAATTAAGGTATGGTTTTGTGTTTTTTCTGTATTACATGTCAGGTATTTTAAAGAATCATTTTTCAGATGGTGGAAAGAACCATGGCATTTAAACACTATGATGTTGTCAGGGCGGCGTCGCCGTCAGATCTTGCGGAAAAGCTGACACATAAACTGAAAGAGGGCTGGCAGCCGTTTGGTAGTCCGGTGGCCATAACCCCTTATACCCTGATGCAGGCGATTGCAGCAGAAGGTGATGTGGTGGTCAGTGGTGCAACTGAGCCGGAGTGATACTACGTCATCGTACTGGCCCGGCATTCCAGGCCATAAAAGACGGTCTGGCAGTGGGACTAAATGCACTGACGCTGACGGATATTACCAAAAATGCAACGTATGGCGTTGAGATGGAAAGTCTGGTGCTGGAGATAAATGCACCGGCATCATCATAAAAAGTGAGCCAGTCAAATGGAAGGTATCGTTAAACTCACCGGTAGTGTCAGTGGGTCGTCTGAGACGCCTGCATGAGTTATCAGAGCCATCAGTACTTAACTGGTGGCTTTTTTATTGTTGTCAGCTTCCGGATAACGGGAGACGGGGTATGTACCAGATGGAAAAAATCACAACAGGTGTGTCATACACCACGTCAGCGGTGGGAACGGGCTACTGGTTCCTGCAGTTGCTGGACAGGGTTTCCCCGTCTCAGTGGGCGGCAATAGGCGTGCTGGGGAGTCTGCTGTTTGGGCTGCTGACATATCTGACTAACCTGTATTTCAAAATCAAAGAGGACCGGCGTAAGGCGGCGCGGGGAGAGTAAAGTGATGAATAAAAAATATGAACTGGTTGTTAAGGGGATAAATAATTACGGGGATAAGGTTACTGTTACTGTGAAGCCGGAAGGTGACGGGCAAGCGTCGCTGTTGTTGCCAGATGTGGCGATTAGTCTTGACCGTACTGAAGGTGCCACGCTGGAGTTTTACGAAGCTGAGGCGAAAAAGCAGGCGAAGCAGTTTTTCATGGATGTTGCTGCCGGGTTATGTGAAGGGGATGGTCCGTTGCCGGAAAAGCGCCCCGTAATTTTAGAGGCGCAGGATGTGTTGATAACCTACAAAGGAAAGCTACCGGGAAGAATTACTTGTTCTCTGAAGATGCCGCCGTCAACACTGCGGTCAGAAAAAGATGATGTTGAATCACGTATTGAAAAACTGGAGAGCTACGTCGTTGAGCTGAATAAGAAATGGTCGATATTGGTGCCTTCTGGCGATGAAAAGCAGTTTGCTGCGTTTGACGATTATTGTCGGAAAGTGATGAGCAGAAATCTCGCAGAGTGTTTCAGTATTCATAATGATAATTTCAGTGACCCGGAATGGGAGTGTAACCGGCCATCCTTTGTTGTATCCGGTGATGCTGGGAAAATAACCATCTCAGAAAATGGGAAAGTAACACCTCCATCGCACCAGCACAGTGAGGAGCTCATTGAATTTGCCATTGATTACCTGAAGAACAATAAAAAGCAGGGGCTGATGAAGCGCGTTGGCCGTTGCATGGGATATCTGCAGGTAGCTGCTGAGATTGAAGCGCTGGCCAGTGGTGCTGATAAGGATGCAATTGTGCGGGAGGCTCTTCTTCGTGATTTTAATACTCCACCCTTTAAAAAAGTGCCGGCTTACTGGCTTCATCCGGGGCTGACTTATCTTAAAGTGCGTATTTAGTGGGCCAGGGACAGCGGCTGAATATTTAATATATCCATGAACACCAAAATCAAATACGGCCTGTCGGCTGCCGTTCTGGCGCTGATTGCCGCTGGTGCGCCTGCGCCTGACATTCTCGACCAGTTTCTGGATGAAAAGGAAGGCAAGCACACCACAGCATACCGTGATGGTGCAGGTATCTGGACCATCTGCCGTGGTGCCATCATGGTGGATGGCAAACCTGTCGTTCCGGGCATGAAGTTGTCGAAGGAAAAATGCGACCAGGTTAACGCCATTGAGCGTGATAAAGCGCTGGCGTGGGTGGAGAAAAACATCAGAGTGCCGCTGACCGAACCCCAGAAAGCGGGGATCGCGTCATTCTGTCCGTACAACATTGGTCCCGGTAAGTGTTTCCCGTCGACGTTTTACAGACGAATTAATGCTGGTGATCGAAAAGGTGCCTGCGAAGCGATTCGCTGGTGGATTAAGGACGGTGGCAGAGACTGCCGTATTCGTTCAAACAACTGTTACGGTCAGGTATCCCGTCGTGACCAGGAGAGCGCGCTGGCGTGCTGGGGTATCGACAGATAAGCAGAATATTTTGCTGAAAAATGAGGAATGGCCACGCGGGCGGATAACACGAAATCCTGCGAACTGGCGAAACGTAAGTGAATAAAAGTAAAAACCCCGTTTGTTGGCACCAAGCGAGGTTTTGTGTTTCTGACCTTGAGTAAGGCAAGGGAGAACATGGCGAAGTGTAAACGAATTCTGTTGAGGTTGACTATGAAAAATGGCCTTGAACTGAAAGCGCCTGTAACTGATGACATCAGCAGAGCACTGGCTTTTGCCATTAAGTGGGTGGCGGTCGGTGTTGCTGTGTCCCCGATGCTGTATGGGCTGGCAAAACTGGTCATTGCGTTGAAATCGTGAAGGGAGGATTAAGCATGTCAGACAAACTCATAACGCTGGCGAAGATCCTCTGTGTAATTGTCGGCATTTCATTTTCACTAATGCTGGTTGCTCTTTTTCTTTCCATGGCCTGGATGATGTTGTCTTCGTCGGGGTTGCTGGGGTGAACATAAACCGAATGCTTTCCGCGTTTATCGTTATTCTGCTGGTGGCCTGTGGTGCGCTGTGGATGGCAACAGACCATTACCGTGATAACGCGATTACCTACAAAGCGCAGCGCGATAACAAAGCCAGTGAACTGAAGCTGGCGAACGCAACCATTACTGATATGCAGGTGCGCCAGCGCGATGTTGCTGCGCTCGATGCAAAATACTCGAGGGAATTAGCCGATGCGAGAACTGAAAATGAAACTCTTCGCGCTGACGTTGCCGCTGGTCGTAAGCGCCTGCGGATCAACGCCACCTGTCCAGGCTCCGTGCGTGAAGCCACCACCGCCTCCGGCGTGGATAATGCAGCCTCCCCCCGACTGGCAGACACCGCTGAACGGGATTATTTCACCCTCAGAGAGAGGCTGATCACGATGCAAAAACAACTGGAAGGAACCCAGAAGTATATTAATGAGCAGTGCAGATAGAGCTGCCCATATCGATGGGCAACTCATGCAATTATTGTGAGCAATAGACACGCGCTTCCAGCGGAGTATAAATGCCTAAAGTAATAAAACCGAGCAATCCATTTACGAATGTTTGCTGGGTTTCTGTTTTAACAACATTTTCTGCGCCGCCACAAATTTTGGCTGCATCAACAGTTTTCTCCTGTCCAATTCCCGAAACGAAGAAATGATGGGTGATGGTTTCCTTTGGTGTTACTGCTGTCGGTTTGTTTCCAACAGTAAACGTCTGTTGAGCACATCCTGTAATAAGCATTGCCAGAGCGGCAGAAAACAACATTTTTTTCATCTTATTATCCTGCATTGTTAAAAACGGCAGAATCCTATGTGACAACAATTAAACGATAGTTAAATGGATTGATGAAAATTAAAACTATATAGGTGTACGCTCAGACTATTGGAGGAAGTTGGGGACACTCAGAATCCTGTGGAATGAAATAAACCGGTCTATCCGTCTATTACCCTTTTAGCTGCGCTGTATCGTCGCCGTATTCCCGCATTAACCATGACCGTAGCCCGACGGGGAATTCCTTCTGCGTGAGTGTGCGGGAACAATCAAAAACGATGCACACCGGGTTTTACTGTGCTGACATACGCAGGGTTACCCTCATAGTCGCTTTTCCGGTGCGATGGTGGAAGAAACCGGGATGTTCATCCATCATCACTTTGGATTGATGTATATGCTCTCTTTTCTGACGTTAGTCTCCGACGGCAGGCTTCAATGACCCAGGCTGAGAAATTCCCAGACCCTTTTTGCTCAAGAGCGATGTTAATTTGTTCAATCATTTGGTTAGGAAAGCGGATGTTGCGGGTTGTTGTTCTGCGGGTTCTGTTCTTAGTTGACATGAGGTTGCCCCGTATTCAGTGTCGCTGATTTGTATTGTCTGAAGTTGTTTTTACGTTAAGTTGATGCAGATCAATTAATACGATACCTGCGTCATAATTGATTATTTGACGTGGTTTGATGGCGTAGATGCACGTTGTGATATGTAGATGATAATTATTATCATTTTTCGGGTCCTTTCCGGCGATCCGACAGGTTACGGGGCGGCGACCTCGCGGGTTTTCGCTATTTATGAAAATTTTCTGGGGAAAATCATGTCGGTACTTCTCGAACATAACTATTTGTTTTTTCTAATATCGAATCCGTAAAAGGTCCGACATGAAAACGCCTAAAAAAGTCATTTTCGGGCACTTTCATGTCGGCCCCTGTATTTATTGTGAGACTGTTTCATGAAGGTTAATAAAAAGAAACTTGCCGAAATTTTCAACGTGGATCCGCGAACGATTGAACGCTGGCAGTCTCAGGGACTCCCTTGCGTCTCCGGAGGTGGTAAGGGCGTTGAATCTGTATTTGATACCGCCATGGCAATTCAGTGGTATGCGCAGAGGGAAGCTGATATCGAAAATGAAAAACTCCGTAAAGAGGTTGAGGATTACAGGGCTGCCAGTGAGGCAGATCTCCAGCCTGGGACTATTGAGTACGAACGCCATCGACTTACGCGTGCGCAGGCCGACGCACAGGAGCTGAAGAATGCCAGAGACTCCGCAGAGGTGGTGGAAACCGCATTCTGTACTTTCGTGCTGTCACGGATCGCAGGTGAAATTGCCAGTATTCTTGACGGGATCCCTCTCTCGGTACAGCGGCGTTTTCCGGAACTGGAAAACCGACATGTTGATTTCCTGAAACGGGATATCATCAAAGCCATGAACAAAGCAGCCGCGCTGGATGAACTGATACCGGGGTTGCTGAGTGAATATATCGAACAGTCAGATTGATATTCTGCGGCGTGATGTACGCGCCGGGCTGCGAGCCCTGTTCAGGCCGGAGCCACAGACTGCCGTTGAATGGGCGGATGCCAGTTACTATCTCCCGAAAGAATCCGCATACCAGGAAGGGCGCTGGGAAACACTGCCCTTTCAGCGGGCCATCATGAATGCGATGGGCAGCGACTACATCCGTGAGGTGAATGTGGTGAAGTCTGCCCGTGTCGGTTATTCCAAAATGCTGCTGGGTGTTTATGCCTACTTCATAGAGCATAAGCAGCGTAACACCCTTATCTGGTTGCCGACGGATGGCGATGCCGAAAACTTTATGAAAACCCACGTTGAGCCGACTATTCGTGATATTCCGTCGCTGCTGGCGCTGGCCCCGTGGTATGGCAAAAAGCACCGGGATAACACGCTCACCATGAAGCGTTTCACCAATGGGCGTGGTTTCTGGTGCCTGGGCGGTAAAGCGGCAAAAAACTACCGTGAAAAGTCAGTGGATGTGGCGGGTTATGATGAACTTGCTGCCTTTGATGATGATATTGAACAGGAAGGCTCTCCGACGTTCCTGGGTGACAAGCGTATTGAAGGCTCGGTCTGGCCAAAGTCCATCCGTGGCTCCACGCCCAAAGTGAGAGGCACCTGTCAGATTGAGCGTGCAGCCAGTGAATCCCCGCATTTTATGCGTTTTCATGTTGCCTGCCCGCACTGTGGGGAGGAGCAGTACCTTAAATTTGGCGATAAAGAGACGCCGTTTGGCCTCAAATGGACGCCGGATGATCCCTCCAGCGTGTTTTATCTCTGCGAGCATAATGCCTGCGTCATCCGTCAGCAGGAGCTGGACTTTACTGATGCCCGTTATATCTGCGAAAAGACCGGGATCTGGACCCGTGATGGCATTCTCTGGTTTTCGTCATCCGGTGAAGAGATTGAGCCACCGGACAGTGTGACCTTTCACATCTGGACGGCGTACAGCCCGTTCACCACCTGGGTTCAGATTGTCAAAGACTGGATGAAGACGAAAGGGGATACGGGAAAACGTAAAACCTTCGTGAACACCACGCTCGGTGAGACATGGGAAGCGAAAATCGGCGAACGTCCGGATGCTGAAGTGATGGCAGAGCGGAAAGAGCATTATTCAGCGTCCGTTCCTGACCGTGTGGCTTACCTGACCGCCGGTATCGACTCCCAGCTGGATCGCTACGAAATGCGCGTATGGGGATGGGGGCCGGGTGAGGAAAGCTGGCTGATTGACCGGCAGATTATTATGGGCCGCCACGATGATGAACAGACGCTGCTGCGTGTGGATGAGGCCATCAATAAAACCTATACCCGCCGGAATGGTGCAGAGATGTCGGTATCCCGTATCTGCTGGGATACTGGCGGGATTGACCCGACCATTGTGTATGAACGCTCGAAAAAACATGGGCTGTTCCGGGTGATCCCTATTAAAGGGGCATCCGTCTACGGAAAGCCGGTGGCCAGCATGCCACGTAAGCGAAACAAAAACGGGGTTTACCTTACCGAAATCGGTACGGATACCGCGAAAGAGCAGATTTATAACCGCTTCACACTGACGCCGGAAGGGGATGAACCGCTTCCCGGTGCCGTTCACTTCCCGAATAACCCGGATATTTTTGATCTGACCGAAGCGCAGCAGCTGACGGCTGAAGAGCAGGTCGAAAAATGGGTGGATGGCAGGAAAAAAATACTGTGGGACAGCAAAAAGCGACGCAATGAGGCACTCGACTGCTTCGTTTATGCGCTGGCGGCGCTGCGCATCAGTATTTCCCGCTGGCAGCTGGATCTCAGTGCGCTGCTGGCGAGCCTGCAGGAAGAGGATGGTGCAGCAACCAACAAGAAAACACTGGCAGATTACGCCCGTGCCTTATCCGGAGAGGATGAATGACGCGACAGGAAGAACTTGCCGCTGCCCGTGCGGCACTGCATGACCTGATGACAGGAAAACGGGTGGCAACGGTACAGAAAGACGGACGGAGAGTGGAGTTTACGGCCACTTCCGTGTCTGACCTGAAAAAATACATTGCTGAGCTGGAAGTGCAGACCGGCATGACACAGCGACGCAGGGGACCTGCAGGATTTTATGTATGAAAACGTCCACCATTCCCACCCTTCTGGGGCCGGACGGCATGACATCACTGCGTGAATATGCCAGTTATCACGGCGGTGGCAGCGGATTTGGAGGGCAGTTGCGGGCGTGGAACCCACCGAGTGAAAGTGTGGATGCAGCCCTGTTGCCCAACTTTACCCGTGGCAATGCCCGCGCAGACGATCTGGTACGCAATAACGGCTATGCCGCCAACGCCATCCAGCTGCATCAGGATCATATCGTCGGATCTTTTTTCCGGCTCAGTCATCGCCCAAGCTGGCGATATCTGGGCATCGGGGAGGAAGAAGCCCGTGCCTTTTCCCGCGAGGTTGAAGCGGCATGGAAAGAGTTTGCCGAGGATGACTGCTGCTGCATTGACGTTGAGCGAAAACGCACGTTTACCATGATGATTCGGGAAGGTGTGGCCATGCATGCCTTTAACGGTGAACTGTTCGTTCAGGCCACCTGGGATACCAGCCCGTCGCGACTGTTCCGGACACAGTTCCGGATGGTCAGTCCGAAGCGTATCAGCAACCCGAACAATACCGGCGACAGCCGGAACTGCCGTGCCGGTGTGCAGATTAATGACAGCGGCGCGGCGCTGGGATATTACGTCAGCGAGGACGGCTATCCTGGCTGGATGCCGCAGAAATGGACATGGATACCCCGTGAGTTACCCGGCGGGCGCGCCTCGTTCATTCACGTTTTTGAACCCGTGGAGGACGGGCAGACCCGCGGTGCAAATGTGTTTTACAGCGTGATGGAGCAGATGAAGATGCTCGACACGCTGCAGAACACGCAGCTGCAGAGCGCTATTGTGAAGGCGATGTATGCCGCCACCATTGAGAGTGAGCTGGATACGCAGTCAGCGATGGATTTTATTCTGGGCGCGAACAGTAAGGAGCAGCGGGACAAGCTGACCGGCTGGATTGGTGAAATTGCCGCGTATTACGCCGCAGCACCGGTCCGTCTGGGAGGCGCAAAAGTGCCGCACCTGATGCCGGGTGACTCACTGAACCTGCAGACGGCTCAGGACACGGATAACGGCTACTCCGTGTTTGAGCAGTCACTGTTGCGGTATATCGCTGCCGGGCTGGGTGTCTCGTATGAGCAGCTTTCCCGGAATTACGCCCAGATGAGCTACTCCACGGCACGGGCCAGTGCGAACGAGTCGTGGGCGTACTTTATGGGGCGGCGAAAATTCGTCGCATCCCGTCAGGCGAGCCAGATGTTTCTGTGCTGGCTGGAAGAGGCCATCGTTCGCCGCGTGGTGACGTTACCTTCAAAAGCGCGCTTCAGTTTTCAGGAAGCCCGCAGTGCCTGGGGGAACTGCGACTGGATAGGCTCCGGTCGTATGGCCATCGATGGTCTGAAAGAAGTTCAGGAAGCGGTGATGCTGATAGAAGCCGGACTGAGCACCTACGAGAAAGAGTGCGCAAAACGTGGTGACGACTATCAGGAAATTTTTGCCCAGCAGGTCCGTGAAACGATGGAGCGCCGTGCAGCCGGTCTTAAACCGCCCGCCTGGGCGGCTGCGGCATTTGAATCCGGGCTGCGACAATCAACAGAGGAGGAGAAGAGTGACAGCAGAGCTGCGTAATCTCCCGCATATTGCCAGCATGGCTTTTAATGAGCCGCTGATGCTTGAACCCGCCTATGCGCGGGTTTTCTTTTGTGCGCTTGCAGGCCAGCTTGGGATCAGCCGCCTGACGGATGCAGTATCCGGCGACAGCCTGACTGCCGGAGAGGCACCCGCGGCACTGGCGTTATCCGGTGATGATGACGGACCACGACAGGCCCGCAGCTATCAGGTCATGAACGGCATCGCCGTGCTGCCGGTGTCCGGTACGCTGGTCAGCCGGACACGGGCGCTGCAGCCGTATTCGGGAATGACCGGTTACAACGGCATTATCGCCCGTCTGCAACAGGCTGCCAGCGATCCGATGGTGGACGGCATTCTGCTGGATATGGACACACCGGGCGGGATGGTGGCGGGAGCATTTGACTGTGCTGACATCATCGCCCGTGTGCGAGACATAAAACCGGTATGGGCGCTGGCCAACGACATAAACTGCAGTGCAGGTCAGCTGCTTGCCAGCGCCGCCTCCCGGCGTCTGGTCACGCAGACCGCCCGGACAGGCTCCATCGGCGTCATGATGGCTCACAGTAATTACGGTGCTGCGCTGGAGAAACAGGGCGTGGAAATCACGCTGATTTACAGCGGCAGCCATAAGGTGGATGGCAATCCCTACAGCCATCTTCCGGATGACGTCCGGGAGACACTGCAGTCCCGGATGGACGCAACCCGCCAGATGTTTGCGCAGAAGGTGTCGGCATATACCGGCCTGTCTGTGCAGGCTGTGCTGGATACCGAGGCTGCAGTGTACAGCGGTCAGGAGGCCATTGATGCCGGACTGGCTGATGAACTTGTCAACAGCACCGATGCGATCACCGTTATGCGTGATGCACTGGATGCACGTAAATCCCGTCTCTCAGGAGGGCGAATGACCAAAGAGACTCAATCAACAACTGTTTCAGCCACTGCTTCGCAGGCTGACGTTACTGACGTGGTGCCAGCGACGGAGGGCGAAAACGCCAGCGCGGCGCAGCCGGACGTGAACGCGCAGATCACCTCTGCGGTTGCGGCAGAAAACAGCCGCATTATGGGGATCCTCAACTGTGAGGAGGCTCACGGACGCGAAGAACAGGCCCGCGTGCTGGCAGAAACCCCCGGTATGACCGTGGAAACGGCCCGCCGCATTCTGGCAGCTGCACCACAGAGTGCACAGGCGCGCAGTGACACTGCGCTGGATCGTCTGATGCAGGGGGCACCGGCACCGCTGGCTGCAGGTAACCCGGCATCTGATGCCGTTAACGATTTGCTGAACACACCAGTGTAAGGGATGTTTATGACGAGCAAAGAAACCTTTACCCATTACCAGCCGCAGGGCAACAGTGACCCGGCTCATACCGCAACCGCGCCCGGCGTATTGAGTGCGAAAGCGCCTGCAATGACCCCGCTGATGCTGGACACCTCCACCCGTAAGCTGGTTGCGTGGGATGGCACCACCGACGGTGCTGCCGTTGGCATTCTTGCGGTTGCTGCTGACCAGACCAGCACCACACTGACGTTCTACAAGTCCGGCACGTTCCGTTATGAGGATGTGCTCTGGCCGGAGGCTGCCAGCGACGAGACGAAAAAACGGACCGCGTTTGCCGGAACGGCAATCAGCATCGTTTAACTTTACCCTTCATCACTAAAGGCCGCCTGTGCGGCTTTTTTTACGGGATTTTTTTATGTCGATGTACACAACCGCCCAGCTGCTGGCGGCAAATGAGCAGAAATTTAAGTTTGATCCGCTGTTTCTGCGTCTCTTTTTCCGTGAGAGCTATCCCTTCACCACGGAGAAAGTCTATCTCTCACAAATTCCGGGACTGGTAAACATGGCGCTGTACGTTTCGCCGATTGTTTCCGGTGAGGTTATCCGTTCCCGTGGCGGCTCCACCTCTGAATTTACGCCGGGATATGTCAAGCCGAAGCATGAAGTGAATCCGCAGATGACCCTGCGTCGCCTGCCGGATGAAGATCCGCAGAATCTGGCGGACCCGGCTTACCGCCGCCGTCGCATCATCATGCAGAACATGCGTGACGAAGAGCTGGCCATTGCTCAGGTCGAAGAGATGCAGGCAGTTTCTGCCGTGCTTAAGGGCAAATACACCATGACCGGTGAAGCCTTCGATCCGGTTGAGGTGGATATGGGCCGCAGTGCGGCCAACAACATCACGCAGTCCGGCGGCACGGAGTGGAGCAAGCGTGACAAGTCCACGTATGACCCGACCGACGATATCGAAGCCTACGCGCTGAACGCCAGCGGTGTGGTGAATATCATCGTGTTCGATCCGAAAGGCTGGGCGCTGTTCCGTTCCTTCAAAGCCGTCAAGGAGAAGCTGGATACCCGTCGTGGCTCTCATTCCGAGCTGGAGACAGCGGTGAAAGACCTGGGCAAAGCGGTGTCTTATAAGGGAATGTATGGCGATGTGGCCATCGTCGTGTATTCCGGACAGTACGTGGAAAACGGCGTCAAAAAGAACTTCCTGCCGGACAACACGATGGTGCTGGGGAACACTCAGGCACGCGGTCTGCGCACCTATGGCTGCATTCAGGATGCGGACGCACAGCGCGAAGGCATTAACGCCTCTGCCCGTTACCCGAAAAACTGGGTGACCACCGGCGATCCGGCGCGTGAGTTCACCATGATTCAGTCAGCACCGCTGATGCTGCTGGCTGATCCTGATGAGTTCGTGTCTGTACAACTGGCGTAATCATGGCCCTTCGGGGCCATTTTCTCTCTGTGGAGGAGTCCATGACGAAAGATGAACTGATTGCCCGTCTCCGGTCGCTGGGTGAGCAACTGAACCGTGATGTCAGCCTGACGGGGACGAAAGAAGAACTGGCGCTCCGTGTGGCAGAGCTGGAAGAAGAGCTTGATGACACGGATGACGCAGCCGGTCAGGACACGTCTGTCAGCCCGGAAAATGCGCTGACCGGACATGAAAATGAGGTGGTATCAGCGCAGCCGGATACCGTGATTCAGGATACGGCTGAACTGGTCACGGTCGTGGCACTGGTGACGCTGCATACTGATGCGCTTCACGCCACGCGGGATAAACCTGTGGCATTTGTGCTGCCGGGAACGGCGTTTCGTGTCTCTGCCGGTGTGGCAGCCGAAATGACAGAACGTGGCCTGGCCAGAATGCAATAACGGGAGGCACTGTGGCTGATTTCGATAACCTGTTCGATGCTGCCATTGCCCGCGCTGATGAAACGATACGCGGGTACATGGGAACGTCAGCCACCATTACATCCGGTGAGCAGTCCGGTGCGGTGATACGTGGTGTTTTTGATGACCCTGAAAATATCAGCTATGCCGGACAGGGCGTGCGCGTTGAAGGCTCCAGCCCGTCCCTGTTTGTCCGGACTGATGATGTGCGGCAACTGCGGCGTGGAGACACGCTGACCATCGGTGAGGAAAACTTCTGGATAGACCGGGTTTCGCCGGATGATGGCGGAAGCTGTCATCTCTGGCTTGGGCGGGGCGTACCGCCTGCCGTTAACCGTCGCCGCTGAAAGGGGGATGTATGGCCATAAAAGGTCTTGAGCAGGCCGTTGAAAACCTCAGCCGTATCAGCAAAACGGCGGTGCCTGGTGCCGCCGCAATGGCCATTAACCGCGTTGCTTCATCCGCGATATCGCAGTCTGCGTCACAGGTTGCCCGTGAGACAAAGGTACGCCGGAAACTGGTAAAGGAAAGGGCCAGGCTGAAAAGGGCCACGGTCAAAAATCCGCAGGCCAGAATCAGGGTTAACCGGGGGGATTTGCCCGTAATCAGGCTGGGTAATGCGCGGGTTGTCCTGTCCCGCCGCAGGCGTCGTAAAAAGGGGCAGCGTTCATCCCTGAAAGGTGGCGGCAGCGTGCTTGTGGTGGGAAACCGTCGTATTCCCGGCGCGTTTATTCAGCAACTGAAAAATGGCCGGTGGCATGTCATGCAGCGTGTGGCCGGGAAAAACCGTTACCCCATTGATGTGGTGAAAATCCCGATGGCGGTGCCGCTGACCACGGCGTTTAAACAGAATATTGAGCGGATACGGCGTGAGCGTCTTCCGAAAGAGCTGGGCTATGCGCTGCAGCATCAACTGAGAATGGTAATAAAGCGATGAAACATACTGAACTCCGTGCAGCCGTACTGGATGCACTGGAGAAGCATGACACCGGGGCGACGCTTTTTGATGGTCGCCCCGCTGTTTTTGATGAGGCGGATTTTCCGGCAGTTGCCGTTTATCTCACCGGCGCTGAATACACGGGCGAAGAGCTGGACAGCGATACCTGGCAGGCGGAGCTGCATATCGAAGTTTTCCTGCCTGCTCAGGTGCCGGATTCAGAGCTGGATGCGTGGATGGAGTCCCGGATTTATCCGGTGATGAGCGATATCCCGGCACTGTCAGATTTGATCACCAGTATGGTGGCCAGTGGCTATGACTACCGGCGCGACGATGATGCGGGCCTGTGGAGTTCAGCCGATCTGACTTATGTCATTACCTATGAAATGTGAGGACGATATGCCAACACCAAATCCTCTGGCACCGGTGAAAGGGGCCGGGACCACACTGTGGGTTTATAAGGGGAACGGTGACCCTTATGCGAACCCGCTTTCAGACGTTGACTGGTCGCGTCTGGCAAAAGTTAAAGACCTGACACCCGGCGAACTGACCGCTGAGTCCTATGACGACAGCTATCTCGATGATGAAGATGCGGACTGGACTGCGACCGGGCAGGGGCAGAAATCTGCCGGAGATACCAGCTTCACGCTGGCGTGGATGCCCGGAGAGCAGGGGCAGCAGGCGCTGCTGGCGTGGTTTAATGAAGGTGATACCCGTGCCTATAAAATCCGCTTTCCTAACGGCACGGTCGATGTGTTCCGTGGCTGGGTCAGCAGTATCGGTAAAGCGGTGACGGCGAAGGAAGTGATCACCCGCACGGTGAAGGTCACCAATGTGGGACGCCCGTCGATGGCTGAAGATCGCAGTACGGTGACGGCGGCAACCGGCATGACGGTAACGCCAGCCAGTGCGTCCGTAGTGAAAGGACAGAGCACCACGCTGACCGTGGCATTCCAGCCGGAAGGCGTAACCGACAAGAGCTTCCGTGCGGTGTCTTCGGATAAAACAAAAGCCACCGTGTCGGTCAGTGGTATGACCATCACCGTGAACGGCGTTGCTGCAGGCAAGGTCAACATTCCGGTCGTATCCGGTAATGGTGAGTTTGCTGCGGTTGCAGAAATCACCGTCACCGCCAGTTAATCCGGAGAGTCAGCGATGTTCCTGAAAACCGAATCATTTGAATATAACGGCGTGACCGTCACGCTTTCTGAACTGTCAGCCCTGCAGCGTATTGAGCATCTCGCTCTGATGAAACAGCAGGCAGAATCCGACAGCAACCGGAAGTTTACTGTGGAAGACGTCATCAGAACCGGCGCTTTTGTGGTGGCGATGTCCCTGTGGCATAACCATCCGCAGAAGACGCAGATGCCGTCCATGAATGAAGCCGTTAAACAGATTGAGCAGGAAGTGCTTACCACCTGGCCCACAGAGGCAATTTCTCATGCTGAAAACGTGGTGTACCGGCTGTCCGGAATGTATGAGTTTGTGGTGAATAATGCCCCTGAACAGGCAGATGACGCCGGGCCTGCAGAGCCTGTTTCTGCGGGAAAGTGTTCGACGGTGAGCTGAGTTTTGCCCTGAAACTGGCGCGAGAGATGGGGCGACCCGACTGGCGCGCCATGCTTGCCGGGATGTCATCCACGGAGTATGCCGACTGGCACCGCTTTTACAGTACCCATTATTTTCATGATGTTCTGCTGGATATGCATTTTTCCGGGCTGACGTACACCGTGCTCAGCCTGTTTTTCAGCGATCCGGATATGCATCCGCTGGATTTCAGTCTGCTGAACCGGCGCGAGGCTGACGAAGAGCCTGAAGATGATGTGCTGATGCAGAAAGCGGCAGGGCTTGCCGGAGGCGTTCGTTTTGGCCCGGACGGGAATGAAGTTATCCCCGCTTCCCCGTATGTGGCGGACATGACGGAGGATGACGTAATGCTGATGACAGTATCAGAAGGGATCGCAGGAGGAGTCCGGTATGGCTGAACCGGTAGGCGATCTGGTCGTTGATTTAAGTCTGGATGCGGCCAGATTTGACGAGCAGATGGCCAGAGTCAGGCGTCATTTTTCCGGTACGGAAAGTGATGCGAAAAAAACAGCGGCAGTCGTTGAACAGTCGCTGAGCCGACAGGCGCTGGCTGCACAGAAAGCGGGGATTTCCGTCGGGCAGTATAAAGCTGCCATGCGTATGCTGCCTGCGCAGTTCACCGACGTGGCCACGCAGCTTGCAGGCGGGCAAAGTCCGTGGCTGATCCTGCTGCAACAGGGGGGTCAGGTTAAGGACTCCTTCGGCGGGATGATCCCCATGTTCCGGGGGCTTGCCGGTGCGATCACCCTGCCGATGGTGGGGGCCACCTCGCTGGCGGTGGCGACCGGTGCGCTGGCGTATGCCTGGTATCAGGGCAACTCAACCCTGTCCGATTTCAACAAAACGCTGGTCCTTTCCGGCAATCAGGCGGGACTGACGGCAGATCGTATGCTGGCCCTGTCCAGATCCGGGCAGGCGGCAGGGCTGACGTTTAACCAGACCAGCGAGTCACTGACGGCGCTGGTGAATGCCGGTGTGCGTGGTGGTGAGCAGTTTGAGGCAATCAGCCAGAGTGTGGCGCGTTTCTCCTCTGCATCCGGTGTGGAGGTGGACAAGGTCGCTGAAGCCTTCGGGAAGCTGACCACAGACCCGACGTCGGGGCTGACGGCGATGGCACGCCAGTTCCATAACGTGACGGCGGAGCAGATTGCGTATGTTGCTCAGTTGCAGCGTTCCGGCGATGAAGCCGGAGCATTGCAGGCGGCGAACGAGGCCGCAACGAAAGGGTTTGATGACCAGACCCGTAAACTGAAAGATAACATGGGTACGCTGGAGACCTGGGCAGACAAGACTGCACAGGCATTCAAATCCATGTGGGATGCGGTGCTGGATATTGGCCGCCCGGACTCCTCTGCAGATATGCTCGCCAAAGCTGAAAAGGCTTTTGATGAAGCGGATAAAAAATGGCAGTGGTATCAGAGCCGAAGCCACCGGCGCGGTAAAACGTCAGCATTTCTTGCCAATCTCCGGGGGGCATGGGAGAAGAGAGAGAATGCGCGACTTGGGCTTTCAGCCGCCACGTTGCAGGCAGATCTTGAAAAGGCCAGTGAGATGGCAGCAAAAGATCGGGCCGAGTCTGAGGCATCACGGCTGAAATATACCGAAGAGGCGCAGAAGGCTTACGAACGGCTGCAGACGCCGCTGGAGAAATATACCGCCCGTCAGGAAGAACTGAACAAGGCACTGAAAGACGGGAAAATCCTGCAGGCGGATTACAACACGCTGATGGCGGCGGCGAAAAAGGATTATGAAGCGACGCTGAAAAAGCCGAAACAGTCCGGCGTGAAGGTGTCTGCGGGCGATCGTCAGGAAGACAGTGCTCATGCTGCCCTGCTGACGCTTCAGGCAGAACTCCGGACGCTGGAGAAGCATGCCGGAGCAAATGAGAAAATCAGCCAGCAGCGCCGGGATTTGTGGAAGGCGGAGAGTCAGTTCGCGGTACTGGAGGAGGCGGCGCAACGTCGCCAGCTGTCTGCACAGGAGAAATCCCTGCTGGCGCATAAAGATGAGACGCTGGAGTACAAACGCCAGCTGGCTGCACTTGGCGACAAGGTCACCTATCAGGAGCGCCTGAACGCGCTGGCGCAGCAGGCGGATAAATTCGCACAGCAGCAACGGGCAAAACGGGCCGCCATTGATGCGAAAAGCCGGGGGCTGACTGACCGGCAGGCAGAACGGGAAGCCACGGAACAGCGCCTGAAGGAACAGTATGGCGATAATCCGCTGGCGCTGAATAACGTCATGTCAGAGCAGAAAAAGACCTGGGCGGCTGAAGACCAGCTTCGCGGGAACTGGATGGCAGGCCTGAAGTCCGGCTGGAGTGAGTGGGAAGAGAGCGCCACGGACAGTATGTCGCAGGTTAAAAGTGCAGCCACGCAGACCTTTGATGGTATTGCACAGAATATGGCGGCGATGCTGACCGGCAGTGAACAGAACTGGCGCAGCTTCACCCGATCCGTGCTGTCCATGATGACAGAAATTTTGCTTAAGCAGGCAATGGTGGGGATTGTCGGGAGTATCGGCAGCGCCATTGGCGGGGCTGTTGGTGGCGGCGCATCCGCGTCAGGCGGTACAGCCATTCAGGCAGCTGCGGCGAAATTCCATTTTGCGACAGGGGGATTTACGGGAACCGGCGGCAAATATGAGCCAGCGGGGATTGTTCACCGTGGTGAATTTGTCTTCACGAAGGAGGCAACCAGCCGGATTGGCGTGGGGAATCTCTACCGGCTGATGCGCGGCTATGCCACCGGTGGTTATGTCGGTACACCGGGCAGTCTGGCTGACAGCCGGTCGCAGGCGTCCGGGACGTTTGAGCAGAATAACCATGTGGTGATTAACAACGACGGCACGAACGGGCAGATAGGTCCGGCTGCTCTGAAGGCGGTGTATGACATGGCCCGCAAGGGTGCCCGTGATGAAATTCAGACACAGATGCGTGATGGTGGCCTGTTCTCCGGAGGTGGACGATGAAAACCTTCCGCTGGAAAGTGAAACCCGGTATGGATGTGGCTTCGGCTCCTTCCGTCAGGAAGGTGCGCTTTGGTGATGGCTATTCCCAGCGCGCGCCTGCCGGGCTGAATGCCAACCTGAAAACGTACAGCGTGACGATTTCTGTCCCCCGTTGGGAGGCCACGGCGCTGGAATCGTTTCTGGCAGAGCACGGAGGCTGGAAAGCCTTTCTGTGGACGCCGCCTTATGACTGGCGGCAGATAAAGGTGACCTGCGCAAAATGGTCGTCGCGGGTCAGTATGTTGCGTGTTGAGTTCAGCGCAGAGTTTGAACAGGTGGTGAACTGATGCAGGATATCCGACAGGAAACACTGAATGAATGCACCCGTGCGGAGCAGTCGGCCAGCTTGGTGCTCTGGGAAATCGACCTGACAGAGGTCGGTGGAGAACGTTATTTTTTCTGTAATGAGCAGAACGAAAAAGGTGAGCCGGTCACCTGGCAGGGGCGACAGTATCAGCCGTATCCCATTCAGGGGAGCGGTTTTGAACTGAATGGCAAAGGCACCAGTACGCGCCCCACGCTGACGGTTTCTAACCTGTACGGTATGGTCACCGGGATGGCGGAAGACCTGCAGAGTCTGGTCGGCGGAACGGTGGTCAGGCGTAAGGTTTACGCCCGTTTTCTGGATGCGGTGAACTTCGTCAACGGAAACAGTGACGCCGATCCGGAGCAGGAGGTGATCAGCCGCTGGCGTATTGAGCAGTGCAGCGAACTGAGCGCGGTCAGTGCCTCCTTTGTACTGTCCACGCCGACGGAAACGGACGGCGCTGTTTTTCCGGGGCGCATCATGCTTGCTAATACCTGCACCTGGACCTATCGCGGTGATGAGTGCGGTTATCACGGTCCGGCGGTCGCGGATGAATATGACCAGCCGACATCCGATATCACGAAGGATAAATGCAGCAAATGCCTGAGTGGCTGTAAGTTTCGCAATAACGTCGGCAACTTTGGCGGCTTCCTTTCCATTAACAAACTTTCGCAGTAAATCCCATGACAGAGACAGAATCAGCGATTCTGGCGCACGCCCGGCGATGTGCGCCAGCGGAGTCGTGCGGCTTCGTGGTAAGCACGCCGGAGGGGGAAAGATATTTCCCCTGCGTGAATATCTCCGGTGAGCCGGAGGCGTATTTCCGTATGTCGCCGGAAGACTGGCTGCAGGCAGAAATGCAGGGTGAGATTGTGGCGCTGGTCCACAGCCACCCCGGTGGTCTGCCCTGGCTGAGTGAGGCCGACCGGCGGCTGCAGGTGCAGAGTGATTTGCCGTGGTGGCTGGTCTGCCGGGGGGCGATTCATAAGTTCCGCTGTGTGCCGCATCTTACCGGGCGGCTCTTTGAGCACGGGGTGACGGACTGTTACACGCTGTTCCGGGATGCTTACCATCTGGCGGGGATTGAGATGCCGGATTTTCATCGCGAGGATGACTGGTGGCGTAACGGTCAGAATCTCTATCTGGATAATCTGGAGGCCACAGGGCTGTATCAGGTGCCGCTGTCAGCGGCGCAGCCGGGCGATGTGCTGCTGTGCTGTTTTGGTTCATCTGTGCCGAATCATGCCGCCATTTACTGTGGTGACGGCGAGCTGCTGCACCATATTCCTGAACAACTGAGCAAACGAGAGAGGTATACCGACAAATGGCAGCGACGCACACACTCCCTCTGGCGTCACCGGGCATGGCACGCATCTGCCTTTACGGGGATTTACAACGATTTGGCCGCCGCATCGACCTTCGAGTGAAAACGGGGTCCGAAGCCATCCGGGCGCTGGCCATGCAGATCCCGGCGTTTCGTCAGAAACTGAGCGACGGCTGGTATCAGGTACGGATTGCCGGGCGGGACGTCAGCACGTCCGGGTTAACGGCGCAGTTACATGAGACTCTGCCTGATGGCGCTGTGATTCATATTGTTCCCAGAGTCGCCGGGGCCAAGTCAGGTGGCGTATTCCAGATTGTCCTGGGGGCTGCCGCCATTGCCGGATCATTCTTTACCGCCGGAGCCACCCTTGCAGCATGGGGGACAGCCATTGGGGCCGGTGGTATGACCGGCATCCTGTTTTCTCTCGGTGCCAGTATGGTGCTCGGTGGTGTGGCGCAGATGCTGGCACCGAAAGCCAGAACTCCCCGTACACAGACAACGGATAACGGTAAGCAGAACACCTATTTCTCCTCACTGGATAACATGGTTGCCCAGGGCAATGTTATGCCTGTTCTGTATGGTGAAATGCGCGTGGGGTCACGTGTGGTATCTCAGGAGATCAGCACGGCAGATGAAGGGGACGGTGGTCAGGTTGTGGTGATTGGTCGATGATGCAAAATATTTTATGTGAAACCGCCTGCGGGCGGTTTTGTCGTTTATGGAGCATGACGAATGGGTAAAGGCAGCAGTAAGGGGCATACCCCGCGCGAAGCGAAGGACAACCTGAAATCATCGCAGATGCTGAGCGTGATAGACGCCATCAGTGAAGGGCCGATTGAAGGTCCGGTGGATGGATTAAAAAGCGTGCTGCTGAACAGTACACCGGTGCTGGACAGTGAGGGGAATACCAACATCGCCGGTGTCACGGTGGTGTTCCGGGCAGGTGAACAGGAGCAGACACCGCCGGAGGGATTTGAATCCTCCGGATCCGAGACGGTGCTGGGTACGGAAGTGAAATACGACACGCCGATCACCCGGACCATCACGTCTGCAAACATCGACCGTCTGCGCTTTACCTTCGGTGTGCAGGCACTGGTGGAAACCACCTCAAAGGGGGACCGGAATCCGTCGGAAGTCCGCCTGCTGGTTCAGATACAGCGTAACGGTGGCTGGGTGACGGAAAAAGACATCACCATTAAGGGCAAAACCACCTCGCAGTATCTGGCCTCGGTGGTGGTGGGTAACCTGCCGCCGCGCCCGTTTAATATCCGGATGCGCAGGATGACGCCGGACAGCACCACAGACCAGCTGCAGAACAAAACGCTCTGGTCGTCATACACTGAAATCATCGATGTGAAACAGTGCTACCCGAACACGGCACTGGTCGGCGTGCAGGTGGACTCGGAGCAGTTCGGCAGCCAGCAGGTGAGCCGTAATTATCATCTTCGCGGACGCATTCTGCAGGTGCCGTCGAACTATAACCCGCAGACGCGGCAATACAGCGGTATCTGGGACGGAACGTTTAAGCCAGCATACAGCAACAACATGGCCTGGTGTCTGTGGGATATGCTGACCCACCCGCGCTACGGCATGGGGAAACGTCTTGGTGCGGCGGATGTGGACAAATGGGCGCTGTATGTCATCGGCCAGTATTGCGACCAGTCAGTGCCGGACGGCTTTGGCGGCACGGAGCCGCGCATCACCTGTAATGCGTACCTGACCACACAGCGTAAGGCGTGGGATGTGCTCAGTGATTTCTGCTCGGCGATGCGCTGTATGCCGGTATGGAACGGGCAGACGCTGACGTTCGTGCAGGACCGACCGTCGGATAAGGTGTGGACCTATAACCGCAGTAATGTGGTGATGCCGGATGATGGCGCGCCGTTCCGCTACAGCTTCAGCGCCCTGAAGGACCGCCATAATGCCGTTGAGGTGAACTGGATTGACCCGAATAACGGCTGGGAGACGGCGACAGAGCTTGTTGAAGATACGCAGGCCATTCTCCGTTACGGTCGTAACGTCACGAAGATGGATGCCTTTGGCTGTACCAGCCGGGGGCAGGCGCACCGCGCCGGGCTGTGGCTGATTAAAACGGAACTGCTGGAAACGCAGACCGTGGACTTCAGCGTGGGTGCCGAAGGGCTTCGCCATGTACCGGGCGATGTCATTGAAATCTGTGATGATGACTATGCCGGTATCAGCATCGGTGGTCGCGTGCTGGCGGTGAACAGCCAGACCCGGACGCTGACGCTCGACCGTGAAATCACGCTGCCATCCTCCGGTACCACGCTGATAAGCCTGGTTGACGGGCAGGGTAATCCGGTGAGCGTGGAGGTCCAGTCCGTCACCGACGGCGTGAAGGTAAAAGTGAGCCGTGTTCCTGACGGCGTTGCCGAATACAGCGTGTGGGGGCTGAAGCTGCCGATGCTGCGTCAGCGCCTGTTCCGCTGTGTGAGTATCCGTGAGAACGACGACGGCACGTATGCCATCACCGCTGTGCAGCATGTGCCGGAAAAAGAGGCCATCGTGGATAACGGGGCGCACTTTGACGGCGACCAGAGCGGCACGGTGAATGGTGTCACGCCGCCAGCAGTGCAGCACCTGACCGCAGAAGTCACCGCAGACAGCGGGGAATACCAGGTGCTGGCGCGCTGGGATACGCCGAAGGTGGTGAAGGGCGTGAGCTTTATGCTTCGCCTGACCGTGGCAGCGGATGACGGCAGTGAGCGGCTGGTCAGCACGGCCCGGACGACGGAAACCACATACCGCTTCACGCAACTGGCGCCAGGGAACTACAGGCTGACAGTCCGGGCGGCAAATGCCTGGGGGCAGCAGGGCGATCCGGCGTCGGTATCGTTCCGGATTGCCGCACCGGCAGCGCCGTCGCGGATTGAGCTGACGCCGGGCTATTTTCAGATAACTGCCACGCCGCATCTTGCGGTTTATGATCCGACGGTACAGTTTGAGTTCTGGTTCTCGGAAACGCGGATTACCGATATCAGGCAGGTTGAAACCACAGCCCGCTATCTTGGCACGGCGCTGTACTGGA
>OIGN01000191.1_pt1 | contig 21080 bp, 13 predicted proteins | sample 1582281 | NCBI WGS metagenome assembly OIGN01 (sample SAMN02674607, study PRJEB24791) | human gut metagenome, SKBSTL069 | isolation source: stool | host: Homo sapiens | place: USA
GCTGGCCGTGGTCTTTTTCTTTTTCAACATCCTGTTCTACCTCCATTTTCAGCACCCGATCCACATTGGCCTTTGCCGTCAAAAGCTCCCGCATTTCTTCACGGGAGCGCCGGTACTCGGCATAGGTCTTTTTCTTTTCCTCCAGCAGCTTTGCATACTCGGCTTGCAGGTCTTTGACCTTGGGCAGCTTCTTCACACCCATCTCGTCAAAGGCATTTTTTGCCGCCTGATGGAGCAGGATTTCTTCCTCATGTTCCTCCCGAAATTTTCGAGAATAACCGGCCTTGCGGTATGCCACATAGGTCTCGCGGGTCTTGGCATAGTTGATGATATGGGTACGCAGGACAGCAATCTCCGCCATGCGTTTCTCCGCCGCCTTGATCTGCGCCGACAGTTCGTTGTGTTGGGCGGTGGCTGCCGCCGCTTTTTCTGCCAGCTCCGCATAATCCAGCAGCTGATGTTCGGTGAGAAAATTTACAGTCTGCGCCATCTGTTTCAGGTTAAAAACCTTGGCCCAGCGCGCATACCCAGCGCCTTTCCCAGCCTGCAATTTTGCCTGAATGTCCACCAGCAGATTGACCTTTGGCGGCTCCGGCTGCACGATGGATTTCTTACGGGGCGTGTGCTGTTTTTCACCGGCCAGCACCGCACGGATTTCTGCTTCACTGTACCCGGCCCCCAGCTTGTCATCCATGCGGGCTACATTCTTCCAGCCGGGCGCTTTGAGCCGGATTGCTTTCCCGCGCCGGGATACTTCACAGCCCATTTCTGTAAGCAGTTTCAACAATGCGTCAAAGTCAGCGGGCTTTTGCTCCAGCGCACGGTCAATCATCACCCGCAACTGTTCCCGATGGGAGGGCTTGGCCTGATCACCCAGCCATTTGTTGTAGCTTTTTCCGTGGGGCTTGGGATTCTCCACAATGGACAATCCGTTCTCGATACAGATGGTATCGCTCAAGCGCCGGACGGCTCTGGTGCTGCCCCAAAAGTTGCGGAATTTTCGGTCACAATCCGCATTGACCGCCGACCAGATGATATGATTATGGATGTGCGATTTGTCTATGTGGGTGCAGACCACAAAGGCGTGATTGCCCTTGGTGAACCGCTTGGCAAATTCCACGCCCAGGCGGTTGGCTTCCTCCGGTGTGATCTCTCCGGGTTTGAATGACTGGCGCACATGGTAAGCGATCACATCATCCACCCCGCGCACCCGCCCGGTGGCGGAGATATACTGCCGCTTCGCCAGAAGGAACTCTGCATCGGCGGTCCGGCTGTCACAGCCATAGCCGGTAATTAGTTTTCCGTTGTCGGTCTTTTGCGGATTTGCCACATAATCAATGATGTCGCTGATTGCCTGACTTTCGGTGCGGCCCTTGCCGATATGCAGGGGCATGATGCGTGTGGTTGCCATAGAAGGGCCTCCTTTCTAAAAAAGAAACGGCCTGCATGGTGCAGACCGCTTTTGCTATTCTATAAAATCGTCCTCGATGTCCTCTAACCGCTTCGGAGGAAACCTCATCTCGTATTGTTCTTTTGCCAGTGCATGAACTTCCGGGCGCTTATCTTTCATTCGGTTTTTCAGCCAGGAAATCTGCTCCTTTGATAACCGCCAAGGGAGATTTAGTAAGCGGTTTACCGTCATTTGCTCCGCTTGTTTCTCCGGCGATAAAGAAGCACAGGATTTACAGATATGAACCGCATGACCTTTGCCGGAAAATTTTTCGTTGGCTTTGTATTCTCCGCAGACTTTGCAATAATGACCGTGTTTTTTCATAGGCTCGATTCCTTTTCACATAGAGCGTATAAACTGCGAACCGCCCCCATGATGATGCTCCACTCCAGATCTGCCGCATAGGAAAACTTCCTGCGGTAAGATTCCCAAAGTTTCTGCATAACCGAGCTGTTCTCCACTTCCTCAAAAACTTCGGCAGCTTCTGCAAGGTGTCGTTCTGTCCCGCGTTTGTGAGCAGTGGCCCACAGCGCATCATGGAGAATCTGTGAGTTCAATGTGTTCCCATGCAGCTGTTCCAGAATATAAATGTCATAGAAATCTCTCATGCGGGTGTTGGTGGTGGTTCTGGTGATGATTGTTTCCAGCTTTTCAGCCAGAACGGTTTCCAGATTGTATGCCCAAATGTCAATAGAGCGATCTTCCAGCATCAGCTTGAAAGAGTAGCGTACCTCCCTGGGGGTAATGGCATCCCCTGTGGAAATGTCAATCTTCAAAGGTGTCACCACACCGTCAAAGGTTGTAGTCATGCTGACCCGAATCCCAGGATACTCCGCTTCATCCATAATCTCTGAAATGCTTTTCAGCTGAAATTTGACGCCATCATCAATCGGCACACTCACAATAGCAGAAATCAGGTTCTCGATGTCCTCTACATTAACATTGGCTCCTTTTACAGTAGCGTCCAAGTCCATCGTGGAACGGGCATCCAGTCCAACCATTGCCGCTACCAGCATCCCGCCTTTCAGAATAAATTTATCACGATATTCAGAAAGGGAAATACGCTCCAGAAAACGCTCCATCATATAGTTTCGCATTAAAAGCTGTGCATCCGCAGATTTTTCTCTGGAAAGATTGCGAATCAAATCTTTTAGCTGCCTTGCTGTCTTTATCATAAAAGCACCTCCAAATACTGCCGTAAAATTTTTTCAACCCGGAACATACCGGCATACCGCATCAAAGTCCGCAGATCCTTGTCCTTTCTTCTGGCATACATCTTCAGCGCACCTTGAAAAGTCTGTATTTCCATGCTGCTTCGGCTGCGGAGCAGATCGCAGATGGTGCGCTCCATATCATAGACAGGAACCGTATGCCCAAAAGGTGTTTGGCCAGTTGTCAGCCCTACCTCATATAGTTCTGGTTTGATGGTGTAAACAGAAAGGCCCTCTGCCTTTAAGCGAGTGGTGCTGTACCCTCTGCGCACCGTGATAGCGTATGAAGATGGTTCCCGGTCTGTCAAGTCATGGAAAAATAGCGCTGATTCATGGGAAAATACTGCCTGACCACATCGCAGATGTAACAGAAACATCGCATCAATCCAGGTGTCCTCGGAGACATAAATTCCGTGAGCAACCTGCTGAAGATTTTTCTCTTTGACATATTCATAAAAAATGGGTTTTACAATTCCGCTGGCGATTACCTGTGCGGTTTGCAGCATCCCATCATGCTCGGTCAGAAGTCTGTCTAATTGCTCAAACCGTTCTGATTTGGTCACATCTATCACTTCCTTTCGTGCTACTATTATACACGGATGTAGCACGGAAGTAAATATAGCAATTTAACAGACACTGTCTGGCATTTTTGTGACCGCGCATTTTATCCATAAACCAAATCCTGAATGGCAAACTTCAAGTCCTGCACCTTGCCCAGCAACCAGATGGCAGCCATCGGCAGACCATAGGGACTAATAAGGAATGCCATCACCAGCAGGATAATGCCGTTTTGCAGGGAACAGGTCAGCAGGACCGCCACGCCCAACAGGGCGATCACCATGCTGATAAGCCCCAGCACCAGACCGGAAACATAGACGATCCCCACACAAATCCAAACGAACAGGGTCAGTGTCAGAATTACCGGAGCTACCAAAATCTTCAACAACAGTTTTAACCAAAACACCAATGCCCTCATTGTTATGCCTCCTCCCAAAATCACAGTTCCTGTTTCTGATTCCATTATCCCTGTCTTACAGCCAAAAGGCAAGGATACGGGCAAAAAGAAAAAGCGGAGGAAGGCGCGGCGAAGAAACGCCGTTCCTCCCTCCGCAGATGGGGTATTTGTCCCGGTTACGAAAGTTTGGAGAGTTGTGTCAGTATCTCTTTAACTCCGTCCCATAACTGTTCCTGCCGCTGGGATATATCCTCCAAATCGACATCGTAAATCCGTCCGGTCTCATGCACCTTGCGGGTCAGCTGGTTCAAGTTGTTGCTGCTTCGGCGCAGCAGGGATACCAGTTCTTTCAGCTCCGGCAAATCCAGCTGCACCACATAGCCGTCCACAGCCATTTTTCGCAGATAGGCGCTCAGGTTTTTTGTTCCAAACTGCGCCATTTTCTGCTGAATCAACTCCATTTCATCAGCGGATACCCAAAACAGAACCGGCACATCCCGCTTGCGCTTGGGGCTGCTCATCGCTCCGGCTCCTGTTTCTTTGGGGCGGCAGGCTTGCGGGCAGGCGGTTCCTGCCTGAGCTTTTGCAGGACAGAACTTTTCTGCTGTTCCTGCATGGTTTTTCTGGCCTGCCTGGTAAACAGGTCGGTCAGACCGGGGTTGACCCCATCCACAACCAGATAGGCACAGTGGCGGGAAGCATCGCTGTCCTCCGGCATGGGAATGGTTTTTGCCCAGGCTTTATTGTCCTGAGAGATACGCCCGTCATGGTTCTTGTGCTGGATGGTGTTTGCAAGAATGAATTGTACCCGTTCCGCCCCGAACTTTTCCAGCACATCTTTGACCGCCACCTCCGTATCCAGCCGGTTCTCTGCATAGTGGGCGCTGATGGTCTGCTCAATAGCTTCTTTGCAGGCGCTGTTCGCCTGATACGAGCGGTTATATTGTGCCATCTCTCCATGCTCAGACGCATAGGCGGCAGAATGGGGGTAGAGAGGGGCAGTTCGTAATTCTTCCTGCGCCTTGCACACATCGTCGGCACGGTTTTCAATGCTGTCCCGGATCACATCCATGTAGCCGGTCTCCAGCTTTTCAAAATAACGGTACACATCAGCCAGCGGCGAGGGGGAATCCAAAAGCGTCTGTGCCTGTGCGTCGGTCAGCTCCAGCTGCTCCATCGCCATCACGATGTCCTCCCGGACCGTGTACTCATAGGTGTGGTGCAGGATTTTCTCCGGGGGCTGGCTTTTCAGCCAGTCCCGGTAGTTGTCCTGTTCAGCGGCCATCTTTTCATAGAGAGCCGTATTCAGATCATTGGGTTTCATGTTATCGTACCTCCTCGTGTTGTTTTGGTTTCTTGTCTGTACTGCGGGCCGGCACCGGGCGTTTCAGATGATCCAGCACCGAAGGCCGTGTGCTTTTGGCAACGACAGCTTCATCGTGTGCCGCGCCCTTTCCGTCGATGTTGAGCAAAGTATCCAGCTCCACCAGACGGGCATTTTTGCTTCGCAGTTCTTCTTCATAAAGGAATGGCTTTCCGACTTCCTCCTTTGCGGCAGCCTGCTGCTGATAGAGGTTATCCAGCTGGGCCTTTGCCGCCTCCAGACGCTGGGGCATCTGGGCGAGGGCATTGTCGATACGGGTAAGATTTCCGCGAGGGTCTGTACCAAGGGTTGCCCGGTGGGTCATCTGTCCTTTCAGCAGGAGCGTATACTCCTGTTTCCAAGCGGAAAATTCCACGGATATGGCATAGCCCCGGTAGCTGCCGATCTGCACCGGATCGGAGGTTTTGACCTCCTTGCAGGCATCCAAAAGGGCTGCACCGGCGTTCTCCTTATCGGTCAGCAAATCGCCACGGATTTCCATACCAGCAAAACCGTCCTCCGGGTGCGGGTGCGCTGCCAAAACCTCCAGATCGGATTCAAAGCCCTTGATAAAGCCTTTGTGCTTTTCAATCTCCTCCGGGAAGTATTTGAGCAGCTGGTCCTCCAGACGATATTGCTTGCTCTGGTGGTCGGCTTTCATCAGCTTCAGGCGGGATACCTCCACATCCAAATCCATACGCTCTTTGATGCGGGGATCTCCGGCACACAGAGCCTTGATCTCGGCAAAACTGAGGGCTGTTTCATCCACATCATCGCAGGAACGCACCGGCGATTTAGAAGTCATGATCTGACTGATGAATTTCTGCTTGTTCTCCACTGTCTGCCAGAGGTATGCGTCAAAGGTTCCCTCGGTCACATAGCGGTACACATGAACAAGGGGGTTCTGGTTGCCCTGACGCTCGATACGCCCCTTTCTCTGGGCAAGGTCTCCGGGTCTCCACGGACAATCCAGATCATGAAGTGCCACCAGACGGTCCTGCACATTGGTGCCTGCGCCCATCTTGGCGGTGCTGCCCAAAAGGACACGAACCTGACCGGTACGGACTTTAGAGAACAGCTCCTTTTTCCGCACTTCGGTATTGGCTTCATGGATAAAAGCGATCTGGTCGGCAGGCATCCCCTGAGCAATGAGTTTCTGACGAATATCGTCATATACCGTAAAGGTCGGTTCCTGTTCCGGCAGAGGCACAGCGCCTTCCAATGCGTGAAGCAGTGGATTATCCAGCGTTTTCGCCGCCTTGCTTGCAGGAGCTTTGGCCTGTGGTGTAGAAATGTCGCAGAACACCAGCTGGGTCAGCTTGTCAGCTTTGCCGTCCCGCCAGATCTGCATGATGTTGTCCACACACTGATTGACCTTTGTGCCAGGTTCGTCCGGCAGCATCTGGTTGACGATCCTCTGGTCAAGCCCCAACTTACGGCCATCCGAGGTAATCTTGAGCATGTTATCCTGGGACGGGTCAACAGTTCCGCTGTGTACCAGCGATGCACGCTCCGAAAGAGCTTTGACCATTTCCTGCTGATGTTCGGTGGGCTGCGCCACGATGTTGTGGTACTCCACTTCCGGGGTAGGGAGATTTAACTGGTCGGCAGTCTTAATGTCCGCCACTTCTTTGAACAGGTTCATCAGCTCCGGCAGATTAAAGAACTTGCTGAATCTCGTTCTTGCCCGGTAGCCGGTGCCTTCCGGTGCCAGCTCCAATGCTGTGACGGTCTCCCCAAATCGGGAAGCCCAGCAGTCGAAGTGGGTCATGTTCAGTTCTTGCAGGCGTTCATACTGAAGATAACGCTGCATGGTGTAAAGCTCGGTCATGGAGTTGCTGACCGGGGTGCCGGTGGCAAAAATCACGCCACGGTTTCCGGTGATCTCATCCATATAGCGGCACTTGGCAAACATATCGGAAGATTTCTGCGCGTCCGAGGTGGATAAGCCAGCCACATTCCGCATTTTGGTGTATAAAAACAGGTTTTTGTAGTTGTGGGCCTCGTCCACAAACAGCCGGTCCACACCCAGCTGCTCAAAAGTTACCACATCATCTTTTCGCCCCTCGGCTTGCAGCTTTTCCAGTCTGGCTTCCAGAGACTTTCTGGTACGCTCCAGCTGCTTGACGGTAAAACGCTCGCCGCCGCTGGCCTGCACCTCTGCGATGCCCTCGGTGATCTCGTCGATCTGCTCATAGAGAAGCCTTTCCTGACGCTCCCGGCTGATGGGGATACGCTCAAACTGGCTGTGTCCCATGATGATGGCGTCGTAGTCACCGGTCGCAATACGGGCGCAGAACTTCTTGCGGTTATGGGTCTCAAAGTCCTTTTTGGTTGTGACTAAGATGTTGGCAGAAGGATAGAGACGCAGAAACTCCGATGCCCACTGCTCAGTCAGGTGGTTGGGAACCACAAAGAGAGATTTCTGGCACAAGCCCAGGCGTTTGGCTTCCATCGCAGCGGCCACCATCTCAAAGGTTTTGCCTGCGCCTACTTCGTGTGCCAGCAGGGTATTTCCGCCATACAGCACATGGGCGATGGCGCTTTTCTGGTGTTCCCGCAGGGTAATGGCCGGGTTCATACCACCAAAAGTGATATGGCTGCCATCATACTCGCGGGGACGGGTAGAGTTCATTTCTTCGTTATACTGGCGCACCAAAATCTGACGGCGCTCCGGGTCTCTCCAGATCCAGTCCTTAAAGGCTTCCCGGATAGCCTGCTGTTTTTGAGCAGCCAGGGTGGTCTCCTTGGCGTTCAACACGCGGCGCTCTTTTCCGTCTGCGTCCTCTATGGTGTCATAGATACGGACATCCCGCAGGTTTAAGGAATCCTCCAAAATCTTGTAGGCGTTGGCGCGGCTGGTCCCGTAGGTGGTGTAAGCTGCCACATCGTTGTAGGATACGGAAGATTTCCCCTTGATCTGCCATTCAGCGGTAAAGGAGGAATAGTTGACCTCGATGCTGCGCTGGAGATAAAACGGGGTGTTGAAGGTCTCGTACATAAACTGCTGGATGTACTCTTTGTCGATCCAGGTTGCACCCAGGCGCACCTCGATCTCCGACGCATCCAGGTCTTTGGGCTGGGCGGCGGTAAGGGCTTCCACATTGACTGCAAAGGAAGGGTTCTGCTGTACCGCCCGCTGCGCCTGACGCAGTTTGCGGCGTACATTGCCGGAAAGGTATTCATCAGCAGTCACATAATGGGGTGTGCCGTCTTTCTCCAACTGTCCCGGTACACGGAAGATCACGCCTTGCAGTTCTCCGGCCAGTTCTTCTTTTGTTTTTCCGGTAAGCTGGCTCATATAGCTCATATCCACGCAGGCTTTTTCCGAGATAGACACCGCCAGTGCTTCACTTGCCGTATCCACCACAGCCACCGCCTGATGGGGCTTGATGGTGCGCTTGGTGAACATATCCGCCTTGCGCTCCAGCTTTCCGTCCTCGTCGATGACTTCCAGCGCACAGAGCAGGTAATAGGAAGAATCGTCTGCATAGGCCAGGCGGTTTGCACGGTCATTGATGAGACCGTATCTGGCAGAAAAGCTGTCATAGAGGCTGTTCAGTTCCGCCTGCTTCTCCCGAATGGTGCTGTCCGGAACCGCTGCATCCATCTGAAGGTCGATCAGTTCCTGCACACAATCACGCAGTCCCACAAGACCTTTCACGCGGGCTTCGGCGGTGGCGTTGAGGTCAGGGCGCACCATACGGCTGTTTTCCCGGTAGTACACCTGCCCGTCTACAATGGCATAGGAATAGTTCTTCACATCGGGATCGGCAGGAATGGAGGTGTCAATGGCTTCGCCTTCGCCCAGTTCCGGCAGCTCTGCCTCCTGATAAGTGCCATGAATGTACTTCACGGCATCATGCAGCTGGTCGGAAAGCTCCAGCCCCTCGATGGGGTTCACGGTATAATCCATGCCATGGGCGGTGCTTACCGGCTCCTGCCTGCCCAGCACCATTTCCGGGTGGTCGATAAAATATTGGTTGATGGCAAAGCCGTCCCCGGTCTGTCCAGTCTGGGTCCATTCCGGCACGATGTCCAGCGGACGGTCCCTCTTTTGGAGGAAGATGATGTCCGATACCACCTCGGCACCGGCATTCTTTTTGAACGCATCATTGGGCAGACGGATAGCTCCCAGCAGTTCAGCACGCTGGGCAAGATAGCGGCGCACGGTGGAGTCCTTGGCGTCCATAGTATAGCGGGAGGTCACAAAGGCCACTACGCCGCCGGGACGCACCTGGTCCAGTGCCTTGGCGAAAAAGTAGTTGTGAATACTAAAGTTCAGCTTGTTGTAGGCTTTGTCATTGACCTGATACTGACCGAAGGGTACATTGCCGATGGCAAGGTCAAAAAAGTCACGGCGGTCGGTGGTCTCAAAGCCGCCTACTGTGATGTCCGCCTTGGGATAGAGCTGCTTTGCGATGCGCCCGGAAACAGGGTCCAGCTCCACGCCGTACAGACGGCTGTTTCGCATTTTCTCCGGCAGCATACCAAAGAAATTGCCCACACCCATAGACGGCTCCAGAATATTTCCAGTCTCAAACCCCATACGGTCCACCGCTTCATATATGGCCTGAATGACCGTAGGGCTGGTGTAATGGGCGTTGAGGGTAGAGCTTCTGGCGGCGGCATATTCCTCCGGGGTCAGCAGCTCTTTCAGCTGGGCATACTCTAAAGCCCATGCCGGTTTTTCCGGGTCAAAGGCATCGGCAAGACCGCCCCAGCCTACATAGCGGGATAGGGCTTCCTGCTGTTCAGGGCTTGCCTGCTGTCCGACAACTTCCAGCTCTTTCAGCAAACGAATGGCATTGATATTTGCCTGGAACTTGGCTTTCGGACCGCCTTCACCCAAATACTCATCGGTAATACGGAAGTTCTGTGCATTGCGGCGCAGGTTGGCCTTGTATTCCTCATAGGAGGCTTCCTCGGCGGCTTTGGCATTGGGGAAGGTCTGCCACTGGCCATTGACCTGAATGGAAACCGGGTGTTCGTCCAGCATTTCCTCAAAGGTTTTCTCCGGCTCTGTCACAGGGGCTGGCGGCTCCGGCTCCTCGATATGCAGCCGTTCCACCACCACATCATAAGGCAGATGGTTCTTGTCGCCCGGATAGACGGCCACGGTCTCGGAATGGAAGGCCGGGGATTCGGCAGCCGGTTCGGGCTGTTCCTGTCCAAAGCCATCCAGCTGACGGGCATACATCCCACGCAGCAAAGGCGCAACTTCATCCCAGCGGAAATACAGCACAGCCAGACGCTTTTCCTCTGCATCCATGACTTCCAGCTCTATGCCCTGTGCCGCGGTACGGTAATCGGCAATATCGCCAGTCTCCAGATTCAGTGTCTCGATCTCACCGGAATAGGCTCTGCTCAGCCAGTAGGCGATCTCGCTGTTGCTCCTGCCGGATTGCAGCAGCGTGGAAATCTGCTTTTTATCCGCTTCATCCATCAGTCCATGAGCCAATACATCCCGCAAGTCCTGATCTGCCTTGTCCGGGTCAATAGGAAGAAACTCGGTATAGTAAGCATTGCGGCGGTCTGCCCGAAGCAGCTGCTCGAACTGTTCTTTGCGCTCTGCCCGGTAGATGGGATATACCATCCCGGTGGGCAGAAGCTGTACGGTGTCCTCCCGCAGCTCGGTGATCTGATAGGCGTCATCCTCGATATACACGGTATCGCCCACGGCATAGACCGGGGCGGCTGGGTCATAGGAGGTTCTTTGCGGAATTGGGCGGCGAACTGCGTCATATTCCTCATCGGAAATGGAAACTTCGGAAGTCTGCTCTGTCTCGGCATCTGCGATCTGCTCTGCATCTGACATCACCTGTTGGATAAACGGGGCATTGTCCAGTTTTTCCGGGTCTGCCACCTGTCCGTTGACGATCCCTCTTTCTTCCAGAGCTTCTCGGATGGCGATTGGGTCGATGTCGTCAAAACGGTTCTGTTCTTCTTCGGTATAGAACCGGTCCTCCTGAATGAGCTGGGCAATCCGGCGCTGTACCTTCGGCCAGGGCAGCTGCGTTTCCTCCGGGCTACCGGCACGGACAACAAACAGGCTGTTGCTGTTACTGCCGCCGTATTCCTGAGCCAGCCATGCGGCGGTATCTTTTTCTCTTGCATGGTCTTTCATATAGCGGATAACAGCGTGTTTACTCTCGATATTGCCGTTCCATGCACAAAGGGCAGTATCAATATCTTCCTGAGAAAGAGGGCGCAGAAGTTCATGGAGCTTTGGATAGGTTTCGTCGATCACTTCCCGGTGTAAACGCTGACGGAACTCCGGCACATCCGAATAGAGACGGATCAGCTCCATATCCTTAGAACCAAGGACTGCACGGCGCACAGCGGCATTACCCTCGATGACAGCATTTTCACGGTCAGAATGCCCGCAGGCATTGCGGTATGCGGCATCCTCGGAAATGGCGGCAGTCACCACAGTCTTATACTGCTCAAACTGCTCCCGAAGGGTAGGCTTTGGCGTTTCTTCCTCCACCTCCGGCTGCTGGGCTTGGATGACATCTTCTTCTGCCAGTTCCTTTTCAGCCTGGATTTTGTCATACTGCGCCTGTTCCTGTTCGGTAAGATAGCGGCCTTTCTGGACAAGAGAGGTAATGCGCTTGGCAACCTTTTCCCAGTTCAAGTGAACATCCGGGCAGTCCTGCTTTTTATAGTGCAGTCCTTTCCCATCGTGATCTTCGCCGCTGTGTGTTGCACCGGACAAGGCATGAGAGCGTCCGCCAATGCCATACTCGTCTTTGAGGAATCTCACTTTCTCCTTATCCGTATGGTTTGCCATGAAGAACGCATAGATACGGCCTTTTCCTCCGGCGAAACTGCTTCCGCCGGTCATGGCGGCGTCGATCTCATCCTCGGTAATAAAGTGCTGGACGGTTGGCACTTGGGAAAGCTCTGAAGAAAAGGTCCTGCGGGGCAGGTCAAGGTCCTTCAGGTTCTCCCAGATCTCCCTCGGTCTATGATAGTGAAAACGCAACAGGTCACGGTCCTGCTGATAGGCAGTCCAGAAGGCGGCGTATTCTTCCTTGAGTGTCTGGCGGAAAGCCGGGTCACTCAGCTGCTCCGTCAGGCGGCGGGTCTCCTCCGGGAAACCATTGCCTTTGATCTCTGACAGGCAGGACAAATATCCGGCTTCTCTGGCACCCTCACTGAGATCGTGATACAGATACCAGAGCTTTTCCGAGAGGAGGGAGCGTTCATAGCCTGCCGCTTCTGCAAGCTCCACATTGGAGGCAAACTGGCCGCTCTCCAAAAGCTCCCCGATACGCTCTGCGGCGCTCTCCCAGGAAATGACCTGGGCAGACCTGTCATAACGGACAGACTTCCCGTGGGAAAGATGGATACCATCCTCGGCATACCATGCGCTCACACTGCCAAGGCCATTGCCGCCGTGGTACAGCGTTTTCAGTATCTCGGCAATCTCAGCGGTGGTTTTCTGCTTTTCAAAGGCTGCAACCACACGCTCCCTTTGACGGTCTGTATTGCCGCCCAAACGCAGCACATGGTCGATGTCATTTTGGGCAAAAGAAAAAGCAGAGGATGTATGCGCTACATTCTCTGCTTCATCTATGGATTGGATCTGTTCCGCTTCGGAGAGGAACAGGTTTAGAGTCAGCTGTTGATAAGCTCCGCCATCAGGATTTCCTCGGCCTGGGCTTTGCAGGTGTTCATCAGCCCCACCCACTTCATGGGATCGCTGGCTTTCAGTTCCTCGGTGGCTCCCGCTTCCTTCGCCAGCTGGGGCATCATCTGCTCCAGTCTGCTCTGGGCGGTCTCGTCGATCTCCAGAAGGTGCGGGTACAGCTTCTCGCTCAGCAACATCTGGTTGTAGAGGATGGGACGGTGTTCCTTCAGGTAGGTTTTCCTCATCCTGCCGTACTTGCCCAGGGTTTTCTCCGGCTGCTGGCTCAGCTTCAGGTCGGGAATCAGATAGTCTCCGTTCTTGATATAGGTCATGGGATTGTTCATCTTGTTTGCTCCTTTCTTGGTTGGCTTCGCGCTCTGCATTTCGGACGGTAACGCCGATCTGCCGCAGCACCTGCTGGTTGATCTGGCTGACCGCTGTTCCCAGCGCTCCGATGGTTGCCGGAGTATTGAAATCAAAGATCGCCATGAAATCTTCGTGGTCGAAGTAGCGTTCCGGCTCCAGTCCACAGCGGGACATCAAAGCGTAAGTGATACTGACGGTGGCTGCTGCCTTGAACTGTACTCCGATGTTAAACTCATCATATTCCTCCAAAAAGGAGCCGTCAACGATATAGAAGAAGTCCTGCTGATGCTCCGTCCAGTATTCCTCAGCCAGTTTTCCGGCTACCTCGGTGAGCTGTCCGGCAAGGTCATCACCGGAAACATCATAGGTGCGCTCAAGCATGGCCTGCACCGAATCCAAATGGCTCTCCTCCAGCTGCCACAGCCAGGGAGTGCGGGAATGTTCACGGGTTCCGGTGTCGGAAATATCAAAAACATAGCGCAGGCGGGGCCTGTCCCCGGAATCGTCCACCAGAGCAATTCCCTTGGAGCCGCGCCTTACATACCGGCCCATCTTTTCATTCCACAAATCGTACTCTGCACAGGCGGTGGCGTCCGGACGCTGGGCGTAGATCATCAACTGCTCATGGAACGGGTACTTGTAAAGGCGGGAAGCAGTGGTGAGAAACCCTGCCCATTCCTGCCAGCTCCCCGTGAGCTGCGTTGTTACCTTCTCTGCCATCTGTGCATATAGTTCAGCTTTGGTTGGCATAGTGTTCTGTCCTCCTTTCAGTTTTGGGGTAAAAAGGTGGGGTGGCATATTGCCACCCCATCCCTGCGATTATAGTGTTTACTGGTCAAAATCCGGATACAACTCCAGCTCGGCAAACTCGGCATCACTCATGGCCTGGAGCTTGCCCAGTGCGCTGTCTGTCAACTCCCGCAGCTCGGTTTCCTCCGGGGCCAGCTCGCCGCGCATCTCACGTAGGCTGTCGATCAGTCCGGTGCGGCTGCCGGTATTGTAAATGCACATCAGGTTCATTTCCTCAAAAGTAAAGTTTCCCATATCAAATCTCCCTTTCCGCACTCTTTTTTGGCGCTATCTTTTTGTGTTCTGCCTTGGGCTGGCTTTTCAGCTGCTCCATGACGGACTTTTTCTTTTCCCGTTCCTCCCGATGGGCAGCGGTAGCCAAATCCATGAGGGAAATGGGCTGACCGTTGCGGGCCTGCTGTTCCAGCTCTGCCACCGTAGGCTCTTTTGCGCCATTGTTGATGATACCGTCGATCATGCCGTAATCGTCCTCCACGGCCATCTCCGCATTTTTCAACGGATTTTCCGGCAGGAATCCGGGGATCTGGGTAAAACCAACACTGTCACAGTAATGACAGGATACCTTACCGTCCTGCTTGATCGCAACGATGTCACTGACACTCATAGAAGGACTGTGAAAATCCGCCGGCTTTTGCAGATTAAACTGCTCATATAGTTTTTCCAGCTGCTCCGGTACCGTGCCAGACTCCCTCAGCGGAGCTGTGTAAATGAGGTCATAATTGCTGCGGTCTATGGAAATGTCATGGGACTTTAACCAATCCAGATTCATAAAGCGCACATTCTGCGGATCGTCACGGCTCACCTGATAGATAGCAAAGCAATCTCTGTTCTGAGCAAGAAATGCCTGTTCCCGTTCCTGCTGATGTTCCTGACGCTCCATGACCTTTTCGTGGAACTGAGGGCTTTTCTCCCATTCCTCACGGTCCACGCCAAAAAGACCGCCATGATCCATGATTTCCTGCGGGTCAAACACCATGCTCTCCGTATTGTCCTCATGCAGCACATAAACGGTCAAACCGGCGGCATCCAGTTCCAGCGCCCGTTCTCTGGTAACAGGGAACATCCCATCATAGGAGTAGCCGTATTCCTGCATATCTGGTGTGGAGACCTGCTCATCCGGCATGGGGTATTCATCCAGTGCCTGCTCCTGTGCTTCCGGCAGCTGGGAAGAAGCAGCCATCTGACTGACCTCTGCCTGCATCTGCTGGTAGGCAGCTTCCTGCAAGGTCTCAATCATGGACAACGGTGCGTATTTTACCGAGTCTCTGCCCAAATCGTTGTCATCACAAATCTGGAGAACTGCCTTCATGCGGGAAATCTCCGGCATATCCAGCTGACCACCATCCAGCTCTTTCATGGATGCGGCATCGTAAAGGGTATAGTCCCAGCCGCTGTCACAGGACTGGATATGAAGATAGGTGGCATTGTCGATCAGAAACAAAGCCTCCTGCTGATTGGCGTCCGCCCCCAGCACTTCCATTTCCGGCATTGCCGCAGCCAGTTCCTTTACCGCTTTTTGCACCAGAGGATTATCACGGTAATAGTCGATTGCCTGGATGGTGTCCAGGTCAATGGTCTGGCCGGTCAAAATCGGAAAAGGTCCTTCATAGTCGCTTCCGTCTTTCAGCTCAAAACCAATGCCCTTGATCCCGTTCATTCGTTCTGCCGGAATCTCCTGATAAATGCGGATTGCTTCCTCCAAAGACAAGTTATCGTGGTATTCTCCGAGGTTTGGAAATTCCATGCACTCTGCTACATAGTAAGTCAGATTGCTGGTTGGCTGCTCTATCGGGGCGGTTTCCGGCTCTGCCTTTGCATGAGGGTCGATTCCGCGCTCTTTGCAGATTTCCTTATAGTGGCGCTCAATGTCGGAGATCAAAGTGCCGGAGGTTTTGTTGATGGTCTCCAAACTGGCTCTCAGTTCTTTCAGCTCCTTGCCTTGACTCCAACTGGCAATATAGCCAAAGCTGTTTTCTCCAGTCTCGATGCCAAAATACTTGCAGACCGCATAGGAGATGCTTTCAGCCTCCACTTCTTCCGTGTGACGATCTTTCCTCTGTTTCTGCAAAAACTGGGAGAGGGTAGAAAAGCCACCGGTAAAATTCAGCCCTTTTTCCTCGGTCAGCATCAAGCGTCCATCTTCCGTCAGTTCCAACGGCTCTGTCAGCAGAACGGAGCCTGCATGGTTTACAACCACTCGTTCTTCCACACAGACCGGATCTCCAGGATCGTAGTCAGAACCGCGCAGGTCATAGCAATAAACGCCCTCTGGCAGATTATCGCGAGCAATCCGTCCGTTGGAGAACAGACCAAGTTTATCAAACAGCTCGATCTCCTGATATTGCTCGTCATTGGCAATCTGGATCTTTTTCTGATTGTGGAGCTTGCTGTGAGCAATCTCGTGAACCGTGGCCGAAACCGTCTGCACCTCGCTCATGCCCTGACGAATGGCAATTTTCTGATGATCGGCAGAAAAATAGCCGTCCGTATCGGCGGCCATTGCTTCAAAAGTAATCGGCACCGGTGCGCTGCGGCGCAGGGCCTCCATGAATGCCTCATAATTTGGCACATTGCCGGAAAGGGATGATGCAAGCTCCGGCAAAGGTTTCCCGTCGGTCTGGCTCACATCAAAGACCTTGACTGGACGAAACATGGGGATCTCGATTTCTTTTTCCTCTGTAACGATCTTTCCGTCTTTATCCAAAATCGGAGCCTTGGTATCCGGGTCCAGCTTCTGCTCCTCGATTTTCTTCTTATACGGTGTGGGAGCGATGATGGTAATGCCATGCTCGCCCTTTTTTACATGACGCTCAAACTGGTCTTTCCACTTATTGTATCCGGCTACCAAAGTGGCATCCGGCTTCTGCATATAGATGAGCATGGTGTTGTTTACCGAATAGCGGTGGAAGCGGGACATGACGGACAGATAGCGCATATACTTTTCGCTTTCAAACAGTTCTTTGATGCCCTGCTCGATGCCATCTGTGATTTCCCTTAGCCGTTCTCGGTTGGTGGGTTTGTTCTCAGCCATGATTTTCAATCTCCTTTCCAAGTGTGTGATTTCTGCTGTGTGTTCTGCAATCCATGCCTTTTGTTCTTCTTCACTTTCATAAAGAAAAAGGTCCAGCAGGTACTCTACATAGGTTTTCTTCTGGATTGCTTCCACAAAACGGGGGTGCGGTTCTTCCTCCGGTGTCCTGGGAGAACGGTCGACCTCCCATTTTTTCAGCAGATGGTAGTAATCGGACAGTGCGCGATAACAGCGCTGTCGATCTTCCCGAAACTTCTGTGCCTCGGTTTTTTGCCGGACATATCTCCTGCGGGGCGGGGCCTGACTGTCATAGATCAGGCCAAAGTCCTGTGCCAGTTTCTCCGCCGCTTCTTTTGGGGAGAGGTTAAAGAGCTTTGCGGTAAAGTCGATCACATCCCCATCTTCACCGCAGCCAAAGCAGTGGAACCGCTGGTCTACCTTCATGCTGGGGTTCTTATCATCGTGAAAGGGACAGCAGGCCATACCATTTCGTTTGACCTCGATCCCATAAAACGCTGCCGCTTCTCTGGTGCTGACCGACTGCTTGACCGCTTCAAATACATTCTCTGCCATGTGCCTTTAACTGCCGGACTTTTTCACAGGGGGCTGGTATCCGGCGGCTTTCGCACGCTCACTGGCAGCTTTGCGACGCTCGGCGCTGTATGGCTCCCGGACTGATACACACCGCTTGGGGACGGTAAAGTTATGGGCGTCCTTTCGGGTGATCTGGTCGGGGTGCTTTTTTGCCAGCAGTTCCAGCTTCTCCATCAGACGGGGATCGTGGGTGTAGACCTCAGCCATTGGTTCTGCCTGGTTATAGAGGAGAATGGTTTCCCGTTCCACTAAAGAGAGCTTCATCGGCTGCCTCCTTTCCGCTGGTCAAATTCCAGCTTGAAGTTGGCATACTGTCCATCGTCCTCCAAAAACACAGTGGCATCGTAGGTCTTGCCTGTTTTCTCCGAATATAGCCCCGTCACACGGACACGGCCATCGTTCAGCAGCGCAGACACCACAGCCTTGGTCGGCTGTTTTTTCTTGGCAGCCCACCATTTGTTGTTTTTCCAGATTGCAAATCTGCAAGAATCATTCTGACAGAAGAAGCCTTTTTGCAGTTCTGCAACTTCACCGCCGCAGCGAGGGCATTTGCCCACCACCTCACGGGGCGGAGTGAACAGGTACTCAGTTCCCTTGATGACCTGATAAGTCCCCACCAGATCTTTCAGCATGGTGCTGATCCCGTCTAAAAACTCCTCCGGGGCAAGCTGCCCGCGCTCGATCTCGCCCAGGCGGTACTCCCACTCGGCAGTCAGAAGCGGCGATTGCAGTTGTTCCGGCAGCACTGTGATAAGGGAAACTGCATCGTGGGAAGGGAGAAGCTGCACCGTTTTCCTGCTCTTTTTTCGTTCCAGAAAACCGGCAGATACCAGCTTTTCCAAAATACCGGCACGGGTGGCCGGTGTCCCCAGACCTTTTCTCTCAGCATCCTCTGGCATATCATCTTTCCCGGCAGTCTCCATTGCGGACAATAGGGTGTCCTCCGTAAAGTGCTGAGGCGGACTGCTTTTGCCTTCTTTGACGATTGCCGCAGAAACCGAAAGGGTCTGTCCTTCGGTCAGCTCCGGTAGGGCTTTCTCTACGCCCTCTTTTTTCGGCTCTGTATCCTTCATTTTGGCACGATAAGCGTCCTCCAGGGCTTTCCATCCGGGGTGCTTCACCGTTTTTCCTTTTGTGGTAAACTCCCCACCGGCACACGCTGCAATCACAACGGTTTCCGAATAGATATGGGGCTGGGCTACGGCGCACAGCAGACGCAGGGCCACCAGCTCCAGCACCGCTTTTTCTCCCGCAGGAAGGGCAGAAAGGTCTGCATCCTTGAGATTTCTGGTAGGGATTACCGCGTGGTGGTCAGTTACTTTCTTATCGTTGATGACCGCATGGGAGTCACAGGTAATGGCGATCCCTTTGCGAAACGGCATAGCATTGGCAACCAGATTCACCAGCACCGGCAGGCTGTCTGCCATATCACCGGTCAGATAGCGGCTGTCAGTACGGGGATAGGTGCAGAGCTTCTTTTCATACAGGCTTTGCAGATAGTCCAGGGTCTGCTGGGCTGTAAATCCAAGCAGGCGGTTGGCATCTCTTTGCAGAGTAGTCAGGTCATAGAGGGCAGGCGGCTTTTCGGACTTTTCCTTGCACTCCACCTTTTTGATTGTGACATTTGCACCCTGACAGGCTTCTTTCAGCTGCTCGGCAGCAGCCTTATCCGCCATGCGCTCCCCGGATACGGTAAGACCGGGCAGCTCCAGCGCCACGGTATAAAATGGAATCGGCTTAAAGGTGTCGATCTCAGCTTCTCGCTGGACAATGAGTGCCAGCGTCGGGGACATCACGCGCCCGATGTTGAGGGTTCGGTGATACAGCACGGAAAAAAGCCTTGTCGCATTGATTCCCACCAGCCAGTCGGCCTTGGCACGGCAGAGGGCAGCATCCCGAAGTCCGTCATAATCCGCACCGGGGCGCAGGTTTGCAAAGCCTTCCCTTATGGCGGAGTCCTCCATCGAAGAAATCCAGAGCCTTTTCATAGGCTTTTGACAGTCTGCCAGCTCATAGACGCTGCGGAAGATCATCTCACCCTCGCGTCCGGCATCGCAGGCATTTACCACCTCCGTCACATCCGGGGCGTTCATCAGCTTTTTCAGAATATCAAACTGCTTTTTCTTATCTTTTCCTACCACCATCTGCCAATGTTCCGGCAGGATAGGCAGGTCATCATATCGCCACTTGGCATACTTGGGGTCATAACTGTCTGCGTCCGCAAGACCGGCCAGGTGACCCACGCACCAGCTGACACGCCAGCCGTTGCCCTCCAGATACCCGTCCTTACGGACGGTTGCGCCGATCACCGCCGCCAAATTCTGGGCAACTGATGGTTTTTCGGCAATTACCAATTTATGTTGAGCCATGATGGTTCCTCCTCTCTTTGAGCCATCGGGACATTTCCCGGTGACAGATACCTACGCAGGGTCTTCCATAATTCCCGCAGCCATAGCAGGGGTGGCTGTGGGGTAAAGAAGGAGGACGGGAAGTTTCCTTCCCGCCCTCCGGCCTGCGTGTCATCATGCGTTCATAGGGACTGTCTGTGAAACGGGTCATTTCACACTGTCCTCATCATCTTCTTCTGTGCTGCCCCCGTCAGCGTCCGGCTCGTCCGACTCCTCATCCTCGGTTTCCCATTCCTCGGAATCTTCCTCGCCATAATCATAATCGTCCAGACTATCATTGCCCTTGGTCTTAGGCTTATTCTTAACGAGCTTCAAGTAGGCAAATACGCCACCGCCTCCCAGCAGAGCCAGCAGAAGGATCAGGGCAGCCGGGTTCAGTCCGGCAGGCTTCTCTTTTTCTGGCTCCGGTGTTTCTGCCGGAGATTCCGGTGCTTTTCCCGTACATTTACTCTTATCAGTTACACAGACCGGACAGGTCGTATTGACTGCCCCTGCTTCACATTTCTTTGTGCAGCTGCACACAGCAGGTGGCTCCTCTTTGGCATTTCCATCTTCCATCAGCGCCATCAGGTCCGCTTCATCCACCTGATTCAGAAAGTGAACAGCAGTCTTTTTATCCTCGTTGGCCCTGTCGATCAGGATATAAAAATAGTTGCCAGCCTTGGTGGTAACAGTAATGAGCTGTTTATTGCCTCCAAAATCATCCACCAGAGCGGCGTTGCCATCCGGGGTCAGCGGAGGTGCTTTTTCCGTTTCTTCCACCACTACATTGCTGTCATTGGTGGTATCCTCTGCCGGAGGCGGCGCTGCGCCCTGGGCAAAAGCGGGAATGGTAAAGCCCGATGCCAGAACCAGCGTCAGGCAAAGGGCGGAAAGTGTTCGGAGCAATCGTTTATTCCTCATAGCTGTTTTCCTCCTGTTCGTTGTTGTCATCCACCATACTACCGGGAATTGTGCCGCCGGACAGCATGGCGCTCAGCTGAGCCGGGGTCATACGCAGGGCGCGCACCATCTGAACGATCTCCAGATTTTCCGCCTCGGTTTTCTGTGCCTCCAGCGCCTTGAGCTTTTCCTGATACTCTGCGATCTTCTCGCGGACCTTTGTAATCTCCTGGTCAATGCGTTCAATTTTGTTCTTTGCCATCGTCTATCACTCCTTCTAAAAAATCTCTGTTACCAGTTCATTAGGCCGTAGCCCTTGATACTTTGATAATTCAGGTCATAACTTTTGATCTTGCAGGCATCGCCGGAATTTC
>OIGN01000219.1_pt1 | contig 18636 bp, 17 predicted proteins | sample 1582281 | NCBI WGS metagenome assembly OIGN01 (sample SAMN02674607, study PRJEB24791) | human gut metagenome, SKBSTL069 | isolation source: stool | host: Homo sapiens | place: USA
CAGATCTTTTTCGCCACCATGTCGCAGGTGGGGTTCTGCAGGCGGGAGTAGAAGTAGCCGTCGGCCTCGAGGTCGAACAGCTTGCCCATGTCCTCGCTGGTAGCGTACTTGAACGTAGTGGACTGGATGATGGGGATCTGGCGGGGTTCGCCGTTGCCGGGGGTGTAGCCGCCCTGCACGCAGATGGTATCACGGTTCATTGCAACATACTCCTTTACTGGGTTTGTCTGTATAGCACAATTCCCCGCAGGAGCATGAGCCTCCTGCGGGGAATCGATTCGTTAAATTTTATTCCCTGCAGGAAGCAGAAACTTACTTTCTCAGCCGCTTATCGCTCCTGGTCGCCCAGAAGGTGCCGACGGTCTGGAACACCTGCACCATGAGCACCAGCAGCACGACGCAGACGATCATGATGTTGGTCTGGTAGCGGTAGTAGCCGTAGGACAGAGCGATCTTGCCCAGACCGCCGCCGCCGATGACGCCGGACATGGCCGAGTAGCCGAGGATGGTCGTCAGGGCAGTGGTCATGCTGGAAATGAGGCCGGGCAGACACTCGGGGATCATGACCTTGGTGATGATCTGGAAGGGAGTCGCGCCCATGCTCTGGGCAGCTTCCACGACGCCCTCGTCCAGCTCACGCAGACTGGTCTCCACCAGACGGGCCACGAAGGGGAAGGCTGCGACCACCAGCGGAACGATGGTGGCCTTGGTGCCGACGGTGGTGCCCACAATGGCACGGGTCAGCGGGAAGACGCAGATCATCAAAATCAGGAACGGCACGCTGCGCAGGATGTTGATGATGATGTTCAGGATGTGCATCAGCCAGCCCGGCAGGGGCAGGACGCCGTCCTTATCGCCAGCCACCAGCAGAACGCCCAGCGGCAGGCCCAGGACCAGAGAAAATGCCGTGGAGAGGACGGTCACATAGAACGTCTCCCAAATGGCGAAGCCATAATCTGCAAAGCTCATTCTCCGGTCACCTCCTCAACGGTCACACCATTCTGGCTGCGCATATAGGCCGCAGCCTGCTTTGCCTGTTCGGTATCGCGGGGAAGTTTGAGCAGCATGGAGCCGTAGCACTGGCCGCTCAGATCGCGGGTGTCGGCGCTGAGCACAGACACGAGGATGCCCTTCTCCGCAGCGAGGCTCGCCACCAGCGGCTTTGCGGCGGACGAACCATTGAACGTAACACGGACCACGTGATCGTCGGGCGCAAAGCTCGAGAGGTCGCGGGCCGCGCTGCCGCCGTTGGGGGCGACGAGGCGCCTGGCCGCAGCCGTCTTGGGATTTGCAAAGATCTCGCGCACCTCACCCTGCTCCACGACCACGCCGCCGTCCAGAATGGCGACGGAGTCGCAGATCTCTTCCACGACGCTCATCTGGTGGGTGATGACCACCACGGTGATGCCCAGCTTCTTGTTGATGTCCTTGATGAGGGTCAGGATGGCGTGGGTCGTGTTGGGGTCCAGCGCACTGGTAGCCTCATCGCAGAGCAGGACTTTGGGGTTGGTGGCCAGCGCACGGGCAATGGCGATGCGCTGTTTCTGTCCGCCGGAGAGCTGGGCCGGGTAGGCATTTGCCTTATCGGGCAGGCCCACCATTTCCAGCAGCTCCCTGGCGCGCTTTTCGGCATCGGCCTTCTTCACGCCCGCAAGCTCCATCGGGAAGCAGATGTTCTTCAGGCAGCTGCGCTGCATCAGCAGATCGAACTGCTGGAAGATCATGGTGATGTCGCGGCGGCGCTCACGCAGGGCTGCGGGAGACAGGGTCTCCATCGCGGTCCCGTCGATGACGACACTGCCCTCGGTGGGGCGCTCCAGCAGATTGATGCAGCGCACCAGCGTGGATTTGCCCGCGCCCGACATACCGATGATGCCGTAGATGGAGCCATCGGGGATGGTCAGGTCGATGTTCTTCAGCGCATTTACCGCGCCGTCCTTCATCTGGAAGGTCTTGGAAAGGTGTTTGATCTCGATCACAGAAATTACTCCTTGCTGTTGAATAAACTCCTTCAGTCAAACCCTTGCGGGTTTGCCAGCTCCCTCATGGAGGGAGCCTGAAACAGAACAGTCAGGCAAAGGCCCCCTCCCCGAGGGGGCTGTCACCGCAAGGTGACTGGGGGAGTTTGCTTAGCCCTGAATCGGTGCCAGGCTGTCCTGCTTGCCGCCGTAGATGCCCATGGGCTCGACGTGGATGCCGGCGACGGTCACCAGATGGGTACCCTTCTCCTCATTGAAGTTGTCCAGATACGGCTGATGCTGGAAGTAGTTGGTGTCGCACTGGCCGTCCTCGACGATGGTGTTGGGGATCACATAGTCGTCGTACTCCTGGATGTCCAGAGTGATGCCCTTAGCGGCCAGAATGTCCTTGCAGACCTCCAGGACCTCGCAGTGGGGAGCGGGAGTAGCAGCGCAGCTGACGGTCTCGCCGTTCAGTGCATCGTAGTCGATGGAAGCGTCATAGCCATCGGTCGGGGTCTCGACGACGGAGACGACAGCGCCCTTGTAGTTCTCATCCATGAAGTCCTTGACCTGCTGGCTCTGCAGAGCGGCGACGAGAGCCTTGATCTTGGGCTCGTTCTCGTTGCCCTCCTTGCAGACCAGAACATTGACGTAAGCAGAAGAGCCGTCCTCCATTGCCAGAGCGTCGGTCATGGGGTCCAGACCAGCGGAGATGGCGTAGTTGGAGTTGATGACAGCGTAGTCCTCATCCTGCAGGACGTTGGGGACCTGAGCGGCCTCGACCTCATCGACGGTGACGTTCAGGGGGTTCTCCTCGATGTCGTTCTTGGTGGCGGTCAGGCCGGCGTCAGCCTTCAGCTTGAAGAAGCCGTTCTTCTCCAGCAGGGTCAGAGCGCGGGCCTCGTTGGTGGTGTCGTTGGGGACAGCGACCTTCACCTTGTCCAGCTTTGCTGCAGCGGAAGCAGCCTCAGAAGAAGCGGCAGTGCCGGAAGCAGCAGAGCTTGCGGTGGAAGAAGAGCCGCCGCAGGCGGTCAGGGCAGCAGCAGCGGCTGCGACACCGGTAACTTTCAGAAAATCACGACGAGTAATCATAGTTTGTTCCCTCTCTATTATTGGATCAATAGAATGTACAGCGGCGGCGCGGCACAGTCCGCGCCCGCCTTGAACGGAAGCATCAAAAAGCCTCCGTCCCTGCCAGCTCTGCGCTGCACAAGGACGGAGGCTTTGAAACTTCCGTGGTACCACCTTGGTTCACAGCATCCTCGCGGACACTGCCTCAAAACTGCGGCAGAATTTTTTCTGCTTACAGCCGGACGCTTTAACGGGCGCACCCGTCGCGGACTAGTGCTCTTGCTCTTCGTCCGCGCAGCTCCGAGACCATTTTCGGCTCCCTGTTTCCTGCCCTTTTCCACCTGCCGGGCTCCCTGGTAAGGCTCATGCGAAAGCTTACTCTTCTCTTCACAGCCATTTTAGTGATATTGCGTTTATTGTACTCGCCTCGACGGGATTTGTCAACCCCTTAAAACAAACTTTTTCAGTAGGGAATTGAAGATCCTTCGCCCATGAGACAAAATATGCCTCCGCGCTGTGTGCGCGGGGGCATATTCAGAAGCGATCTATCAGCCCTGCTCCTGCTGTGCCTTCTTGGCTTCGAGAGCCAGAATGGCGTCGCGGCGGCTCAGGTTGATGCGGCCCTGCTGGTCGATGTCCGTCACCTTGACGACGATGGCATCACCCACAGCGACAACATCTTCCACGCGCTCGACACGCTTGGTGTCCAGCTTGGAGATGTGGACGAGGCCCTCCTTGCCCGGAGCGATCTCGACAAAGGCACCGAAGTTCATCAGACGGGTGACCTTGCCCTTGTAGATGGCACCGATCTCGGGGTCTTCCACGATGGTCCTGATGGTGAAGATGGCGCGCTTTGCGTCCTCCTGATCCACGGCGGAGACGAACACATGGCCGTCCTCCTGCACGTCGATCTTGCAGTTGCAGGTGGCGCAGATGTCCTGGATGACCTTGCCGCCCTTGCCGATGACATCCTTGATCTTATCGGTGGGGATCATCATGCTGAACATCTTGGGGGCCCAGCGGCTCAGCTCGTGGCGGGGCTCTGCGATGACGGGCTTGATGATTTCATCGAGGATGTACAGACGGCCCTTGCGGCACTTCTCGAAGGCCTCGGCGATGATGTCGTAGGTCAGGCCGTCGATCTTAATATCCATCTGGATGGCGGTGATGCCCTTGCGGGTGCCGCCCACCTTGAAGTCCATATCACCGTGGAAGTCCTCGACGCCCTGGATGTCCAGCATGGTCATCCAGCGGTCGCCCTCGGTGATGAGGCCGCAGGAGATACCGGCGACAGGAGCCTTGATGGGGACGCCTGCGTCCATCAGAGCCAGCGTGGAGCCGCAGATGGAAGCCTGAGAGGTGGAGCCGTTGGAAGAGAGGACCTCAGACACGCAACGGATGGTGTAGGGGAACTCTTCCAGAGAGGGTAGCACAGGCAGGAGAGCGCGCTCCGCCAGTGCGCCGTGGCCGATCTCGCGGCGGCCGGGGCTGCGGGGTGCGCGGGCCTCGCCGACGGAGTACGGCGGGAAGTTGTAGTGATGGATGTAGCGCTTGGTCTGCTCGTCGGTCAGGTCATCCATGAGCTGGTTGTCCTTGGTGCCGCCGAGGGTGCAGGTGGTGAGCACCTGAGTCTGGCCGCGGGTGAACATACCGGAGCCATGCACACGGGGCAGGATGCCGACTTCTGCGGCCAGCGGGCGGATCTCGTTGATGCCGCGGCCATCCACGCGCTTGCCCTCGTCCAGCAGCCAGCGGCGGACGACGTACTTCTGCATCTTGTAGCTGACGAGGTCGAGGTCAGCCTCGGTCAGGTCGGGGTACTCCTCGGCGATCTTGTCCATGATGGGCAGCAGAGCGGCATCACGCACATTCTTGTCGTCGGTATCCATGGCGGCCTTGAAGTCGTCGAGATACTTCTCCTTGATGGCGTGGAACACGTCCATATCGAGGCCCACGACCTGGAAATCGATCTTCGGCTTGCCGCGCTCGGCCACGATGCCGTTGATGAAGGTGATGATCTTCTTGATCTCCACGTGAGCGGCCTTGATGGCGTTCAGCATGGTGTCCTCATCCACCTCATTGGCACCGGCCTCGATCATGACGATCTTGTCCATGGTGGCGGCGACGGTCAGGGCCAGGTCGCTCTTCTTGCGCTGCTCCTGGGTGGGGTTCAGGACGATCTCGCCGTCCACCAGACCCACCTGCACGCCGCCGATGGGGCCGTTCCAGGGGATCTCCGACACAGCGGTGACCAGAGAAGCGCCGATCATGCCGGCGATCTCAGGGCTGCAGTCGGGGTCCAGGCTCATGACGGTCATGGTGATGCAGACGTCGTTGCGCATCTCCTTCGGGAACAGCGGGCGCATGGGACGGTCCACGACGCGGCTGGTCAGGATGGCGCGCTCGCCGGGGCGGCCCTCACGGCGCATGAAGCTGCCGGGGATGCGGCCTGCGGCGTAGAGCTTTTCCTCGTACTCCACGTTCAGGGGGAAGAAATCGACGCCCTCGCGGGGCTTGGGGCTCATGACCACGTTGCACATCACGCAGGTCTCGCCGTAGCGGATGAGGGCGCTTGCGTTGGACAAGCCGCACATCTTGCCCATCTCCACCTTGAAGGGGCGGCCTGCCAGCGTAGTCTCGTAAACTTTGAAGTTGTCAAAGTTTTCTTTGCGGGAACCAAATTCGATTGCCATTTGGTTTGCCTCCTTATGTCCGTTTGATATTCCAAAAGGCTGCCCGCCGCGCATCATAGCAATAAATCCAGCGTCCGTGCCGCTTCACACAGGCGTTCGATTTACTGCTGCAACACGCAGCAGCGGCCTATTTGTTCCAGTGCCTGGGATACAAGGGAAAATCCAACATAAAAGAGCAAAGGGCAGGCACCCTTTGCGGTACCTGCCCTCTGTTTTCTATTACTTACGCAGACCCAGAGTTGCGATCAGAGCACGGTAACGCTCGATGTCCTTCTTCTGGAGATAGGCCAGCAGATTGCGGCGGCGGCCAACCATCTTCATCAGACCACGGCGGCTGTGGTGATCGTTAGGGTTCTTCTTCAGGTGCTCGTTCAGCTCGTTGATGTGAGCGGTCAGCAGAGCGACCTGGACTTCGGGAGAGCCAGTGTCCTTCTCGGTCAGAGCGACTTTGGCCATAACTTCCTGCTTGTTCATAGTAACAGTACCTCTTTATAAAATTTTTATTTGCCAGCGACACAGCAGCGGGAAAACGGTACTCCCGAGTGGGCATACTCCCAGCCCCGTATCGCGGTAACAGGGCTAGTATAACAGAAACCAACGTAAAAAGCAAGAAAAATTTTTACAGATCCGCAAAAATAAGGATGTTGTTTTCCTGTCAAATCATGTTATAATCTGTCTATTGTAATAAAGAGGTAGATCGAATGACACATTGCTTTTCCCGCCGCAGCTTCCTCAAAGGAAGCGCAGCCGCCGCAGCGGTTCTTTCAAGCCCGCTCCTCCCGGCTGATGCGGCTTTTTCTGAAACCGAAAACGGCCTGTTCTCCCCTGTCTCTCCTCTCTGCCAGACCCAGTACGGCCCGGTGAAGGGCAGAGAGGGCGAAAACGGTCAGCTCTGCTGGTACGGCATCCCCTACGGTGCCGCGCCCACGGGCGAAAGCCGCTGGACAGCGCCGCAGGAGCCCGCCCGCTGGCTCACTGTGCGGGACTGCACCAGCCCCGCTCCGGCGGCATACCAGTACACCACTTTCCCCCTCGGCACCGAGGACTGCCTGACACTGGACATTTATTCTTCCGCCGAGGCCAAAAAGCGGCCCGTCCTCGTCTATCTGCACGGCAGCGCCGCCACAGGCTCATCTCTCGAGCTGCCCGGCTGCGAACTCGTGCGGGACGCGGGCTGCGTCTTTGTCGCGCTCAACTACCGGCTGGGGCTGTTCGGGTGGAACTGCCTGCCCGCCCTCACTGCAGACCCGGACGTCACCGGAAACTTTGCCCTGCTGGACATCGCCCGGGCGCTGGACTGGGTGCGGGACAACATCCGCCGCTTTGGCGGCGACGCCGACAACATCACCCTCTGCGGTTTCTCTGACGGCGGGCGGATGGCAGCGGCCCTTGCGGGCAGTCCGCTCTTCCGTGGGCGCTTCCAAAAAGCCGTTGCCATCTCCGGCGGGCTGTCCCTCGCCGACCCGGACGCCGCCGCCCAGAAGCTGGCCGAAAATTTCGCGCCGTTGGCCGTGGAAGACGGGCGGTTCGCTGACACGGCTTCCGCCGCCGAATGGCTGCTGACGCCGGGGGCAGACGTCCGGGAATGGCTCTGCGGCCTCGAACCGGCCCGCATTGCCGCCCTCGGCAAACCAGCCATCCTTTACGCAGACGATGTGGTGCTCTCCCGGGACGCCCGGAGTGCGGTCCCTCTCCTGCTGCTCAGCAGCGCCACCGAATTCAGCGGCTTTGTCCGGGACGACCTGCGGCCCGCTTCCAGCGCGGCCCGGGCCTATGCCGTAAAATACGGCTCAGCCCTCTGCCGCTGGAGCAGCACCGAAGCTGTCGCCGAAGCGCTGGGCGGCAGTGCTCCGGTCTGGCTTGGCCTCATCGACTACGGCGGGACCGACAGTCAGACGGCTATCCCGGGCCTCGGCTCCTTCCACGGCCTGCCGCTGGCGCTCTTCTCGTCTGAAAGCAGCTATTCTGCCTGCGCTGATTTGTCTTCGGCAGGTGCGCAGGCCCTTTCGGCCCGGCTGAAGCAGGCGCTTGCCAGTTTCATGACCAGCGGTTCCCCGGGCTGGGACGCCTGGACGCCGCAAGACCGCGCTGCCCTCCACTTCGATGCCGACAGCGAAACTGCCTGCATCACCCTCAACTCCTACCCGGATACCCAGGAAAGTATCCGCGCCGCCATGGCGGCAGACACGTCCCTCTCCGCCGCCGAAAAGGAAACGGTGGAGCACCTCTATTTTTCCGGTCTCTCTTTCTGACGAAGCAAAAACGCACCTCACCGATCGCTTTCATCGGTGAGGTGCGTTCTTGTTTTATTCAGCGGATGATGCCGCCCACAGCCTTTTTGATCTCGGCTTTGTTCTGATACATCTTTGCTTTTTTCATAAAGTTCACTCCGCGAAGTATTCCTGCGCGCGCTGGGCTGCGTGGTCGATGCACGCGCGCAGCTCATCCAGCGTGTCGAACTTTTTGCTGGGGCTGAGGTAGGCGTGGAACTCCACCACCGGGTCGGTGCCGTAAAGGTCGCCGGTAAAGCCCGGGATGAAGGTCTCGCAGGTCACCTTGCTCTCGTCGCTGTTGACGGTGGGCCGGGTGCCAAGGCCGGTGGCCGAGGGGTACCACCTGTCTCCTATCCTGGTGCGGGTGATATAGATGCCGTACCGGGGCAGCTGGAAGCCCTGCGGGTAGAGCTGATTGATGGTCGGCACGCCCAGCGTCCGGCCAAGGCCCGCCCCGTGATGCACCGTGAAGCGGATGGCGTAGGGCATCCCCAGCATGGCATTGGCCGCCGGGATGTCACCGCCTTCCAGCGCGGTGCGGATGCGGGTGGAGGAAACGGGCTTCTCCTCAAACTGTGCCATCGGCAGGACGACGACCTCCACGCCCAGCGGCGCGCAGAGCTGACGCAGCAGCTCCGGTGTGCCTGCCGCCCTGGCCCCGAAGGTGAAGTTCTCGCCGCAGAACAGCGCCCGGGCGTTGCAGTCCCGGATGATGCCCAGCACGAACTGCTCCGGCGTCATGGCCTTGATCTCCTCGAAATCGGGGCAGAGATAGTGCTCCACGCCGAGGCTGGCGATGAGGGCGTGCTTGTCCTCGGTAGAGAGCAGGCGCTTGCCCTTCATCTTGTTTTCGGTGGGCAGGCGGAAGGTGAACACCGCCGGTGCCGCGCCGTGGGCCCTGGCCCACTCCACTGCGCCATTGATGACCGCGCGGTGGCCGATGTGGATGCCGTCAAAAAAGCCCATTGCCACAGCAGAGCCGTGGGCACCGCCCAGCGCAAGCGGCGCAAGCTGTGAATAGATCTGCATGAATGTTTTTTAATTCCTCTCTACAAAGAGTTTTTCGACCTTGAGCACGCCGCCGGTGATGTTCGCAAGACCCAGAAACTGACCTTCGGCATTGCGGATACGGTAACGGCCATCTGCCGCCGGGTAGCGGCTGGTGGGGCAGCCGTTGTACAGGTGCTGCTCCACCCTTGGCTCTGCCACCAGCAGAGGCAGGCTCTCGAACACGCTCTCCACCGGCAGCATCAAAGCCTGCAGTGCCTCGGGGCCTGCGTCCTTTGCCGTCTGTATCTCTTCCAGCGTGTGGGCGTCGGCCTCGGTGTAGACACCCGCCGTCGTGCGGCGCAAAGCGCTCATGGTGCCTTTCTGGCCCATAGCGGCGGCAATGTCCTCCAACAGGGTGCGGATATACGTTCCCTTGGAGCAGCGGACGGTGAGGACGTATTCGTTCTCCACCGGGCTGCCGCCGTACCGGATGTTCAGGATCTCGATGGGGCGGGCCTTCCGCTCCACCGTGACGCCCTCGCGGGCCAGCTTATAGAGGGGCTGGCCGTTGATCTTGACCGCCGAGTACATGGGCGGCGTCTGCATCTGGGGGCCGAGGAACCGGGGCAGAACAGCCAGCAGCTCCTTCTCCCCCGCCGTCACCGGGGCCGTTTCCAGCACGGTGCCGGTGATGTCGCCGGTGTCGGTCTGCATCCCCAGCCGCAGCCGGGCGCAGTAGGTCTTGGTGTGGTCGAGCTGAAGGTCCACAGCCTTGCTGGCCCCGCCGCAGAACACCGGCAGAACGCCGGTGGCCATGGGGTCCAGCGTACCGCTGTGGCCCAGCTTGCGGGTGCCGAGGATGCCGCGCAGCTTGGCGATGACATCAAAGCTGGTCCACTCCATCGGCTTATCTACGATAAGGATGCCCTGCATCAGCTTTCCTCCTGCGTCTCGGGGCGGTCGAGTTCCGCCTCCACCTCGGCCAGAATGGCGCTCTTGGCGTTGTCGAGGTTGCCCAGCAGCTCACAGCCCGCTGCGCGGGTGTGGCCGCCGCCGCCCAGACGCCGTGCGATGGCGCAGGCGTCCACGCCCTTGGCGGCGCGCACGCTGATGCGGTAGCTGCCGCCGGGCTGCTGACGGAGCAGCAGGCCCACTTTGACCCCCTCGATGCTGATGGGCAGGCTGGTCAGCTCTTCCAGGTCAGCCGGGTCCACGCCGCTCTGCTCGATCTCGTCCCGGGTCAGATACATCAGGGCGCAGCGGCCCTCAAGATGATATTCCAGATGGTTGCGGGCGATACGCTCCGCCTCCATCCGCTCCCGGGGCTTGGTGTCGAAGAGCAGGGTGTTCAGCTCCTCCACCTGCGCACCGGCCAGAATGAGCTTTGCAGCCACGAGGTGGGTGTTGGCAGTGGTGGAAGAGAACCGGAAGCAGCCGGTGTCAGTAGCGAGGCCGGTGTAGAGGCAGTTGGCGATGAGGGGGGTGATCTCCACGCCCATCTCGCTGATGACCTCATACAGAAGCTCTGCCACTGCGGCCGCATTGCCGTCCAGCAGGGTGAAATCCGCATAGCCGCTGTTGCCCGTGTGGTGGTCGATGCAGAGATCGACGTGGCGGGTATACTGCGGAACACCGTTGTTTTCACCAAAGAGCTGCACGCTGGCAACGTCCACGGCCACAACGGTCTTGGGCTCAAACTCGCCCCGGAACGGCACCGGTGCAGTAAAGCTGTAGCGGGAAGGCACTGCATCGGAGCAGAGGACAGCTGCCGTCTTGCCCAGCGCCTTGAGCGCGTGGCAGAGGGCGCTGCCGCAGCCGATGGTGTCGCCGTCCGGGTTTTTATGACACAGGACCAGAATGTTGTCCGCAGCACAGAGGCGCTCGGCCATCTGCTGCACATTGAGCTGTTCTGTCATTTGATGGATCCATCCTTTCCGCAGCGCTGGATTTATTCCTCGGTCTCGGCGGGCTGGGAGTCCTCAGCATCGCCGTTCACATTCAGCGTGCGGAGCAGCTCATTGATGTGGGCTGCATAGGCGGCACCGTCGTCCTCCACAAAGATGAAGCGGGGTGCCTTGCGGATGTGCATTTTCTTGCTCACTTCGGTGCGCACATGGCCTGCGGCGCGGTTCAGGGCCTCGATGGCGGGCTTGGGGCCGTCCTCACGGCCCATCACGCTCACATAGACCTTCGCCACGTCCAGGTCGGGCGTCACATCCAGCCGGGTAACGGTCAGCAGACCGCCCTCCAGCCGCGGGTCTTTCAGCCGTCCGATGATGGCGATGAGCTCACGCTTCATGTCCTGCGCCAGACGGCCCATATTTTTCTGAGACATAGTTTCTCCTTAGTCGCGGTATTCTTCCATCTTGAAGGCCTCGTAGACGTCGCCTTCCTTGACGTCGGCAAACTTTGCCAGAGTAACGCCGCACTCGTAGCCCTCGGCCACTTCCTTGGCGTCGTCCTTGAAGCGCTTCAGAGATGCGATCTCGTCCTCCGTGATGACGATGCCGTCACGGACGACACGCACCTTGCTGTCGCGGGTGATCTTGCCGCTGGTGACACGGCAGCCTGCGACGGTGCCGACGTTGGAGATCTTGTAGACCTGACGGACCTGCAGCTCGCCCAGAGACACCTCGCGGAACTTGGGAGCCAGCATACCCTTCATAGCGTCGGTGACGTCGTTGATGGCGTCGTAGATGACGCGGTACATACGCATCTCGACCTTGGTGGCAGCGGCCTCTTCCTTCGCCACGTTGTCGGGGCGGACGTTGAAGCCGATGATGATGGCGTTGGATGCGTCGGCCAGGTCAACGTCGGACTTGCTGATGGCGCCGACGCCGGCGTGGATGACGCGGACGCGGACCTCGTCGTTGGAGATCTTCTCGAGGCTCTGCTTGACGGCCTCGGCGGAGCCCTGGACGTCAGCCTTGACGACGATGGCCAGCTCCTTCATATCGTTCTGAGCCATCTGGCTGAACAGGTTATCCAGCGTGACCTTCTGGAAGGCGGAGAACTGCTTCTCCTTGGCGGCAGCGATGCGCTGCTCGGCCAGCTCACGGGCCAGACGCTCGTCCTCGACGGCCTCGAACAGGTCGCCGGCCTCAGGCACAGCGGTCAGACCGGTGATCTCCACAGGGGTGGAGGGGCCGGCGTCGTTCAGCAGAATGCCCTTGTCGCTGCGCATGGTACGCACACGGCCCACGGCGGTACCGGCGATGATGACGTCGCCGGAGTGGAGGGTGCCGTTCTGCACCAGAATGGTGGCGATGGGGCCCTGGCCCTTGTCCAGACGAGCCTCGACAACAGCGCCCTTGGCACGGCGGTTGGGGTTGGCCTTCAGCTCCATGACCTCAGCTTCCAGAGCGATGCGCTCCAGCAGGTCGTTGATGCCCATGCCGGTCAGAGCAGAGACAGGGATGCAGGCAACGTCGCCGCCCCAGTCCTCGGTGATGATGCCGTACTTGGTCAGGCCCTCCATCACGCGCTCGGGGTTGGCGGTGGGCTTATCCATCTTGTTCATGGCCACGATGAGCTTGACGTTGGCGGCCTTGGCGTGGTTGATGGACTCGACCGTCTGGGGCATGATGCCGTCATCGGCGGCGACGACCAGAACTGCAATATCGGTCATGTTGGCACCGCGGGCGCGCATGGAGGTGAACGCCTCGTGGCCCGGGGTATCCAGGAAGGTGATGAGGCTGTCGTTGACCTTGACCTGATATGCACCGATGGCCTGGGTGATGCCGCCGGCCTCGCCTGCGGTGACGTTGGTCTTGCGGATGGCGTCCAGGATACTGGTCTTGCCGTGGTCAACGTGGCCCATGACGCAGACCACCGGGGGACGCTCCACCAGATCTTCCTGTGCATCCTCTTCCTGCGTGAACAGGCGCTCCTCGATGGTGACGTGCACCTCGTGCTCGACCTTTGCGTGAAACTCCTCTGCCAGCAGAGCTGCGGTGTCGAAATCGATCACATCATTGATGGCGTGCATCTCGCCCATCTGCATGAACTTGGCAATGACCTTGCCGGCCTGCTGCTTCAGGCGGGCAGCCAGCTCACCGACGGTGATCTCATCGGGGATGAGGACCTTCAGCTGCGCATTGCGGGCCTTTTCCAGCTGGATGCGCTGCAGACGCTCGAACTCGGTCTCACGCTTGCCCTTCTGGAACTGCTGGCGCTGGCGCTGGCCGCGCTGGGTGAACTTCTGCTTGTTGCCCTGCGGGGTGGGCTTGCGGCGGTTCTCGGTGTTCTTGGTGGAAGCCAGATCGTCGTAACGGGCGTCGAAGCGGTCCACGTTCATATCGACGGTGCGGGTATCGACGGTGACCTGATTGTCCTCGCGGCGGACAGAGACGGACTGAGCGGAAGCTGCAGTAGCCTTTGCGCCGGTCTCACGGGCCAGCTCGCTCAGGGAGACGGTCTTCTCCTCGCGCTTCTTGTGCTGCTCGTTCTTCTTGTTGTTTTGCTTGGCAGCGGGCTTTGCCTCGGCCTTTGCAGGCTCAGCCTTGGGAGCCTCGGGCTTCTTTTCGGCCTTGGGCTCTGCCTTCTTCTCGGCGGGCTTCGGCTCAGCCTTGGGGGCCTTGGCGCTGTTCAGGAACTCGTCCAGGCTCTTGACGCTGTTGTCCTTGCTGAACTTCTCCAGCAGGTAGTTCAGCTCGTTCTCCTCCAGAGTGGAGCTGTTCTTCTTGCCGGTGCTGCCCATGGCGTTCAGCTCGTCGAGGACCTTCTTGGCAGAGATGCTCAGGTCCTTTGCAAAATCGCTCACTTTATATTTTACGATCATTCGCTCATATCCTCCTCAGTTTGAATCGCTCCGCACGCCGTCAGCCGGTCAAAGCAGAGCTTGGCGAGGTTGCGGTCGGTGACGGCATAAATGGCCACCGGTTTGCGGCTGATGTCAGCCAGCTTATCCTGTGTCAGCGGCATGGGGATGACGTCCACCATATCGCCCACAGCGTAGTTGAGCCGCTGCACGGTCTTGGGGCTGGCGTCGGACGCAGTCATCACGAGCCATGCCTTTCCCTTGACGACGGCGTCTTCCACCGCGTCAAAGCCCATGGTCAGAGCGCCCGCCTTGCGGCAGAGGCTCACGGCCTGGAACAGGGCCTCATTCGGCTCAAGGGCCGGTTTTGCGGGGGCGTTATGCTTCTTTGCCATCGCGGTCGGCCTCCTTTTCTGCTTCCACACTGGCCAGCTGCTGGGCCAGTGCATCGTATACCTCGGCGGGGACCGGCTGCTCAAAGCAGCGCTCCAGCGCCTTCTTCTTTTTTGCCTTTGCAAGGCAGGCGGCATCCGGGCAGAGGTAAGCACCGCGGCCGGGCTTCTTGCCCACGGGGTCGATGCTGATCTCTCCGCTGGGTGCGCGCACCACACGCACCAGTTCCTTCTTGGGGCGGCTGGTCAGGCAGCCGATGCACTGGCGGGCAGGGATCTTCTTTTGTGCCATCCGGTTTTCCCTCCTTCGGCAGGTGTTCCGCGCTTATTCTGCGGCGGTGTCTTCGGTCTTCTCAGCCTCGGCAGCCTTCGGCTCTTCCTCGCCGTAGTAGCCGCTCTCGGGGCGGATGTCGATGTTGTAGCCGGTCAGGCGGGCGCACAGACGGGCGTTCTGGCCCTTGTTGCCGATGGCAAGGCTCAGCTGCTGGTCCGGCACGGTCACGCGGCAGGAGCGGGTCTCGCCGGGCAGCAGCTCGACCTTGATCACCTTTGCGGGGCTGAGAGCTGCGGAGATGAACTCGGAGATGTCCTCGCTCCACTTCACGATGTCGATCTTCTCGCCGCCCAGCTTCTCGACGACAGCGGCCACACGGTCGCCGTGGGGGCCGATGCAGGCAGAGACGGGGTTGACGTTGGCGTCCTTGGACCAGACAGCCATCTTGGTGCGGGCGCCGGCCTCGCGGCTGATGGCCTTGACCTCGACGGTGCCGTCGTAGATCTCAGGCACTTCCAGCTCGAACAGGCGCTTGACGAGGCCGGGGTGGGTGCGGCTGATCATGACGCGGGGGCCGCGCTCGCTTGCCACGACATCCACGATGTAGACCTGCAGCATCTGGCCCTCGGTGTAGACCTCGCCGGGGACCTGCTCGTTGCGGGGCAGGATGGCCTCGCCGCCCTTGCCCAGGTCGAGGGCAACGATGCCCTTCTCGGGGTCAACGCGGGTGACGGTGGCCTGCACGATGTCGTGGGCGCGGGACTGGATCTCGCTCAGCTGCTGGCTGCGCTCGGCCTCGCGGATGCCCTGACGGATGACGTGCTTTGCGGTCTGGGCGGCGATGCGGCCAAAGTCCTTGGTCTTGAGGGGGGTCACGACGCGGTCGCCCACCTGATAGCTCTTGCGGATGTGCTGAGCCTCGGTGATGCCGATTTCGCTGTGCTCGTCGTACCAGTCCTCATCGGCCACGACGTCCTGGATGAGGGCGACGTTGAACTTGCCGGTGTTGGGGTCGATCTCGACCATGACGTGGTCGTCCTCGACCTCGTAGTTCTTCTTCACGGCGATGACGATCGCAGCCTTGATCTTTTCGATCAGGTACTCCGCGGTGATGCCGCGCTCGTGCTCCAGCATGGAGAGAGCTTCAAAAAATTCGTTGTTCGCTGCTGCCATTTTTCGGGTTCCTCCCAGTAATTTATTTTCGTCTTAGTCAAACAGATGTTCGTCATCACAGAGATGGACGCCGGATGCGGCGTTCACCTCAAAGCTCACCGGGCCGTTCTCCGTCTCGACCGTGACGGTGCTGCCCTCGCGGCCTTTCAGGATGCCGGCAAACTCGCGCACGCCGTCGGCGGTGGGGCGGATGAGCTTGACGCCGATCTTCTCGCCCTTGAGTGCCTCGTAGTGCTCCGGGCGGGTCAGCTTGCGGCCAAGGCCGGGGCTGCCCACCTCGAGATAATAGCTCTGGTCGATGGGGTCTGCCTCATCGAGGATGGGGTCCAGCGCGTGGGACACTTCGGCACAGGTGTCGGTGTCCATGGTGCCGTCCCTGTCGATGAGCACACGGAGATACCAGTCCGGCCCTTCCTTCTCAAAGACCACATCCCACAGGCGCAGGCCCATGCCCTCCACGACGGGGCGGACAAGCGCTTCGACTCTCTGGGCGGTGTTGCCGCCAGACTGCTTCGCCATAAAAAACCTCCAAACAAACAAGAAAAGCGGACCTTGCGGCCCACTTTCCAATAAAACTATAGCGTACTACTAGAATATAGCATACTCTTGCGGATTATGCAAGCTTTTTCGTGAAAAATCCTCTTCTCACAGCACCCACACACCATCACGGAACAGGTCAACCGTATGTCCGTCGCGGCACTTGCCGGTGATATGGCTGTCCTCGGCGCCCACCATGACGTCCTCGTGGATGGCGGACTGGTTCATGCCCCGGGCCAGCAGCTCGTCCTTGCTCAGGCGGGTGCCGTTCTCGGTGGTGCCGGGATAGCTGGCACCAAAGGCGATGTGGCAGGCGGCGTTCTCGTCGAAGAGGGTGCTGTAGAACAGCGCGCCGCTGCGGTTGATGGGGCTGGACGCCGGAACCAGCGCCACTTCGCCGATGCTCCGTGCACCCTCGTCGGTGTCCAGAAGCTGGCCCAGAAGCTCAGCGCCCTCGTCGGCACCATGCTCCACGACCCGGCCATCCTTGAAGGTGACATGGAAGCCCTTGATGAGCTGGCCGTTGAAGACGTAGGGCTTGGTGCCGTAGACGATGCCGTTCACCCTGTCCTTGTGGGGGGCGGTAAAGACCTCTTCGGTGGGGATGTTGGGCAGGAAGACCACGCCCTTTTCGCTGACGCTGGCGGCACTCTCCCAGACGGCCTTGTCGGCGATGCCGACGGTCAGGTCGGTGCCGTTGCTGCTCTCGAAGTGGACGCTCTCGAGGTCGAGGGCGTTCATCTTGTCCTTCAGGCCGGTCAGACGGTCGAGGTGGGCCTTCCACTCGCTGACGGGGTCGCCGCCCGTCACGCGGCAGACGTCGAAGATGAGCTGCCAGAGCTTCTCGATGGCCGCAGCCTCGTCCAGCTCCGGGAATATCTTCTTCGCCCACGGGGCGCTGGGCATGGCGGCGATGGACCACTGGACGCGGTCGTTCATGGTGTACTCCCGCCACGGAGCCATGAACTTGCGCTGCGCGGCGTTCACCCGGCTGATCTTCGCGCCGTCCAGACCGGCGTAGACCTCGGGGTCGTCGGCAAGGAGGTGCAGCACGCAGACGCCGCCCTCGCTCTCGGCGTAGTCGAGATAGCGGCGGAGCTGATAAGATTTGAAGTCAGTCAGGGCTTCCTCGCTGCCCAGCTCCATCCGGCTGCGGGAGACCTCGTTGTCGCTCCAGTTCACCAGCACGTCACGGGCGCCGGCCTCGTAGGCGCTGCGCACGCACAGACGGGCCAGCGGGGCGGCCTCGAGGCAGCAGTTGATGATGAGGGTCTGGCCCGGCTGGGGGTTGACGCCCACACGGACGATGAAGTCGGCGTATTTTTTCAGAAGAAGAGTAAAGTTTTCCACAGAATATCCTTTCTGCCGTGCAGACCACGGCGCTGCATTTTCTATCTGACAGTATAACCGCTCCGGCCGGAATTGTCCACCCGATAAAAACAAAACAGATGCTTCTGCCGGTTGAAAAATCGGGAAACATCTGTTATACTAGTGTATGAGAGTGCTGTCTACATAACGGCAGGCGGTCTAAACCTTTCCGGCCTTACGTCGGGAAGGCGAGCATTTTTGTTATGCCCCCGACGCTCCACAGCGAAAGGGGGGATGTTCTATGACGCTTTTGGAAACTTTAGCTTTGCTTACGTTGCTTGCAACGGTGGGCTTCGGAGTTTTTGACGTCGCCTGGAAAATCTTTAATAACAAAAAATGACCGCCCGGCTACCAATCGCGCGATCATTTTTTGTTGATCTACCGGAAAGGTGCTGACCGTTTGCCAGACAGCACTCTCTTCGTTTATATTATACCACAGCCCCGCCGAAATTGCAACGGCGGGGCTGTAGTATTGCTTGCAACTGTAAACTTTGGGATGTTCTATGACGCTTTTAGAAACTCTGGCTCTGCTTACGTTGCTCGCAACTGTGAGCTTTGGCATGTTCGATATCGCATGGAAAATCTTCAATAACAAAAAATGATTACCCTCAGTGTCTCAAGCCCGAGCGATCATTTCTTGTAATTGACTTATCGGAAAGGTGCTGACCGTTTGCCGGACAGCACTTTCTTTCGTTGTTATTATACCACAGCCCCGCCGAGATTGCAACGGCGGGGCTGTTTTTTCACTCACAAAAGCGAGTTTTTATCAGAACTCAATCTTGCTCTCGATGTAAGCTTTCAGCTCGGAGATGGGCATACGCACCTGCTCCATGGTGTCGCGGTCGCGGACGGTGACGCAGTTGTCGGCTGCGATGCCCTTGGCCTCGTCGCCCACGGTGTCGAAGTCCACGGTGATGCAGTAGGGAGTGCCGATCTCGTCCTCACGGCGGTAGCGCTTGCCGATGGAGCCGGTGTCGTCGTAGTCCACCATGAAGTACTTGCTCAGCTCATTGCGGATCTCCATGGCCTTGTCGCCCAGCTTCTTGCTCAGGGGCAGGACAGCGCACTTGTAGGGAGCCAGAGCCGGGTGCAGATGCAGGACGGTGCGGACGTCCTCCTTGCCCTTGCTGTCGGTCAGGTGCTCC
>OIGN01000223.1_pt1 | contig 18456 bp, 15 predicted proteins | sample 1582281 | NCBI WGS metagenome assembly OIGN01 (sample SAMN02674607, study PRJEB24791) | human gut metagenome, SKBSTL069 | isolation source: stool | host: Homo sapiens | place: USA
AGGTTTTATTATTTAAATACGTTTTTGACGATACCCTATGCCGGATTCTTTGCTAACACTCATTACTCTGCTGTTCTACTCATTTGCATACTTCCACCGCTCAAGAATGACGGCAGAGGGGGATTGCGTTTTTCAGCGGTATTAAATGACTTCTTATATAAAAAAATAGGGAATGTAAGCCTTCCCCGCTTGTCGGGGAAGGTGTCAACCGACAGGTTGACGGAAGGGGCAAGTGTGAGCAGACATGAAAGAATAGAATACAAGTATGAGCAAAAAGATAAAATATTGACAGGTATTTTGCTATAAAGCCATCTTATAAAAATATTCTATGACAATTAAAAACGTTTATAATCGAAAAATCTCTTTCACTTGCCGGTATAGATAACACAACATTTTTTATGTAAGAGAAATAAGAGATAAAAAAGGAAATACAAGTATATGTGGTGAAAATAGCGATAAATACTGGAAAAATATGGGGGGGTAATATCATGAAAACATAATTAGATTTCCTTTGGGGGATCAGTTAGAAATCAAATTTTGCCATATGGCGCAAAGGAGAGGTAACTATGAATAAAAAAATGATTGCATCCGGTGTATTGACCGCCCTGATGATGGGAGGCTTTTCCGGGGTACAAGCGGCGGATCTGGAAGCGCGTGTAGGCGTTTTGGAAACGGCAGTGCAGGGACTGGGTGAAAAAGTGGGGGAAATAGATCCCGGAGCAGTGGCTGCCGAAAAAACAGCCAGAGAAGAAGAAGATACCAAGATTCGCGGAGAATTTGCGGCAGCTGATCAAGCATTGGAAGGAAAGATTACTGCTGAAGAAACGGCCAGAAAAGCAGAAGATGAAAAACTGGACGGCAAAATTATTGATTTAAATGGAAAAGTTGCTGATGAAACGGCTGCCAGAGAAGAAAAAGATACGGAACTGGACGGAAAGATTACCGCGGAAAAAACAGCCAGAGAAGAGGAAGACACCAAGATTCGCGGAGAATTTGCGGCAGCCGATCAGGCATTGGACGGGAAAATTACCGCTGAAGAAACAGCCAGAAAAGCAGAAGAAGCTAAAATCCGTGAAGAATTTGCAGCAGCCGACCAGGCGGAAAAAACAGAAAGAGAAGCGAAAGAAAATGCACTGGATACGAAGATTGAAGGTGTAAAAAATGCGCTGGGTATTGAAATTACAAACAGAGAAACAAAAGACAAGGAACTGGACGAAAAGATTACCGCTGAAGCAACAGCAAGAGATACAAAAGATAAGGAATTAGACGAAAAGATTACGGCTGAAGCAAAAGCAAGAGAAGATGGCGACAAAGCATTAGACGGAAAGATTACCGCTGAAGAAACAGAAAGAAAAGCGGAAGATGCTAAAATTCGCGAAGAATTTGCCGCAGCCGACCAGGCTGAAAAAACAGCCAGAGAAGCTAAAGAAGCAGAACTGGCAGGAAAGATTAACGATGAAAAAGATGACAGAGAAGCCAAAGATACAGAATTAGCTAATGATATCCAGGCTGAAAAAGCGGCAAGAGAAGCTGCCGATCAGGATTTGCAGGGGAAAATCGACGATATCAATACGACTCTGAATAACGGAGGGATAGCGGCGTCTGCTGAAGCTACCGAGAAGGCAAATAAAGCGGCGGAAGCGGCACAAAAAGTGGCAGATGAAATGAATGCACGTCAGGATGTGCAGGATATAGCTATCAACAAGAATACGAAAGATATAGAAAACTTACAAAAGAACAAAGAGGGAACAATCGCAGCGCTCAACGTGTTGAGTGGTAATCTTACTGCTGAAACTGAAGCAAGAAAAGCAGCCGATCAGGAATTAGACGGGAAGATTACCGCTGAAGCAAAAGCAAGAGAAGATGCCGATACAGCATTAGACGGAAAGATTACTGCTGAAGAAACAGCAAGAAAAGAAGAAGACCAGAAGATTCGTGATGCCTTTGCAGCAGCTGACAAAGCGGAAAAAGACGCAAGAGTAGCAGAAGACAAGAAGATTCGTGAAGAATTTGCAGCAGCTGACAAAGCGGAAAAAGATGCAAGAGTAGCAGAAGACAAGAAGATTCGTGAAGACTTTGCAGCAGCCGACAAAGCGGAAAAAGATGCAAGAGTAGCAGAAGATAAGAAGATTCGTGGGGAATTTGCAGAAGCAGATAAGAAATTAGACGGAAAGATTACTGCGGAAGCAAAAGCAAGAGAAGATGCCGATAAAGAATTAGAAAAGAAATTGACGGGTAGAGATAATGCTTTGGCAGGTCGTATCGACAAGCTGGCAACCGACACGGACAAAGGACTTGCAAAAGTCAGTGCTTTGGCAGGACTTCACCCGCTCGACTATGATCCGGCAAACAAACTGAATCTCGCAGCGGCAGGCGGATCTTATAACGGAGAACACGCTTTCGCGCTGGGCGCATTCTATCGTCCGAACAGAAATGTCATGCTCAGCTTCGGAGCCAGCCTTGCCGGCGGAGATAACGCTTACAATGTAGGGGTATCCGTAAAAGTAGGCAAAGGCGGAGATCGTATCGACGAAAGCAACACCACCGTATCCGAACTGTACTACCTGGTAGGCCAGCTGCAGGATCAGATTGCCGAACAGCAGAGAAAGATTGAAGAACTGGAAGCCAGATAAGTTACAATAAAAAAGAAGATGACCGGAGAAAATTCCGATCATCTTTTTTTATGCCCAGAAAGGAAAAAATAGAAAAGACATGAGGAAAAACGAAAATAAAGAAGTGACTCATACAATAAAGCCGTCCCCGGACACGGGGAAGGTGTCAACCGACAGGTTGACGGAAGGGGCAAGTTGGAGCAGACAGGGAAGAAAGTTTCTTACAGAATGGTAGTAAATACCTGCCTGTCATTCTTGAACAGTCGTAAAAAGCTGATTTGACCGTAACGGAATAAATAGAATTGCCGCTGAGTGAAGAATCCGGCAAAGGATACAAGATTTAAATGATTCTGACCTGTGTACGCACACATGCCCCTTTCGCCTCGCTTTGCTCGGCACTTTCAGCCAAAGGCAAAGCGTCTCATTGTGTTTTCGCGTCGCTGTGCTCCTAAAAACACAATTCGCTTGTCTCCGAAGACGGGGACCGCATACAATTAAGGAAAAAAAATTCATAGTTTTTATTTTTATATAAGAAAACCGCCACCCTGTCTTTTGAGTGGCGGTTTCTTATTTCCGGAAACTGACCTTTCCGATTACTTTACGTTATAAAGTCCGGTTGTTCCCTCTTTCAAATTAACCATGATATTTTTTACCTGGCTGTAATGTTCCAGCATGACCTTGTGTGTTTCACGACCAATGCCGGACTGCTTGTAGCCGCCGAACGGAGCACCTGCGGGAATGGCATTGTAGGTATTCACCCAAACTCTGCCGGTCGCTACACTACGGCCTACTTTCATCGCCGTATTCAGATTGCTTGTGAATACACCGCCGCCAAGACCGTATACGCTGTCATTGGCCAGTTCGATAACTTCATCAACCGTTTTGAACTTCTGCACAACCATGACCGGTCCGAATATTTCCTCCTGGCAAACACGGGCCGCATTACTCTTGGCAATCATAATGGTCGGTTTCAAGAAAAATCCTTTGTCGCAGCCGTTATCCGTATATCTTTCACCGCCGGTTACAAGCGTCGCCCCTTCTTCCAGACCGATCTTGATATAATTCAAAACCTTTTCCTGCTGTTTCTTGTAAATCTGTGCCCCCAGCTGGGTCTGCGGATCTGTCGGATCGCCTACTTTGACCGCTTCAAAAGTAGCTTTCAATTTGGCCAGAAATTCATCAAAAATACCTTCCTGAACAAATACGCGGGAACCGGCACAGCACACCTGTCCCTGATTAAAGAGAATGCCTGTAGCCACTCCCTCTACCGCCTGATCAATATCACAGTCGTCAAAAATCATATTCGCCGACTTGCCGCCAAGTTCGAGTGTTACGGGGATCAATTTGTCAGCCGCCGCTCTGTATACATTGGCACCGACTTCCGTAGAACCGGTGAATGCCAGCTTGTCGATATCCGGATGATCGAGAATCCACTGTCCTGATTTCGAACCTGCCCCGGTAATGACATTCAAAACGCCCTTCGGAAGCACATCGGCAATCAATCTAACGAACTCGAGAATGGACAGTGATGTATGAGATGACGGTTTGATAACAATCGTATCCCCTGCAGCAAGAGCAGGAGCTAATTTCCAAGCCGCCATGAGGAACGGGAAGTTCCAGGGAATGACCTGTCCGACAACGCCGATCGGTTCATGGATAACAAGAGATAACGTATTGTCATCAAGCATTGTTGCCGTCCCTTCCTGGGCACGGATACAGCCGGCAAAATAACGGAAATGATCGGATCCCATCGGGATATCTACCGCACTCGTTTCACGAATCGGTTTCCCGTTGTCCAAAGTTTCCACCAAAGCGAGATGCTCTGCATTCTCGTCGATAATATCGGCAATTTTCAAAAGATAATTCTGTCTTTCGATCGGAGAAGTATGACGCCAGGAAGCCAATGCACGGCGGGCTGCCGCTACTGCCTTATCCACGTCTTCCTTAGTTGCTTCTGCACAAGCAGCCAAAACCTCGCCGTTGGCAGGATTATGTGCCTCAAACGTTCCGCCGTCAGATGCGGGAACAAACTCGCCATCAATAAAAAGACCGTACTGTTTCTGAAGATTTGCGTTGACCATAAAATAAACCGCCTTTCAAAAAAATAAGGAATCTGATGCAGGGACAGCGCCCTGAGTCTTTCACCGGAAGATGAAAGGCATTCCGTCGGAGTTTTTACGATTTATCGGTAGTCCGAAAGAATGTATACAAATCTTTATTATGAAGGAAATAACCTGTCATATATTCACACAGTAGTCCCTCATTCATTCAAATTTGATGCATTTAGTATACCAAATGAAATCGAAACATTCAAGTCTGTCGATGTATTATGAAATATTTGAATATACGCCCTCATGCATGCAAAAAAGAGATAGATAAACATATAAAAACAATAGGAATGCCGCTCCCTTTTTCCAAATCTTCACCTTATCCAAAAATAACAAGACAAGCAGCTACTACCATTTGCCGAAACGCAATTCACTTCTGCCGTCATTCTAGAGCGGTGGCAAGCATACATAAAGAAATGAATTATAAAAAACAGGTTATTATGAGCAGCGAAGAATCCGGCAGCGGATATCGTCAAAAGCGTGTTTAAATAATAAAAACTATAATTTCTTTCTTCCTTAGTGTCAGCTGTCCCCGACTTCGGAGGCAAGCGAATTGTGTTTTTAGGAGCATAGCGACGCGAAAACACAATGAGACGCTTTGCCTTTGGCTGAAAGTGCCGAGCCTTGCGAGGCGATAGGGGCATGCTTGCGTACACAGGTCAGAATATTTAAATCTTTCAACCTCTGCCTAGATTCTTCACTCTGAGTCGATTTCCTTTTATTACATTACGGTCATAGCGGTTTTTACCATCGTTCAAGAATGACAGGCAGGTATTTACTGCCGTTTTGTAAGAAATTTTCTTACGTATCTGCTCACACTTGCCCCTTCCGACGGCTGACGCCGCCACCTTCCCCGTGTCCGGGGACGGCTTACGGGTTTCATTCTTTCCTTATTTCCCATCACGTAGGGACAGCTTGCATTTCCTATTCTTTCCTTACTTCCCGTCATGTGGGGATGGCTTGCGGTTCATGTTCTTTCCTTTCACAAGCAAATAACGGGAACGGATTTTTTATGTCCGTCATTTCTTTATTTTCCGGTTTGGCTCTCTTATATTTTTTGATTTTTCCCGTCCGAAAAGCCGGATTCGTTCCTTTCCTGTGGATATTTCTTTTCTTTCGGTCCATAATAAAGAAAAGATGAGTATGTTTTAAAGGAGTCTCTTATGAAAACATTTACGATACGGGATATGGACGAGGACGGGCTTTCTGCACTGATTGTCGATATGGTACACCGCACGGCGGTACATCATACGCTTTGGTTCCGTGAGGTGGAGCATCAACTCGGGTTTGAGAAGGCTTTGGAAGTCATGGATGCCACGTGGGAGAAGACGAGGAAAATTTTTGTCCGCCGTTTGTCGGAGGTGCTTTCTTTCCGGGAACATGACGGGATTCCCGATTTCATCGGCCGCCTTCCCCGGGAAAAGAAGTTATCTCTTTTGGATGCGGTGGCTAAAAATTGGCTGGCCCAGGACGGTATTTGGTTTCAGAGCGTGGAATTTGCATACGGCATGAATGATGCGAAACGGTGTAATGATTCCACGTGGACCCGTTTTTCTCCTTTTGAGGCGCATTGCGTGAAAAAGCTTCTTCATTTGGGCGAACATCCCGGTCTCGAAGGACTTGAACAAGCACTCGGGTTTCGTATGTACAGCCGTATCAATGTCCAGTCGTCCCGTTGGGAGAAAGGTGCTTTGATTTTCCAAATGGATGACTGCCGTGTCCAGTCGGCGCGGCGGAGGAAAAATTTACCCGATTATCCCTGCCGGAGTGCCGGGCTTGTAGAGTATGCCCGTTTTGCTTCCGCCATCGATTCTCGGATCAGGACGGAGTGCCTTTCTTGTCCGCCCGAAGTTTCTTCTCCCTATACTTTCTGTGCCTGGAAATTTACTTTGGACGAATAATTTTCCGCAAAAAAAACGGCTCCCTGTCATGAGAGCCGTTTCTTGTCATTCCTGTTATGCCGCTATATCTTCGCCCTGTTTTTTTGTTCTTTTATAGAGATACCAGCTACCGCCTGCAAGCACCGCAAAGCCGATGAAGTATCCGATATAAGCAAGAACCGGTGTTTTTTTGGTGAACTGGAAATAAATTTCCTGTCCTTCCTGATAGGTCACCGTATTTCCTTCCAGAGTGCCGCCGCCGATGGTGTCCTTGGAAATATCGGCATCCAAGGTAATTTTTGTAATGCCCGGTGACCGTCCCAAGCTGAATTTATAGACTTTGTCATTGTCGGGAAGAGGCGTAATGACGTCCCGTATATCCCGTCCGCCGACCGTTCCGAGAGCATGGCCGAGTTTTGCCAGTTCCTGACTGTTTTTGAAATCTGCTTCAATCTGCCAGTTCGGGAAAGCGCCTTTTGCTTCTTTGTCTTTAATCACTTTTCCTTCATTGTTGATGGGATATACGGTATACCCGGTGAGTCCGGTTTTCCTGATTTCCTGCTCCACATCGCCGCGGCTGAGCGGTCCTACCTGGGACTGTACGACAGCCTGCCATTTTCCGCTGAAGTCGGAATTTACTTTGATGTCGGAATCAATTTTTACGCATCCCGACACAAGAATCATACAAAATGAACAGAGTAGAAATAAAAGTTTTCTCATTTACGGCTCCTCTCTTGGTTCACATAGGAATTTTTCCTGTTTTCATATATAATTTCAGTATACCATTATCTGTTGTTTTTTAATATCCCGCTCGTGTTTTCCGGTGCCGGGAAAGGAGGTCTTATGAAACCGTGGCGTATCTTTCTATCCCTTTGGTTACTTCTTACGTTTTCGGTGGTCCTGCTTGACCGTATTTTTATCTTTTATGTATCATCGAAACAAAAATAAAAGCACCGTCTGCTTTTCACAGGCGATGCTTTTTTTATTTCTTTATTCTCCCATTTCGGTCAAAACAAGGCTGCAACGGCCGCAGACATGTTCATGAGCGGGGTCGTGTCCTACATCGGGAGTCCGTTTCCAGCAGCGTTCGCACTTTTCGAGGGTGCAGACGGCAATGGAAACTTTGACGGCTCCGTCTTCGGAGGAAACCGCATTTTCAGGTGCGTTTCCAAGTCCTTCCGTAACTTTTGTCTGGGAAACCAGGCAGAAGTCGGCCAGTTCTTTTTCCATGTCTTTCAGAACGGCAAGATTTTCTCCTTCCGCATAGACAGTAACTTCCGCATCCAGAGGATGACCGATGATTTTTGCCTGTCTTGATTCTTCAAGCGCTTTGGTAACGACACTTCTCAAAGCAAGACGTTTTTTCCACTTTTCATCCAGTTCTTTGTCCAGATAACGGTCATTTTCTTCCGGCATGTCCATCATGTGAACGGACCATTCCTTTTCGTCACGGACGGGCAGGGCCTGCCAGACTTCTTCGGCGGTAAAGCAGATGACGGGAGCGACGAGCTTCACAAGGGTGAGCAGGATTTCATACATCGCCGTCTGGGCGCTTCTCCGCAGGCGGGAATCGTCTTTTTCCGTATAAAGACGGTCTTTCAGAATATCCAGATATACCGAGGACAGGTCGACGGTGCAGAAATTATGAACCGCATGATACATGACGTGGAATTCATAGTTTTCATAAGCCTTGAGAACGGTTCGTTTCACCTGTTCCATACGGAGCAATGCCCATTTATCCAATTCTTCCATATCTTCATAAGCCACACTGTCTTTTGCCGGATCGAAATCGTAGAGATTGCCCAAAAGATAACGGAAGGTATTTCTGATTTTCCTGTATACATCGCTCATGGATTTCACGATTTTATCGGACAGACGGACGTCGCCCTGATAGTCGACGGAGGAAATCCAAAGACGCATGACGTCGGCGCCGTATTTATCGATAATATCCTGCGGTGCCACTACATTGCCCACCGACTTGGACATTTTACGGCCCTCGCCGTCCATGGTAAATCCGTGGGTGAGTACTGCTTTGTAGGGCGCTTTGCCGTTGACGGCCACACTGGTGAGAAGTGAACTCTGGAACCAGCCGCGGTGCTGGTCGGAGCCTTCCAGATAGAGGTCGCACGGATACTCCGCTCCGTCTTTTTTCCAATTTTCATGCGGATCTTTCAAGACGCCGTTCCATGTCGATCCCGAATCGAACCATACGTCCATGATGTCCGTTTCCTTGTGGAAATGCGTACCGCCGCAATGAGGGCATTTGAAATTTTCGGGCAGAAGTTTTTCCGCCGGATAACTCCACCATGCATCGGAGCCTTCTTTTTCCACAACATCCTTCACTTTTCCGATAGTTTCGGGGGTAATTACATATTTTCCGCAATCATCACAGTAGAAAGCGGGAATCGGCACGCCCCAGGAACGCTGGCGGGAAATACACCAATCCTGACGGTCACGGACCATATTGTAAAGACGGTCATGGCCCCAAGAGGGAATGAACGTTGTATTGTCTACCGCTTCCAATGCTTTTTCACGGAAATCATTGATAGAGGCAAACCACTGCTCTGTCGCTCTGTAAATGACGGGGTTCTTACAACGCCAGCAGTGAGCGTACTGGTGATGAATGGACTTCTTTCCGAGAAGCATACCGGCATGAGCCAGCTCGGAAATACAAGGTCCTTCCGCTTCCCAAGTCGTTTTTCCTTCGATAAATTCGCCCGCTTCTTTTGTCATGCAGCCTTTATCATCGACAGGACAAATGACCTCCTGCTTCAACTTACCTGCATTTTCATATTTCTTGTAAACTTCAAAGTCATCGACACCGTGGCCGGGAGCGGTATGAACGCAGCCTGTACCTGCATCAAGCGTGACGTGGCTTCCTTCAAGCACGTATACCGTGCGGTGATAGAATTCCCAAGGATGTCTGAATGTCGCCATATCCCATTCTTCGCCCGTCATTTCACGGCCGGCAAATTCGTAATTTTCAATCTTGCAGTCCGCCATAGCCGCCGGAGCAAGCTCCTTATTCATGAGATAATATTCGTCGGCATCAAGATTATGCACCCATACATAAGTGAATTTCGGATTGACGGAAATATACAGGTTTGCCGGAATGGTCCAAGGCGTAGTCGTCCAGATGACCGCAAAAAGTTTCGACGGATCGACCCCTTCAGGCCCGAGATTTTTAATATCCAGAGCAGGGAATTTTACATAAATGGACGGAGATTTTCTGTCCTTATATTCGATTTCCGCTTCTGCCAGCGCCGTTTCACAGTGTGGACACCAGTAAACCGCTTTCTTGCCCTTGTAAATATAGCCCTTATTGGCCATTTCACCGAAAACTTCAATCTGCCGTGCTTCCAAATGGGGATCGAAAGTGACATAGCGGTTTTCAAAATCGCCGACAACGCCCATGCGGATAAAATCGGTTTTCTGGATTTCAATCCATTTCTTCGCATACGCAAGGCACTTGCGGCGGAGTTCCAGCGCCGTCATATTGGCCCGGTCCTCTCCCGAATCTTTCAGCACCGCATACTCGATCGGCAGTCCGTGGGTATCCCAGCCGGGTACATAATTGACCTTATACCCTGCCATATGGCGGTAACGGACAATGATATCCTTCAGCGTCTTATTCAAAGCATGACCGATATGAATCTTCCCGTTTGCATAAGGCGGCCCGTCATGAAGAACGAACTTTTTCGCCCCTTCATTTTCTCTCTTTGCAATTCTTTCTTTATACAGATTGCGGTTTTGCCATAATTCGACAAATTCCGGTTCCTTTTGCGGCAGATTTCCCCGCATCGGAAATTCCGTCTGCGGCAAATGCAATGTTTTGCTGTAATCCATTCCTGTTCCTCCTGCATTTCATAAAACAAAAAAATCCCGCCCGGCAAGGGGCGAGATTATATCCCGTGGTACCACCCTCATGACATAAAGCCACTCGGTACAAATAACGGTGTCCCGGCGAAGCCTTTCCTCTCCGCAGCTCGGAAGTGATTCATCCGCTTCTCCCGCTCCTCATTCCACCATACAGAGGCTCTCTGTGCCGGGTTCAAAACCGATCGTCTTCGTCAAAGCTTTTCTTATGCATTGTATTGTAACGATATTTATCCTTATAGTCAAGGGAAGAAAGAAATATTTTCCGTGTCTTTCTGTAGAGTTGTCAAGCATAGGCGACAAAAGTCATCCGTCTAAAATCTTATGCTGTCCTTCTGAAATAAACGCCAACTTTTCCTTAGGGGTCATAAGTTTAATTCCCTTTTACTATGTTATTTGCTCTTCCCGCTATCTTTTGCATGCTTTGTACATTCCTTCTTCGCTTTTAAATCGTCTTCTGCTATAGAATATTGTCTATTTTATGACCTCTTTATTTTTTTGTAGGTAAGGAAGCGGTGGGGAATGTCGCCCTCTCCTTTTATTTCTTCCGTCATTTCCCATTCTTCTTTGTCGAAGCCGGGGAAGCGGGTATCGCCGTCGTAGGCTTTTTCTATTTCCGTGATATACATTGTATCTGTATAGGGGAGCAGTTCTTTATAAATTTTTCCGCCGCCGATGACGAAATTTTCTCCTTCAGGAAGTGCTTCCAACAGGTCTTTGACCGTGTGAAACACTTTAACTTCTTCAGGCGCTTTGTACTCTCTATTTCCCGTCAGTACATAGTGGGTGCGTCCGGGGAGCATTTTCGGGAGGCTTTCAAAGGTTTTTCTTCCCATAATGACAGGGTGTCCCGTTGTGCGGGCCTTAAACATTTTCAGATCGTCGGAGAGATGCCAGATCAGTGCATTTTTATCACCGATGACACCGTTTGACGCTCTCGCTACAATGATGGACAGGCTCATACGGACACCTCCATCGGAATTTTTTCATGGTGTTTGTAATTTTCCAGTACGATATCCTCAGGTTTGAAATCATAGAAATTTTTGATATCCCGGTTCAGTTTCAGCGCCGGTGCTTCGTAAGCTTCTTTTTCACGGGAGAGTTGGATTTTCATGGCTTCCACATGGTTTTTGTATACGTGGGCATTATTGATAACGTGGGTGAAAAGTCCGGGACGCAGTCCGCTCACTTGGGCGATCATGTGAATGAGCGCGGCATATTGGGCCATATTGAACGGCACGCCGAGTCCCATATCGCCCGATCGCTGGACGAGCATGCAGTTCAGGCGCCCTTCTTCCGATACGTCCCACATGGTGAGAAACGCACAGGGATAGAGTGCCATATCGGGCAAATCTTTCACGTTCCATAAATCGACCACCATGCGGCGGCTTTGGGGATCTTTTTTCAGCGTTTCCAAAAGCGTATCCACCTGGTGATATTTCCCGAGCTGGTAGCCGTAGGCTTTCCCAATCGTTCCGTCTTCTTTCATCCATTCGTCCCAGACGTGGCAGTTCCATTGCTGGAGAAGCCGTACGTCATTGGACTGTTTTTGCCAGATCCATAAAATTTCTTTCACCGACGTCTTGAATGCGACAAATTTCGTCGTCAATATGGGAAATTCTTTTTCCAAATCAAATTGCATGATTTGGTGGGGCAATTTATAAGCGGGCATGCCCGTTCTGTTTTCCCCCACCGCTCCGTGGTCAAGAATATTTTTTATAATTGTGAGATATTGTGTATCTGCGGCGCTCATCATTTCCTCCCGTCTTTTCATTTTTATCTGCCATTTTCATTTTACTTGTCATTTTTCTTTTATTATATCATTTTCTTCAATAAGACTTCCCTTTACATCTTCGTTTCCATTTCCGTTTTTCTGTATAGCTTATGGTAAAATAGTATATATTTATGCATAATTTCCAAGGAGGCTTTTATGCGCATAGTCATTTTAGGTGCCGGCCAGCTCGGTTACACCATTGCGGAAATTCTCGCAAATGAACAGAATGATGTCGTTGTCGTCGATTCGGATAAGACAAAGCTTGAGGAAATACGTCATTCTTTGGATGTGCTTACGATTCATGCCGACGGAACCGATCCCGATTTCACCAAAGATCCGGATATAGAAAACGCTTCCGTTCTCGTCGCTGTTGCCGAAGTGGATGAAATCAATATCCTTGCCTGCATGCTCGCCAAGAAAAACGGAATCCCTCACACGATCGCCCGTTTGCGGGACCCTAAATTTTTACGAAATTCCGCCGGTTATATCCGCGAAAATTTCAGTATTGATCTTGTTTTGAGCCCCGAAGTTCTGACGGCGGAAGAAATCTGCCGGATTCTGATGACGCCGGCGGCTCTCAATGTGGAAGATTTCGCCAACGGCCGGGTTCGTCTTTATGAAACGCGGCTCCACCGGGATTCTCCGTATCTCCACAAACCGTTAAAGGATTTAACGCTCCCCGGTTCCATTCTGGTCGCTATGATTTTCAGAGATCACCGGATGATGATTCCCCACGGCGATGATTGTTTCCTTGCCTTTGACAGAGTTTACTTTGTCGGCACGCCGGAAGCTATCGAAAAATTCAGCCAGGATTTCGCCCCCAGCGATACACGGAAAGTGGAGAGAGCGCTGATTATCGGGGCAGGCAGAACGGGACAGGCACTCGCTCCTCTTTTGGAAAAAGAAGGGGTTTCGCTGAAAATCATTGATAAGAATCCCGAACGTTGCGAAGCGCTCGCTCCCCAGCTGGAAAACGGTATCGTTCTTTGCGGAGAAGGAACGGATATAGAACTGCTGAAACAGGAGGGCGTTTCCGAAGCGGATGCGGTGATTTGCACCACGAAAGATGAACAGCTCAATTTATTGATTGCTCTTCTTTCGAAACATTTAGGCACAAAAAAAAGTATCGTCCGTGTGGTTCGTCCCGAATATGTCGATTTAATGACCCGTGTGGGTGTCGACATCGCTCTTTCGGTGCGTCTGATCGCCGCCGGAGAAGTTTTAAGTTATATAAGGCGGCAGAATGTCGTTTCCGTCTCGCTTTTGGAATCGGCAAAAATACAGGCGGCGGAAATTATCCTGCCCGCCGATGCCCCCGTAACAGGCGTTGCGCTTATGAAAGCGGGCGTTCCGAAAGAGGGCCTCATTTGCGCTTACGTGCGTGATGGGGAAACGTTTATTCCTAACGGTTCGTCCGTACTGGAAGCGGGCGACCGGGTCATCATCATCACAAGCACTGATAATTCTGCAAAGGTACTTTCTTATTTCAAAGGACAAAGTGAATCATGAATCCCGCTATCGTTTATACCATCCTCTCCCGTCTTTTTCTCGGGGCAGGTCTTGTTCTTCTTTTCCCCGCCATGACCGCTGTTTTTTATGGAGAATCCTTTCTCCCCTTTGGCACTACCTTGGTGGTCTGCTTTTTTCTTGCTTTTGTTGCCCATAAAAAAGGATCGCCTTTTGTGCAGGATTTGAACGGAAGAGAATGCATCGCCGTGATTTCCCTCACATGGCTTTCCGTTTCTCTTCTTTATGTTCTTCCCTATCTATTCAGCGGACTGCTCTCCCCTTTGGACGGGCTGCTGGAAAGTATTTCCGGGATTACGGGAACGGGAGCGACCGTTTTTTCAGATTTACGGACAGTTCCGAAAAGTCTGCTCCTTTTCCGTTCTCTCACCCACTGGATCGGCGGTCTGGGCATCATCGTGATTTTCACGGCACTTTTCCCACAGTTCGGCAAAGGAAGCGCCCGTATGATGCATATCGAGAGTACCAATATTTCTTCTTCCCGGGCAGTCCCAAGGATTAAAGAAATGGCAAAAGCCCTTTTTGTCGTATACTCTCTTTTTACTGCTATTGCCACGCTTACTTATGTGATATTGGGAATGGATTTTTTTGATGCACTCAACCACGGACTTTCTTCCATTGCAACAGGCGGTTTTTCTCCTTTAAATGAAAGCATCGGTGCGTATGACAGTCCGCTCCTCAAAATGACGGTTTTCTTTTTCATCGTGATTTCCAGTGCCAATTTCGGTCTTTATGTTGCCGCCTGGCAAAGAGGATTTTCCGTCATTTTAAAGGATACGGAATTTAAAGTATATCTCGGCCTTGTCGGTATCAGCGGTCTTCTGATTGCGGCAAATCTCTGCACCGCAGGGATCCTTCCCCTTCCCGACTCCCTGACGGAAGCCTTTTTCTATGCAGGTTCTACATCCTCCACAACGGGATTTTCTTCTTCCGATTATTCTGCCTGGCCTGCATTTTCCCAATGTATCCTTGTCATTCTCCTTTTGACCGGCGGCTGTGGAGGTTCGACCGCAGGAGGACTTAAAGTATATCGTCTGATCCTTCTGGTAAAATCTCTTTATGTGCTGCTCCGTCAAAAACTTCACCCCAATGAAATTTTTCAAGTCCGTATGGGGAAAGAAACCTTTCATACCAATGAACTTCTTCATATCTTTTATTTTTTCTTTATCTATCTGGGTTTTATTTTTCTATGGGCTCTGCTCATGACATTTACCGGTCTTGATATCCCCGGCTCCCTCGGACTTTCTATGATGACCATGAGTAATACGGGTATCATGCCCGCACAACTCGGAAATTTTCCCGGTTTGACAAATCTTCCCGCTGGAACGAAAATCATTGCCTGTATTTCCATGCTCATGGGACGTCTTGAGTCCTTTACACTTCTCTTCATCTGTTTTCCCTCTTTCTGGAGAAAAAATACGTGGTAATAAAAAAGGTATCTGTCCGTACAAGGCAGATACTTTTTCAATGCAAAAAAATAAGTGCCTTTTCCCAAGACACCACTTTTTTATATATTCATCATTACGATTTGATTGTTGAGAGGGGTTGTGCCGTGGAGTCCGATGGGGTATCTTTCTCCACGACACAATTATCAGAATTCAGCTTCTGTCGGGGAACATTAGCTGAGAAGAGGTAACAAAAATAACTTTTAATCTTATGACTATCAGTCATTTCTGTTGTTTTTATTTTATCACACCCAGAAAAAATTGCAAGTCTTTTTGAAAATAAATTTTCCGTTTCTCTTCGCATGCCCCATGATCCCCGTTATTTCCCGATACGGCTTTCCTCTATACGGCGGCGTTCTTCTTGTGCAAGCGCAATAAAATTCGACAACGGTTTCCACGTCCGCAGATCTTTGCGGTAGCCGAATGAAATCGTCCGGTATGCATCTTTCAAGTGAATAATATATATTTTTTTTAAATCCTCGGGACCCACATTTTTCAGCACCTGCTTTTCCGGACAGAACAAGGCCCCCGTCCCCTTCACACAAAGTTCAATCAAGAGTTCCAAATTGTCGGAAGAAACAATGACCGGCGGATTGATGTCGGCTTCCGCAAAAAGACGTCTTGCCATCCGACCGGGAACGGTGCCGCTTCCGGTCAGCAAAAAAGGAAAATCTCCGAGCGGCGCCAGACAGCCTTCGCTGCGGCTTTCCAACCGTTTCTCTATTTCCTCATTTCCCCGTGCCGCCCATAGCACCTTGGGCAGTAAAAGAACAATTTCTTCTTTGTAAAAAAATTCCTGTGTCACCCCCGGCACATCTTCTTTGAAATAAGCAATCGTCAGATCTATATCGCCGTCAAGCAATTTTTTCATCAATACCCGGTTCACTTCTTCAGTAAGCTCCACATGAATCCCCGGATATGTCTTGGCATATAGGGACAATATATCCGGCAGTATCATGTGTCCTCTGTTCGGCGAAATCCCGAGCCGGAAAATGCCCGTTTCATCGCCGGCGGCATCAGCAATTTCCTTTTCCATCGTATCCTTTCCCGTACGGAGCGAAAGGGCATGACGGTAAAATACACGGCCCGCCCATGTAAAATCAAGGGGTATCTGGCGGATCACCAGTTTGCAGTTCATTTCTTTTTCCAGTGCCGCGATATGGGCGGAAAGTGTCTGCTGTGTCACATGCAGCCGCTGTGCCGCTTTTGTATAGCTTTTTTCCTGCACAAGAGCAATGAAATAGTCGAGGCTCGTGAAATTCATAAGGCATTCCTCCGTTTTTATTTTTAAATACAATTTATATTTGTATATTAAACAATTTTTTACAGTTTTTCAATGATACTTTCTTTTCTTATAATAGATACAGAAAGAAATGCACAAAATCAGAGAAAAGAGGGCTCGTCATGGGCAAACAGAACTTAAAATTACTTTCCGGTCCTGCCGGATTTTTTCTTGCCGGCCTTTTATTCATGCCTGTCCTGGGAACGCACGGTGCCTTTGCTATTGCTACCGGCGTATGGATGGCGCTGTGGTGGATTTTCCGCCCCGTCCACATCGCCGTCACCTCTCTTCTTCCCATTGCGGTGAACGCCGTTTTCAATATGGTGCCCAATCCTCATGTGATCGCCCTGTATTTCACCGACATCGTTATTCTTCTTTTAGGAAGCGATTTGATTTGCATGGCCTGGACGACAACGGGACTGGATAAGCGGATTTCTCTCCGCACGCTTTGTCTTATCGGTACGTCCATGAAACAGCAGATACTCGTCTGGTTCGGCGCATCCGTCGTCCTCTCCGCTTTTCTTCCCAATACGGTGGTGGCGACCATATTCTGTCCTATCGCGGTCGGCATGCTCCGATTTGTAGGAGAAAAAGATATCCTCCACAGCAAACTCGCCGTTCCCATTCTTTTGGCGATCGGCTGGGGAAGCGGCATCGGCGGCTTCGGGTCGCCTATCGGAAGTCCCGCCAATCTGGTCGGCATTTCTTATCTTGAACAGATTACGGGAAAAGAATTTATGTACGTCGAATGGATTTCCCGCTTTCTTCCTATCCTCATCGTCATTTTCATCGTCAATCTTTTATTTCTCTGGTATATGAATTCTTCCGTCCACAGTCTTCACGGCACAAAAGAAGAATTTATAAAAATGTACCGGGCCTTAGGTCCCGTGAGAAAAGGAGAGCATTTGTGCTTTTGGATATTTGTCATCGCCATCATTCTCGCTTTTCTCCGTCCCCTCTATGCGGATATGCTGCCGGGATTGAAACCTGCTTATGTTTTCCTCATCATGGGCATGCTCATGTTTGTCCTGAAAGATGAGAAAAAAGAAGTGCTCCTTACCTGGAAGTTTGCAGAAAGCCACGCCATGTGGGGCATTATGATTATGGCTTCCTCCGGTCTTGCTCTGGGAAAACTCATTACGGAAACCGGAGCGGTGGAAGAAATGGCTCACATCTTGACGGCACTTCATCTCAACGGCGGATTTATGACCATGTTCATCTTTTGCGCATTCACCTGTTTCATGTCGGAAATGTCAAGCAATACGGGCGGCGCTTCCATCGGGATTCCCATGATTATTTCCATATGCAGTGCCGTTTCCATCAACCCCATTCCTTACATTTTCGGTGCGATGGCCTCCTGCTCGTGCGCCTACATTCTTCCCGTCACCACAAGAGCCATTCCCGTCGGTTTCGGTCTTGACGCGGGCATACAAATGAAAGAAGGACTCAAACTGTCGCTCATCACGATGTTCGTCAATGCTTTTCTCTGCTGGGTCTGCATGGAATATCTGCCTATTTTTTCGGAATTATAAACAGAAAATCAAAAACTCTCTCCGTCATAAGAGAGAGTTTTATTTTGTCATAAATGTTTCAGAACCGCCGCCATGATCGCCCGATCCTTCACCGAAAGAATCTCCCGATCCGTCATTTGATAGTGTCGTCATAGGAGAAATGTATAACACAAGGAAAATTTCTTCCGTTTCTGCTCACACTTGTCCCTTTCGTCGGCTTTGCCGACACCGTCCCCGTATTCGGGGACGGCTTACGTTCTCTATACTTTGCTTTTTAGGCAACAAGTAATTTAATACTATTGAAAAACGCATTTCTCCTATGCCGTCATTCTTGAGCGGCGGCAATTAGGAGCGATGGCAAGCGAATTGTATTTTTAGGAGCGTAGCGACGCTAAAATGCAATGAGACGCCATACCCGACCAACGGGAGCGGTAAGAATCC
>OIGN01000236.1_pt1 | contig 17461 bp, 7 predicted proteins | sample 1582281 | NCBI WGS metagenome assembly OIGN01 (sample SAMN02674607, study PRJEB24791) | human gut metagenome, SKBSTL069 | isolation source: stool | host: Homo sapiens | place: USA
TTTCGAGGAGCAAAGCGACGCTGTAAAAGTGAGTGAGACGCTTTGCCTTGGCTAAAGTGTCGGCGAAGCTGACGAAAGGAGCAAGTGTGAACAGAAATGGAAATAAGTGTGAGCGAAACGCAAAAACAGGGAAATGATGGATATAGAATGAAAGAAAATAAAAGAAAAATAAATTGAAAATTTCTTTTATAACACAAAGTCATGAATTACCGGGCATCTATGCGAAATTAATATAATAGGGGGGGGTAAAAACGGGCATAATTCAGATAGACATCCTCGTTCATTTTCTAAAGAAAATTTACAATAAAGGAGTGAAAGCGATGAAAAAGAAGACACAGGCACTCTCACTTGTTTTGGCCGGACTATGTATTTTCGGCGCCGCGGCAGAAGCGCAAGCAGGATTCAGCTTGGGAAAAGTCTTGGATCAGGTAGGCGTTATGGGCAGTAAGAAAAAAGAAAAGCCCGCAGCCGCTCCGGAAAGAAAGCAAGAGCAAAAAGGGGAAAATATTCCTGAAGGGTATACGGAAAAAGGAATGGTGTATCGTGGCGGTTTCTGGTATGACCGTTCGACAGGAGCGCTGCTCAGCAGTGACCAAGTGGCGCTTCGCAGACAAAAAGGAACGATGAATACCAAAGCCCAATGCGATTTACCGAAAGCAACGATTATTGTTTCCGAAGGCGATTTGAAAGTGCGCATTGAAAACGGCATTATCATCGTATCGGGAAAGAAAGTACAGACCTGGGGCATGTCCGATGAAAACGGTGTGATTAATGTGGGGATCCCGGCGGAGGTAAAAGCGGGTGTAGTCTGGCTGCGGAATGCTGACCACTATTTCACTTTTACCAAGACCGAAGAGGGCGGACCGGTGACATTGGTACGTCATGAAGGAAGTGCAAAAGGTTGGAATTCGGAAGAAATATAACAGGAATTTATAAAAAATGAACGGGGAAGCAAAACTAAAGGAGGAAAACAAATGAAAAAAAGTGTAATGGCTTTGATCGCGGCAGGACTTTTAGTAATGCCGCTTACGGGACAGGCAGGATTTAATCTCGGGAAAGTGCTTGATAAGGTAGGCGTGACCGCTCCGTCAGCACCGGCGGAAGAAAATCGCGGAACCGCACAGGGACCGGCGGCAGACCCCATTACCCAATCATCGGAAGAAGGAATCGGCGGATGGGTGCATTATAGCGGCGGCTCAAACAGCATTGAAGGAGCGGATGTGTACCTGGTGGAAGGGCTCATGGTATCCAGTGATTATGAAGAACGCACGCCTAATGTCAATATCAATAAAAGAGGCGTTTACCTGGGAAAAACCGATGCAAACGGAGAATTTAAATTCGAAACCCCGGCGGATATTGAAATCTACGTCAGAGGAAATGGTCGTTTTGTAACGATTATTGTTTTTAAAGAAGGCATCGGCTTTGTTTACAAAGACGTTAAACTCAGCAACTTAGGCTACCATGAATTCTGGCTTTCGGAAAATGGAGAACGGGGTCAGCACTGCACAAACTTCAATTTCCTTAAATAACCAATGAATGTTTAGAAAACGAAACAAAAGAAAAGGCACAGGACGGGAAATTATTTTGCCCGTGCCTTTTTTGTGTACATGAATTTCTATCGCTCCGCAAACCCGGCGCTTCTTCCATCAAGTGAGATTGTTATACCAAAGAAAAAGAAATTATAGTTTTTATCTGAAAATAAAAATAGGAAAATGAATCGTATAAAAAAGCTGTCCCACGTGTTTTGTCGCAAAAGGAAAGAATAAGAAACGTAAGCCGTCCCCGGACACGGGGAAGGTGTCAACCGACAGGTTGACGAAAGGGGCAAGTGTGAGTAAACATGAAAGAACGAAAATAAGTGTGAGTAGATATGCCAGAAAGGGTTTTATAGAGCAATATTAATACCTGCCTGTCATTCTTGAACGGTCGTAAAAAGCGGTCGGGAATAAAAGTATGGGGGAGAGTGAAGAATCTGGCAAAGGTTGCAAGATTTAACGGTTCTGAGCTGTGTACGCACGCATGCCCCTATCGCCTCGCAAGGCTCGGCACTTCCCTCCGCTTGCGGGGGAAGCAACGGCTAAGGAAGAAAGAAATTATAGTTTTTATGATTTAAATGCGCGTTTTCCGATACCCTATGCCGGATTCTTCGCTAAGAGTCAGATTATGTTTTTTCTTCTATCATCATTTCGGTTCTGCCCTCCGCTCAAGAATGACGGCAGAGGTGAATTGCGTTTTATAAATGGCATTAAATACGTGCCTGTCATTCTTGAACGAAGTGAAGAATCTGGCAAAGGATACAGGTATTAAATGTTAATGTGAATCAGACCAATTTTCAGATAAATCATTCCATGCAGGATTTACGCTGTTAATCAGTTCTATCTTTTTATAACGACACCAGCCCTTTAATACCTTTTCTCGGTGAATGGCATACTTTACGTCACTAAATTTTTCAAAATAAACCAATAGGCAAAAATGATATCTTTTTGTAAAGCCAGAGTGGATACCATTCTTATGTTCATATAATCGTCTTTTTAAATTATTAGTTACGCCGACATATAAAGCATGCTTCCTTTTTGTTGTGAGAATATATACGTAATATTCCACCTTATTTCTCCTGATATAAAAACTCTCGTGAAATCAGAATAATTATATCATTTAGGAAGAATTTCTTATAGAATGGCACTAAATACCTGCCTGTCATTCTTGAACGAAGTGAAGAATCTGGCGAAGGATACAGGTATTAAATACGCTTTTTGCGATTACCCTATGCCGGATTCTTCGCTAAGAGTCAAATTATGTTTTTCTTCTATCATCATTTCGATTCTGCCCGCCGCTCAAGAATGATGGCAGAGGTGAAATGCGTTTTCCAATAGCATTAAATGCCTGCCCGTCATTCTTGAACGAAGTGAAGAATCTGGCAAAGGATACTGGGTATTAACTGTTCTAATCTGTGTACACACCCTTGCCCCTATCGCCTCGCAAAGCTCGGCACTTCCCTCCGCATGCGGGGGAAGCCCACATTAAAGAAAAAAGAAATTATAATTTTTTACATATCTTATCTTTTATATATAGAATATTTTCATAGTATGTTATTTATTTTTATAAGTGCCCTTCACTGGGCAGGAGAAATTTCCCGCCGGGTCTGCTTTTTTCTTCTTGCATCACCTGCGAGAACCGGGATTTCTTTGATTGGCTAAATCCCCTTTGTTTATCGGAAAAGTTGACAAAAATATGGGGGGGGGGTACTAAACTGATAATAAGCAGCCTTTTTGTGGGGGGGCGTCATGTTTTCGGCTCTGTTTCCATCAAGAAGACAAAAAGGAAATGCAGGAAATGAATTTTTCTGCACGGTATGTCTACAACGATTTTTTATGTGGTTGTGTCAAGCAACGTAAGGAGGAAAATGATGAAAAAAGAGAAAGCAGGTCTGATTTTAGCGGCACTGATTGCTATGGGCAGCGTGTCTGCACAGGCGGCGATTACGCCGGATGAACAGGATCAGATTGTTGCCGCTGTTTTGAAACAGTTGGAAGATCAAAAGAAAGCAACCCACTATGTGTCGATAAACGGAACCGACACAGCGGCAGGATCGAATTACGACAATAAAGCTGCTACAGGACAGCATGCAATGGTTATCGGAGAAAATTCGACAGCTACAAAAAGAAACGGCGTTTCCATCGGTGCAAACAACAGAAACGAAGGGTATGAAACGACACTTGTAGGGACAGGAAACAAAGCCTACGGTGTAGATAAGGGTTATGAATGGGCAAGCAACGGAACCGCTATCGGTTATAACAATACCATTATGAGTATGAGCGGTAAACTGGCTGCCGGATCAGACAACATTGTTGATGACGGCATGGCGCTGGGACAAGGAAATGAAGCGATGGGACAGAGATCCGTTGCCATCGGAACAAGCACTCGCGCCTATTTTACGGATACGATTGCTATGGGATTCGGTTCTAAAGCTTTTTCCACTGATGTGATTGCGATGGGGAATGCAGCGGAAGGACATGCCGTAGGCGGTGTAGCAATCGGACACGCGGCTATAGTGAAGAAAGATGCGGGAGCCGGTGTAGCACTCGGTTACGAAAGTGTTGCCGACCGCAGCGGCGGAGTGATCGGCTATATGCCCGGAGCAGACGCACAGACCTCGGAAGAAGTGGCGAAATATTTAGGAAAAGAACAGGAATATGCGGCATGGAAAGCAGAGCGTGAAGCGAATCAGGCAGTCTATGACAAGAAAAAGGCATGGCATGCGGCCGTTGATGCGGACGAAGCGGCAAAGCGAGAAGTGATAGATGCCCGTATTGCTTATGCAAAAAAACCGACCGATGCGAATAAAAAAATTATAGAAGAGAAAAAAGAGGCATATAAAAAGACAAACGAGGCAAGAGGTATTGCCCAAAGGGCAATTACCCAAGAAGAGTGGAAAACGTACAATGATCTGAATGCCCGGTACGGACAGATTTTCGGTAAATATATTTCCCGGTCGGGTGCTGTTTCCGTGGGAGATGCGGAAAAAGGAATCACCCGCCAGATTATTAACGTTGCCGCAGGCAGTGAAGATACCGACGCTGTCAATGTATCCCAGCTGAAAGACGCGGTAAAGATGATGAAAAACTCCGTGGCCGGCGACTTGGAAGGCAAAGCGGACGCCGATGCGGGAAATCTTACGGACGAAAACGTTGCCGCATGGCAGACGAAACTCGGTGACGGCAAGAACGAAGCGGGAAATACGGGACTTGTGACAGGAGATACGCTGAACAAAGCACTCGACGGTTTGAATTTGGACGGTAATCTGGCAAATAAAGCGGATAAGAACGCAGGCAATTTGGAAGACGCGGACAAAGACGCATGGAGAGCGGCGTTGGGCGGCGGAACCGTTGCCAAAGGAGATAAAAAGTTCGTTGACGGAGATACCGTAGCCGCCGCTTTGGAAAATATGGGCGGACAGGTAAACGGCAAAGCGAATACCTCTTTGGACAACATCACCGATGCGGGAAAGACGGTTATTAAAGATTTGGCAAAAGGCGCTGTAAAAGTGGCAGATGGCGAACATACCACCGTGAGGACAGAGGAGAAAGACGGTGTGGTCACTTATAAAGTCGATGTCAAAGCCGACGGCAAAGTGGCCAAAGATGATAAAGGCATCGTGACCGGCGGAACTGTATATGCAGAAACAAGACCGGAACAGGACGGAACGTATATCAAAGCGGGCAACACGGCAGGAGAAAACTTCACCGCTATGGATACGCAGGTAGGAAAAAATGCGGAAGAAATCACCAAGCTCGGAAGCACCGTCTATGATATGGGAAACAGAGTGGGCGAACTGGACAGCCGAATGAATAAAGTCGGCGCAGGCGCAGCCGCTCTTGCCGCCCTCCACCCGCAAGATTTCGATCCGGAAGATAAATGGGATATTGCCGCAGGTTTCGGCAATTACAAAAATGCCAATGCCGCGGCACTGGGACTCTTCTATCGCCCCAACGAAAGAACCATGCTGAATCTGGGCTGGACGATGGGAGATTCCAGAAATATGGTGAATGCCGGCGTTTCCGTAAAATTGGGAAGCGGCAGTACCTATGCGGGACTTTCCAAAGTGCAGATGGCAACCCGTTTGACACAGCAGGAAGAAAGAATCAAACAGCAGGACGAAGAACTGGCGCGCCAGAAAGAACAGATTCGTGAAATCCTTGCACAACTGGAAGAAATGAAAAAAGCGTAAGGGTCATAAGAAATCAAACGGAAACAAAATAAAACCGCTCATGCTATGTGGGCGGTTTTATTTTTGTATGAAATTGTTGTTACATCAGACTTGCATGATACGCATCATATTGGTAGCGGCCGCTTTTCTCTTTTTCATTTTTCCGGAAAGAATACCGGCGGTGATGACGCAAAGGTCATTCTCTTTCACATAGCCCGCCTCTTTGACTTTTTCGACGGCTTCTTCAAATATTTTATCCGATGATGCATAGCGGGGTGCAAAAATGGGGTGAACGCCCCAGAAAAGCATCATCTGCCGAACCGTGATTTCATAAGGAGAAAGAGCAATGATATCCACATCAGGGCGGTACTTTGAGAGAAGCAGCGCTGAATTTCCAGAAATGGTAGGCGTGATGATGGCGGCGGCTTTCAGTTCGTGGGCGGCGGTGACAGTGGCACGGCAGGTCGTATTGGAAATGCTGTCATACAAACTTTCTTCCATTTCCCGATAACGGAAAAGGTCATGCTCATGGAACTGTTCGGTAAATTCTGTGATGGAAACCATCATTTGAAGAGCTTCCACCGGGTATTTTCCGTTTGCCGTTTCGCCGGAAAGCATGATGGCGTCCGTTCCGTCGTCAATGGCATTGGCGACGTCCGTCACTTCTGCCCGCGTCGGCCGGGGATTTCTGATCATGGAATCCAGCATCTGTGTGGCGGTAATGACGATTTTTCCCTGGTAATTGCATTTACGGATCATTTCTTTTTGCAGGCGGGGCAGCATTTCAGGACTCACTTCCACCCCCAAATCTCCCCGGGCAATCATAATGCCGTCGGCGGCGACCACGATGTCTTCGAAGTTTTTAACACCCTCGCGGGATTCTATTTTTGCGATGATTTTGATTTTCGACTGTTTCTTTTCGAGGAGGGAACGGATTTCCTTGATACAATCCGCATCACGGACAAAAGAAGCGGCAATAAAATCGAAATCATTTTCAACGGCAAAGAGAATATCTTCCTTGTCTTTTTCCGTCAAAGCGGGAAGACGAATGGGAATGCCCGGGATATTGACGCCCTTTTGCTCCCCCAAAATACCCCCGCTGACAACTTCGCAGCGGATATCCGTACCGTGTATTTCTTTCACCACAAGATCGATCAGCCCGTCGTCGATGAGAATATGATGCCCCTCCCGCAGATCTTCAAGAATGGCGGGATAATTGATATACACCTTTCCCGCCGCATTCTCTTCCGCAGGGGTGAGGATCAGAGAATCCTCTTTTTCCAAAAGAAGCGGAGCATGGTCTTTCAGAAAACCTGTCCGGATCTCCGGTCCTTTCGTATCCAGCATGGCGGCGATAGGACGCCCTGCCTCAAGAGAGGCGCGACGGAGCATGGAAAGTTTCTCTTTATGGGAAGCCTGTGTGCCGTGAGAAAAATTGAAACGGGCGACGTCCATATCCAAAGCAAGCATTCGCATGGTTTCATAATCGTCCTCACTGGGGCCGACGGTGCAGATGATTTTTGTTTTTCTCATACAATTCCCCTTTTCCGCAGATTCTTGTCTTTATCTTACTACAAGAAGAGGAAATAATACATCGGAGAGAAAAGAGAATGAAAAAGAAACCGTGGGCAGAAACAGGCAAATAAAAGCAAGCGTGAGCAAAAATGGAAAAATGACAGCAGAGGTGAAATGCGTTTTGAAAAAGGGATTGAATGGTAGTTGCTGCGAAATAGAAAATAGAGAATGCAAGCTGTCCCCGGACACGGGGAAAGTGGCGGCGGAGCCGCCGAAAGAGGTAAGTGTGAGCAGAAACGAAAAAAGATTTCATATGGAACGGCATTAAATACGTGCCTGTCATTCTTGAACGAAGGAAAAATGCGGTCGGGAATAGTGTTATAAAAAAGTACGGGAAAGAGTGAAGAATCCAGGCAAAGAATGTGGGTGTTAAGTGCATTTTCTGATAACCTATGCCGGATTCTTCGCTAAGAGTCATATTATATTCTTTTCTTTCATCGACATTCTGGTTCTGCCCGCCGCTCAAGAATGACGGCAGGGGTGCTTTTTGTTTTTCTATGATATTCTGACCTGTATGCACGCATGCCCCCTATCGCCTCGCAAAGCTCGGCACTTCCCTCCGTATTCGGGGGGGGGGGAAGCGAACGCTAAGGAAAAAAGAATTATACTTTTTTATAAAACGGATTAACTGCTTGCCTGTTATTCTCGAGCGGAGCGACGCTGTAAAAATGAGTGAGTAGAAATGGAAAGAATATCAATCGCAAGCTGTCCCCGCTTATCGGGAAGCAAGCGAACCACTTTTCGAGGAGCAAAGCGACGCTGTAAAAGTGAGTGAGACGCTTTGCCTTGGCTAAAGTGTCAGCGAAGCTGACGAAAGGGGCAAGTTGGAGAAGAAAATTTTGTAAGCAGGGGAATGCAATTTCCTCCTATTTTCTGTAGAGAAACAAATAGTAAAACGGCGATACATCATCAAAAGGCGCTCTTGGGAAAGAGGGCTTTTTTCTTGTGGAGATTTCTTTCTTGGCGGAGTTGAAAATAAATATCATTCCGTTCGGATATACCGGTTCAGAAAAAGAGGAATAATAAAGAAATACATGAATGCAAATATTCTAATAATATATTTTTAATTTATTGGAATAAATGTTAATCTTTTAAGCAGTTGAGTGTCTGTCCCGTTTCACGAGAGGAGGTGGAAAGATTGGGGACTAACGAAGAGGAAGAAAAACGAATCCGCGAATATTTGAAAAAAGTGGATAAAAACTACTACCGGCCGGATATTAAAGAGCGTAAAGCCATATCCGGAGAAGTGATTGATACAGAAAGAGATCCGGGCCGGACGCTTCCTGAGATACATCCGTCCGAGTGAGAGCTCGGAACTATGGAAACTCATGCACTTATATTTATTTGATTGACAGCCTACATTTATTTCATGAAATTGGGGGATTACAGAATCTATGGAAACTTTGCTTATGATGGACCCGGCAGTGAAGTGTCTTTGTCTTCTGCTTGTTGTAGCCATCTTATTTGTTACGGAAAAATTACCGCTGGCAGTGACGTCCGTATTTGCGGCGATTGCCTGCTGGATTCTCGGACTTGTTCCGATTGAACAGGTATTTCTCGGATTGGCGGATTCGACGGTCGTTCTTTTCGGCGGCATGTTCATTGTCGGTGCGGCGATGTTCTACACCGGTCTTGCCCAGGACATCGGTTCCCAGGTCGTTAAACTTTTCGGTACCGGAGAAATCAAGCTGATGATCGGCATTATGATTATTGCGGCTGCCATGTCGGCGTTTCTTTCCAATACAGGAACAACGGCTTGCCTGATTCCTGTCGTGATTGGAATTTGCAAGGAAGCACATCTTCCCGTATCACGCCAGATGATGCCGCTGGCTTTTGCGGCAGGTCTGGGAGGGACATGCACCCTTATCGGTACACCGCCGAATATCATTGCCAACGTGGCGCTCAAAGCGGCAGGCATGGGCGATCTTCAATTCGGGTTCTTTGAATACGCATGGATCGGCGTTCCGATCACCGTGGCAGGCATTCTTTACATGCTTTTCCTCGGGCGTTTCCTGCTTCCGAAAACGGAAGAAACTGATTTCGATGTATCAGAAGTGAAACAGGAAATCGAAGCGAACGAAACTTCCAAATCGAAGAAAATCATCTGCGGAATTATTATGCTCGGCGTTATCATCACCATGGCGACAAGCATCGTGCCGCTGGAAATTGCCGCCGTCATCGGGGCGCTTCTCTGTGTTATCACGGGATGTCTTACGGAAAGACAGGCCTATGACTCTATTGACTGGGTCACCATTTTCCTCTTTGCCGGTATGATTCCCGTAGCGACTGCTATGAATACCTCCGGCGCGGGCAAACTCATTGCCGAATACACCGTAGCCGCTATGGGCGGAAATCCGTCACCCTATCTCATTACAGCCGTACTCTTTGCTCTTGCCGTTGTACTCACCCAGTTCATGAGTAATACAGCGTCCAAAGCGCTTCTCTGTCCGGTAGGCATTGCACTGGCGGCGCAAGTGGGCGCATCACCGAGAGCCGTACTTATGGCGATTCTCATTGCATCGTCCTGTGCCTTTGCCAGTCCCGTAGGCACACCGCCGAACACACTCGTTCTGGGACCGGGGAAATATTCTTTTATGGATTACGTGAAATGCGGATCCGGTCTGGTTGTCGTATCCATGATCGTATCCATCATCGTGATTCCGATTGTATGGCCGTTCTTCCCGTAAAAAGAAAGAATCGTCACAAACAAAAGCCGTTATCCTTCACTGCAAGGATAGCGGTTTTTTAATGGGAAAATAAAATAGAGGAATCGTAGGAGAAGCATAAAAGTGGAAAATAGAAATAGCGGGCTGCAAGAATGGTATTACATGATTGCCTGTCATTCTCAATGGGGGCAGAAGTGAAATGCGTTTTATGAATGGAACTACATGGTAGTTGCCACAAAAGAAAAGAATATCAATCGCAAGTCGTCCCCGGACACGGGGAAGGTGTCAACCACTAGATTGACGGAAGGGGGCAAGTATGAGCAGACACGAAAGAATAGAAACATAAGTATGAGAAAACCAATAAAAACGATTTTCACTTGTGTACGCAAACATGCCCCTATCGCCTCGCAGGCTCGGCACTTCCCTCCGAGTTCGGGGGAAGCTGATGCTAAGGAAGAAAGAAATTATATTTTTTATATAGGAAAAACAAAAAATAAAGAAATGACTCATGCGGGAAAGCTGTCCCCGCTTGTCGGGGAAAGTGTCAACCGACAGGTTGACGAAAGGGGCAAGTGTGAGCAGAAACGGAAAGAACAGTTTTTACAGAACCGTATTAAATACCTGCCTGTCATTCTTGAACGAAGTGATGGCAAGTGAACCATTTTTCGAGGAGCGGAGCGACGCTGTAAAAATGAGTGAAACGCCATACCCGACCAACGGGAGCGGTAAGAATCCGGCATAGGATAACGGTATTAAATATTCTGACCTGTGTACGCAAACATGCCCCTATCGCCTCGCTTGGCTCGGCACTTCCCTCCGTATGCGGGGGAAGCTGACGCTAAGGAAAAAAGAAATTATAGTTTTTATTATTTAAATACGCTTTTGACGATTATCCGTTGCCGGATTCTTCGCTATCACTCATCACGCTGTGGTTTCGTTCTGCTCATTCGCATACTCCCACCGCTCAAGAATGACGGCAGAGTTGAAATGAGTTTTGCGAATGAAATTAAATGGCAGTTGATATAAAAGGAAAGAATGCAACCCGCAAGCTGTCCCCCGACTACGGGGAAAGTGTCAACCGACAGGTTGACGAAAGGGGCAAGCGTGAGCAGAAACACAAGAAATATTTTTACAGAACGGTATTAAATACTTGCCTGTCATTCTTGAACGGTCGTAAAAAGCGGTTGGGAATAGAATAATAAAAAGTAAGAGGTAGAGTGAAGAATCCAGGCAAAGGTTGCAAGTATTACATGCGTTTTCCTGTATTCAATTCCGGATTCTTCGCTAACATGCATTACTCTACTGTTCTGTTTTATTCATTTGCATACGTCCGCCGCTCAAGAATGACGGCAGGTGAAATGTTTCTTTGCATAAAACTCCTAACACCGATCATGTATGAGTAAAAAGCAAAAATCGGGGGGGGTAGTTATGCAAAAATTGTAATCATGAATGAAAAATAGAATAAAATGATGAAATGTTGAAATATATTTTGAAAAAGAAAGTAATTTTGTATAAATAAATATAAATAGTTATATATTGCAATAAACTAATAAATTTGCAAATTAAAAAGGAGAAAAGCAGAGAATTATTGTTTGGTTCTGTTGCATTTTTTGCAAAAGGACTCAAACTCTGTTTGATTAAAATTTGCTGATAGAATAAAATAAAACCAGCGGAAATTTTATTTCTTAAAGGATATTTTTTTAAGTATCCCGGATTTCACTTGTAAAGGAGAATTTGCATGAACAAAATTTACAAACTGGTCTGGAGCAAAGTCAGAAACGCTTGGGTGGTGGCTTCTGAAATTGCGAAAGGACACGGGAAGAATGCTTCTGTCACGAGAGAGAGGAAACTCCTGAAAACGGCGGTGATTACTGCTATCATGGGGGGGTGCCTTATGACAGGCGGCTTGGCGTCTGCGGCTACGAATCCGGCGGGTACCGGTCCCGGGATTGCTATAGGACAAGATAGCCATGCGGATAACGCAACAGGTATTTCCATAGGTAAAAATGCAAAAACAAATAAATCGGGAGCTATGGATGCGATTGCCATCGGCCATGATGCGGAAGCGTCTAATGGGAGTATCGTAATCGGTGGCAATGCGAAAGATCACGAGGGGGATAATGGCTCCACCTATGGCGTCATTATAGGAAATGGTGCCCATTCACTGGGCGGCGGTACGGCGCAGGTCATTTTAGGTGCACAGGCTAATGCAAAGGGAAGCGAAGCGATGGCGTTTGGCAGTGATGCAAAAGCAGATGGAGAAAAAAGTATCACTATCGGATCCATAAGTGCTGCAGAAGGAGATTTTGCAACGGCACTGGGCGGACAAGCAAAAGCAATCGGAGAATCAGCAACGGCGGTAGGCTTCTCTGCCAAAGCATTGGCAAAAAATGCTGTCGCACTTGGGTATAATGCACAAAGTACAAAAACGTCCAGTTTGGCACTGGGGCATCACAGCATAGCAGAAACAGAATACGGAGTTTCGCTGGGTTCCTGGAGCAAGGCGGATAGAGAGGCAGGGATTGTCGGCTATTTGGCAGGAGCGCAGGAAACGAACGAATGGAAGTCCAGCGTAGCGGCAGTGGCTGTAGGAAATAAAGAAGAGGGATACACCCGCCAGATTACAGGCGTAGCCGCAGGTTCAGAGAACACCGATGCCGTCAATGTGGCGCAGCTGAAAGCACTGAATAACAAAGTAGATAAAGGCGCGATTCATTACGTATCTGTCAATCCGCTGAAGAAAGAACAGACAGCAGGCTCCAATTATGAAAATGACGGAGCAAAGGGTGACGGCGGTATTGCTATCGGTGAAGCCGCAACAAGTCAGGGGCGCGGTATTGCCATGGGTTATAAATCCAAAGCCGTGCCGAAAACGGGAGCGACGGTGAATCCCAATGCTTTCGAAGGCATTGCCATCGGACAGGAAGCGGATATGGAAGTTCCCGGCGGTATTGCGATTGGAATTCGCTCAAAAGTGGAAGGCACATTAAATACACAAGGCGGGAATGTCAATGAACTGGGAACGATCGCTTTAGGTACCGATTCCCATGCGAAAGGAAACGGTGCGGCGGCTTTTGGTTGGAAAGCAAAGGGCATCGGCGAAGGCGCCATGGCATTCGGCACAGAAACAGAAGCCAAAGAGTCAGGCACCGCATTCGGGGCACATGCCACTGTGGCGGCAGGCGGTGTGGCCATGGGCTGGCAGGCGCATGCCAATGATCGTGTCGCAACCTCTGTCGGAACAAGCAGTGATGCCGCTAAACAGGCAACTGCGGTCGGTGCAGGAACGACTGCGGATGGAATAGCTTCGACGGCAGTGGGTCTCGGAGCGGTTTCCAAAGGAGTGCTGTCGACAGCGATAGGGGCGCAGTCTGTAGCGGAAAAATCCGGCAGCGTCGCTTTAGGTGCAGACTCTGTAGCAAATAGACAAGCCGGCGAAATCGGTTATATCGCTACAGGAAGCAGTGCCACCTTTGAGGAAGCGTTGGTCACTCTGAATAAAAAAGAAGACTATGACAAGTGGACAGCCAAAGTCAATGAATCAAAATCGGAATACGACAATTTGACAAAGGCATTTGAGGATGCCCGGACGAAAGATAAAAAAGCTGAAGCGAAAGCGGCTCTTGATGCATGGAAAGGACAGCATGCGGACTTCATAGAAGCCTTGACGGCGAAAGAGAAACTCGAAGCGACATGGAGAGCAACCAAAGCGGCTGTCAGCGTAGGCGCGGACGGAATGGATGCGGCAGGAAACAGAATAATTGAAAGCCGCCAGATTACCAATGTTGCCGCAGGCACAAGAGATACTGATGCGGTGAACGTGGCGCAGCTGAAAGCGGTTAATACGAAAGTGGAGGGCAATAAAATCCATTATCTGTCCATCGGACCGGACAATGAAAAAAATCTGGCGAAAGACGGAAATTATAACAATGACGGAGCGGATTCGCACTGGGGAATCGCTATCGGTGTAAATGCTTCGTCGAAAGGCGGCGGAAGCATTGCCATAGGCAAAGGATCACAAGCTCACGGAACAGAAGAACACAGGGCACAAGGTGTTTCCATCGGCTCGGCATCTCGCGCGATCGGCGCTTTTGCTACGGCGGTAGGTCATGATACCAAAGCATTCGGCGAACGTTCGGTTGCTTACGGACTGGGTGAAGCTTACGGACGAGGAAGCATTGCCATCGGTTCGGGTGCCGTAGCGGCTTTGAAAGAGGGCATTACCAAAGAAGAATATAATAAGCTGTCCGATGAAGAAAAAGCATGGTACGGGAAAGCGGATTATGACGACCAGAAAACGTTCTACCAATTCCGGAAGAAAGGAAAAGACGGAAAAGCAGAAGATATCAAGAATTACGGCATGGCTATCGGATCGGGCGCGACAAGCTTTGACAACGCAGGTCTTGCTGTGGGTCTTAACGCCAAAACAAATAAAGATTTCGGGGTCGCAATCGGCGGATATTCAGAAAATAAAGTGGAACAGGGGGTTGCTCTCGGGACAAGCTCAGTAGCGGATCGTGCAAAAGACGTGAAGGGCTATCTCCCTACCACGGGCAAAGCCATCGAAAACTTTGAAGAAGCAATGAAAGCGACAGGGAAAGAAGCAGCTTTCAAAGAACTCAAAGGAAAATATCTGGCGGCGCAAGAGAAGCTTGCAAAAGCACAGGAAGCCTATAACGCGGATCAAAGTCCAACAAATATGATGAACCTGGACAAAGCCCAGAAGGAGTTGAAAGGACTGACAGAAGAATATGCTGTCATGACCGCTCCCTGGACATCACGGAGAGGGGCCGTTTCCGTAGGAAATGACAAAACAGGATTCACCCGCCAGATTACAGGGGTAGCCGCAGGCAGTGAAGATACCGATGCTGTCAACGTGGCACAGCTGAAAGCATTGAATGACAAAGTGGATAAAAGCGGCGTTCATTATTTATCTGTCAATTCAGACGACACCGCAAATCCTGCCGGAACAAACTGGAATAATGACGGTGCGACAGGGAAAGATGCGGTCGCTATCGGGAAAAATGCCGCGGCAGCAGGCGAATCTGCTTTCGCAACGGGCTGGAAATCAAAGGCGGCCGGATATTCGGATATCGCTATTGGTAGAGAAGCCGAGGCGACCGGCGGCTGGGGCGTAGCTATCGGACAGGCAGCGAAAGCGAAGGCTTCGACTGCTGTTGCCATGGCATTTGCCGCCGAGGCGAAAGGAGCCAATTCGCTGGCAATTGGCGTACAGTCGGAAGCGAGAACCAATGACTCTAGCGCTTACGGGCGCGGAGCAAAAGCATTGGGACAGGTCGCTCTCGCTGTCGGTACATTGACCAAAGCAGAGGGGAATCACTCTTCCGTGTTTGGATTTAAAGCAACGACGGACAGCACGGCATGGAATGGCACGGCTATCGGCAGAGGCGCCTATATCGGCAAACAGGCGCCGGACGGAACCACGCCGGATATAGGCGTTTCGGATAACTACTATATGCCTGTTGACGATGACACCGCTGTGGAAGCCGGCAAAGAAACGAAGAACTCGACGGCTGTAGGATTTGGAGCGAAGTCTTTCGGGTATCAGAATACCGCTGTCGGAGCAGGTGCGGAAGCATTTGATACAAATACAGTGGCTGTCGGCGTCATGTCCAAAGCCATCGGTCACTATGCCAATGCATTGGGCAAACAGGCCAGAGCGGAAGGAAAGGATTCAATAGCCATCGGGCATTTTGCAAGAGCGATTGGTGAAAGTTCAACGGCCTTGGGCGATTACGCTATCACATCTACGCTGGACGGCAAGAAAGGCGTTTCCAAGTCGGTGGCTGTCGGTTCTCATGCCCGTGCGGCTTCCGATAACTCTATCGCTTTGGGAAATAATTCTCTTGCCAATATTGCCGATGATGTTAAAACAGAAGCATACTTATCCAAGGAAACCTTCAAGAAAGAAAACGGTGTCGTATCGGTAGGAAATAAAGAATATACGGTCGGCAATGAAAAGATTGAGCAGAACTACCGTCGTATCACCAATGTGGCAGGCGGCGCCGATGATCATGATGCGGTCAATGTGGCACAGCTGAAAGCATTGAATGACAAAGTGGATAAAAGCGGAGTACATTATTTCTCCGTCAACGCTAATGAAAGTGCCAAGCCTGAGGGAACGAACTGGAATAATGACGGTGCTAAAGGGGTCTCCGCGATAGCGGTCGGACCGCACGCGTTAGCGCAGGGCAATTACAGTACGGTGGTAGGACCCTATGCACAAGCGGTCGCTAAAGAGTCGAGCGTTTTCGGCGTGGGTGCCAATGCGAGCGGAGTAGCTGCAACAGCGGCGGGAGCCAAAGCAAAAGCCATGGGGATAGCTTCTACAGCGACGGGAAGCAACGCCGTTGCGAATGGAAAAACCGCGTCTGCTTTCGGCGCGGCAGCTAACGCGACCGGAGTAGCTACTACGGCTCTCGGAGTTTCGGCTCAGGCGAAAAGCAATGAATCGGTAGCAGTCGGCGCTTACTCTGTGGCGGACCGTGAAAAAGGCAAAATCGGCTATGCTTTAGGTGGCGATAACAGCACATTGGAAAAAGCACTGGAATCTGCCGGACAAAAAGCAAAATATGACGAGCTTACGGGCAAGATTGCTCCTTTAGCCGATGAATATAATGGATTACTAAAGGCTTACTTGGATGCACCAAGAGATTCAGCAGAAGGAAAAACAGCGAAAGAAAAATTGGATGAATGGGAAGCCGGACACCCGGATTTCCTCTCTGCTGTAAAAGAAAAACAACAGATGACAGATGCTTGGCAATCCGGTAACGGGGCGGTATCCGTAGGAAAAGCAGGTGCGACAAGACAGATTACCAATGTAGCCGCAGGCAGCGAAGATACCGATGCAGTGAACGTGGCACAGCTGAAAGTCGTGAATGAAAAAGCGGATAAAAACGCTACGGACATCACCAACCTAACCAAAACCGTCAACGCTAACGGCAAAGCAACAAAAGTAACCGTAGACGGAGAAGAAAACAAAACAAACGGCAACCTGAAAATCACGAAGGAAACAAAAGACGGACAAACAACCTACAATCTCTCCTTAAATGACGAACTCACCCTCGGTAAAGACGGAAAAGACGGAAAAATCGGCATTAACGGAAAAGACGGAAAGAGTGCAGAAATCACAGTAGGAAAAGGAGAACCCGGTGTTGACGGAACAAACGGCAAAGACGGAATCACCCGTATCATCTACAAAGATGAAAAAGGAAATCACCACGAAGTAGCCACCTTGGACGACGGTCTGAAATTCAAAGGGGATAATGCAGATGTTGTCATCCGTAAACTGAATACCCAGCTGAACATCACAGGCGGTGCGAAAGCAGCCGACCTCTCTGATGATAATATCGGCGTGGTAGGAACAGCCGGCGACAATGGCGGTTTGGCAGTCAAACTCTCCAAGAAACTCAAAGGTCTCACCAGCGCGGAATTTGTAGACGGGGACAACATCACAAATATCACGGCAGGCGATGTAACTGTTACAAGAAAA
>OIGN01000258.1_pt1 | contig 15905 bp, 12 predicted proteins | sample 1582281 | NCBI WGS metagenome assembly OIGN01 (sample SAMN02674607, study PRJEB24791) | human gut metagenome, SKBSTL069 | isolation source: stool | host: Homo sapiens | place: USA
TTCTGAAGCTGGCGAAAAAGAAGGACTTGACTATCAACCTGCGGCATCTCATGGACTTTGGTAAGAAAAAATTCCCGGTGGATGTGAAAGTCCTGAATACCGGTGATGTGGTGCACAGCATGGAAGAACTGATGCCGATTGCATTTCAGTTTGTGTGAGGCGATAGGATGAAGGGTAAACATAAAATCGAAGTCCGGAGCAAACGAATCGTTTTTACCATAGAGCTGGAACGCAACATCACAATTTTGCGCGGTGACAGTGCCACGGGAAAGACAACACTGGTTGAGATGCTGAGTGCCTATGAAAACTATGGGAGAAAAAGCGGTGTTACGATTGTCTGTGACAAAACGTGCAGAGTCCTGTCCGGTGCACTCTGGGAAGCTCAGCTGAAAGACATTCAGGACACCATTGTGTTTGTGGATGAAGGCAGTACGTTTGTTTCCAGTCTTGATTTTGCCCGTGCGATTCAGAAAACGGACAACTACTATGTGCTTGTGACAAGAGAAGATTTGAGCACCCTGCCGTACAGTGTAAATGCAATTCTGGAACTGAAAAAGACGACCAGCCGATCTAAGCGGACTTACAATAAAGCATATCCGATTTACGATTCGCTCTCTGCCAGCAATGTGCAGCTTGGAGATGTCGAAAAATTACTGACAGGAGATGCCAACTCCGGGTATCAGTTGTTTACAAAAATCGGTGAGAAATACGGCATTGCCTGCATCCCTGCGGCGGGCAAAGACAACATCAAACAAAAGATATTCCCGATGAAATCCGAGAAGGTTCTGGTAATTGCGGATGGTGCGGCGTTTGGTCCGCAGATGAATGATATTTACGCATACGACCCCGATACAGAGGAAGAAGCAGGCCAATGCGTGGATGAAGTGATTCAGATTGCAGAGGAAAGCGGCGCCGAAATTCAGTTCTACTAAAAGATAATCATAAGCGACCATGAGGCGGAGCTTTTGCGCAGATAAAATGCTGCAGGAAGCTCCGTTTTTGTATAAATATAAACTTTTTACTCTTCGATTTCGCTCTATAAAACTTATATATGAATGAAATTTTCTAAAATGCTGGAATAAAAATTGAAAATGAGGTATACTAATAACAGGAAGGAGTTGAAAGAATGCTTTGCCAATTTTCTTTTCAGAATTTTAAGTCTTATAAGGATGAAACGACATTTGATTTCCGTGCAATGGCAATTCCGGAGTTTCAGGATGCCTTGATTCGGCAGGAGAAAGCGGAAGATTTGCTTCCGGTCAGCGCGGTCTATGGCCCTAATGGTGGCGGTAAGACAAATCTGCTTCAGGCATTCTTTTGCCTGATTAACCTTGTCGTAAAGCCAATCCATGCGCTGGAGAAGAATCGACAGCCTATGATCTTCCAGCAGGGCAGCAGTGTGGCGCCTTTTATGCTGGACGAAAGATCTGCGAATGAACCTACGATTTTTCAGGTGTTCTTCCGTGTAGGCGAGAAGGAGTACCAGTATTACATTTCGCTTAAGGAAGAAATTGTCTTTGAGTCTCTTCTGTGGCGCACTCTTGGTGGCAAGAAGACGGGTCTAATTTTTGAGCGAGATGGTCAGAAGATTGAATTGGGTGCAAGTATCAGTAAGGCGAGCATCAACTTGGACGTCAATCCGAAGATGCCGTATCTTTCTTTTTTGGCGATTAACTATAATATCCCTGTGATTGCAGAAGTGCAAAATTGGTTTGAATCCTGTATTACGCAGAGCTACGCGAACCCCAGAGCGGAAAATATTGTGCTGGTGTCCAAAAATGAAGCGACCAAGGAAAGCCTGATTCATGCGCTGAATGATGTAGGCATTGATTTGTCCGGCTATCGTTATGATGAGGATAGCAAGCACCTGTTCACGCAAAGAACGATCAATGGCAAGGTCTATGAACTTCCATTTGAAGCGGAGTCGGATGGAACCAAGAAGATGATAGCAGCTTTGCCGGTTCTGATGGTAGCATTGCAGGAAGGCCGCACAGTGGTTGTGGACGAGCTGGACGCCAAGCTGCATCCAAAGCTGCTCCGGTATGTGATTCAGATGTTCAAGAACCCGGAACTGAACAAGAAGGGCGCACAGTTGCTGTTCAGTTCTCACGACCTGACTACGATGAAGAATACTGTTTTCCGCCGCGATGAAATCTGGTTTGCAGCAATGAATGATAATCATGAGAGCGAGATTTATTCGCTTTATGAATTCCGGCAGGAGGATAACACCCGCGTCAAGAGCACAGCGGCCTTTGACAAGCAGTATCTGGAAGGCCGATATGGTGCAGACCCCTACCTTTCTAATATGCTGACAGGGAGGGATTGGGCATGAGTCTGAAACCTCCGAAAAAGAGTGACCTTGGAAAAAGCTGGATGAAGAATCGCCGTGATAAGGCAAGGATGATTCAGCCGGAATACCACTTGATTGCATCTGAAGGTACAGAAACCGAGCCGCAGTATTTTGGCGCAATTCAACGGATTATCAATTCTAAGTACCGTGATAGAATCCAGCTAAAGGTAGAGGGCATTGGCGACAATACGGTGAATCTGTTGATGAAAGCTCGTCAATACGTTCAGAATAACGGCATTGTGTTTAAGCACGTCTGGATTGTCTATGACACAGATGATTTTCCGGCAGAAAATATCGACATGGTAGCACAGCTGTGCGAAGAATACAGTGCACAAGGTGAGACGATTTACCATGCTGTATGGTCGAACCAGTGCGTAGAACTGTGGTATTTGCTGCATTTTATGTATATGGATACTGATATTGACAGATCTCGTTACTGGCCGAAGCTAAGCGATTGGCTGAAAAACATCGGTGCAGGTGGTTACGAGAAGAACCGCCCAGATATGTATGAAGTACTGCGGCCTTACATGGACATTGCGATTGCCAATGCAAAGCGATTGGACAAGCAAAATGAAGGACGGAAGCCCTCTGAGTCAGCACCCGGAACGAAAGTTTACGAACTGGTTGAGACGCTGAAGCCTTATCTTTCGGACACATTATTATAGTAGAAGGGTGATTATGCCTTCTCAAAAGTAAGTTCCTAAATGCCTATGGATTCCAATGGAATCCATAGGCATTTTTTCTGTAAAAGATAGAAGATTCTTGTTTTATGAGTGGCGGGACGGTATAATTAAGTTACAGCTATGAATATGAAAGGCAGGACTTTTGTGAAGAAGATATTCGTAAAATATAAATGGCTGCTGATTGCGCTGCTTATGATTTCAATAATCGCTGTTCCGATGGTAGTTAATATCCTCTTTAAGTTTTCTAGCACTTTTTCGGCAGAGTGGTCGGCAGGAGATGCGCTTTCCTATGTTTCTGGATTGCAAGCTTTGCTGGGTACCATTATACTTGGCGTTATCACTGTTGAGCAGGGACAAGACGCACAGAGAGTCAATGAGCGTTTGAGCGAAGAAAATAATAAGCTTCAAAAAATAATGACGCAAAAACTGTTGCCAGTTGTGAAAATGATAAATCCATCTTGCAAACCGACAATGATTCATCGTGGAGCACTTTCCTATGCACCGCAGGCCAAACAGTTTAGAATTCTTCGGTCGTACTATGGAGATTCCGTACAACATGAAATCAATGAAATTCGAGTGAATATTGATTCTTCGGTTGAGAAGATAAAGTATATTAAAACAGTAGAATTTTCCCTGCAAAATATTTCGGAGTCGATTATTCGGCATATTCAAGTAGATAGTGTTGATATTGTTGGATTCCAAGGCAAAACAGAGTTGGTGGCATGTCAAAATTCTGGGCAAGGAGGAATAGGAGCGCTGCTCGCAACGGGTGATTCTGTGAATGTAAGCCTGAAATTGTATTCCAATAATGCTATTTATAAGGAAATTTGGGATGATGATTTGGCAGGAGTAGCCGTTGTGATGCATTTGACGAATACTACGATTTCTGGAACGACATTTTCAGAATATATTGAATTTGGAATGCAAAACAATGGCCATTGCCATACTAACTATGGAGAGCCTCTTAAGTAGACAGGGCAAGTGAAGGTGGATTGAACTGAACGCTCTGTAATTTTGGCACCCGCTCAGGCTGCTATCAAGAATCCCCGCAAGTGATTGCGTGAGAGCTTGAGAGAGCACCAATAAAGTATATGAACCGCCCCGGTTTCCGTAACAGGAAGCCGGGGCGGTTTGTTCTATGCCAATATGTATGGATTCTTGAAAAACTCAAAAATTTTAGTATAAGAATCGATGTAATCCAAAACTCTTTCGATGAGTGGATAATATTGTTACTTGAAAATGATTTTTTATTGCGGAAAATAAGAAAGCATGATATTATTAATAATATGAAAATGCAGTATATGTGGGCTGAATGAATGCATATTTTCAATTGAATGATTAAATTGATTTCAGAAAAAAGGTTTTTGAAGAAGGAGCATATCATGAAGGACGATGAAAAGAGTGCATGCAAGGAAATCGGTGATTGCTCTTCGCGCGAGCGGTGTTTTGTGGTTACTCCGATCGGCAGCGAAGGCGATCCGATTCGCCGTCACATTGACGGTGTTATCAAGGCAGCTATCAAGCCTGTATTAGAAGCGGATGGATATCAGGTAATCGCGGCACATACGATGAGCGAATCCGGGACAATTGACAAGCAAATATTCAAAGAGCTATATGAAGACAAGTTGGTGATTGCAAACCTGACCCAAAATAATCCCAATGTAATGTACGAACTGGCTGCCCGGCATTGCTTTGGAAAACCGGTGATTATTATTGCGGAAGAAGGCTCGGTTCTTCCGTTTGACATTCTGCGGGAGCGCACAATTTTTTATATCAACGATGCACAGGGAATCCTGGATTTGAGAGAGCGTCTTCAAAGGGCAGTTGAATCAATCAAATTTACAAAGGCAAGCAGCCCGATCCATGATATTATTCATAGCATTAAAAAGGATGCAAAAGTTTATGCGGACGTTGAAAGTGGGAACATATCTGGAAATGATGGAACGACAGATCGTGAGGTTATGCGGCACATTTTGGAGAAACTGGATGAACTGGATAGAAAAATCCAGCGGAGTACACAGTGCCAAAGCGAAGCAGAACGTCATGTGGTGCATTATCGGTATATTTGTGAATTGTTTGCAACACTTCCTGAAGGAGCGGAATCGGTGATTTCACTTAAAAATGCGATTGTAAGAAGAATTGGAGGGCGATTAGGTGAAGTTTGTAGAATAAATATGGCGGAAGATACGAATAAGATTTCGATTGAATTCTATTCGAACGAGGATATGTCTTATCACGTATTCCAACGGGAAATGGAAGAGATTCTAGAAGATCTTGGATTCCAGAACCTGGAAATCATTAAACTTGATAGAAGAACGATGAGGCGATAAAAATATGGCGGTGAAAGAAGTCAAACTTAGCACGATAGAAGAGGCTTTAACGACACCGACTACAGCTGAATTTAATGATGCGCTGAAGCGAAACCGTTCGGCATTTTTGTTTCGAGGCCTGCCTAACGTGAGTTATAAACTGACGACCAGCCTCAGATGGAATTGTAAAGGGAAGGCTGGTGAACTGGAACCCAGCATTTTGCGCAACTTCTCAAAATATGCAGCATCAACATCGCCGCTGAACTCTTGTTGGGAACAGATGGTTATTGGACAGCATCATGGTTTGCCAACGCGCCTGATGGACTGGACGTATTCTCCGTTGGCGGCGCTGCACTTTGCCACGAGCGGGGAAGATATTACAGGGATGAATCAACATGATGCAGTCGTTTGGGCAATCGACATTACGGAAATGAACACACTTCTTCCGGCAAAGTATCAGAAGGTGCTCAATGACGAACGAGCATATCTTTTTACCATTGATATGCTTGATAGAGTGGCAAAAGACCTCACTACATACGACAATGACATGGGCGAGGATGGCATCGTTCTTCTGGAGCCGCCTTCTATCGACCAACGGATTATTAACCAATATTCTTATTTCTCTATTATTCCGTCTGGAGTTGAGGATATTGAGCAATTCCTGGATGAAAAAACGACGAGAACGGTCAAGTATATTCTGGATAAGGAGATTCGGTGGCAGATCCGTGATATGCTCGACCAGTGCAATGTCAACGAGAGGACTATTTATCCCGGTTTGGATGGGTTGGCTTCGTGGATAAAACGGCACTATTATGTGCGGTGATATATTTGGCAATCGGCCTTCCCAATATTATAGGCATAGAGAAAAGGCTCTTGGCTTCTGCGATAAGATGCCAAGAGCTTTTTGTATCTTGTTTTGTGAGTGGAAAGAAGGTACAATAATAGCAAATGACTCACATCTGCGAGGTGATACCATGCTGAACATCTACTTTGGAGATATGCCGGAGGCTGTCTACAATACTTCGGTCTATTTTAACTATACCTACGAGGACGAGTGGCTGACTTCTGACTTTGCTAAAGAGGTCATCAAGAAAATTGATAAGTCCGACGTCAAAGGCCCTCATGCGGTGGAAAGCCCGGTTCTGGGGGTCATCTCGCCGGAAAAACTGTCTGGCGGCACAAAAACGCTTTTGCTCATGGCAAACGACCCGGAAAAGGTATTCAATGCCTCAACTTGCGGTGACAACTGCGCACCCTTCATTCTGAAGCTGGCGAAAAAGAAGGACTTGACTATCAACCTGCGGCATCTCATGGATTTCGGAAAGAAAAAATTCCCGGTGGACGTAAAAGTTCTGAACACAGGTGATGTGGTGCACAGCATGGAAGAGTTGATGCCGATTGCATTCAAGTTCGTGTGAGGCTATAAGATGAAGGGTAAACATAAGATCGAAGTCCGAAGCAAACGGATCGTTTTTACAATAGAGCTGGAACGCAACATCACGATTCTACGAGGAGACAGCGCGACAGGAAAAACAACGCTGATTAAGATGTTGAGCGATTATGAAACCTACGGAAGAAAAAGTGGTGTAACGGTTGTTTGTGACAAGATATGTAGAGTGTTGGCTGGCGTTTACTGGGAGACACAATTGAATACGATTCGAGATAGCATTGTATTTGTGGATGAGGGCAGTACGTTTGTTTCGAGTCTGGATTTTGCACGTGCGTTCAAGCGGACAGATAACTACTATGTGCTTGTGACAAGAGAAAATCTGAGCACGCTGCCGTACAGTGTAAATGCCATTCTAGAACTAAAAAAAACGACAAGCAAATTCAAGTGCACTTACAATAAAGCGTATCCGATTTATGATTCGTTGTCTGCCAGCAACGTGAATCTGGAAAATATTGAAAAGCTGTTGACGGAGGATGCAAACTCCGGGTACCAGCTGTTTACAAAAGTCGGCGAGAAATACGGCATTGTCTGCATTTCTGCGGCAGGAAAAGATAACATCAAACAAAAGATTCTTCCGCTGAAATCAGAGAAGGTTCTGATAATTGCGGATGGCGCAGCGTTTGGACCGCAGATGAACGACATCTATCGTCTGATGCAGGAAGAAAGCGCAAAGTTCAGTTTGTACCTGCCGGAATCGCTGGAATGGCTGCTTCTGAAAGCAGATTTGCTCGGACAGCCGGATATTCTTGAAATTCTGGAACACCCGGCAGATTTCATTGAGAGCAGCGAATTCTTCAGCTGGGAGCGGTTCTTCACAAACTTACTGGAGCAGTGGACGAAGAATATCCCCTATATGCGGTATGACAAGGCGAAGCTGCCGGAATTCTACTTGCAGGAAGAAAATTTGGAGAAGATCATTGCGGAGATGGGGTAAAACACACTGGAAATTCACAAATAACGTATCATCGTTACTCCGAACGCCCTGTAATTTTGGCACCCGCTCAGGCTGCTATTAAAAAACCGAGAGCGTAAGGATTTTACAACAGTTCTCCGTTAAAAATCGAGCATAAAATAAGGCTCACCGTCAATTTGGCGGTGAGCCTTATTTGTTTGTTCATCTAGGGGATGAACTGCGTTTAATACAGAAGTGCGGAGAGTGTGCATCACAGATACACCTCCACGGTCAGGTCTGTCCATGCTGCGCGGCGGAATTGGTGGGGCATTTTATTGGCTTCACGGTAACGCTTGGCTGTTTCAAAGTCGATGGTAAATGTCAAAATCGGGCTGTCTGTTACGGCCATCAAATCGGCACGTTCATCTTTTGCTTTTCTGCGGCCAGTGTTCAATTTCCAGCGATAGGCGTAGTCACCGACAGGAGTGACGACTTCTACAAACTGGTCGATGGGTTCGGGGGCAAGACAAGCACCGTGAACATCAACTTTTTGTTCAAGAAAATCGCGAATGGCTTTCATGTTGGCCAAAATGCTCTGTGTTTCAGGAGCGGGAGTGAGGGCTTGCAGTTCTTTTTCCAGACGAGCAATCTCATCATCGGCTTGTTTGCAAAGAGCCTGATATTCTTCACGTTCCAACTCGCCGTCTGCCCGCATAGCACCGTAATTGAGCTTGCGCTTTTTGATTTTTTCGATTTGGCTCCGAATCGGTGCAGCGGACATTCGTGTGGCGGCTTTTCCGTTCTGGCAGCTTTCGATCATCTTGCAGGCACGGAGAATGGCTTTATTCTGATTGCCCCAGACCTTTTCAAAGATCTTCTTCGCCATCAGCTCCAGCTTCCACTCCGGGATAGAAATGGCATCACAACTGAGCTGTTCGGTCATGTTGTGCTCCAGAACGAAGGAACGGGTGGGGTTGACGGTTCGCATATTGCATTGGTAGCCAAAGACCGGCGTTCCGTCCTTCAGTTTACGCCAGTTGAAAATGCGGTAGGAGGAACCGCAGCGACAGCGAAGTTTGGACACCCACAAATTCTTGGTAGTTCTGGCTCCTTTACGCCTTGTTTCTCCATCAGGAAGGCGCAGGCTGGAAATACGGGATTTGCGGATGCGTTCACATTCGTGCCAAAGGGCTTCTGATACGATCGGATCAAAGTTGCCTTTTACATAGACGAAAGAAGTTTCGTCCAGATTGTTGATGCGCTTCTTTTCAAGATAGTTGTTGACCTTGGACTTGTTGTAGCAGATATAGCCCATATACGTTGCGTTGCGAAGGATGCGGCTGATTTTTGTACAGGACCAACTGACGTTTCCATGCTCATCCTTACGACCCAGCCGAGAAAGTTCATTGACAATCGCCTTTTCCCCGTAGCCCTGAGAATAGAGCGTGAAAACCATTCGTATGGTTGCAGCCTGTTCCTCGTTGATAACGTATGTACGGTTGACCTTATCCCGGTCGTAGCCGATGATGTTGCCGCTGCCGTAAAGCACACCGTTCTGCCGGCTTATCTTCTGCCCGGCAAGAACACGCTCTGAAATCTTGCGGCTTTCTTCCTGCGCCATGGTTGCCATGATGGAAAGCCGGAGTTCACCATCGCCGTCCATCGTCCAGATGTTGTCGGATACGAAAAAGACCTCTACGCCGAAATTGCGAAGTTCGCGGGTGAGCTGAAGGGTATCGACGGTGTTGCGGGCAAATCGGCAGACCTCACGGGTGACGATCAGGTCGAATTTGCCACGTTTGGCATCGGAAATCATCTGCATAAACGCAGGACGCTTTTTGGCAGAGGTACCGGTGATGCCCTCGTCGATATACTCTGTCTACTCTAGGGGTAGCATATCATTGCAGATGCAGGACGGCGCCGGGGGCTTTTGCTGCTTTTTTGGGTGCCGGGGGGCGAATTCTCCCGTTTTTTGGACTTCCTCAGCAGGCTTGCCGATATTCGGACCGTGAAGACCGTTGCTGCGGATGTTTCGTTTTGCAAAAGACGGTGCACCGACTGATTTATGGAAGTGCCAGCACATCGGTAAGGGAGGTGCGGATCAGTTCCATCAGCTCGCCGGTCACCGGGGGCAGGGTGCGTCCTACATGGTGTGCCAGCAGCAGATACAAAGGCTGGGGCGGGGCCAACGCAGCGCACCGGGGATGGTGGCGGCGCTCCATCAGGTTCAGGGGCAGCAGGGAATCGGCAATGCCAAGATTTGCTAGCTGCCGCAGGATGGAGGTATCCGCCTCACAGGCAGCGGGGGGCAGCTGCCCGAACATCTGGGGCAGCAGGGCGTCTTGCAGGGTCCGGAGGGTGGAGCCTGCCGGTGCCATCAGCTGGGGGCGGGGGTCCAGCCCCCCGGGGAACAGATCCCCGGGCTGCCATCCCTCCGGGCAGCGGCAGGGGGCAAAGCAGTAGACCATCTCCGTAAGGGTCAGTACCTGACAGTGCAGCAGGTCCTGCCGGGGCTGGGAGGAAAGAAAGATGCCCAGATCCGTGGAGGAGTTCATAAGGGATTCCAAGGTCTGCTCCCGATTCTCCTCACGGATGGTCAGCTGGATATCTGGGTGCCGGGCGCAGAATGCAGGCAGGGCGTGGTCCCGCAGCGCCTCGGCAAACAGGGGGTCACAGCTGATATACAGTTTGCCGCCGCGTCCCTGCCGGTAGGACTTGGTGTGGACAAACATCTCGTTTTCGATGTGGAGGATGTTCCGGGCGTTGTTTACAAAGATGGTTCCGGCACTGGTGGGACGCAGCCGGTTGTGCTCCCGGGTGAACAGGGGAGTGCCCACCATCTCCTCCACGGCACGTAGATGGCGGGAAAGGGCGGACTGCGCCAAAAAATGCCGCTCTGCCGCCCGGGAAAGACTCTGCTCCTCCACGATGGAAATCAAATACTCCATCACCCGGCTGTCAAGGTTCACCTCCTGCATGGTCTGCAGAGCGGTGCCCACTGCCTCCCGGGGCAGGCTGCCGGTGTCTGCCAGCTGAGAGGGTGAGAGCACTTCCTGCAGCAGCTGGTCCACCAGCGGGGCGTCGGTGGGCTTGTACCGGGGATCGTGGAGGCGTTCGGTGATCAGCAGACCTGCCAGGTACCGCTCCGGCTCCGTAAGGGTGTGCCCCAGCGGGAAACGCAGGTGCAGGGTCTGGTGCACAGGAGGATCCAGCGGACGGTAGGCAAGTTCGCTGCAGGGAAATACGTGGGCATTACTTACCAGCCCCACTCCCACTGCCTGATGCATCATGGAGTCGAGCAGGATAACGTCGTTGGACTCAAAGGCGACTACGGGCTGGAACCCCGCCTGCTGGAAAAGCTGCTCTGCAATGAGCCGGATGCTGTGACGGGGACCCTGCAATACAAAGGGAGTGTCCCGCAGGTCTGCCAGATGGATGGTCTCCTGCTTTGCCAGTGGGTGGGAGGCAGGCAGGGACACCAGTAGTTCTTCGTGGGCAATGGGGATGTCGGTGACCTCGCTGCTGGTGGCACCGGCGCCCAGTGCCAGGTCCACCAGCCCCCGGGCGATGGCTCCCGGCTGCTCGGCGGCATATAGCTCGGCGAGGCTCAGGGAGATATCCGGGTACCGGCGGGAGAACTGGTTGTAGATCTTGCTGAAGATGATGGCACCTCGGTTGGGGGCGGTGGCAAGACGGATCGCCTTGCGGTTGCCGCCGGTGACCTCTTTCACGGTCAGCAACATACGGTTCTGCTCGTCAAGGATCTTCTGGGCGCATTCCACCACATACCGTCCCACGGCGGTGGGGTACAGGCGGCGGTTGTACCGCAGGAACAAAGCAAAGCCAAAGGTGCGCTCGCACTCTGCCAGAAACTTGCTCAGCGCCGAGGGGGAGATGTGGAGCGCCTGCGCCGCATGGCTCAGATTGCCATAATTTGCAATGGTGGAAAGGTAATAATACTGACGGGTGTTCATAGCAGTTTCCTTTTATTACAAAATGGTAAAAAGTCGGATTTTAGCCAGAAATCTGCAAAGTGCTGGAGAATATGGAAAAGTTTTTCCATAATAAGTATAAAAGACCACAAAAGGAATTGCAAGCTGCTATGAACAAATCGTTATGAAAAAATGGAATTCTTGTGTATCGTAAAGTGAAGCGGCAGGTTGTACAATGAAAGCACAGAGAGGGTAATACCTCAACCAACGCAGAATGATCACCGGAAAAGAAGGAGACTAACAATGAAGAAGATCACCAGAAGATCCATGCTCAAGGGCAGCGCTGTTGCTGCTGCAGCCCTCGCCCTGTCCGCCTGCGGCGGCTCCAGCTCCAGCACCGCTTCCTCCGCCAGCACTGCTGCATCCGCAGCCGGCACAGCTGCCGCTGACGACATCGGCTTCCCCAAGAAGGAGACCATCACGCTGGCAGTTCCCGGCAAGGCAGGCGGCGGATCCGATCTGGCGATCCGTTACTATAGTGAGGGCCTGAACCGCATCTACGGTCTCAAGACCACCGTTACCAACTACGACTCCAACACCGTGGGTCACCAGACCGTGGCAAATGCAAAGCCCGATGGCACCACCCTGATGGTCGCCACCTCCGCTCTGAACATCCAGTACATCACCGGCAACGCACAGGTCAACCCCATGACCGACCTGACCCTCATCGCCTGCCTGGAGGACAACGGCTTCTCCACCCTGGCAGTGCCCAAGAATGCTCCCTACGATGACTTCAATGGATTTGTGGAGTACGCAAAGGCTCACCCCAACGAGCTGAACGCAGGTATGCCTGCTGCAGGTGCCAACACCTTCCTGTTCGGCAAGCTGTGCAGCGTTCTGGGCATCGAGCTGAACAAGGTGGAGTGCGCTTCTGAGTCCGACCGTCTCACCAACCTCGCCGGCGGCTTCATCGACATCGGCGTCGTAGGTCTGGGCAACGCACAGGAGTACGAGAAGGCTGGTAAGTTGAAAGTCATCGGCACCGTGGCAGGCGACGGTATCACCATCAGCGAGTACCCCGCAGAGCTGCCGGAGAACTACAAGACTCTGCAGGAGCAGGGCTTCCAGGGTTGCTATATGCTGGTCTACCACTACCTGATGGGACCTTCCGGCATGGACGAGACCATGGTAAAGGAAATGAACGCTGCCATGCAGGCTGTGGTGGAGGATCCCACCGTCAACGAGGGCATTGCGGGCATCGGTCACATCCCCGGCTGGCACGATCTGGAGGAGTCCGAGGAACTGCACCAGAAGGAGTACGACGAGCTGGTAGAGATCGCAAAGAGCCTGGATATGTACGTTCAGGGCTGATACGGGCTGAATTATCGCAAGTCAAGAAATTAGCGCAACATTCAAACAGCATATTTGCGATATGCAATTCAACGTTGTTGCTGTTGCATTAAAAAAGTTGAATTGCAATAAAGAGGGGAGGAAACGACTATGAAACCGACTACCTGTTTTGCACCTGCACACATCCTGCTGCCTTCGGAGCAGGTGCCGCTGGAGCAGTGGGGCTGCATCGCCTGTGACCAGTTTACCAGCGACCGCAGCTACTGGCAGCGGGCAGAAAAGACCGCTGCGGGTGCGCCCAGCACTCTGAACCTGATCCTGCCGGAGGTATATCTGGAGGACGGAGACGCTGACGCGCGGGTGGAAAAGATCCACGCCACCATGCAGGATTACGCCCAGAACGTGCTCACCCGGGCGGTGGACGGCTTTATTTATGTGGAGCGCACCGAGCAGAGCGGCCGGGTACGGCAGGGTCTTGTGGGGCGTGTGGACCTGGAAGCTTACAGCTACCGCCGTGGCGAAAAATGCACCGTGCGTCCCAGCGAGTGCACCGTGGAAAGCCGCATCCCGCCCCGCATGAAGGTGCGCACCGGCGCTGCGCTGGAAACGCCCCACATCATGATGCTGGCGGATGACCCGGACTGCACCCTCATCGAGCCCATTGCCGCCCACAAGGACAGCCTGCCCAAGGTGTACGAGGGCGAGCTGATGCTGGGCGGCGGTCATGTGGCAGGCTGGGCGGTGGAGGACCCCGCCCTCATCGCGCAGATCGAAAACGCGCTGACCGTGCTGGGCAGTCAGGAAGAATTTGACAAGAAATACCCCGATGCCACCCGCCGCGACCCGCTGACGCTGGCAGTGGGCGACGGCAACCACTCGCTGGCTACCGCAAAGGCCTGCTGGGAGGAGCTGAAAAAGACCCTGCCCCCGGAGCAGGCAGAGAATCACCCCGCCCGCTGGTGTCTGGCAGAGGTGTGCAACGTGCACTCCCCGGCTATTGAGATCGAGCCCATCCACCGGGTACTGTTCAACGTGGACTGCGCCACCGTGCTGCTGAGTCTCATTACATGGAGCGATTCCAACATGGCAGGCTGCTGCTTTGGCGGCAGCAAAAAGCAGCCCTTTACGCTGGCAGGCCCCCACATGGCCAATGTGCTCAGCTTTGAGGACCCCACCGAGCCGCTGACCGTGGGCACCATCGACGATTTTATTTCGGATTATATCGAGCGCCACCCGGAAGCAAAGGTGGACTATGTGCATGACGAACCGGCTGTGCGCGCTTTGTGCAAGCAGGGTGCCGTGGCGTTTTTGATGCCGCCCTTCGCCAAGAGAGACCTGTTCCGCGGCGTTGTGATGGGCGGCGTGCTGCCCCGCAAGACCTTCAGCATGGGACACGCGGAGGAAAAGCGCTATTACATCGAGTGCCGGAAGATCACAGAATAAAATAGGAGAACCATGACATTTAAAGAACTGAATCTGTCCGCCCCGCTGCTGCGCGCTGTGCAGGAAGCGGGCTACGAGACCCCCTCGCCCATTCAGGCGGCGGCCATCCCGCCGGTGCTGGCTGGCCGGGATCTGATGGGCTGCGCCCAGACCGGTACCGGCAAGACGGCGGCTTTTGCGCTGCCCATGCTGGATCGGCTCACCGCCAACGCACCCCGCCGCAAGGGCGCTGTCCGCGCCCTGATTTTGACCCCCACCCGGGAACTGGCCTTGCAGATCGGCGAAAGCTTTGAAGCCTACGGCAAGTACCTGAAACTGCGCAGCACCGTCATCTTTGGCGGCGTGGGACAGGCACCGCAGGTGGAAGCGCTGAAAAAGGGCGTGGACATCCTTATTGCCTGTCCGGGACGGCTGAACGACCTGATCGGGCAGGGCTTTATCGACCTGTCCGCTTTGGAGATCTTTGTGCTGGACGAGGCCGACCGGATGCTGGACATGGGCTTTGTCCATGACGTGAAAAAGGTCATTGCAAAGCTGCCCGCCCAGCGCCAGAACCTGATGTTCAGCGCCACCATGCCCGCCGAGATCGAGCAGCTGGCTGCCGGCATCCTGCACGAGCCTGCCTTTGTCAAGGTGGACCCGGTGTCCAGCACGGTCGACCGCATCCAGCAGAGCCTGTACTATGTGGAAAAGGGCAACAAAAAGCTGCTGCTGCCGTGGCTCATCAAAAATCTGCAGCCGCCGGTGGTCAACGCACTGGTGTTCAGCCGCACCAAGCACGGCGCGGATAAGATCGCAAAGGATCTGACAAAGCAGGGCATCCCCGCCGCCGCCATCCACGGCAACAAGAGCCAGACCGCCCGCGTGACCGCGCTGGAGGATTTCAAGTCCGGCAAGACCCGGGTGCTGGTGGCGACCGATATCGCCGCACGCGGCATTGATATCAGCGAGCTTTCCCATGTGTTCAACTACGACCTGCCCGAGGTGCCGGAGACCTATGTGCACCGCATTGGGCGCACTGCCCGCGCCGGTGCTGACGGCACCGCCGTCAGCTTCTGCGCCCCGGAGGAGCAGGAGTATCTGGCAGGCATCGAAAAGCTGAACCGCCGCAAGATCCCGGTGGTATCCGGCCATCCGTGGGACGGCGTGCCCGCCCCGGTGCGCCCGGTGCTGCCCGTGCGCGGCAAAAAGCCCCGCCCCGAAGCAGAAAAACCGGCCGAAGCACCGAAAAAACAGGCCGAAACTGCGCCCGCAAAAGCTGCAAAGGCAGCTGCGCCCGCGCCGAAGCAGGAGCCGAAGGCCGCAAAGAACGCGGTGCCTGCAAAACCGAAAAAAGAGGAAACACTGATGCAAGACAGCAACGCAAAGCGCGGTGCACGCAATGACCGCCGCGCCAACAACCGGGGCGCAAACGCCCCCAAGGAGACGGCAGCGCCCCGCACCCGCCGCGAGAATGCCGCCCCCGCCCGGGGCAGCAACGCCCAGCCCAAGTTCGA
>OIGN01000303.1_pt1 | contig 13622 bp, 13 predicted proteins | sample 1582281 | NCBI WGS metagenome assembly OIGN01 (sample SAMN02674607, study PRJEB24791) | human gut metagenome, SKBSTL069 | isolation source: stool | host: Homo sapiens | place: USA
GGGGACAGGATGAAACAGAGGGCTCACATCGCCAGCCCCTTTATATAGATTTACGAAGCAAGCTGAAACTCAAATGTATACCCATCCTCGCCGTAGTGCTCATTGCCTACCCAGAGAACAGACGAATCGGTCAAATCGTAGACCACGCTGTGGATGGTGTTGGTGTTGGAGTCGTCGTTGTTCCAGGTGCGGCGGCCCACCGAGGCCAGCAGGTCCATGGCAGCGTTCTTGTCAGCCACGACGCCGTTGGTCTGGCGCAGGGCAGCAGCAAGGTGCTCGTAGCGGTCGAGGCCCTTCATCTCGACGGCAGTGCCGTCGTAGTAGCCGGGGGCCTTGATAAAGTTGGTCACCACCTGCCAGTCGGAGGAATCGGAGAGGGCGTCGGTGTCGTTCCAGAGGACGTTCAGCTGACGCTGAGAGCCGTCGGCGTCGTGGTCGGCATCAGCACCCACCCACTCGAGGATGGCGCTGCGGCCGGTGGAGTCGGCCACCATGTAGTGGAAGCAGCTGCTTGCCGAGTCGTGGAGGTCGTACTGCTGAGCCAGCGCCACGGCGTCCTCCACCGAGTCGGCGTAGTCGAGGATGAGCCGGAGCAGGGTGGTGGAGGTGAGGTCGGGCTTGTCGGTCTGGGTGTCAGTGGGGGTGCCTTTGCCCTCGCCCTGATAGGACATGAAGATGCCGCAGGCCACACCGGCGTCGTTGACGCCGTCCAGCGGCACATAGGGGGCCGCGAGGGTCAGGATTTTCTGGCCGAGGCTCTCTACGTCCTTGTCTTTGTCGAGGCCGAGGAAGCTCAGGTCGATGGTGGAGTAGGAGGCGTGGCGACCCTTACCGGGGTTCGTGTAGACGATGGCGGTGTTGGTGGCCGAGAAGTCATAGTTGCGGCCAAAGACCCGGTCGCCGCTCTGGGTGTCTGCGGTAAAGGCCGAGCAGGCGATGGTGCTGGTCTTGATGTTCATGGGGATGATGCCCTTGGTGATGCTCTGGGTGATGAAGGAGATGAGCTCAGAGTCAGTGGATGCGCCGCCCTGGGCTAGGAAATCGTCGAAATAGTAGCCGCCCGAGACATTGAGCTGGTAGACAGCACCGTCGCGGTGGGCTTCGTCGCGGTCGGAAAGCTTTTTGAGGGACGAGAGGGTGGCCAGCTCGTTGTGCCAGAGGGCGAACACGGCGACGGCCAGCGCGATGACCAGCGCCGCCAGCACGCAGGCGAGGCGCTTGAGGGCTTTGGAGAGAGAATGATGCTTCATGGGACCTCCTGAAAAAGTAAAAAGAATATAGATAAAATACTTGAATATTCTACCACGACTTCTGTCGTGTTACAAGACGTTTGGAGATTTGGCCGGAAAACAAAAACAGGCGCTGAACGACAGCGCCTGTTCTGAGAGAGACTTAACCAAACAGTTTTTTCGTATTGTGCATATACACCGACAGCACCAGCCCCACGCAGATATACAGCATGAGCACCGAGCTGCCGCCCGCCGAGTAGAAGGGCAGGGTGACGCCGATGACCGGCAAAAGGCGGAGGTTCATGCCGACGTTGACGAATATCTGGGCCATGAACGCGCCGCCGATGCCGGCGCAGATGAAGGAGCCCAGCATATCCTCGCTGCACGCTCCGGTGGCGAAGGTCTTGATGATGATGGCCAGCAGCACGCCCAGCACCACGCAGCAGCCCACGAAGCCTGCCGCGTTGCCGATCCAGCTGAAGATGAAGTCATTGTGGGCGTTGGGGACGCTGTAGTAGCGGCCGTCGAAGAAGCCGTTGCCGAAGATGCCGCCTGAGCCGATGGCGATCTCGCCCCGCTGCTGCTGGTAGATGATGTTCTTCCAGACCGTCTCGCTGGGCGCCCAGCCCGTCTCGTTGTTGGGGTCGATGACCGCAAGGATGCGGTACCACTGGTAGCCCTTGCCGATCTTGTCGCTGAAGAAGGCGAAGGCCACCGCTGCCGCCGCTGCGAGGGCAGCGAAGGCCCCGATGATATACTTCCAGCTCAGCCCGGCGGCAAAGAGCATACAGCAGCCGATGATGCCGTAGATGATGGCCGTGCCGTCGTCACCCTGGATGTGGATGATGCCGATCGGCACGAAGAGATGGAGCAGCAGCTTGCCCAGCTCTTTCGGCTCGTTGAGGCGGCTGCGGACATTGTTCAGATGCATGGCGAAGGTAAGGATGAAGCTTATCTTTGCCAGCTCGGTAGGCTGGAAGGTGAAACCGCCCAGTTTGTACCAGGAATAGTTGTCGGTGTCGCCCGCGTTGTAGCCGATGGTCAGCGGGCCGAGGGTCACATTGCGGATGACCAGCGTGGGCAGCACGAGGCCCCATGTGAGCACCACATGGACGGGCCAGACGTTGACGAGGCTGCGGTAGTCGATGTTGGACAGAAGGATGGCCACCAGGATGCCGATGGCCGCTGCGCCCGCCTGCACCACGGCCCGGCGGTAGTCGCCGATGCCGGTGATCTGGCCGGTGAGCTCATCCACGGCAAAGCCGCTGCCCTGCTTCGCTGCCCACGACGACAGCGCCAGCACCGCCATCGCGCTGCTGAACAGGCAGAGCAGCAGGTACATCTTGTCTGTCCGTTTCCAATATCGCTGAATGCTTTCCAAAAAAGCACCACCTTTCTGTATCTTGAAAACCCCGCCTCACAGCCGGGCATGATCCCCCAATATACCTTATTATACAGCAGGGGAGAGAGGCGCGCAAGATGGACGGTTGTGACAGCTTTGCAAAATCGGCGCAGAACGCTTGACAAAGGCCGATATGCCCTCTAAAATGAAACGTACCGGGGCGGTAAATGGCCGGTCCCCGGCGTTCTTGGAGGAACAGTTTTTACATGAAGGAACAACGCCATCGAATTATGTGCGCGGTCTGCGCACTGGCACTGGTGCTGACGGCTGTGCTGGCTCCCGCCGCATGGGCGGCAGACGGAGCGGGCGAGGTGCAGGATACGGCAAAGTCTACCCTCACCACGGGCGATGCCGCCGAGATGCAGCAGGCAGACGCCGCTGTGACGGCCCTGACCGGTAGCGACGAATACGAGCAGATGTCCCGGGAAGAACGGCTCACCTCAGCCCTTGCGGAGCTGGATGAGCTGGCCCGGAAGGGGCTGGTGCGCCGGGACTCCATCCGCACCGACGAGGAGAACGGGATCGTCAGCTTTACCTACCGCTGCGGCGTGCTGGGCGGCATCCTGCTCACTCTGCCCGACGAGCTGGACGAGATGACCTTTGACGCCGGAGACAACGGCCTGCGCGCCCCGAGGGACATTGCTCAACGCACTCCCCGCACTGAGATGCCCCTGACCGACGATGTCCGGCAGGCTGCGGAGGCCCGGCAGTACCGGGAGAACGCTCTGCCTGAGACGATCGGCCGTGCCGCCATTTATTATGCCTTCGATAATACGGTGAACAGCTCCCGCTTTCCGTATTATTCCTATATGCAGGGCTTCTGGGAAGGCATGGGCCTGCGCACGACGATGAACACCCGGGTGACCCTGTCGGACCTGCGCCGGATGAACAAATATGATCTGTGCATCCTGAGCGCCCACGGTGCCTACTATACTTACAGCTACGGTACGTTCCGGAAGCACACCCGGACCGAACCCATCATCCTGCTGACAGAAGCGTCCACGCTGTATAAAGACATCATCTACGGCTTTGACCTGCTGGCTCACCGCATCATCAAGCTCAACGGCCTTTACTGCGTCACCGCGGATTTCTTCCGCAACGCGTACCGCTCGGGCCAGCTCAGCAATACCATCATCTACTCCGAGACCTGTGAGTTCCTGGGCGTCACGAACAGCGTGGATGAGTCGATGGCCGAAGCGCTGCTGGCGGGCGGCGCACGGACTGTGCTGGGCTATGTGAACAACGTCTACACGGTCTACTCCCGCAGTATGCTCTGGGATACCGTCAACCATCTTGCGATGGGACAGACCATCGGCAGGGCGCTGGCCCACGCGAAGGATACCTACGGCGAGAACGACATCATCTGGTATACGGAGCAGGGCGGACGCCGCCCCCACGCCGCCGCAGCGTGTCTGGTGCTCTACGGAGACGAGAACGCCCGGCTGAATGTGCCGGAAAACTTCTCGCTCGAGGAACGCGCGGAGGCCGCGGAAGATATGCTGGCCGATGTGCTCGAAAGCGCGGCCTGAGCGTTGCACTTTTGACAGAAATAGTTTATACTAAGGGACGGCAGAACAGGACGGCAGGACTCTGCCGTCCCTTTTTTATAGAAACGCATATGAGGTGGGATACCCATGTCTGAATTTATCACCCACTCCCGCGAGGAGACGGTGGCACTGGGGGCGCAGGTGGCGCAGCATCTTGCGCCCGGAGCGCTCATCGCCTTTACCGGCGGGCTTGGCGCGGGCAAGACGGCCTTCTGCGAGGGCATTGCCAGAGGTCTCGGCTGCACCGACCCGGTCAGCAGCCCGACCTTCGCCATCGTGAACTATTACCGCGGGCCGCGGCCCTTCGCGCACTTTGATTTGTACCGCATCTCCACGGAGAACGATTTGTGCGCGGCAGGGTTCTATGACTATCTGGATGAGGGCGCTGTGGTGGCGGCAGAGTGGAGCGAGAACTTCGCTGACCTGCTGGCGCTGGAAGACCCCATCCACATCAACATCGAGCGGGTGGACGACACCACCCGCCGCATCACCATCGAGGGGGTGGAAGTATGAACATCTTAGCCGTGGATACGGCGGGCAAGACCGTGGGCGTGGCCCTTCTGCAGGACGACCGCCTGCTCTACGAGTGCTATCTTGACGCGGGCATGACCCACAGCGAGACCCTGATGCCCCTCATCGACAACTGTCTCAAGTTCTGCGGCATGGGCTGCAAGGACATCGACCTCTACGGCGTCAATGCCGGCCCCGGCAGCTTTACCGGCCTGCGCATCGGGCTGGCGGCGGTGAAGGGTCTGGCCTTCCCCCGGGAGACGCTCTGCGCTCCGGTGTCCACACTGGAAGCGCTGGCGGCGGCCCACACCGGCTGCGGCACCGTGCTCTGTGCGCTGGATGCCCGCCGTGCGCAGGTGTACAGCGCGGCTTTCGACCTTGAGACCCACGAGCGTCTGATGGACGACGATGCCCGCGCCGTTGCCGACCTGGCCGAGTTTGTAGAAAATTGCAAAAAGCCTCTGTTTTTTGTTGGTGATGGCGCAGCTCTGTGCTATAATAAATATGGCAATGTCCCGGGCGTGCTCTGTGTACCGCCGGCTCTCCGCAATGGCCGTGCCGCTGCGGTGGCCTATGTGGCAGAGCAGATGGCTCAGCGGGGCGAAGCCGTCCTGCCCGAGGCTCTGCTGCCGGATTATCACCGGCTGAGCCAGGCCGAGCGGGAGCGGGCCGAGCGTCTGGCCGCAGAAGCTGCCCGTACCGAAATACCGGAAGATACTGCAAAGGGAAAGGATCAACACCAATGACGAAACCCATCGCACTTGCCGCCGACCACGGCGGATTTGAACTGAAAGAGGCCGTTAAGGCCCATCTGGACGAGCTGGGGCTGGAGTACATCGACTTCGGCACCCACAGCACCGCCAGCGTGGACTACCCTGACATGGCTCTGCCTGCCTGCGACGCCGTGGTGAACGGCCAGTGCAGCAAGGCGCTGCTGTTCTGCGGCACCGGTGTGGGCATCAGCATGGCCGCAAACAAGGTCAAGGGCATCCGTGCCTGCTGCTGCTCTGACAGCTTCAGCTGCGAGTATACCCGCCGCCACAACGACGCCAATGCCCTGTGCATGGGCGGCCGTGTCGTCGGCCCCGGCCTCGCCTGCCAGCTGGTGGACATCTTCCTCAACACCGAGTTCGAGGGCGGCCGCCACGAGAAGCGCATCGCAAAGCTGATGGCGATCGAGAATCGGTAAACCTTAGGATTCCAATATCTATTCACAATATAAGGAGAGTGTATTATGACCCCTATGATCGTTGAGCATCCGCTGCTGCAGCACAAACTGAGCATTCTGCGCAACAAGCAGACCGGCACCAAGGAGTTCCGTGACCTCGTGGGCGAGATCGCCACTCTGCTGTGCTATGAGGCTACCCGTGACCTGCCTCTGGAAGAGGTGGAGATCGAGACTCCCATCACCATGGCAAAGACCAAGGTGCTGGCAGGCCGCAAGCTGGCTCTGGTGCCGATCCTCCGCGCCGGCATGGGTATGCTGGATGGTATGCTGACCCTGCTGCCCGCCGCTAAAGTCGGCTTCATCGGCCTGTACCGCGACGAGGAGACCCTGCAGCCCGTGGAGTATTTCTGCAAGCTGCCAAAGGACATCGCTGAGCGCGACGTTCTGGTGCTTGACCCGATGCTGGCTACCGGCGGCAGCGCCATCGACGCCATCACCCAGATCAAGAAGCACGGCGCAAAGCACATCAAGTTCATCGGCCTCATCGCTGCTCCGGAAGGCATCAAGGCCCTGCACGAGGCACATCCCGATGTGGACATCTACCTCGGCGCACAGGACGATCACCTGAACGAGAACGGCTACATCGTCCCCGGTCTGGGCGACGCAGGCGACCGTATCTACGGCACCAAGTAAATCTCTGTATAACGTAAAAGTGCTCTGCCGGCCGGCAGAGCACTTTTTGCGTGGTACAGTAATATTTACAGCATTGTAAATTTTCTGCAAGGCGCTTGACTTTTTTAGAAAACTGCGTATACTTACAGATGAGAAAACCAAATGCTGTTCATCTGGAATCACAAATAATAAGACCCCTTCCCGGAGCTTGCTCCTCCGAGAAGGGGTCTTATTATTTAGTGCTTACAGTCCTTGTTGAACCATCTGCCAAGCCACTTGTAGATGTAGTTTGCAACCACACCTGCTGTGACAGACAGCATAAATGAGAAAACGCCATTCATCCGGAATCACCTCCCTTCCAAATGGAATGGAGTGGTAAGGACGGCGATTCGATTATATCATAGTTTTCGACAGAAGAACAGAACTTCTTTCAGCACGATCACTTGCTCTTTCGTGCTAAGATCTCATCCAGAATGGCATCCGCCACATCATCCTTGCTCATCAGGGGCAGCTCACGAGCGCCGTCCGGCGTGATGAAGGTGACAACATTGGTATCTACACCAAATCCGGCACCGGCCACCTTCAGATTATTGGCCACCACCATGTCGAGGTTCTTTTTCTCGAGCTTGGCCGAGGAGTTGGCCAGCATATCCCGCGTCTCCATCGAGAAGCCGCAGAGGAACTGGCCCTTCTTTTTGGGGCCGATGGTGCCGAGGATGTCGGGCGTCCGCTCCACGGCGATGGAGAGGTCGCCGTCCTTCTTCTTGATCTTGTCGTCGGCCACGGCGGCGGGGCGGTAATCGGCCACGGCAGCGGCCATGACCAGAACGTCCATCTCGTCGAAGCGGCTGGTCACGGCCTCGTACATCTGCTGGGCTGTCGTGATGGGGACGTCCTCGGTGAACCGCACCGGCTGCAGGGCCGTCGGGCCATGGATGAGGGTGACTTCGGCACCCCGCATCACGGCGGCACGGGCCACGGCATAGCCCATCTTGCCGGTGGAGTGGTTGGTCAGGTAGCGCACAGGGTCCAGCGGCTCCTGAGTGGGGCCGGCCGTGACGGCAATGCGCAGACCGGCGAGGTCCTTCGGCTTTGCGATGGCGCGGAAGATGTAGTCCAGCAGGACATCCTCTTTCGGCAGGCGTCCGCTGCCCACGTCCTTGCAGGCCAGCACGCCGCTCTCGGAGGGGATGACCGTGAAGCCGTACTTTTCCAGTGTGGCGATGTTGTCCTGGGTGATGGGGTTCTCCAGCATCCCGGTGTTCATGGCAGGGGAGACGAGCTTGGGACATTTGGCCGCGAGAACGACGGTGGTGAGCATATCGTCGGCGATGCCGTGGGCCATCTTGGCGATGACGTTGGCGGTGGCCGGGGCCACGAGGATGACGTCGGCCTTCTTTGCCAGCGAGATATGGGTGACTTCGAACTTGAAATCCCGGTCGAAGGTGTCCACCATGCACTTGTGGCCCGTCAGGGTCTCGAACGTGATAGGGGTGATGAACTGGGTGGCGTTTTTGGTCATGATGACCTCCACGTCGGCCCCCAGCTTGCGCAGTGCGCTGGCCACATTGGCCATTTTATAGGCGGCAATGCCGCCGCTGACGCCCAGAAGGACGCATTTTCCCTTCAGATCCATCCCAAATACCTCCTATAAATAGGGATAATATAACTACAGTATAATGCAAAACGGCCCAGAGCACAACAAAATCTTTGATTGGGGTTGTATCTTGGCCCAAAATGCGGTAAAATACAGCTTGACTTATACAAAAAAGCTCTCCGTCAGCGCTGGCGCACACAGGCCTCTCCCTTTGGGAGAGGTGTCACCGAAGGTGACGGAGAGGGCAAGGACGCTGACGGAGAAGCTGAGGCACGGCGATAGTATCGCTCTGATAAAGAGTCTACCTATCGCTGTGCACCGGCGCTGTCGCAACGGGCTTGCCCTCTCAGTCTCGCTTCGCTCGCCAGCTCTCCCAAAGGGAGAGCCTTAAGGCCCCCAACATTCGAGGTATCATTTATGGACTGGTATCCCCTCTGGAACAGCCTGCGCATCGCGCTCATCAGCTGCACAGCGGTGTTCTTCCTCGGCATTTTTGCCGCTTATTATATCGCAAAGCTGCCCCGCACCGTCAAGGGCGTGCTGGACGTGGTGCTCACCCTGCCCATGGTGTTGCCGCCCACGGTGGTGGGCTATTTTCTGCTGCTGCTCTTCGGCGCAAAGCGGCCGCTGGGCATCTTCTTCATGGAGCATTTCGGCGTCAAGCTGGTCATGAACTGGTACAGCGCCATCTTTGCGTCCATCGTGGTGGCCTTCCCGCTGATGTACCGCACGGCCCGGGGCGCCTTCGAGAGCTTTGACGAGACGCTGGCCTGGTCGGCCCAGACACTGGGACAGTCCAACGCATGGATATTCTGGCGGGTGCGGATGCCCTGCTGCCGACAGGGCATTCTGGCCGGTACGGTGCTGGCCTTTGCCCGGGCCTTGGGCGAGTACGGTGCTACCAGCATGATCGCGGGCTACACCCCGGGCAGGACGGCCACCATCGCCACCACGGTGTACCAGCTCTGGCGCACCAACGATGAGGCCGGTGCCATGCGGTGGGTGCTGGTGGACATCGTCATCTCTGCCGTGGTGCTGCTGGCTGTGAACCTCTTGGAGAAAAAGCAGAAAGCAGGTGGCCGCGCATGAGCCTGGAAGTACATATCGAGAAAAAGCTGAACGGCTTCACCCTCCGCTCCGACTTCACCGCCGGGAACACTGCCACGGCCATTCTGGGCGCGTCGGGCTGCGGCAAAAGCATGACGCTGCGCTGCATCGCGGGCATCGTGAAGCCCGACAAGGGCCGCATCGTGCTGGACGGGCGGGTGCTGTTCGACAGCGGGCAGCACATCGACCTGCCGCCCCAGCAGCGGGGCGTGGGCCTGCTCTTCCAGAACTACGCCCTCTTCCCGAATATGACCGTGGAGCAGAACATCCTCTGCGGCCTGAAAGCCGAAAGGGACAAAGCCGCCCGCAAGGCCCGCTGCGCCGGGATGCTGCGGGCCTTGCGGCTGGAAGAACTGGCCAGCCGCCGCCCGGCAGAGCTTTCCGGCGGACAGCAGCAGCGCACCGCGCTGGCCCGTATCCTGGTGGGCAAGCCGAAGATCTTGATGCTGGATGAGCCGTTCAGCGCGCTGGACAGCTACCTCCGCGAGGAGGTGGAGGGCGAAGTGGGCAGCCTGCTGGCGGGTTTCGACGGCACAGCCCTCCTTGTCACCCACAACCGGGACGAGGCTTACCGCCTGTGCCGGGACATGATCGTCATGGACGGCGGGCAGGTGCTCCGCACCGGCACCACGAAAGAGGTCTTTGCTGACCCCCGCAGCACCGCTGCGGCCCGGCTGACCGGCTGCAAGAACATCCTGCCCTGCACCCGGGTGGACGCCCACAGCGTCCGCCTCGCAGGCTGTGAGAGTCTGCTGCATCTGGCCGCTGAGGTGCCGGAGGGCTGCACCGCCGTGGGCATCCGCGCCCACGACTTCGCCCCCTGTGCCCCGGGCGCAGAGAATGCCCTGCCGGTGGAGCTTCTCTCGGCCAGCGAGAATCCCTTCGACTGGAACCTCATCTTCCAGCTGCCGGGCGGCACCACCCGTCTGTGGTGGAAGGTGAGCAAGACGACCCTCTCCGTGGCCGAACCCGACGCCCCGGCCTGCCTCTCCGCCCCGCCGGAGCGCATCATGGCGCTGGTGGATCATAAGTAAACGCCAAAAGAGCCGGTGCAGATGCACCGGCTCTTGCTCTGTTTTTATGACTCGCCGAAGAATTTCTTGGCAATATCGGCGCTCTGCTTGGCATCCTTGGCGTACCAGTCCGCGCCGATCTTCTCGGCGTACTCGGGCGTCAGGACAGCGCCGCCCACCATCACCCTGCAGTCGAGCTTTGCCGCATGGAGGGCCGCGATGGTCTCCTCCATGCTCTTGAGGGTGGTGGTCATCAGGGCCGAGAGCCCCACGAGGTGGACATCCTTCTCCCGGACAGTGTCCACCACTGTCTCCACCGGCACATCGCGGCCAAGGTCGATGACCTCGAAGCCGTAGTTTTCGAGGATGACGCGGACGATGTTCTTGCCGATGTCGTGGACATCGCCCTTGACGGTGGCGAGGACGATGCGGCCCTTGCTCGCCCCGGCCCCGCCCCGCTTGGCGATGGCAGTCTTGATCTCTTCAAAGGCGGCCTGTGCGGCGCTGGCGGCCTGTAACAGCTGGGGCAGGAAGAGCCTGCCCTTCTCGTACTTTTCACCCACGACGTCCAGCGCCGGGATGAGGGCCTCGTCCACCAGCGTCAGGGGCTCATTTTCGTCCAGCAGGGTGTGGGTGCGGGCGGCGGCTTCACCCTTGAGGCCCTTTTCCACCGCCTGCATCAGCGCGGAAAAAGGGCCGCTGTGAGCTGCATCCGCCTCCGCCGGGGTGTTTGACGTCTGAGACGCCTGGGCCGTCTGGGCCTGCTTCAACGCGGCGCTGGCAGGGACTTTATCGGCATAGCGGGCGATGTAGGCCATGCTCTGCTTATCACGGTTGGTAAGGACGTTGTAGGCGTAGACCGCCGCCATCATCTCTTCGCTGGAAGGATTCATGATGGCGAGGTCGAGGCCCGCGTACATGGCCATGGTGAGGAAGGTGGTGTTCAGGTAGGGGCGGCAGGGCAGGCCGAAGCTGATGTTGGACACACCGAGGATGGTGCGGACGCCCAGCTCTGTCTTGCAGCGGGCCAGCGCCTCCACGGTGGCCAGAACGTCCTGCTGCTGGGCGCTGGCGGTGAGGGTCAGGCAGTCGATATAAATATCTTCCCGGGGGATGCCGTGGGCCAGCGCCGCGTCCACCACCCGCTTTGCGATCTCAAACCGGGCGTCGGCGCTGGGCTGGATGCCCCGCTCGTCGATGGCAAGGCCGACGACGGCCGCGCCGTACTTTTTGCAGAGGGGCAGGACACGCTCCAGCACTTCGGTCTCGCCGTTCACCGAGTTGACGATGGGCTTGCCGTTGTAGACCCGCAGGCCCCGCTCGAGGGCGTCTGCATGGGAGGAATCCAGCTGCAAGGGCAGGCTGACGACACTTTGTAAAGCCTTCACCACCTGCTCCATGACGGCGGGCTCGTCCACGCCGGGCGCGCCCACGTTGACGTCCAGCACCTGCGCTCCGGCCTCGGACTGGCTGACGGCCTGCTCGAGGATGTAGTTCATGTCGCCCTCGCGCAGGGCCTGCTGGAACCGCTTTTTGCCGGTGGGGTTGATGCGCTCGCCCACCACGGTGATGCCGTCCACGGTGACGAAGTCCATCGGCGAGCAGAGCACCGAGGGCATGGCGTGGGCGGGGCGGCCCGGCTTGCAGTCGGCGAAGACGCCGTTCAGCAGCTTGATGAAATCGGGGGTGGTGCCGCAGCAGCCGCCCGCCGCAAAGAGCTTCAGATCGCGGTAGGGCTTCATCTCCATGGCAAAGAGCTGGGGCGTGATGTCGTAGCCGCTGCCGTCGGCGCGGGGCAGGCCCGCATTCGGCTTGACAAAGACCGGGAAACCGCCGGGCAGGGCCTCGGCCAGCCGCTTCGCCATGGGGAAGATTTCTTTCGGGCCGAGGGAGCAGTTGATGCCCACAGCGTTGGCACCGAGGCCCCGGGCCGTGACGGCGAAGCTCTCGACGGTGCAGCCGGTGAAGGTGCGCCCGCCTGCCTCAAAGCTCATGCTGGCGAGGATGGGCAGGTCACAGTTCTCTTTCGCGGCCAGCAGAGCGGCTTTCAGCTCGTACAGGTCGGTGAAGGTCTCAAAGAAGACGAGATCGGCCCCGGCGGCGACACCCGCCCGGACGATGCGGCCATACTCGGCCACGGCGTCTTCAAAGGCCAGCGTGCCGTTGGGCTCCAGCAGTTCGCCCAGCGGGCCAACGTCCAGCGCGGCCAGTGCGCCGTAGGGGGCGCAGGCCCGCTTGCAGTTGGCGATGCCCGCCGCAATGATCTCTTCCAGCGTGTATTCGCTGCCCGCCAGCTTATGGGCCGACGCGCCGAAGGTGTTGGCATTGATGATGCGGCTGCCTGCGGCGGCGTACCGGCTGTGGATGCTCTCGATGAGCTGCGGGTCGGTGATGTTCAGTTCCTCAGGCCGTGCGCCCAGTTTCAGGCCCGCCGCCTGCAGCATGGTCCCCATGCCGCCGTCGAGGAGGATGGTATTCGGCTGGGTAAACAGTTCATTCGCTTGCACAGGTCTTGCCCCTCTTTCTATATTCGCACCGCGTGTTCAGCACGCAGTGTCCGCACCCGGCAAGGCGTCCTTTCACCGGGTGGTCGCTCAGGCCCAGCAGAGCGGTCACGCTCTTGCGGGGCGTCATCAGGTCATTTTCGGTCACGCAGAGCCCGGCCCGGCGGGCAGTGTCCAGTGCCGCCGCCACCAGCGGCTGCACCCCGATGGGCCAGTCGCCGTAGCCCGGCGAGAAGCGGCCTGTGAGGTACTTGTCCTGCTCTGCGGCCCACTGCCGCAGCTCGGCCTCGGCGGCGTCCGCGGCCTGTTCGGCCAGTACAGAGCCGATGGCGTCCGACGCCACACCGGCGGCGATGTCGCCCACACCGGCCCGGCGTATCTGTCCGTCCACGCCGGGGCCGACTGTCACGGCCAGAAGCAGGGCCTCGCTGCACCCTTCCAGATGCCGGAAGATGTCCTCCCCCTTCAAAATACCGGCCTGCGTGAGGCTCTCCACGTCGGCCTCGAGCCAGACGGCCCGGGGCGTGGCGGCGGCGAGAAGGGGCGCAGCGCACTTTTCCAGAAGGGTGAGGGTAGCGCTGTCAGCCTCGCCCCGCGCGCCGAAATACCGCGCGGCCTTCCGGATGTCGATGGACTCCGGCTTTGCTAAATTCAGGGGTCTGCTGGGGCCGATGGGCATTTTCTGCCGCCTCCTTCTTTTGAATAAAGTATGATAAGTATACCGCACCGGTAGGCTAAAATCAACACAAAAGCCCCTCCCTCAGCATTTTTGCCGGGGGAGGGGCCTATGATATGATCTTTCCTTTCAGCCTCCCCTTGATAGGAGCAACAACGACGACCGCCGCCAGTGGCGGAAACAGGGAGTCGCTGTTG
>OIGN01000316.1_pt1 | contig 13271 bp, 10 predicted proteins | sample 1582281 | NCBI WGS metagenome assembly OIGN01 (sample SAMN02674607, study PRJEB24791) | human gut metagenome, SKBSTL069 | isolation source: stool | host: Homo sapiens | place: USA
CAGTGTTCAAAATGAACACGACCACATCTTGTGGATGATTTCAAACCAATCCACAAAATCGGTGGGATTTGTGACAGAGAATATCATGGTTTGCAGGGTGCGTCAAGATGGTTTTGTGAAATTTATTGCGATAAAGTTGTGATAGTAGGACTTATCTGCCGGAAATTGAAGCATCTTACAAAGAATTTGTGCGCACAAATTGGAAAATCGGCACATCTGTGCTATACTCAGAGCAGAATTTGTTGAGCTAAAACGGAGGTATTGAACCATGGCAGAGAAAAACACCGCCGACATTGGATTTGAAAAACAGATTTGGAATGCGGCCTGTGTACTTCGGGGCAATATGGATGCTTCAGAGTATAAGGGTGTCGTCCTTGGTCTTATTTTCTTGAAATATATTTCGGATCGTTTTGAAGATAAGTACAATCAGCTGGTTGCAGACGGTGATGGCTTTGAGGAAGATCGTGACGAGTACACATCGGAGGGAATCTTCTTTGTGCCTGCTGGTGCGCGTTGGAGCGATGTTTCTGCAAAGGCACATGATCCCGAAATCGGTCAGGTAATCGATGATGCAATGCGCGCTATCGAAAAAGAAAACGTGCGCCTGAAGGATATCCTGCCGAAAAATTTCGCACGCCCGGAACTGGATAAACGGCGGTTGGGCGAAGTCGTTGACCTGTTTACGAACATCAAAATGATTGAACACGGCAGCGAAAAGGACATTCTGGGACGCACTTATGAATACTGTCTGTCGATGTTTGCAGAGCAGGAAGGAAAGCGCGGAGGCGAGTTCTTTACGCCGTCCTGTGTTGTGCGGACGCTGGTAGAAGTGCTGCAACCGTTCAAGGGGCGTGTATATGACCCTTGCTGTGGCAGCGGTGGTATGTTTGTGCAGTCGGCAAAGTTTGTAGAAAACCACAGCGGCAACATCAACGATATTTCGATTTACGGACAGGATTCCAACCCGACCACATGGAAGCTGGCACAAATGAACCTTGCCATCCGTGGAATCGAACCTGACCTCGGCAAGTATGCGGCTGACACTTTCCTTGACGACCAGCACCCCACCATGCGCGCAGATTATATCATGGCAAATCCACCGTTCAACCTGTCCAACTGGGGCGCAGAGCAGCTCAAAGATGATGTGCGTTGGCAATATGGTATGCCGCCGGCTGGCAATGCCAACTTTGCATGGCTTCAGCACATGATTTATCACCTTGCGCCCGGCGGTCGGATGGGCATGGTTTTGGCAAACGGTTCCCTGTCCTCCCAGTCCGGCGGTGAGGGCGAGATTCGCAAGAACATTGTGAATGCTGATTTGGTGGACTGCATTATTGCCATGCCAACGCAGCTTTTCTATACGACCCAGATTCCCGTTTCGCTCTGGTTCATCTCCAAACGGAAAAAGCAGCCCGGCAAAACTCTGTTCATTGACGCTCGGAAGATGGGTGTTATGGTAAGCCGCAAGTTGCGTGAATTGACGGATGGGACAAAAGAAGAATACAAAAATGAAGATGGCACATTAAAAAATGACATCAAAAAGATTGCCGACACCTACAACGCCTATGTTGCGGGTACATTGGAGAATGTAAAGGGTTTCTGTGCTGCTGCCACCACAGAAGAAATTGCAAAGCAGGACTACATTTTGACACCGGGGCGTTACGTTGGCATCGAGGAACAGCAGGACGATGGTGAACCCTTTGAGGAAAAAATGGCACGCCTGACTTCGGAACTGTCGGATTTGTTCGTACAGTCGCACAAACTGGAAGCGGAAATCAAGGAGAAGCTGGGGGCGATTGGATATGAAATCTGAGTGGAGAACAGTTGCATTGGGAAGTGTTGCTGATCTTACAGTTGGTTTTGTTGGAACAATGGCAAGCAATTATACAGAAACAGGTATCCCATTTTTGCGTTCAACAAATATAGAACCGTTTGATATAAAGCTCGATGATATAAAATATATATCTTCGAATTTCAATGAGTCATTAAGAAAGTCTGAGTTACATCCTAATGATGTTGTAATCGTCCGCACAGGAACCCCCGGGGCATGTGCTGTAATACCGGCTGGCGTGAAAGCATGGAACTGTTCCGATTTGGTGATTGTTCGTCCCCATAGAAATAAACTGAATCCATTGTTTTTAGCATCATATGTTAATTTAGCTAGTGGAGTTATCAATACACAATTAGTGGGAGCTGTTCAACAGCACTACAATGTTGGGGCAGCAAAGAAAATGCAAATTCCGCTTCCCCCGATTGGCGAACAAGATAAAATAGCATCAATCATTGGAATGTTGAATAAGAAAATTACAATAAACTCGAAGATAAACGATAATTTATTTGCGCAAATGCAAGCACTTTATGCTGCGTGGTTTATTGACTGCATTCCGTTCGGAGGGATAAAGCCATCGTCTTGGCAAAAAACTAGTATCTATACTATAGCAGATATTATTTATGGCGCACCATTTTCTTCCAAGCAGTTCAACACAGATGGAAAAGGGATTCCCATCATCCGGATTCGAGACCTCAAAGAGCAAAAGGTCGCAACATACACAACAGAAAAGCATCCAAAAGGGTATCTCTTGCAAGCTGGCGATATTGTAGTTGGAATGGACGGAGAATTCGTTCCATACATTTGGGGCAGCGATGAAGCTTGGCTGAATCAGCGAGTTTGCGTATTCAAAAACAAGCGTTTAAAAGGAAAAGCCTTCCTTTATTTTACAATCAAACCTCTTTTATATGCAATCGAGCAAACGCAGGTGGCCACAACCGTTATTCATATTGGAAAAAAGGATTTTGATGCGTTTGAAATCACACTGCCAGACCCTAGAGTGCTTGACTCATTTGATGCAATCACAACGCCTATGGTGGAAAAAATCGTTGAAAATCGATTTGAAATCAAACAATTAGAATTGCTAAGAGATGCGCTTCTTCCCAAATTGATGTCAGGCGAGCTCGATGTTTCCAACATCCAGCTCTAAGCCGCTAAATTATCGTTTACCAGAATTTCAATAACTCTCACCAGTGGCGGGAGATTTTATGGAGAAACTGCCACTGCCGTCGTTCTCTGAAATCGTAATAAGGAGATACGGCGATGAAAAATCAAATTATCAACGAGATACAGCGAAAAATGCTGCCGTATCTCAATAACGAACAGTTGCTGCATTTGAAAGCAGTGCTGGAAGCGTCATTTCAAGGTGTCATAATCGAAATGGGTGAAGAACAGCCAAAGGCTGAGGAACAAGATTCGGCAGCAGCGTTCATTACGGCAAAGCGGATAGAAGGCTGTTCCGAGAAAACACTGGCCTACTACTCAAAAACCATCGAAGCGATGCTGAATGGTGTGGGAAAATTACCGCAGCAGATTACAACGGATGATTTACGAAAGTATCTGACGGATTATCAGACACAGCGGCACTCAAGCAAAGTTACGATTGACAATATCCGGCGTATTCTTTCCAGTTTCTTCTCGTGGCTGGAAGATGAAGATTTCATTGTGAAAAGCCCTGTCCGCAGGATTCACAAAGTGAAAACCGCCAAAATCATCAAGGAAACGTACACCGATGAAGCACTGGAACTGATGCGTGACAACTGTTCAACAGTACGAGATTTGGCGATTATTGATTTGCTTGCATCTTCTGGAATGCGTGTTGGGGAATTGGTGACACTTAATCGGGAGGATATCAATTTCAACGAGCGCGAATGTGTTGTATTTGGTAAGGGCAACAAGGAACGATTGGTATACTTTGACGCACGGACGAAGATCCACCTTCAAAATTATCTGGATGAACGGTCAGATAGCAATCCCGCACTCTTTGTGACGCTGAAAGAGCCACATGAACGGTTGATGATTGGTGGTGTGGAAACGATGCTTCGTGAATTGGGACGGCGATTAAAGCTAAATAAAGTGCATCCACACAAGTTCAGACGGACGTTGGCAACGACAGCGATTGACAAGGGGATGCCGATTGAACAGGTGCAGCAGCTTTTAGGACACCAGAAAATTGACACAACGATGCACTATGCAATGGTAAAACAACAAAATGTGAAATTGGCACATAGGAAATTTATAGGATGAGGAAAAATATGATTGTAACGCTAAAAGATATTACGACCAAAATAACAAAAGGGACAACGCCGACATCTATTGGATGTAAATTTGAGAAAAGCGGCATTAATTTTATTAAATCAGAGTCTTTAGTCGATGGGAAAACGATTGATAAAAGTAAATTTGCCTTTATCTCGGAGCGGACACACGAAAGGCTAAAAAGATCTCAAATTGAGGAAAACGATATCCTTTTCTCGATGGCCGGTATGTTCTTGGGCAAAACGGGAATTGCAACCGCTGAAGTGGTGCCAGCAAATACGAATCAAGCGGTTGCAATTATAAGGGTAGATGATACAAAAGCAAACTATGAGTATGTGTACTACTACCTTAATCAAAAGTCTGTCATACATACTATTAATACGACATCTGCACAATCAGCTCAACCGAACATTAATTTGAAACAAATTGGGAAAATCAAGATAAATCTTCCTAACAGAAAAAAGCAAGATCAAATAGTTTCACTTCTTTCTGCAATAGATTTGAAAATTTCAAATAATGTAGAGATAAACGATAATTTAGCAGCTTAAAGGTCGATGCCGGAGACATCAAGTTCGCCGGACATCAATTTAGGCAATAAAGCTACTCTCAGTTCTTCGAGGTATGTGTTTTCTGAAATATTAGATGAAATTTGTTTATATAAGGTCGTTACAATCTCATCTAATGGTCTCAATTTTGAAAGGTCACTTGGTAGGAATAACTTGTATTCTGGTAAAGCTTTTTTACTTAAATGTAGAACTGTTGTACCATTTACATATCCCAAGCAATGCGCCTTGAATTTCTTGTCTTGAAGAATTGCAGCAAGGAGAAATTTAGAAACATTTTCTTTCTTTGGAAGAACTTTGACCAAATCCATAGAGAAAACGATATCATCGTACCCTGATTTGCTCATTACTGGTTCAGCATTACCGATAACTTCGGCATTTTGTGTCAAGTCTGTATGAGCAACTAAAGTATCAAACAATTCTGCGTGTTGAGATTCTTTTAGTTTTGAGGATGGGATAATTTCTTTATAACCATCCAGTTTGAATCCACCTTTACGGTCAAAGTTCTTTATTGTTGCCATAGCTATTGTTGAATCTGTCAGTTCACTTCCTTTGTAAGAGTATCCACTAACAAACTCTGCTATGTCTGACAAAGGTGTTTCTACCCAATCAGAAGGAACCGCACCATCAAAAGGTTTATAATCAGAAAGCCAAGCAGTGCATAATGTTCTGATTTGCTCAAGTAAATTATCGTTTATAAAAGAAATGAAGGGATAATATGGAAGATTTTGATAATGCTAAGACGAAAGATTTAAACGAATGCGTTGTTACAGACCTTAATAGCTATCTGACCTACATTTCTGATATAAAGGAAACCATAAAGAAAGAGGAAGGCGCGGAAGTGAGCACAAAGCACTTTTTCTTCCGTGGACAGGCCAGCAACGAATGGAACGTCATGCCGGGAGTGTTCCGTGGTGGGATGCTGCCACACGAAGCAGAATTGATAAATGCTGCCTACACACGGAATCCTGACGACTTCCGAAAACTGACAACAGATTTTGAAAAGCTCGCAAAATTGCAACACTATGGGTTGCCAACAAGACTGTTGGATGTGACGGAAAACCCACTGGTGGCACTGTATTTTGCTTGCCAAAACAATCAAGAGAAAAAGATAACTGACGGGAAGACTACGTTATTGCCGCCGACCGATGGGAAAATCTATTATAAGCGCGATTACGGAAAAAGTTATAGTGACATAGAGATCAAAGTGTTGGCATATTTAGCGAGTCATGAAATTTCGGGCGATTATACATTAGAAAAGCTGCTCTCGGATTTGAACAAGTATGGAATTTATACAGATAAAGAGGTAAAAGAGTGCGAGGCAAGCGAGTATAAAAGCTTGCTTTCGATTATTCAAAGAAATTATTTTGTGATTTCCAATTTGAATAATGAAAGATTGGTACGGCAAAGCGGCTCTTTTCTGATTAGCGGGAAATACAATGTTCAGCTGAAAGGAAAAATCAGGCAGAGCATTGTTAAACGGGCATATAGTGATGTCCAAGATGAATTTGAACTTCAAAGTTTTAGAATACCAGCGGGAAGAAAAAGTGCAATTTTAGAAGAACTAAGTTTTTACAATATCAATGAAGGAACACTTTTCCCGGAACTTGAGCACCAGATGGCATATATTAAAAGCAATTATGCGAACATACAAAAGCCTATGGCCGATAGGTTTGTGAAAATAGAAGTTCCGGTAACAAATATTAGAGAAGTATGTGATTTAGATATTTCAGACGATAAAGTGGATGAGATTATTCAGAGGGTACTGCGGGATGAAATAAATCCAGCGTTTTTTGATGAGTCCTATATTGCAATTCAGGAAAATCTGATGCCAGATTGGTATCGCAAGGAAATTGGACTCAGTAAAGTTCGATTGGCACTGACGGACACATTGGATAATGGTACGCCGATAGGACGCGCGATGGCAAAAAGAGCAGCACAGTCTATCGTTGAAAAGATTGTGAATGCCATTGCGCAAGAATCGAATACAGCAACTTCGGATAATAGTTGAGGAGAAAAATCATGCTTTCATTTACCGAAGATACCTTTGAACAAGCGGTCATAGAGCTATTTGAAAATATGGGTTACACCCACATTTATGCTCCTGATATGAACCGAACAGATTACAGCTGCCCTCTGCTGGACGATGTTTTGCGAGATTGTCTGGTGCGGCTGAACCGTAACCTCCCGGCAACGGCGATTGATGAAGCGATTCTGAAACTGAATGATTTTGATGCCGGAAGCCTGTTGCAGAAGAATATTATTTTTATGGACTATCTGCAAAACGGTATCACGGTCAAATATGCAGTCAAGGGTGAAGAACGGTCTTCGGTAGTAAAGCTGATTGATTATGCGGATGCAGACAAAAATGATTTTTATGTGGTAAACCAGTATGCCTTCGTGGAAAATGGAAACAACCGCCGTCCGGATATTATTTTGTTTATCAATGGTTTGCCGTTGGTTTTGATGGAACTGAAAAGTCCTTCCAAGGACGAAGTGGGTGCAGAAAACGCATACAACCAGATTCGGAACTATATGAAGGATATTCCTTCGATGTTCTACTATAATGCAATCTGCGTAATCAGCGACCTTTCGACCAACAAGGCGGGAACAATTACTTCTGGACTTGACCGTTTTATGGAATGGAAAACAAAAGACGGTGATTATGAAAACACCGCGTATGCGCAGTTTGATACCTTCTATGAGGGGATGTTCCAGAAAGCACGGCTACTGGACATTCTGAAAAATTTTATCCTGTTTTCCGGTGATGGGCAGAAGCCGATTAAAATTTTGGCTGGGTACCACCAGTATTTTGCAGTGCGAAAAGCTATCGAAAAGGCCAAGATTGCCACTAAAACGGATGGCAAGGGTGGTGTGTTCTGGCATACGCAGGGTAGCGGAAAATCACTGTCGATGGTATTCTATGCCCATTTGCTGCAAGAAGCTTTGGATAGCCCCACCATCGTTGTGATGACTGACCGCATTGATCTTGATGACCAGCTTTACACGCAGTTTGCCAAGTGCGCACCTTTCCTGCGTCAGACACCTGTACAGGCAACCAGCAAGGACAATCTAAGCAAGCTGCTGGATGGCCGAGAAGCAAACGGCATCATCTTCACCACGATGTTCAAGTTCGAGCGTGGCGAGAAGCCGCTCTCCGAACGGCGGAATATTGTGGTGATGGCTGATGAAGCCCACCGCGGACAGTATGGTTTTGATGAAAAAATAGTCATTAAAGAAAATGAACAGGGTGAAAAAGAAGCACATACGGTCATTGGCAATGCCCGTATCATTCATGATGCCCTGCCGAATGCAACTTACATAGGCTTTACAGGAACACCTATTTCGGCAAAAGATAGAAATACGCGTGAAGTTTTTGGTGATTATATCGATATTTATGATATGACACAGGCGGTGGAAGATGGTGCAACGCGTCCGGTTTACTATGAGAGCCGCGTTATTAAACTCCACCTTGACCAAAACACGCTGGCCTTGATTGATGCGACCTACGATGCGCTGGAACAGCAATCGGACGCAGCAACGATTGAAAAAAGCAAAAAGATGTTGGGACAGATGGAGAGTGTGCTGGGGGCAGATTCTACCATTCAATCCCTGTGCGAAGATATTGTCAACCATTACGAAAAGTACCGCGCTAATCTTTTGACGGGCAAGGCGATGATCGTGGCGTATTCGCGCCCGATTGCGATGAAGATTTATCGAAAACTTCTGGAGCTGCGCCCGACATGGAACGAAAAAATCGGCGTAGTTATGACGGGTGGCAACAATGACCCGGAGGATTGGAAAGAAATCATCGGCACAAAATCTCACAAAGAAGAACTTGCCCGGAAATTCAAAGACAACGATGACCCGATGAAGATTGCCATTGTTGTGGATATGTGGCTGACAGGTTTTGATGTGCCTTCACTGGCTACGATGTATGTTTACAAGCCAATGCACGGATACAATCTGATGCAGGCCATCGCGCGTGTCAACCGCGTGTTTAAGGACAAAGAGGGCGGCTTGATTGTAGATTACGTTGGCATTGCATCTGCCCTCAAAGCCGCTATGAAGGAGTATACCAAGCGTGACCAGTCCCGATATGGCGATATGGACATTGCCAAAGTTGCTTATCCAAAGTTTCAGGAAAAGCTTCAGGTGTGCAAAGATTTGTTGCACGGCTTTGATTTCAGCGGATTTATTGGCGGTTCTCCGTTGATGATGGCAAAGCTGGTCACTGGCGGCGTAAACTTTGTTCTGGACGCAAAAGCACCCAAGCGCAAAGATCTGTTCCTGCGAGAAGCTCTGTTGCTGAAACAGTCGCATTCGTTGTGTTCCAGCATGACCACGGAGCAGGAGCGACATGAAGCGGCCTACATGGAAGCAGTCCGTTCTACGGTGGTGAAGATCACCTATGGTGGGAGTGGCGGCAAGACACTTTCTTTGAAAGAAATCAATGCTCAAATCAATGAACTGCTGAAAGCAAGTATCCAGAGTCAAGGTGTTATCAGTTTGTTTGACAGTAAGAAGGCAGATGAAAATATCAGCCTGTTTGACCCGGCGGTGTTGGATGAAATTTCAAAAATGAAAGAAAAGAACATTGCCGTAGAAATTTTGAAAAAACTTATGGCAGAGCAAGTTTCACTGTATAAACGGACAAATGTTGTGCAGTCTCAGAAGTTTTCAGAAAAGATTACACAGTTGATGAACTCTTACTACAATGGCTTGATTACAAACGAGGAGGTCATCAAGGAACTTCTGAAAACGGCACAGGAGATTACAGAACTGTATAACAACGGTAAAAAGCTGGGCTTGACGCAGGTAGAACTGGCTTTTTACGATGCTCTGACAAAGCCGGAAAACATAAAGGACTTCTATCAAAATAATGAATTGATTGACTTAACCAGAGAACTTACGGAAATGCTGCGCAAAAATCGGACGATAGACTGGCAGAAAAAAGAAACTGCCCGTGCGAGTATGCGTAAGATGGTGAAGCACCTTCTGAAAAAGTATAAGTATCCACCGGAAGATTATGATACGGCAATCAGCACGGTCATTAGCCAGTGTGAGATGTGGACTGACAACATGGTAGTATGAATTATATGAAATGTCGTTGATTTATGCTTGACAATCGGATTCCTTTTTCGTAAAATAATTTTAGAAAATACTATTATTGAAAATACGAAAGGCTGCTTTATGGGAAAGATGATCTTAGATGACCTCCGCAAGCGTCTGGAACGGTTGGACGAAGACGCAGACCTGATGATCGACAATAACGACCGCTATCAGATGGTGATCGTAGGCGGCAGTGCGTTTATTTTGCTGGGCAAGCTGACCCGCGCTACTCATGACATTGATGCCTTGAGTGTTCCGAAAGAACTGTACAGCTTGCTCGGTAAGTACGACATCAACACCGATGTGGAAGCCTATATCGACAATTTTCCGTACAACTTCCAAGACCGGCTGCAGCCGCTGCCCTTTGGTGGCACAAAGGTGCAGTTCTACACACCCAGTCTGGAAGATTTGGTGATTGCGAAACTCTGTTCCTTCCGGGACACCGACAAGGCAGATGTAGAGAGCGAGGCTGTGCGGAACTCTTTGGATTGGGACTTGCTGGAACACCTTGCAACGGATGAAGATGAACTGAAAGCCAGCATCTTGAACGACTGGCGGTATCGGGATTTTTATATCCGTTATCAGGAGTATGTGGAGAGGTGGAGACCATGCGAAAGCTGACATTTGAGGGTTTCTTGAAGCAGTATGTGGCAGAGCTTTCCGGGGTGCAGACGGCTAGTATTCATAGGCTGGCAGATTGTCTGAGCGAGAATCCCCGCCTGAAAGAACCGCTGTTTCTCTATGCTTTGGCCTATGATAAAGTAGAACTGCTGCTCCGCTACACCACGAACAGCACTGTTGCTGCGGAATATGAGCAGCTTTCCAACCGCTATTCACTGGCGCAAATGCTGCTGTTTCTGGAAAACCAGTCGCCGGAATTGCCGGAGGGCTACTGGAAAGTCTGGCGCAGTTATTGTTCGGTACGAGATTCTGCTCTTGCAGACAATGACACAAAAGATCTGATCCATCGCCGGGTATTGGAACTTCAACAGAAAAAGAAACTGACGAATTATCGCCTTTACACAGACTTGAAGTTGAATCCGGGCAATGTGAATGCATGGCTCAAACACAACGATTCCAGCAAAATGAGCCTTGACTGTGCACGGCAGATTTACAAGTATGCAAAAAGCTACCCGTCTGTGCGATAAGAAAAAGGAAGTGAGCCTATGACCGCCGTAATTTACGCCCGCTATTCCAGCGATAACCAGCGCGAAGAATCCATCGAAGGGCAGATTCGGGAATGCACGGCTTATGCGGAAAAGAACGGTATCACGGTCATCAAGCACTACATTGACCGTGCATTCTCTGCCAAAACGGACAACCGCCCGGAGTTCCAGCAGATGATCAAAGACAGCTGCAAGAAGCTGTTTGATGTTGTTCTCGTCTGGAAATTTGACCGCTTTGCCCGGAATCGTTTTGATAGCGCAAACTATAAGATGATCCTGAAAAAGAACGGTGTCCATCTGATTTCCGTTATGGAACCCATTGCCGAGGGCTCACAGGGCATTCTGGTGGAAACCCTTCTGGAAGGTATGGCAGAATACTATTCGGCAGAGCTGTCCGAAAAGGTGATCCGTGGTCAAACTGAGAACGCTCTGAAAGGGAAGTGTACTGGCGGTACGGGAACCATCGGCTATAAAATCGACGATGACAAGTTCTATCATCTTGACCCGCTGACCTCGCCGCTGGTGCTGGAAGCCTTTCAGCGGTATGACAACGGCGATAAAATGGTGGAGATCGTAAACTTTCTCAACGACAAGGGTGTCCACAATATGCTGGGCGGCCAAATGACCCACAGCAGCGTAAATACCATGCTGAAGAACCGCCGGTACATTGGCGAACTGTCTTTCCGGGATATCGTTGTGCCGGATGCAATTCCGGTTATTGTTCCGAAAGACCTATTTGACCGGGTGCAGAAGCGTCTGGATAAGAACAAGCGTGCCCCTGCCTGTGGCAAGGCAGATGAGGAATATCTGCTGACCACCAAGCTGTTCTGCGGCAAGTGTGGTGCGCTGATGTTCGGCGAAAGCGGAACCAGTGCTACCGGGCGCACCTACTATTATTATAAATGCGCCAACGTCAAGCGGCGCAAGGGCTGCAACAAAAAGACCGTGCAGAAAGAATGGCTGGAAGATCTGGTCGTCCGGGAGACCATGAAGCTGATTCGGGACGATGCGGTGATCGACAAGATCGTTCAACTGGTCATGGATGTACAGAATCAGGAGAACACCACGATCCCGCTGCTGGAAAAGCAACTGCGAGAGGTCAACAAAAAGCTGGACAACCTGATGAAGGCAATCGAGGACGGCTTGTACACCCGGACAACGAAAGAGCGCCTGGAAGCGCTGGAAATCCAAAAAGATGAGCTGACTGCAAAAATCGCAGATGAAAAATTGAAGAAGCCCAGCTTCAATGAGGATTTCATCCGATTCTGGCTGATAAAATTCAGAAAGCTCGATATTTCGCAGAAAAAGCAGCGGAAAGCGCTGATCGAAATTTTTGTAAATGCCATTTTCCTGTACGATGACCGGATGCTGATCACGTTCAACTACAAGGATGGAACCCAAACTGTCCGGTTTGAGGACACTCTGACCACCGATTGCGGAGAAAAAAGTTTGCGTTTGCGAAGCAACGAAAGCCCCAGTGGGGCTTTTGAGCAACAGAACGGTCTTGCGCAAGCAAGATGGAGAGGCCTTGCCCCGACAAGTTCGGATTTGTTCAGCTCTGCCGGACAATAAATCCAACGATTTCACGTTAGAAATCGTTGGATTTTTTGTTTATAGGCTGACCTCATTTGGTTTTGACCACAATTCTGACCACAATGCGGGCGGTTTTATCTGGTCGATCGCAGGGGCAAGTGGACTTTTTGCATAGCAGGGCTCTGTACCCCCTCTTCTCTGAAAAAGAGAAAACAATCCCATTATTCTTATTATCGCAAGTCAAGAAATTAGCGCAACATCAAAACGGCATCTCTGCGATATGCAATTCAACGATGTTGCTGTTGCATTAAAAAGTTGAATTGCTATAGACCTCCGGCGGCGGGCAGCAGCTCTCCCGTTGGATGAGCTTATGCGGCACGATGATCTTGGTTGCCAGAAGATTCGGGTTCTCGATGTGGTTGATGGTCTGGCTGGCGGCTTCCATGCCAAGCTGGTAGGGATTGACATCGATCGTTGTCAGCCTTGGACTGGTGATGCGGGAAAACAGTGAGTTGTTGAACGAAATGATCGAAAGATCTTTCGGGATGCTGAATCCAAGCTTACCGCAGAACTGTTCCAATACCACAGCCAGAATGTCATCGCTGATTAGCACGGCTGTAGGACGGTCCGCAGATGTGAGGAGCGTTTCCAGTGCATCCTCATAGGAATCGTTCAGAGAGTTGATCTCCACACAGTCTTCTTCACGCGGTGTGATCCCATGTTTCAGCAAAGACATCTGGTAGCCGCGTTTGCGTTCCGCAGAAAACAGCATGGCGTTGCTGACACCGAAATAAGCAATGCGACGGTGTCCCA
>OIGN01000320.1_pt1 | contig 13092 bp, 15 predicted proteins | sample 1582281 | NCBI WGS metagenome assembly OIGN01 (sample SAMN02674607, study PRJEB24791) | human gut metagenome, SKBSTL069 | isolation source: stool | host: Homo sapiens | place: USA
CGCTGCAACGTTTTCCATCTTTCATCCGGGCATCGAACACAGCCTTGATTTTATTACTCGTGTCTTTGGCATACCATTCGTTCATAATATTCAAAAACGGAGCAAAATCATTGTCTGAAGCATTGTTGCTGTCGATGCTGTTGTTGATTGCAAGGAATCGGACGTTTTTCTGTGGGAACAGAACTTCCGTATAAAAACCGACTTGCAGATAATTTCGTCCTAAGCGGCTCATATCCTTCACAATAAGCGTTTCGACATTTCCTGCTTCTACCTCTTTTATTAGAGATTGAAAGCCGGGACGATTGAAATTCACACCTGAAAAACCATCATCTGTAAAATGGCGGATGTTCTTGAAGCCGTTCTTTTGGGCGTAATCTTCCAGATATTTCTTTTGGTTGGTGATGGAATTCGATTCACCAGCAAGATTATCATCTCTTGACAAACGCTCATAGAGTGCGGTAATTCTTGGTGTTTTCGGCATTTGTTCTACCTCCTTTCTTATGGAATCTTTCAATTTAGGACAATCACGTTTATCATCCTATTAAAGTATAGCCTTCGGGCGCAAGTTCGATGGCAGTAGTAGTTTCACCAAAAGTAGAAGCCCACGCATCAAAATGGGTCATCCCTTTCTGCTGCAAGGTGTTGTACTGAAGGTAGCGCATGAGGGTGTACATCTCGGTCATGCTGTTGCTCAGGGGTGTACCCGTTGCAAAAATCACGCCACGGCCACCGGTGATTTCATCCAGATAGCGACACTTGCCGAACATATCGCTGGATTTTTGCGCCTCGCTCGTACTCAAACCTGCGACATTACGCATTTTCGTGTACAAGTAGAGGTTCTTAAACGCCTGACTTTCATCCACAAACAACCTGTCTACGCCCAATTGTTCAAACGTAACCACATCATCTTTACGGTCTGCGCCTTGCAGCTTTTCCAGTTTCTGTTTCAGAGACTTGCGCAACTTTTCCAGCTGCTTTACTGTGAAATGCTCGCCAACCTGTGCTTTCGCTTCTTCGATGGCCTCCTCGATTTCATCCATCTGTTCCTGAATCAGACGCTCCTGTCGTTCTGCGGACAAGGGTATCTTTTCAAACTGGCTGTGTCCGATGATAACTGCATCATAATCACCGGTCGCAATTCTCGCACAGAATTTTTTTCGATTTCCGGGTTCAAAATCTTTTTTGCTGGTGACCAGCAGCTTTGCGTTGGGGTACAGGCGTAAAAATTCGCTGGCCCATTGTTCCGTCAAATGGTTTGGCACGACAAAAAGACTTTTCTGGCACAAGCCCAGACGTTTCAGTTCCATAGCGGAAGCCGCCATCTCAAAACTCTTGCCGGCACCGACTTCGTGCGCCAAAAGGGTGTTGTACCCATACAGCACATGGGCAACCGCATTGCGCTGATGCTCTCGCAAATTGATCTCCGGGTTCATGCCCACAAAATGAATATGACTTCCGTCATACTCACGGGGTCGGGTGCTGTTAAAAAGCTCATTGTACCTCTTCACCAGCAGAGTCCGCCGCTGCGGATCTTTCCAGACCCAGCCAGCGAAAGCATCCTTGATGGCCTGCTGTTTCTGCTGGGCGAGGGTGGTTTCGTTTTGATTCAGCACACGCTTTTCTTTCCCATCCTCCTCGATGGTATCATAAACGCGGCTGTCACGCAAATTCAAGGTATCCTCCAAAATCTTGTAAGCGTTGGCTCGGCGGGTACCGTAGGTTTCAGTGGCCATAATGTCACCAAAGCCAGTAGCAGATTTATTGCTGATCCGCCATTCGGATCGGTGACCACATAGGAACTGTGACATTGTAAAAGGTTGGGCTTGAGCCAAAACTGGGTCTTGCCGCTGCCGGAGCCGCCGACTACCAGCACGTTTTTGTTCCGGGCATTCTTCGGATCAGGTGGGCGGTTGGACATCATCAGCCGTTCTGTTTTGGTCAGGATGATATTGTCCTCGAACTTTGGAACCATAAATGGCTCTATATCCTTCGGAGTTCCCCACCGGGCAGAGCCGTACTCCATGCCATGCCGGTACTTTTTGGCGTTTTTACCTTTCAGGTACACCGCCAGCCGCATTCCAGCACCGCAGCACAGACCAATGAACAAGTCAAATGGGTGCAGGCTGGGCAGCGGATTTGAAAATGCAGCCGGGAGCGTATCCATCAGCGATACGATTTTGTCGCCCAGTTCCTTGCCCACAGCCAGCCGCCATGCCTCGCCCAGATTGGTAGCTACAAGCCCAATCACCACATAGGGCAGATAGAGCGCCAGCAGCTTGGAAAGCTTCTTTTTGCTCATAGGCCACGCTCCTCCTGCTTGTGCCGCACTTTGTCCGGCAGATTTGCGATAGTCTGTGCCAGATCGTGCAGCTTTGCCAGCACGGAAGGACGCTTGGTTTTATCCAGCACCGATGCCGAATATTCCTTGAAAGCTGCATTCAAGGCATCCGTGTCCTGTGCCTTGAAGTAGATTAGATACCGGGGCGGCTTGCAGGACAGGTCTTTCTGGATGGAGTAGTCGATGTGATACCGCTTGGCATAGCGGTCAAAATCCTTGATGCCAGTTTTCTGAATCTCCACATTTGTCACACCACGGTTCTGTCGTACCAACCGCTTCATGGACTGCTTGCCCTGCGAAGCGTGCTTGTCGTACTGCCGCAACAGAAACTGCATCCCGCGCAGCAGGGTGCGGGCGGACAGTTTTGTGGTCGAGATGGCAAGGTTGACCGTCTTATGCTCGATTTCTTCCTGCATCGTTACCACCTCCTGTGCAGAAAATTGTCTTAGCGGTCATGCTCTGCCGGGGGCTTGCTCACAGCCTTTTCTGCGTCATTCTGAACCGATTCATCCGGAACCGGAATGACCATCAGGCGACGCCCCAGAGGAAGAAAAGCTTCGGGCTGATGGAATTCTTCTTCATATTTCTGCGCCAGCTCCGGGGAGAGCGATACAAAGTCCTCCTCTCCCAGCCCCACTACCAGAAAGGTTCCGGCAACGACGTCATACATCAGCCCATCCTCGTCCCACAGGGCACGGTTCAGCGGCAGACCCATGAGCTTGCCGTCATCGTTATAGACGATGGCAACCGGATCTTCAAAAGGGTAGCTTGCGCCGATGGAACCGCCCACCGCCTGCTGCAAGGCTTTCAGGTCGTTATCGATCTCGACCTGCTGCGGATATTGTCCCGGTGCAATTTTCAGCACCGACAGAGTGTTCTCGTTCTGTTCCATTATCTTCCTCCTCGAATTTGATAGTGATTTCCTGCCCAGCACGGGCGGCGTTCAACAGAGCTGCCACAAAGAAGCCGAAAAAGGCACCAGCTTCAAAAATGATAAACGAATAAACATAATTCATAGCGAACCTCCTACATTGACTGAACTGTGAGAAGAATCCTCTCAGGGAGGACGAGGAGCGCTAGACGCGGTGACGGTATGCTTAGTGGAAACATTGGCATGAGTATGCGGTGCGGCATCGGTAGAAAAATAGTCGTACAGAGCATCCCGCAGAGAATGGAAGCAACGAGCATGGTAGTCGTGCAGACGGAGAACCAGAATCTTCAAAACATCAACGGCGGAACAGTAAAAGTCCTCCGTGACTTCTGCGAAACTCTCATAGCGGGTCATTTCGGTATCCATGCTGCACCTCTCAGTCAATGCAGATGCAGACTATCTTCTCGCGGCCAGCCATAAGAGGGACGCTGTTCTCGGCCAGATAGCACTGGATCAGATACAGGTCACTGGTGGTAAGGGCAACAAAGCTGCCATTGGTATCGTAGCGAACAAAGACAACGGCACCGGACAAATACCGCTTGCCAGCCAGTGTGATGACCTGACGAGGGTCGTAACAGAGAGCCAGCGGCACATCTTCGCTGATGCTGTAGCAGGAATCAGTTTCATCGAAGCAAGGCAGGTAACTGCGAACGTTCGCCAGCGGGGTAATGGTCAGTTCGATCTCCGGGGCAATCACGGCGGCGTAAACTTCATCATCGCCGAGCTGCCGCTCCAGCACATCGCTCATCTTGTTGAAGAAGTCGGTCACAGCATTGTCCATGTGGCTGATTTGCTGGCTCATACTGTCGATGATCTTTGCGGTCTTGAAATCAATGGTAATGTTCATAGTGGGTTTCCTCCAAATTTTTGCAAAAAAGAAAGACCCGGTCGGGTCTTACATTCAAAATGTGTGTTAGCGTTCATTCTGCCGCTACTGTTTGCGTTGCCACTGATCCAGCAGCTTGATGATAGTGTCCTCCATCTGTTTCGGGGTGTAGCTGCGGGGAAAATATTTCCGCAGGGTGTCGTTTTTGATGACCACCTTGTCCAGCTCGTCCTTTTTCTCTTCTCCCATGACCGCAAAGGCAACGTCATACGAGAAGTGCCCTTCCTGCACCAACTTTTTAAGCCGCTGCGCTTGGGAAAGGGACGGTGCATTCTGGGTGTCGTTCATTGCCTCTAAAAAATCCCGCTGTTGGGCTTCGTCCAGATAGGACAACTCCACAGCGGGATTGAATGCAATTTTCTTTTCGTCTACCATGTCCAGCAGTTCCGGGATAAGGCAGGTTAGGCGGATAAATCGCTTGACCTGCGACTTGGTATCATTGGCTTCCTCTGCCACTTTTTCGGCTGCTGTCAACTTCGGCCCAATTTGGGCCGAAGTTAAATCCGACCTAGCACCTTGATTTTTTAGGGCTTCCAGCTTCATTTTGTAGGCAAAAGCCCTTTCACTGGGCAGGATGTTCTCACGCTGAAGATTGCTGTCCACCATGAGCAAAACTGCGGCATCATCGTCCATTTGACGGACAATAACCGGCAGGGTGTCCAGCCCAGCAAGCTGTGCAGCGTGCTGACGGCGGTGCCCGGAGATGATCTCGTAGCCACCTTCCGGGCGAGGGCGGGCAATCAGCGGAGACAGCACGCCGTACTGTGCGATACTCTCCACCGTCCGGGTCATAGCTTCATCGTCCAGCACCTTGAAAGGGTGGTTGGTGAAGGGGTGCAACGCATCAATGGGAATCTGCTGCACCTGTTCCCGTTGCTCCTCCTGTCGTTTTTCCTCGGTGGAGAACAGGTCATCTAGCCCTTTCAGAGCTAAGTTTCCGCTGTCGATCGGCATCCGCCTGCACCTCCTTTGCAAGAGATTTGTAGGCTTCTGCCACCTTACCCTTGGGGTCGTGCTGGAAAATGCTCTTGCCCACGGCACTGGTTTCAGCCGCTCGGACAGAGCGGGGAATGGTCTGCTCAAACACCTTCAGGTTCTTTCCGTATGCCTGCCGGATCAGATTGCTGATCTGCTTTCCGTAGTTGGTGCGGCTGTCGGTCATGGTCAGCAGAATACCCTCGATTTTCAGTTTCGGGTTGATCTGCCGCCGGACCTTTTGGACGGTCTGCAAAAGCTGTTCCAGACCTTTTGCAGACAGGTATTGCGCCTGCACAGGAATCAGAGCAGCGTCTGCCGCCGCCAATGCGTTAATGGTCAGCATTCCCAGCGAGGGCATACAGTCCAGCAAAATAAAATCGTACTCCCGTTTGGCACTGTCCAGCACCTGCTTGAGCATCTTCTCCCGGTTCATACTGTTCACGAGGGCTACTTCCAGCCCTGCCAGTTCGATGTTTGCCGGGATCAGGTCAATGCCCTCTGCATGGTGCAGAACGCCCTCACCGGGCTGAATGGGCTGGTCGTTCATGGCTTTTTGCATCAGGGTAGAGAGGGTAGTGGGCAGTTCATCGGGCTGCTGCCAGCCCATGCTGATGGTCAAGCTGCCCTGTGGGTCAGTGTCCACCAACAGGACTTTTTTGCCCTCCATTGCCAGCCCGACGCCTAAGTTCTCGCAGGTGGTGCTTTTCCCCACACCACCTTTTTGATTGGTGACTGCGATAATCGTAGCTTTCTTTGCGATAACATCACCCCGCTTTCGGTGAACCGCGCGCAAAGTCGTGGTTCGTTTTGTTCTGATAGTAGAGGTTCATGGTGGTGGGCGCATTGTAGAGCATCGCCAGCAGATACTGCTTCATGTTCCGCACCGGGGCGGTGTTTTCTGCCAGAGAATCCAGCACAAAACGGATGTGGTCGGCATTCAGCTTTTTCAGCCGACTGCGTACCACCTCTGTGGGCTTGTCATCTCCGGCGATCCGCAACATCTTGCGTTTGGTGGAACAGGTGTCCACAAGCAGGTCTACGATCTGGTAGATGGTGTCATCATCGTCCGGGCAGAGCCGGAGCAGAAGGTCTACCTCCAGTACCTGATAAAAATAATCTTCGAGCTGTTCACGAATGTTCCCTGAATGGATAGGGTCAGGATCGTTCCACTCTGTCTTATTCTTATCAGTCTTATTTGCTTGCAGTTTTGGCTGCTCCAGAATTGCGCTTTCGGCAGCACCAGAATTGCTGTTTGTGCAATTCTGTACTTGCGCTTTTGGCAAGCCGGAGGAAAAGTCCTTAACGTAGATCAGGCTGGGTCTGCCCAGACCACGGCGCTTGCGCTCAATGAGGTCGATGTCCTCCAGTTCCCGGAACAGCTTGACCGCCTTGTGCTCGCCGCAGCAGAGGGATTCCTGCACTTCCCGGACAGTGTAGATGATATACACCCGGCCTTGCTCGTCCAGCCAGCCGTTCTTTGCAGACAGACTCATGCGGTCCAGCAGAATGCCGTACAGCGTCCGGGCATCGGTGGAGAGCTGCCGGAAACGGCAGTCTTGGAACAGTGCCTTGGGGATGCGGAAATAGGAGAACAATTCGCCCGACTGACCATAGAAGTAGTCCAGCGTCATTTGGTGTGACCTCGGATTTTCAACTGTGAGTGCTTATTCATGTGGAAAACCACCTTCTTTCAGAAATGAATGTAAAAACAGGTTGACATTTGCCAGCGAGAACGCTTACAATGGGAGATAGTAAAAGAGTCAACCCAAAACTATGTTGGATAGGAGGACAAACGGTGAAACTGCAAACAATTCGAGTGAAAAATTTCAAAAATTTCACTTCAGCAGCAGATGGTGGCTTTATTGAAATCGCTTTGAATGGTAAATCCACAGTCTTTTATGGCAACAATGGCTCAGGTAAATCGACTCTCCTCAGTGCAGTTTGCTATGCTGCATGGCCTTTTATCAACAGGCTGAACAATGCTCAAGGAACGGGATACCGAACATTAGATAAGGAACAACTGCATATTGGTCAGCGCAGTGGAAGTAGTGCGCGATATGGTACCGGTATTGTGTTACAGCTTGACGGAGAAACATTCGAGATCACAAAAGAAATGGAAAAAACCGCATCTGGTCGAGTGAATGCGGTCAATGCAAGTCAGCAAAGTAAGCAAGCGGTTGATTTAGCACAGTTTTTTAATGAACATTATCTGGCGGACGATGATACAGTTGCCGGAGATGATTGCCCGAAGCAGAATATGCCTGTGTTTCTAAATTACGGAACAAATAGACTTGTTCTGGATGTTCCATTAAGGATACGCAAAAAGCATTCTTTCTCCAAAAGAACAGCATTGGAAAGAGCATTGGAAAACAGGCTTGATTTCCGTACTTTTTTCGAGTGGTTTCGCAATCAGGAAGACTTTGAAAATGAGCAGAAAAGTATAAAACGCGATTGGGATTATCGCGATCCTGCGTTGGAGTGTGTGCGAAAAGCAGCCCTCTCAATGCTGGACGATGCTGAAGAAATCAAAGTGCGTCGGAATCCTCTCCGAATGGTTGTCATACGCAATGATAAAGAATATCGCGTAGACCAACTGTCAGATGGTGAAAAGTGTACGCTAGCCTTGCTGGGAGACATTGCTCGCCGCGTGGCAATGGCGAACCCCTGCCGTGAGAACCCGATGGAGGGAGAGGGCATCGTACTGATTGATGAACTTGATCTGCATATGCACCCTGCGTGGCAGAGGAAAATACTATCAGTGCTTCGGAAACTTTTCCCAAACATTCAGTTTTTGATTACAACGCACTCTCCGCAGATTCTTGGGGAAGTGGATAGAAGCTACAATTTGTTTATGCTTGAGAAAAATGCTGATGGCGAAAGCGAGCTACACGATCGTTATCTATACGGTAAGGATTCTGACAGCATTCTCCGTGCGGATATGAATGTTACTGTTCGCACATCCGAAGCTGAAGAATTGTTTGAAAGGTTTTATCATGCTCTCGACCAAGATGATTATACGGTTGCTGAAACCGTTCTCGACGAGATGAATTCTAAGCTGGGTGATGACCCTGAAATTGTAAAGTGTCGCACACAGTTGGATTTCAGCCGTATGTGAGGAAACATATGATACACATTGTGAAAAAACACGAGCCAAAGGAATTAAAGGAATACCGTGAAAGCGAATCCTGCACTGGTGTACGACCGACTTACGATTCCATGAGTAGCGACCTGCATGAGTATGTTTTGTCAAAGTTGGTGGAAGAACAGGGAGGACTGTGTGCATACTGTATGTGCAGAATTCCCGAAACCGACAAAAAAACAGGGAGTACATTGAAGTGTACGATTGAGCATATTGAACCTCAGAGCCTGACGAGGGGCACTGAAAACTGGAAAAAAGAATTGGAGTACAGTAACTTTCTTGCAGTATGCTCAGGAAATGAAAACAGAGGAGCTTTATGTTGCGATAAATCAAGAGGGAACAAAAAACTTTTTTTGACACCATTAAATCCTGAGTGCAATCATTTGATTCAATACTCTTACAGCGGCAAGATACTGGCTGCCGAAACGATACCTGCTAAAGAGGACCGGGATGAAATCAATCGTGAACTAAATGATATTCTGAATCTGAACGATGGTAAGGACTTGAAAACCAAGAGAAAAAATGCTCTTGATGGTATGCTGTCGGTATTGCAAAAGCAGCATAAAGATCAAGATATTGAAGAGTGCAGAAGAAAGTTAAGAGAGCTGGAAGCACCCAGAGGTCAAAAAGTTGAATACGTCGGGATTTTAATATTTTGGCTAAAGAAACATATTCAACGTCTTGAAAGCAGAGGATAATAGTTGAGATAGATTGGAATCTTGCTGTAAAATCATACATTTTCTAAACGAACAGGACTGCCTCACATACATTGCGTTGTGGAGCAGTCCTGTCTGTTTAGTATGTAATGGTCATTGCACCTTCATGGCATTCCTGCGCATAGGTGCGGAGCAGGTCAAGGTGCTTTGAGGATTTTCGGACAATGCCCGTTGCACGGTCGCCGGACATAAACTCAACGACCGCAAGCCGAGGAATCGTTAATGTGCCACGAATTTTGAATCCAACAAGGATCTTCTGATTGCACCATCGCTGTATGCTTTGTGCAGAGTAGCCCGTCAGTTCCGAAACTACCGGGGTGGTCAACAGATCATCATATCCAGCGGTGAGCTTTTCCCACATGGTATACAGCCCTGTTTTTTCCGGCTCTGTAAAATTGAAGCGGATGATCTCTGCGGCAGGCTTGTCCGGGTGCCGTTTGGAGCAGCCATTCTTTCCGATATAAAAGCCCGTTGGCACTTTATACTTTTCGGGATGATCTTCACGGTCACACAAGTAGGTGATCACATCGTGGGTCGCAATATGGTATTTGCGTGTTTTCTTTCCTGTATTGATACACGGAACGAGACCGGAATCCAGAAGGTATTTTGCGTGTTGCTTGTTGATGCGGGCAACACGGTAGAACTGGTCTTTCGTCATTCCGTTGGGGTATTCTTCGAGAATTTTATAGCACTCTAACAGCGTTCTCATGTTCATCCATCCTTTGCTGCTTTGATTTGGTCAGCGTCAGAAGCAACATATTGTGTGGATGGATTTTGGCTCCCGGAATCTCTCTCGCCCGTTCTCTCCAACAGGCGTAAAATCTCTCCCACTTCTCTCCAAAAGGCAGATTTTTCTGCGTTTTGGAAAGTGGGTTCAAATCCGCACAGAGCCTAGTGATTTTGGATTTTGATGAAATTTTGAGCGTAAATTCGATGGTTCGTATCTTCTGGCAAAGTGGGCTAATTCCCTCTATCTTCCACCAAGTACCGTGAAGCAGGAAAAACTCGAAATCGTTTTGTCCTTAATCGGGCACGTGGGTTCGAATCCCACCATCTCCGCCAACAAAAGGCATCAGCTCAGGCTGGTGCCTTTTTATGTTCTCCAGCCATTAAAAAGAATGTATCAATAATTTTTGCTCAGAATCTTCTCAAGCGTATCCGCAAACCTGACATCCTGCTCCTTCGTCCGCTTTGGGCTCCCCTTGGGGTGCTTTCCGGCACGGAGGAGCTTTTTGTTTTCATACCGCCGCAGCAGGAGTGCGTCTATGTTGTCGGCGGTGTACTCCAGACCATTCTGGTTCAGCACCCGGGCGCACTTGGCAAGGCACATACTCGCCAGCCCGTAGTCCTGTGTCACGACCACATCCCCCGGTTTTACCCGGTTCACCAGCGCAAAGTCTACGCTGTCAGCCCCTTTATCGAACACCAATGTCTGCGCACCTTCCCGCTCGATTTGGTGGGAGGTGTCGCACAGGATGATGACCGGAACATCAAACTGTTTTGCAATCTGCAATGTCAGATCGACGACCGGACAGCCGTCTGCATCGATCAGAACTTGTCGGGGCAAGACCCCTCCATTTGCTTCGCAAACGCGAATGGTCATGTGTGTTCCTCCATCATCCAGCGAAATGCTTTTGCGGTACGCAGGTCAGCGTCCTTAAAGTGCCCGCCGCTGTTCCATTCAAGGGTGCAGTCTGCGCCACGCGCGGTAAGCCGACTGTGCAGGGTGCGGATGTTATTGCCCACTACAGCCATGACGGCGTTTTTCGTGCGCTCTTCCTTGTCACCAAGGCTCAGATAAACGCGCTGCGCCTGTATTGGGTGCTGTTGTTCAAACTCCATCCAGCCCGGAAACCACACCGAGGGGGATGCAGCGGCGACACCGTAGAACAAATCGGTCTGGGTGGATGCCCACAGCGCAAACAATCCCGCCAGCGAGTAGCCGCCCAGAATGATTTTGACGTTTTCCGGGAGATCAAACTGTTGTTTCAGTGACGGAATGACCTGTTCTGTCAGAAAGCGCAGGGTGTCCGCAGCATTGCCACCGAAACCCTGCTTTCCCCAAACAGCAGGGGCTTCCCACGGGGAAAGTGCATCGTTCCAGCTTTCCACCGGAATGGCCGCAAACAGAAAGTGGTGCGCACTCTGTGCAATAGCGGTAATCTCGCTTTCCATGCTTTGCAGCTCGTGTTCGCCGGTCATTTGGAGCAGCAGGTATTCTGCACTAGCCATGCCGTAAATACGGCAAGATTTATTCCCGATTTGCATTGTCTGTGCGGTCATTGCGACGTCCTCCCGAAAAAAACTTTGATAAGCCCAGTATAGCAACTGAAAAATCATTTTGCAATTCAAAAGGCGTTCGCATTCGCTGCAAGCAGTGCAAGTTGGTCAGAACGTTTCCCATATCAAATACACTACTTCCTCACCTGCGCTTCGATCTCTCCGGTAAACTGAAACCATCCATCCTCATAGTCCATAACAAAGTCTGCGTGATACTTGTTCAGAATAAGTTTTATATTGGAAAGCCCGAATCCATGAAGACTTGCATTCGGTTTTGTCGTCTGGATCGTATCATTTTTTATTTCGACCGGAAGGGTCGTATTCCGAACAGAAAACAAAAAGCTTTGTTTTAACACTGCAGAAACCCGAATCACCCGATCGCCCTCGATTTTTTCGCAGGCTTCAATGGCGTTATCCAGCAGATTGGAAAACAGGACGACCATATCCGATACATCAAAAGGCAGAGCCGATAAATCGTTCAGCTCGAAATCAATGTCGATCCCCTTCTGGATCGCTTCCGTTGCTTTCGTATTGAACAGTGCATCCAAGATCGCATGGTGAGAGTTGACGAGGAACGATCGGTCTGTCTGTTCCTTGGATACAGAATTCAAATATTGCTCTGCCGCATCATATTCCTGATTTTGCAAAAGATCTTGAAGTGTATTGAGATGTGCCTGAAAGTCATGTACCTTAACACGCCACTCATCATCACAGATCAATACATTCATCTGAAATTTCCCCCAAGATAAACGAACCGGCTTTTGGTTATTCAAAATATCTCATCCGCTCTCACAGCGATTATAATAATACCGCCCGCGCAAAGAATCCCGCCGCTGAAAACGGAAAGTTCTTTGCGGAAGCCCCTGACATCCCGGATGAAAAAATTGCGCAGTATGCAATATTGTTTGAGCACCCGGATCAGATCACAAGCAGCGAGGAGCATCCGGGCTGGTATTGGCTCAGCCATAGGTAAAATTTTCCCCAAAGCAAAATTTGGTATTGACAAATCCCAAATCCGTGCTTTAATATAGGAAAATTCAATACACTAAACCGTTGAAGCGGAGATAACGGCGAACCATGCCTGTACAGAGAGCCTGCGCAGCTGAGAAGCAGACCGGAAACAGTTCGTCAAGGAAAAGGCGGCCTTGCGTCGCTTTTTCCTGAAATGGACCGCTGAGGGTGCAGGGAACTGCGGTGCTTTTGCCGCACAGTATTCTGCAACGTAGGGCATACGTCAGTTGCCGGGGATGTGTTGGCATCCCGCCAAGTGCATGGGGTCGTTCCCATGAAGTCAGGGTGGCACCGCGGATCAAAGGCCAAGCTTTATTCGTCCTTGACAGAAGAAGGTTTCTTCTGTCAGGGGCGTTTTTCTTTTACACTCCTCCGGCAGAAGACCGGGGGAGTTTTTTGTTTGACGCAGAAAGGGGTAGCGGCTATGAAGATACGGCCTGCACTGGACGAAGTAAAAACCATTGCGGCGGCGGGCGGTTACAAGGTGCTGCCGGTCAGCGGCGAGATCTTATCCGACATCTGCACGCTGGTGGGCGAGCTGGACCCCGCCACCCTGCCGCCGCCGCCCAGCGCAGAGGTGGTAGCTGCCTCCACCACGAACTGCGCCAGAATGGTGCGTTCCTTTGCGCCCAGCGCCTTGCGGATGCCGATCTCGCGGGTGCGCTCGGTGACCGACACCAGCATGATGTTCATAATGCCGATGCCGCCCACCAGCAGCGAGATGCTGGCGATGCCGGTAAGTATCACGATGACCATGTTGATCATCTTGTTCATTTCCTCCAGCCACTCGCTGGCGCTGTAGACGTAGTAGCC
>OIGN01000336.1_pt1 | contig 12552 bp, 6 predicted proteins | sample 1582281 | NCBI WGS metagenome assembly OIGN01 (sample SAMN02674607, study PRJEB24791) | human gut metagenome, SKBSTL069 | isolation source: stool | host: Homo sapiens | place: USA
CTTCACGCATGGAGGGATCTTTCCATACATCACTTTGAGGAGTGGGGTAAAATGGATTATGCACTAATACCATAGGATAATATATGAAAAAGGGCTTAGTTTTGTTCTCTTCAATAAAATCAATCACATATTGAGTGAATATATCCGGTCCATATTCATTGTTTGAGTAAAGCTTTATATTTCCATCTTGTTCTATTAGTGGAGCGGCATATCTTTCTTTTATCATCCTGTCATAGCTTAACTGCCAAAGGCAATAGTGATCGAAACCAAAATGATTAGGCAGATTTCTGTTTCTGCCTAATTGCCATTTGCCAGCTATCATAGTGGTATATCCGGCGTCCTTTGCTAAATGGGCAAAGGTTTTCTCCTTTTGATTTAAGTGCCCAAAGCAGGAGTAATTTTTATTATTGTATTTACCTGTCATTAGTTGTACGCGCGATGGTGTGCTTAAGGGTTGAGAGAAACAGTTGTCGAATCTCACTCCTATTTCTGAAAGTTTGTCAAGGTTTGGTGTTTGATAGGTACTGCCATAACATCCTAAACATTCACGTCCCATATCATCAGCTAAGATCAACACAATATTAGGCTGTTTGTTAGCTGTTTGGGCCATCAAAACGGAGGGAATTATAGCGAGACATTCCCATAAGAAGCTATTAATGACTTTCATTTGTTGATAGTTTTAGATGTTTATATTCTAACTTCTAGGTTTTGTTTATTGCATGAATATTTCGATTTGCTTCCAGCTATTACCAGTATCATTCGCACTCCTCTTTCCTGGGGTAGAACGTCCTTCTTCCACATACTTTTTGATCATCTGTGTCATTTTATCCACATCTTTTTTGTAGCGTTTGTTACTGATGATATTCTTCTTCTCCGAAGGGTCTTCTTTAAGGTTAAAGAGTTGCATGCTGGGCAGTTTGGCTAGATCAGCAGGTTTATTAGGGTATCCCCATCCTCCTGAACCACTGTGGAATACTAATTTTAGCTGAAGCGTACGTAGAGATAGATAGCCTTTTCCCGATTCATAGATAAGATCTTTTCGGGCAGAATTTCCCTTTTTGCTTAGTATAGGCCATATACTATAACTGTCCACCGCTTCTTCATCTTTCAATTGGTAGTTCACCATTTGGGCAAAGGTGGCATAGAAGTCGGTGAGTGATACCAATGAACTGTTGGTTTCGTTCGTATATTTTCCTTGCCAGGAAACGATGAGTGGAATACGGTGCCCACCTTCATAAATGTCGTTTTTATAACCTCTGTAGATGTAACTTGGGTGATGCCCTTTATTTTCCATTTCTTCTACACCTATGTATGGAGCGCATCCGTTATCTGAAGTGAAAATAATGATGGTATTCTCTAGTTGATTGTTTTTCTTCAATGTTTCTACGATTTGCTGTACCATGTCGTCTATCATAACTACGAAATCTCCATAATCTCCTATGATTGTCTGACCTTGATATTTCTCTGCCGGCAATACGGGAGTATGCGGTGCTGTGATAGGAAGATATAGGAAGAACGGCTTTTTACTGTCACGCTGTTTATTAATGTAGTCTATACCATGACGTATAATATTGGGTAGGCAGTCTTGTGGCTCAAAATCGGCACCTGCGACTCCATTACGTATCAGTTTGATTCCCTTTTGCGGACCAATGGTGCGATTGGGAAGAGCTGTCACTTTATCGTTTTCTACATAAACGTGTGGAGCTGTTCCGAGTGAAGCAGGTATGCCGTAAAAATAATCGAATCCTCTGTCCGTAGGACCATTCTTGATAGGGAGTGAGAAATCCACATCCTGTTTGTTTTTGGCATTTTGAGGATATGCCCAATCCCAGCCAAGATGCCATTTTCCGATACAAGCAGTGTTGTAGCCGTTCTCAGAAAACATTTGGGCGATTGTACGGCGGTCGGGAGTAATCATGGCTGGAGAGAATCCATTCAATACTCCACTTTTCATAGTTGTTCTCCAAGGATACCTTCCAGTGATAATGGAATAGCGTGAAGGAGTAGAGAGCGCGGAAGATGAATGGGCATCCGTAAAGGAAATTCCGGAGTGTGTCAAATTATCAATGTTTGGGGTGTGGATTTTGGATTCCGGATTGAATGCTGAAATATCTCCATAGCCTAAATCGTCTGCTAATATGAATATCACATTGGGCGATTGTGCCTTTACGGCAGTTGCTGTAAGGAGTACAGATGAGATTGTTATTAGTTTGTTCATCACTTTTGATTAAATCTTTTGTGAATTTTATTTTCTTTTCAATTGGTCAACGTGAGTTCAATGAACTTTCAGAATGGTACAATGTGAAAAATCATCAAACCCACGTTTGTTATTTATTCTTGTACTATAACATTTATAGGACAAGTGAATCCTTTTTCAAATTTTGGGTATGCCGTACCCGAATTAGGCAGTGACTCGAATATGAAAGTGAATGTTCCCGCTTTATTCAATAAGGTACCTGCATCCGCATTGAAATCGACATACGATATGAAATACTTTTCATTTAGTTTTGAATCTTCAAAGAAATGAACGATCTCGTTACTTTTCTTGTTGGCTGTTCCAGCTCCAATTTTGGACTTGTCACCGGCTACCTTTACAACATCTGGTGTGTAGAATCCTCTGAACCAATTGTTTTTGTTATCATCATGTGCTTTGAAGTTATAACCTGTTGGTACTGTAGCCCCTTCTGATTTGTATGTTGCAAACCAAATGCGCATAGCAGTATTACCTCCAAGTACTTCCCCTTTGGTCAGTATTTTCGTTTGCTGGTTACTTTTCTGTACCAATTCGCCTCGTATTGCTTTTACGGGATTGCTTTCTGTAGGTTCCCAATCTTCATTGAAAGTCGGTACATCAGGAGTATCGGTAGTAAGGTTGGGGTTGACTATAAATCCGGATACTGGATTTTCTGTAATTGTAAATTCAAAGGGTACCCATCCTGTTTCTCCTGTGACAGGATGTTTGGGAAAATACTGTATGATGTCATTACCGGCATCTGTATTTGTATACTTGATGTATATCTTATAGTTACCTGGTTTTTCGATATAAGATTTGGGCGTTGAAGCACTGATAGTCCAAGATGCGGATGACATGGGACGTGTGCGGTTTCCGCCATAGAGTATATCAGGAGTGTTTTCGTCCCACATGCCTACAGATATTGGTTTTGAGTTTGTTCCATGAAAGAATATATCATTTTCTCCCCAAACGTGACTTAGAGTACCGTCTTTTAATGTAAAAGCCTCGGGGTATTGTTCCATATTTTCTGGGGTGGGAGTAAATAAGGTAAGCGCTTTTACACCATTATCTTCGGTAAAGCTGGGACGAATGGCATTATTGGCAATCATTATGGAATTGTAGCGTAGATTAGCCACGCAGTTGTATGTAAGTCCTGAAATTTTGATTTCTGTGGAGGGACTGGACATTCGGGCATACCAAAATATTTGTTCGTTTTGTGCTCCGGTTGTTGGAGTAGATTGGTTTACCCAGTTAATTTCTCCACCGAGAAGAACAAAAGGTTTTTCACTGGTAGGAATGAATTCGCGTGCAGGACGTTGAGTGCCCTCAGCCCAAATCGGAATCGTTTTAGTGATGGTAGTACCAATTTTTTCTCCATTTTCAAAAATGTCAAATGAGATGGGTACCGATCCGTCTTGTGTTGGGGTTCCGCTTATCGGGAAATAAGCATATTGTTTGTCTCCCTGAAAGGAGAGTTGTACTTCTCCGTCTTCTATTTTCAATCCGGTTTCGGATGACCGGTCAACAAACTTGACGAGTAGTTTCCGGCCAAAACCATTGACGAACGGAATCCCCAAGCGGTCACCGGGTTCATTTTCATCACCGGCAAAAGCGGGAGTACCTTTAGCAAGGAATCCATCTACATAAATGGTTGATTCTTGTACGTTCAACCCTTTTTCTTGTATAACATATTCCATTCCAGGGTGTTCGCAGGAACAGAACAGACCTGAAATAAACAATATGGATAGTAATGTGGTAATCTTATTCATAATCATGTTTCCTTTCGTTTATATAACATTTGTCATCTTGCACCATAATTCTGTGTCAGTTTGGGATTGGAACGTATTTCCTGTGACGGAATTGGGAATAAGGTACAGTATTGATCAATCTCAAATTTTTCACTCTTCATATAGTAGTTGTTTACATTAGGAGAACTGTTGGAAGTATAGGCATTATAGAAATTGGTGAAGTGTTGGTTCATCACTTCTACAGCTTTTCCTGAACGAACGAGGTCAAACCAGCGGTGCCCTTCGAAAGCCAACTCCAATGTTCGTTCGTCATAGATTGCCTGATAAACTTTTTCTGGAGTATCTAAGACCCATTCTTTATTAGGGTCTCCAGACGCAAGATACGGAACAATGCCGGCTCTTTCCCGTACAAGGTTGATTGTTTTATTTAAAACGCTTTGTGACAGGATCCCGTCACTGATATGCGCTTCTGCTTCTGCCAATAACAGCAGTATGTCTGCAAAACGGAGGATATACCAATTGTCATCAGAATCATTTACTTTATACTCTGATGAGCTCATGTATTTGCCGCACATCCACTGGTTATCTGCATTAAAGCCTTTTACAGAAGCCCGGAAAGAGGTACCGGTATAAGGGTCGTAAGGATATGCAACGTCTTGCGGATAATCTTTGTTCTCATTAACCGGGAGATAAGAAATGCCGTCCGTATCTAATTTGATATTACCGTTGCTAATGCGTGTATCGGTGTAGATAATATCATCAAATTTTCGTACTTCATATTGATAATCGGGATACATAGAATCCCATTTTTTTGCCATATCCATAAAATATCCGGTCGGTGAGCATGCACCGTTTCCTTGATTTGAAATGGGAGACGGGATATATCCGTTTGAATTGGCTTTATTACGAGGTGCATAAGAAGCAGGTGAGAAAAGAGTATAGAACGGACTTCCCAATCCTTCCACTTGACCGGTTTTGTATTCCACTTCCCATATAGATTCGCTTGAATGTTTGTTTGTGGGCTTGAATAATTCACTGAAATTCGGGTACAATTCGTATCCTCCATTGTTTATCACATCTTCCAGATAATACTTGGCAGCTTCATATTGCGTAGTAGTTGTTTTCGGATAAAATACGGTAATATTCGGATTAATGGATATATCTTTCCATGTTTCTACATCGGGGTAAGCGGCTTCCGTGATGTCGTTTGGCATAGATAGGAGTACTTTTCCCAGTAAGGCTTCTGCCACATATTTGTCAACTCTTCCTGTCGGAGTTTTTTCTCCGCTGTTTGTCGATCTATAGAGGTTGTTCGATTCGATGGCAGAAGTCAGATCGGTGAGAATCCGTATATAGACCTCTTCTGCAGATGCACGCAGATGACCTCTGGAATCGGTGTATTCTTGTGGAATATCCATGATGATGGGTACTCCACCGTAAGCGCGAACTAAGTTGAAATAGAAAAGGGCACGTAGTACTTCGGCCTCTGCAATGTATTTTTGAACGGTTTCATCATTCCCGAAGAGTTCTTTCCCTTTTTCGATGACTGTATTGGCTCTTATGATTCCTTTGTAGTGATGAGCCCAATAGTTTTGATTTCCACTATTGTTGGCAGATATGGTAAATTTTTCAATTTCATGTCGGAAAGTATTGGCATAGTAATTAGTCTGATTTGGAAATGCTACATCCGAACGCACATCACCGAAAAGATAGATGCTGGCCGAATACAGTCCGTTATCTCTTAATGAAGAGTAAGTTGAGTACAATGCCGAACGTATATCATCAGGTGACTTGTAGAAATTTTTACCCGTTAAAGTGGTTTCCGGCTCGATATCTAGAAAACCGGTACAACCGGACATGCAGGTGGCGATCAATGCCACTGTAAATATATTCTTCAGATTCTTCATATTCTTTTTCATGCTTTAGATTTATAATGTAGCTTTCAGCCCTATGGTGAAATTTCTAGATAAAGGATATCCGGTACGGTCGATGCCCGGTGCGGTAGCCGAACGGAATGTGTTGGCTTCAGGGTTCATACCGGTATATTTAGTGAAAGTATGCAAGTTGTCAATATTGAAACTTAGTACTAATCCGTTCAGAAAGGTTTTTCGGAGCATTTTCTTGTCGAATGTGTATGAAAGCTGGATGTTACGGATGGACAGATAAGAACCGTCTTCGAGATATCGGTTGGTAAATTTACTCATTTCCGTAGTTGGATGTACATCATTGGAGGTGTAAGTACGGTCTGCTAAGCCGTTACCCGGCGATTCGGGCGAACGCCATCTATCTACTACTTTGATGGAAAGGTTGTTATTGTTGTTTCCGCGCAGTGTCTCACGTAATGTATAGTTGTAAATCTGATTTCCGTATTGTCCGTTCAACTGAAAACTAAATGAAAAGTTTCTGTATGAGAATGTGTTGACCATACCGGCATTGAAACGTGGGTAAGGATTTCCTATAATAGTACGGTCATTGTCATCATAAAGTCCGTCACCGTTAAGGTCGTACCATTTGCAGTCTCCCGGCCGAACGTTCGGGTCGAAAGCTAGTCCTGAATAAGGGTCATTCCGCAATGCTTGAATTTCTTCCATTGACTGGTAAATGCCGCCAAATACATTTCCGTAGAACATACCTATCGGATAGCCTACTTTAGTGATGTTTGATTCTGCCACTCCATCAGTGATGGCTTCAGAATCGAGTCCTAGTGCCAATACTTTGTTCCGGTTGGCAGAGATGTTGAACGTAGTTGTCCATTTGAATTTGCCGGTCAGGTTGCGGGATACAATATTGAACTCGATACCTTTGTTTTCAACGGAACCGACGTTTTGTAACATGCGTGAAACTCCTAAAGTGCTTGGAACGATTGTATTCAGAAGCATATCGGAAGTGATAGACTTGTACAAATCAAGTTGCATGAATATTCGGTTGTGGAAAAGTCCTATGTCTACACCTAAATTAGTCTGTTTGGACACTTCCCATTTCAAGTCCGGATTCGCAATGTTTGACGGAGCCCAACCACTTACGACAGAACCATCGATTATATACGATTGCTGTGACATTTTGGTCTCATAGTTGTAGTCTCCGATAGCATTGTTGCCAGACAGACCAAAACTACCTCGTAATTTCAGTTCACTAAGTACTTTCTTGAGTGGCTTCATGAATTTTTCTTCCGTCATGGCCCATCCTGCGGAAATGGAGGGGAAATAACCGTATTTGTTGTTCTTTCCAAAACGACTTGAACCATCTGCACGAAATACTCCCTGAATCATATATTTTCTTTTGTAGTCGTAGGTCAGTCGGGCTATATAGGATAGCATACGATCTTCAGTCTTATCATAAGAACCTCCGTTGACTACACCTCCGTTGATGGAAGGGAGAGATTCTGTTGCAAAATGGTAGGCGGACGTGTAAAGCTTGTTGAGTTGGTTACTTTGTATAGTGACACCTCCTACAGCACTGATGTTATGATCTCCGAATTCTTTCTGATAGGTCAGTATATTTTCGTTAATCCACATGAGTTTGCGAGTCATAGTGGTGGAAGCCTCAGAGTCGGTACGGTTTTTGCCAATGGAAGCTGGGTACCATATTGAGTTCTCGGATGACATGAAATCAATGGCCAATGACGGTTTAAACGTTAACCCTTTAGCCAATTTCAATTCGAAGTTAAGCCCACCGATAATACGATTCTGACTCGTCTCGTTTTTGTATTCGTGAGCGATTCTGACTGGATTGTCTTGATTGTCGGCCAATGGCGAATCGGAAAGCGTTGGGAAGGCACCGGTTTCGGGGTCTCTTGAATCGGCTATGTTAGTTGGGGCCAAGTTGTACTCTAATGTAGAGAAATAATCTCCATTAGGAAGTTTGACCGGGAAAAAGGGATACATGGAAATTGCGGTTCGGATTACACTGTTTGAGCCTTCTCCGCCTTCTCGGGTCCTCTTCTGATTGATAAACGTAGGAGCAAAGTTGACAGTTACTTTGGCCCATTTATTTAATTCAATGTCGAAGTTGGAACGGAAAGCGAATCGCTTCATTCCGGTACATATCAGGATCCCTTCTTGGTCGAAATATTCGCCTGAGATTCGGTAACGCATATTTTTACCTCCTCCAGCGATAGACAGATTGTATTTCTGCTGAATGGCATTCTGGAAGATGGCATCTTGCCAGTCAGTGTTGAGATTCTCGTCGAAAGGGAAATAGTCTTGATTTTGGTTTGTCGTGTAACGAAATCTTTCGTTCAGATTCTTATCCTTATAATATTCCAATAATTGGGCTGTATTCATTAATTCGAATTTATGTTGTATTTGTGCTATGGTGGTTGAAGCATTGATGGTTACTGTCGGTTTGGTACTTTCACCGCGCTTGGTAGTGATAAGTATTACACCATTGGCACCACGTGAGCCATATACGGCAGTTGAAGCGGCATCTTTCAGAATCTGAATATTGGCTACGTCATCAGGATTGACAGCAGACAGGCCGCCTTCCATCGGTATTCCGTCGACAATGTATAAAGGTTGCGAGCCAGCAGTAACGGTACCGATACCACGAACTTCTACATTAATATCACCACCGGGAGTTGCATCAGAAGTCTGTATACGAACTCCGGGGACTAAACCTGAGATGGTTTGTTCGATAGAAGAGCCTACATATCCAGATAATTCTTCGGATTTGATGGAAGTCATGGCAGATGTTATCGTTCTCTTTGTTTGGGTTCCATAGCCGATAACTACGGTTTCATCCAACATATAGCCATCTTCAATCATGACTACTTTAATAAGCTTTTTGGGGTCTTTGATTGTGATCTCCTGTTTCTGAAACCCGATGAACGAAAATTCAAGAACTGGATTCTTACCTTTTGTTTGAATCTTGAAAGTTCCATCGATAGTAGTGGTTGTTCCATAATTGGAGTTTTGGCAAAGGACATTCACACCTGGTATGGGTTGTCCTTGCTCGTCAACAACGGTTCCTGTTGCAAATGTTCGGGCATTCTGTGCGTATGTATTTCCACCTGTATATGAAGAAACTTCAAATATGGAAAATACAATAGTTAAAAAGAGAATGCGGATAGAAATCATATTTCTCATATAGTAGTAAATTAGTTATGCCACAAAAATACAATCAATATGTATATCTCCTATGGTATGTAAAAGCTAAAAGGAGAATTTGTAAAAGAGATAATATTTAACTTGCTTATTAGTAGTATGTTATCTAAAATATTTGATGATAAAATGTAATGACTATGTGAATTGTTTAATGCTGATGGATGTACTGAATATAAGATGGTAGTGCTTTTTTCTTTTCCTTTTTGTAGCTACATAATTGCTATTTAATTATATTTTATGTTGCTGATTATTAGCATGATACCTTTTAAGCTACTTATATTTTTCATCAAAATAAAATCTAGGAGGTTTCAATGGAATGAGCATTTCGTATATTTGCATGAAATAAAAGTATTTGTTTTCCTTTCAACAACCAAATTCGCATAAAATTATGAAGAATCACTCGAGACATTTCGTAGCCGCTACTTGTGCTTTAGCAGCATTTTCTCCCGTTGAAATGATGGCCCAAAAACAACCAAACTTTGTCATTATCGTTGCAGATGATATGGGGTATGGTGATGTGGGCATATACGGCAATGAGTATATAAAGACCCCGAATATTGATCAAATGGCCCGGGAGGGGATGATGTTCACAGATTTCCATTCGAATGGTTCAGTCAGTAGTCCGACGCGTTGTGGGCTTTTAACTGGGCGTTATCAACAGAGAGCTGGCTTGGAGAAAGTTCTTTTGGTACCCCGAGATGATAAAGATAAGGAGGTAGGACTTCAGTCGGAAGAAATAACTTTTGCAAAAATCTTGGGAGACAATGGATACCGGACAGCTTTGATTGGTAAATGGCATTTAGGATACTTGCAGAAACATCATCCGATGAACTTTGGCTTTCAGAAATTTGTAGGTTTTAAATCCGGAAATGTCGACTATCAGAGTCACCGCAACCGTTATGGAGATGTGGACTGGTGGGACGGTTTGGAAATGAAAAATATGCCGGGATATACAACAACCTTACTAACAACGCTTTCCGAGGATTACATAAAAGAAAATAAGGATAAACCATTTTGTCTATATATAGCGCATGCGGCTCCTCACTCTCCTATGCAGGGACCTAATGAAAAGGCGATCCGTACAGAGGCTACTCTGGAAGGGGATAAAAACTCCGACAGGCCAAATAAGGAAATTTATAAAGATATGGTAGAGGAATTGGATTGGAGTGTGGGACGGATTCTGGAAACGTTGAAAAAATATAAATTGGACAAGAATACGTTCGTTGTCTTTTTCTCTGATAATGGTCCGGTGATAAATAATGGAGGTTCTACCGGAGGGTATAGAGGTGCGAAGGGAGCTCCATGGGAAGGAGGACACCGTGTCCCTGGTATTTGTTATATGCCTGGAACTGTCAAAGGAGGAACAATGTGCAAACAGACCGTGATGAGTTTCGATCTTTTTCCGACTATGCTGGACATGGCGAACATTCATTATGATGACTCGAAGAAGAAGTTGGATGGAGCTTCTCTGGTACCTTTGTTTAAGGGGAAGGAGCTTTCTCAGAGACTTTTGTTTTGGGGAAATGGTAATAAGACTATCTCTGTGAGAGATGGCAAATGGAAGCTGGTTCGTTACAACCAAAAGGGAAAAATTACATTGCATTTGTTTGACCTGGACAATGATCCATACGAGGAAAATAATATGAGTGAGCAGGAACCTGAATTAGTTAAAAGACTGGATGAACAGATTACTCGCTGGGCCAAGTCCGTCTATTCAGAAGTTCCTGACCAGTTTGCTCGAAAAGTACGACGTACGAATAAAAATAACACTTAATATGCATAGTAACTATGAAGATAGAAAAAATAGCCTTGCTGGCATTGGGAACTACTATGACTTCCGGTGCAGCTTTGGCTTCGAATACGGTTGATAAAGCTACTCCCAATGTTTTACTGATTCTTGTAGATGATCTTGGATTGGGCGATTTGTCCTGCCAATATGCTAAAGATTTGAGTACTCCAAATATTGATCGCATCTTTGAAACTGGAGTGCGTTTGGATAACTTTTATGCTAATTCATCCGTGTCTTCTCCTTCGCGTGCCGCACTGTTGACCGGACGTTTTCCGGCTATGGTAGGAGTACCAGGGGTCATCCGTCCTTCCATCGATCAAAATTGGGGTTATTTCGATCCGTCTGCCGTCACCATGCCTGAGGTACTTAAAAATGGTGGCTACAGAACTGCACTAATTGGCAAATGGCATCTAGGCTGGAAAAGTCCGAATCTTCCGAATGAGAGAGGATTCGAGCATTTTCATGGTTTCCTTGCAGATATGATGGATGACTATTACACGCATCAGCGGCAGGGAGGAAATTACATGTATCTGAACGACAAAGAAATTACCCCCAAAGGTCATGCTACCGAATTGTTTACTTCATGGAGTGTGGATTATATTAAGAAAGAGGCAAAAGAGAAGAATCCCTTTTTTCTTTATCTTGCCTACAATGCCCCCCATTCTCCTTTACAACCACCGGTAGAGTGGGTGAACAAGGTACAGGAAAGAGACAAGTCGTTACCGGTCAAGCGTGCACGGCTGATAGCCCTGATTGAACATTTGGATGATAATATAGGTAAAGTGATGCAGGCTCTCGAGGAAAGCGGTCAGTTGAGTAATACATTGGTAATATTTGCTTCTGATAATGGAGGGGACCGGGGAAGTATGGCAAACAATGGACCTACCCGGGGTGCCAAAGGCGATATGTTTGAGGGAGGTATCCATGTCCCTTGTGCTCTGAATATGCCAGGAGTTTTCGAAGGCGGTCGACGTGACAACCATTTTGTTGTGATGATGGACCTTATGCCTACTATTTGTGATTTTGTGAATGTACCGGTCAGGCATGAGATAGATGGTATTTCTGTATTGGATGCCATTAAGAGAAAGAAACAGAATACAGAAGATCGTTTCGTTTTCTGGCTTCGAAATGAAGGTGGTCCGCAATTTGGGGGGAAGTCGCAGAGTGCGGTGAGGTATAATGAGTACAAACTTTTACAGAATCTTCCCTTTGAAAAAGTACAGATGTTTAATTTGGAGGAAGACTCTTTGGAAACTACTCCACTACCTTTGCAAGGAGATATGTTTCGAAAATTGAACAATGCAATGACTAAGCATTATCGTGCTTGGGGAGCAGTCCCTTGCCAAGCACCATCTAAATAGAAACTTAAATCATAAAATAAAACTAGTATGATGAATTTCAAAATGAAAAACAAGACTCTGTTCTTATGCCTTCCGGCAATGTTGAACATACCTTTTGGAGGCTCTTCTGCATTCGGAGCGAATTCAGAAAAAGACAATAAAGAGAATAGCCCGAAACGCCCCAATGTACTTGTATTGCTAACGGATGACCAGACATTCAGCACTATCCATGCTTGGGGTAATAATGAAATTCAGACTCCGAATATGGACAGACTTGTCAATCAGGGTATGTCATTCACCCAAACTCATGTAATGGGTAGATCGGAAGAGCACACGTCTG
>OIGN01000337.1_pt1 | contig 12455 bp, 7 predicted proteins | sample 1582281 | NCBI WGS metagenome assembly OIGN01 (sample SAMN02674607, study PRJEB24791) | human gut metagenome, SKBSTL069 | isolation source: stool | host: Homo sapiens | place: USA
CCAAGAGTAGGAAAGGTGCACCTCCTTTCCTACTCTTGGAAGAAGGTGCACCACACAAACAAAACAAACAATAGACGACCTTCACAGGCGGTATTTCATATATAACTCAACTAATTATAAATCAATTTCATTTTTTACATAAATTCTCTCCCTGTATTCAGACGGAGTCATACCGGTATGTTCACGAAAGAATCTTGTCATAACAGAGTTCGACTGGAAGTTCGTGCGTGAGGCCACTTCTTTTATTTCAAGGTCAGAATCCCGTAAAAGAGCCTTTATTTCAAGAAGGGAGTAATCTATAATCCAGTCTTTTGCCGAACGACCGCTCATATCTGTAATTACCATTGTAAGATGCTTGGCGGACACACACATCTTTTTCGCATAAAACGCAACATCCCGACTTACGGTATGAAATTCGATCACCAAACAAAAAAAGTCGAATAAAAGTTTTTCCTTACGGGTGTATTTTACTAATTCGGCAGCTTTCGGATTTCTTTTATAAGCCACATATATATCCCAGTAGAAAACACGTAATAACTGCATGATAGACTCCCGTCTGAATAAGTTGCGGGGTAAGTTGATACGAAAAATCAAAATATTGCAAAAGTGAATGAAACGTTGGCACTCTTCATCGTATAGCGGAGTACTGAAATTTTTCCGCATATAGAAAAAGAAATGCGGAGAAAATCTGGGCACACCACTTAACGCATCACTAAACAGTGAAGTAGATATAACCATCGTAACGGTCGAGAAATCTTCACTTGGCTCACTAAATGAGACAAATTGTCCGGGTAATAATATAATCAATTCCTCCGGTTGTATCCAATGTACATCTTCATGCACTGTAATTTTGGCCTTTCCACCTAAACAATATATAATCAAAGCTGATTGATTATTAGAAGGATAAGAAGTCAAAGGAAGATACTTCAGATTTTGATAAAATTTAAAATCGTCACCCAGGACGTATATCTCTAATGTCTCTCTATTTTTAATGTCTAACATTTAACACCTTTCTAAACTAAGTCTTTTTACAAATGTATAACTTCCTAATTTACCACGCACCAAAAATGGAAATATAGTATCATACTAAGGAAGTCAAACACCTTTTATTTGCATTAATTTATAAACAAACTATCTGATTGTTAGTTCATTTATCATTTTCCTATTTCGTTTTATTATAGACTGACCTGTTTTTTATAGTGTTTTTAGGACAGGAAAAGGATTAATGCTTTCAAATGAAAAATAAGCAGATTGTTTTCTAATTCAAGCAAAATTAAAGAAATGTACTTTTATATCACATAAGAGGCAATCAAAAAAACTACTAACTCATTGAAATAAAGATTTGTATGTTCACAAGAAAGACTAATAATCAGAATAATAGCTATAAATCGGCACAATTCATACTAGAAAAATCAACGGATTATTTGCTAATTAAAAATTAATCTGTACTTTTGCATCCGCAATTCGGGGTGTAGCTCAGCCCGGTTAGAGTACGCGTCTGGGGGGCGTGTGGTCGCTGGTTCGAATCCAGTCACCCCGACTGGTTAAAGAGGTTAGAAACCGAATGGGTTCTAACCTCTTTTTATTTTAGAAAACAATGAAAGAAGATCCTAGACATATCCATATCAGTGAATACAGTTATCCTCTTTTGGATGAACGTATTGCTAAATTCCCGTTGCCTACCCGCGACCAGTCCAAACTCTTAATATACCGTCGTGGAGAAGTTAGTGAAGATGTTTTCACGTCTTTGCCGGAATATCTGCCGCAAGGCAGCCTGATGATATTCAATAATACAAAAGTCATTCAGGCACGCCTCCATTTTCGAAAAGAGACGGGAGCACTGATCGAAGTGTTTTGTCTTGAACCGATCCAGCCAAACGATTATGTATTAAATTTCCAACAGACAGCACATGCCGCCTGGCTTTGCATGATCGGCAATCTGAAGAAATGGAAAGACAGACAGTTGAAACGCGAAATGACCGTCAAAGGATTCCCTATTACCCTGACCGCTACCCGAGGAGAATGTAAAGGAACCAGCCATTGGGTAGATTTTGCATGGGATAATCCGGAAGTGACGTTTGCCGATATCCTTGAAGTATTCGGAGAACTTCCTATTCCTCCTTACTTAAACCGGGATACGGAAGAAAGTGACAAGGAGACTTATCAAACTGTTTATTCTAAGATTAAAGGTTCGGTAGCTGCGCCTACGGCGGGATTACATTTTACTCCACGAGTATTGGATGCTCTTCAAGAAAAAGGGATTAATCTTGAAGAATTAACTCTACATGTAGGAGCAGGCACATTCAAACCTGTAAAAAGTGAAGAAATCGAAGGTCACGAAATGCACACGGAATATATATCGGTCAACCGGAGCACCATCAAAAAACTGATTGACCACGACGGTTGTGCTATTGCAGTAGGGACTACTTCTGTACGGACTCTGGAAAGCCTGTATCACATTGGAGTTACATTGGCTGAAAATCCGTATGCTACGGAAGAAGAACTACGTGTCAAACAATGGCAGCCTTATGAAAAGTACGACCAGATTCCTCCCGTTGTTGCGTTGCAAAAGATATTAGGATATCTCGACAGGAATGGTTTAGAAACCCTTCACACCAGTACACAGATTATCATAGCACCGGGATACAATTATAAAATAGTGAAAGCGATGGTTACTAATTTCCATCAGCCGCAAAGTACCTTGCTGCTTTTGGTTTCAGCTTTTGTAAAAGGGAATTGGCGCACTATTTATGATTATGCACTGGCGCATGATTTCCGGTTCCTAAGTTATGGAGATTCTTCTTTATTAATACCATAAGATATTCTTCTCTCCAAAAGATTTTACGCAATATAAAAGACACTATGCCAAGCGATAATAACCAGGAAATGTTCCCTATCGTAGACGAACAGGGAAATATCACCGGAGCTGCCACTCGCGGAGAATGTCACAGCGGTAGCAAACTGCTTCATCCGGTAGTTCACCTTCACGTATTCAATGCCCAAGGAGACATCTACTTACAGAAACGCCCCGAATGGAAAGACATTCAACCGGGGAAATGGGATACGGCTGTAGGCGGACATATTGATTTGGGCGAAAGCGTAGAAATCGCCCTAAAGAGAGAAGTCCGTGAAGAATTGGGCATCACAGACTTCACTCCCGAGCTTCTCACCAGTTATGTTTTTGAATCCAGCCGTGAAAAAGAGCTTGTTTTTGTCCACAAAACCGTTTATGAGGAAGAAATCCATCCCAGCGACGAACTGGACGGTGGACGATTTTGGAAGATCGAAGAAATAAAAGAAAATCTGGGTAAAGGAATCTTCACTCCCAACTTCGAAGAAGAGCTGAAAAAAGTCTCTCTTATTCCTTCTCTATCCAAGTAATAATCTTTTCAGAGAACGGACTTTCTTTCGGAGACACAACTCCCGCCCAATGTCCGTTCTCATCAATCATAAACTTCTGAAAGTTCCACTGAACCGGTGCGTTTTCTTTCCCATTCTGTTTTTTCTCCGTCAACCATTGGTAAAGAGGAGCCATATCTTTTCCTTTAACGGAAATCTTAGCCATCATCGGAAAAGTAACATCATAGTTCAAAGAACAGAACTTGGCTATTTCCTCATTACTACCCGGTTCTTGTCCCATAAAGTTATTCGCCGGAAAACCGATAACAACAAAGTTTTTTTCTTTATATTTCTCATATAGTTTCTCCAGTTGAGCATACTGGGGCGTCAGCCCACACTTAGATGCCACGTTGACTACCAGCACTTTCTTACCTTTCAGTGAAGAAAGAGGAAAGTCCTTACCATCAATAGTTTTCACTGTAAAATCATAAAAAGACTTGTTTTGCGCTTCCGAAGAAATTGCAAACAACAGGCTTACCATCATCAAGACGAATGTTTTCATGCTGAATATACATTTAGTTTGTTTTTATATTAAACGAGTAAACTGAAAGAAATGTTTGTTCAGCAGTGAAACAAGAACTATGATTTTACATCTTTCAATTCCCCAATCCGTCACTTCACCCCACAATCTTTCCGCTTCATTTATTCTTAGTGATAACGGATGAAGATAGGCCGTAATTTTGTACTGTGAAATAATAATACAACGAAAGTCATGTTTACAGCTATTGTACGTTTTTCAATCAAGAAGAAACTATTTGTAGGACTCACTACTCTCTTCCTGTTTATCGGAGGTATCTATGCGATGCTGACACTACCTATTGATGCCGTGCCCGACATTACCAATAATCAGGTACAAATAGTGACCGTATCCCCTACACTCGCGCCACAAGAGGTGGAACAGCTCATCACTATGCCTATCGAAATAGCGATGAGCAATATTATGAATGTCGAAGATATCCGTTCTGTCAGCCGCTTCGGACTATCGGTCGTAACGGTCGTTTTTAAAGAAAGTGTCCCCACACTCGATGCACGGCAGCTGATAAATGAACAAATACAAAGCGTAACAAGCGAAATTCCCTCCGAGCTCGGAACACCGGAGATGATGCCCATCACTACCGGTCTGGGAGAGATTTACCAGTATATATTAAAGGTAGCTCCCGGATATGAGAAGAAATATGACGCAATGGAACTCCGCACCATTCAAGATTGGATGGTGAAACGTCAGTTGTCCGGTATACCCGGTATAGTAGAAATCAATAGTTTCGGCGGTTACTTGAAACAATATGAAGTAGCCGTCGATCCGGACGCCCTGTTTTCTTTGAATATCACTATCGGCGAGGTGTTCGAAGCACTTAGCAGCAACAACCAAAATACCGGCGGAAGCTACATTGAGAAGATAAAGAATGCCTACTATATCCGGTCGGAAGGTATGATTACCCGCATCAAGGATATTGAACAGATTGTAGTGACCAACCGGAATGGGATTCCGGTACATATCAGTGATGTAGGAGTTGTCCGCTTCGGTTCTCCAAAGCGTTTCGGTGCCATGACAAAGGATGGTGAGGGCGAGTGTGTCGGCGGAATTGCCATGATGCTGAAAGGTGCCAACGCAAATGTAGTGACTCAAGAACTCGAAAAACGGGTAAAAAAAATACAGCAGCTATTACCCGAAGGAGTCAGTATAGAACCTTACTTGAACCGTTCGGAACTGGTAAACCGGAACATCTCTACGGTTGTCAACAACCTGATTGAAGGAGCGGTTATCGTCTTCCTTGTACTCATCCTCTTCCTCGGCAACCTCCGTGCCGGACTGATTGTAGCATCCGTCATCCCGCTGGCAATGCTCTTCGCTTTTATCATGATGCGTGTATTCAATGTCACCGCCAATCTAATGAGTCTCGGTGCCATTGACTTTGGTATTGTAGTAGATGGCTCTATCGTTATATTGGAAGGTATCCTCGCCCACATTTACGGAAAACAATTCCGAGGCCGCACACTGACCCGCAAAGAGATGGACAAAGAAGTGGAAAAAGGAGCTTCCGGCGTTACACGTTCGGCCACTTTTGCAGTGTTGATTATCCTTATCGTCTTCTTCCCCATCCTTACATTGAACGGGATTGAAGGGAAATACTTCACCCCCATGGCAAAAACACTTGTGTTCTGCATTATCGGAGCCTTAATTCTCTCACTGACTTATGTTCCTATGATGGCCTCCCTCTTTCTGAAGCATACCATTGTTGTGAAACCCACCCTTGCCGACCGCTTCTTCGAGAAACTGAACAAGATCTACCAGCACACCCTGCGCGCCTGTCTTCGTTACAAATGGCGTACCGTCATCATAGCCTTCTCCGCGCTGATCGGTTCACTTTTTCTCTTTACCCGCCTGGGAGCAGAGTTCATTCCCACTTTGGACGAAGGAGATTTTGCCATGCAAATGACACTACCCGCAGGAAGTTCGCTGACCGAAAGTATCGAAGTTTCCCGCTTGGCAGAGAAAGCATTAATGGATAAATTCCCTGAAATCAAACACGTGGTAGCCAAAATAGGAACGGCGGAAGTTCCCACTGACCCGATGGCAGTGGAAGATGCTGATGTGATGATTATCATGAAACCATTCAAAGAATGGACAAGTGCCGGAAGCCGTGCAGAAATGGTGGATAAAATGAAAGATGCACTTGCTCCGCTCTCTGAACGTGCCGAATTCAACTTCTCGCAACCGATACAGCTTCGCTTCAACGAGCTGATGACGGGAGCAAAAGCAGATATTGCCATCAAACTATATGGAGAAGACACGCACGAATTATATGAAAGAGCCAAAGAAGCAGCTACCTTTGTAGAAAAAGTGCCGGGAGCAGCGGATGTCATCGTTGAGCAGACGATGGGATTACCCCAATTGGTAGTGAAATACAACCGTAGCAAAATAGCCCGTTACGGCATCAACATACAAGAGCTTAACACCATTATCCGAACTGCCTATGCCGGAGAGTCAACAGGTGTAGTCTTTGAAAACGAACGGAGATTCGATCTCGTGGTACGGCTTGACCAGGAGAAAGTGGCCGACTTGAATCTTGATAAGTTGTTTGTACGCACTTCGGAAGGAATTCAAATTCCTGTTGGAGAGGTAGCAAGCATCGACCTTGTCAGTGGGCCACTGCAAATCAATCGGGATGCAACCAAACGGCGCATCGTCATCGGTGTCAATGTGCGTGACGCAGACATCCAGCAAGTTGTCGCCAATATTCAAGAGACACTGGACAAGAACATCAAACTGAAGCCGGGATATTACTTCGAATACGGCGGCCAGTTCGAAAACTTGCAAAATGCCATCAATACCTTACTGGTGGTCATCCCAGTGGCATTAATGCTTATTCTGTTGATTCTGTTCTTCGCATTCAAGAACATCACCTATACCCTGATGGTATTCTCAACCGTCCCCCTATCGCTCATCGGTGGTATCGCCGCACTTTGGCTACGCGGGCTCCCGTTTAGCATATCGGCCGGAGTAGGATTCATTGCTTTGTTCGGGGTAGCAGTATTGAATGGTATCCTGATGGTAAATCACTTCAACGAACTTCGTAAACAAAATACCTATTCCATGACTACAAACCAGATTATCAAAAGAGGGACTCCACACTTGCTCCGTCCTGTATTCCTGACAGGACTGGTTGCATCTCTGGGATTCGTCCCGATGGCAATAGCCACTTCAGCCGGCGCAGAAGTACAACGTCCGTTGGCAACAGTGGTCATCGGTGGCTTGATTATTTCTACCGTACTGACTTTACTCATTATTCCGGTGTTTTACAAAATTGTAAATTCATTTGCTACCTGGAGACGTCCGGGAATCAAACTGCGCTGGCCTTTCGGGGGATTGTGTCTCCTGTTCTTGTTTCTCCCCGCGTTCGTTTCCGCTCAACAGACACAAACAGTCAGTCTCGAACAGGCGATAGAAATAGCCAAACAAAATCATCCTCGCCTGAAAATAGCCAATAATGCTATTCAACAAGCCAAAGCCACTCGCGGAGAAGTGATAGAAGCAACGCCTACCTCGTTCAGCTATTCCTGGGGTCAACTTAACGGAGAAAACAAAAAAGACAAGGAACTGGCTTTCGAGCAAAGCCTGGGCTCCCTTCTAACGCCATTCTACAAGAATGCGTTAGTCAACCGTCAGGTAAAAACGAACACCTATTATCGGCAGATGGTAGAGAAAGAAATCACAGCAGAAGTGAAAAGGGCGTGGGCCTACTACCAATATGCCACTAATCTCTGTTCAATGTATCGGGATCAGGATAAAATGGCAGAAGAACTGCAGCGCATCGGAGAATTACGATACCAACAAGGAGAGATCACCTTGCTAGAGAAAAATATGATGACCACCATAGCTGCCGATCTGCATAACCGCTGGTTCCAAGCAAAAGAAGAAGAGAAAATGGCATTGGCACGTTTCCAATGGAGTTGCTACTCCAACGATCCCATTGTTCCGGTGGATTCCACTTTATCCTTATTCTATACCGGCATTTCGGATGGAAACCTGTCGGGAGCACATACTGCCTACTTTCAAAGCCAGGCAGATGAAGCGAAAGCAATGCTCCGTGTAGAGCAGAGCCATTTCTTTCCTGAAATCAGTGTGGGGTATACACGTCAGGACATTCTCCCACTTAAGAATCTGAATGCCTGGATGATCGGAGTTTCTTTCCCCATCTACTTCCTACCACAAAAGAGCAAAGTGAAGCAGGCACGGCTAACTGCCACTTCAGCGCAAATACAGGCAGACGCCAACATCCGGGAGTTAAGAAATAAGACACTCGAACTGGAAGCATCCCTCCGCAGATATAATGAGAGTTTACGATATTATACCTCATCGGCCTTGAAAGAAGCGGACGAACTGACAAAGGCAGCCAACCTGCAATTGCAGCAGAGCGAAACAGGCATTGCCGAATATATACAGTCGATTACCACCGCCAGAGAGATACGCAGAGGCTATATTGAAACAGTCTACCAATACAATATTGCTGCACTGGAATATGAACTTTTCAAGTAGGTGGAAAATCGAGACATTGAATGAGATACATCACCCTGAATAATTATTATAAAACATAAGATATGAAAAAAATAGTTTATCCCATCCTTTTACTAGTTCTAACGGCTTGCAAAGGAAACCAGCAAACTACAAATAACGAATCCGCCGCAATTCCCGTTGCCGAAACGATAGCAGATACCATCGCACAACCCGAAGTGGATGCCATCACTTCAGCTACCTCAAAGCCTAATCAGGTTTCGTTCAACGGACGAATCGTTCTTCCTCCTCAACGTCAGGCAACCATTGCTTTAACCATGGGAGGCATTGTAAAAAAGGCTTCTCTGCTTCCAGGGCAATGGGTGGCTGCAAACAGTGTAATCGCCACGTTAGAGAATCCGGAGTTCATCACCCTGCAACAAACTTATCTGGACAGTCACGCACAAACCGAATATCTCTTAGCTGAATACGAACGGCAAAAAAATCTGTCTGCCGAACAAGCAGCTTCTCAAAAGAAATTCCAGCAAAGTAAAGCGGACTTTCTCTCCATGAAGAGTCGCCAGGACGCCGCTGCTGCACAACTTTCTCTTTTAGGCGTTCAAACGGAGACATTACTTAAGAACGGAATACAACCGCTACTGGAAGTCAAAGCCCCCATTAGTGGTTATGCCGCTAATGTAGCGATGAATATCGGCAAATATATCAATCCGGGAGAAGCACTTTGCGAACTTATCGATAAAAGCAGCCCGATGCTTTGCCTGACTACTTACGAGAAAGATCTTGCAGACATACAAGTCGGCAGCCCGGTACAGTTTCGTGTAAACGGAATGGGGACACAAACCTTTCACGGTATCGTGATTTCCATCGGACAAAAAGTAGACGAAACCAATCGTTCGCTCGAGGTATATGCTTCCATCAAGGAGGAAAATGTACAATTCCGCCCCGGTATGTATATCACGGCACACATTCAGAAACAATAATTGACCAACTGTGACAACAGCATTGACATTTTATAACCGGTAACTCATAATTTACCACTATCTTTGTTGTATGATAGCCAAAGCAATAAAAAAAGATAAATATATACTTTCCACAGTCATCATCTCCTTAGCGGTTGCTGTACTGATTCATTTTCCTGAATCAGTATCTCTTTTCGACCGTTTCGAAAGTCATTCCTTATTCCCAGGGATGAAGTTTATAGATGTGGCAAACGAAATACTTTTTACCTTTCTGTCGCTATTGTTACTTTTTGCCATCAATACCCGTTTGTTTCATTTCAATCAGGCTTCCATTAAAATTACAGGGACAAAGATTTTGCTTTCCTTTATCGTGACATGGATATTGAGTAACTTGTCAGGACAGTTTTTTGTTTTCCTTCACAGAACGTTTGATATTCCGGCCATCGATGCCATGGTACATCATTATTTGCATCCATTGCGGGATTTTATTGTGGCATGTCTCGTCACCAGTAGTTGCTGTATCATTCATCTTATATTCAAGCAGCAACTGGTACTTATTGAGAACGAACAGCTTCAGGCAGAGAATCTCCGCAATCAGTATGAAGTACTGAAGAATCAGCTGAACCCACACATGCTGTTCAACTCGCTGAATACCCTGCGTTCGCTGGTACGCGAAAATCAGGATAAAGCGCAGGATTACATTCAGGAACTCTCCCGGGTACTAAGGTATACTTTGCAAAGTAATGAGTCACAATGTGTCAGTCTCCGGGAAGAAATGGAATTTGTTTCCGCTTATATATTTCTATTAAAGATGCGTTTTGAGAACAATCTACAATTCGACATACAGATAAGCAATGCCTACGAAGAATATCTCCTCCCTCCAATGGCGGTGCAAGTGTTGATTGAGAATGCAGTAAAGCACAACGAAATCAGCAACCGGAAGCCGTTGACTATTCATATCACGACGGACGATAACGGCAATTTGTCTATCAGCAACGACATTCAGCCCAAATGGACTGCAACTTCCGGAACCGGTATCGGACTTGCCAACCTTGCCAAGCGATACAGGCTCTTGTTTAAACGGGATATACAAATAACGGAGGACAGAGAGTTTACAGTTTGTATTCCTTTGATTGAAAAATCACAACTAGAACAATAACCACCATGAAGATTGTCATTATAGAAGACGAAAAAGCAGCAGTACGAAACCTGACTTCACTGCTTAATGAAATAAAACCGAATGGAGAAATCGTGACCATACTGGATAGTATCAGTTCCACTATCGAATGGTTCAGTTCTTATCCGATGCCGGAACTGGTATTCATGGATATTCACCTGGCAGATGGTTCCGCCTTCGAGATATTCAATCATATCAATATTACTTGTCCGATTATCTTTACAACTGCCTATGATGAATATGCGTTACGTGCATTCAAAGTAAACAGCATCGACTACTTATTAAAACCCATCGGTAAGGAAGACATAGAACACGCTTTCGATAAGCTCCAAGGTTTACAGGATGCTGCTGACAAACACCAGTTTCCTTTTCCACAACAGGAGAATGAGCTACTGAAACTAATACATTCACTCCAAAAGCAAGAAAACTATAAAAGTCATTTCCTTATTCCTACCAAAGGAGACAAACTATTGCCCGTTTCTGTAGATATGATACAATTGTTTTATATTAAGGACTGTCAGGTCAAAGTAGTCTTAACCGATGAAACCGAATACTGTTTTTCTCAAACATTAGATGAACTTACGGAGTGTCTCAATCCTTCTCTTTTCTTTCGGGCTAACCGCCAATATCTTATTTCGCGAGAAGCTATCAAAGATATTGACTTATGGTTCAACAGCCGACTGTCCATCAACTTGTACTATTCAGGAATCAAAGAAAAAATACTTGTCAGTAAAGCCCGAGTAGCAGAGTTTAAAGAGTGGTTCTCTAAGAGAAAACGTTGATTCCGAAGCATTGCCTTCTTAGAACAAATAGCAAAACAAAGTGTTTCGTGCCGTGAAACGATTGGTTTCAACGCTTGAAACAAGCAGTTTCACGGCATGAAACACTTTGTTTCTCACCGAGGAAACTTTAGTTTCAAGCCTCTGAAACTGCAGTTTCCCCTAATGGAAACTAAAGTTTCCCGCCTTGAAACTAAAGGTATCCCCTGTTGAAACTTCTATTTACATACAAGCTTATATTTATATGCAGGCATGTTCATTTCAAACGGTGATAGATGAATGATTAGGTGACAGGTGGAGAACAATCTATCACCACCCTGAAAGCTCGATGAACAATACGTTTCAGAAGGATGGTGATAGATTGAAAGATGATTTCCATTTTTACGTATGGAAAGTTAGAATATGTGCCATCATTCAATGACAGCTGCAAAGCCACCATTTCTAACCATCTTTATAGCTAGCTGCTCTCCGGCTTTCACCTGGGATGACTTGCAACGATAATCCATCGCCTGACGTCCTGCGTTGATACCATCCTCAAAAGATATCATTTGATAAGAGCGATCTTTATTCAAGAAATCTAACTTTATGGTAAACTCACGTTCCTTTTTACCATTATTAGTCATTCCTCCTATAAACCACTTATCGCCTTTCCGTTTTGCTACAATGACGTATTCACCCGCTTTAGCTTCCAATGCCACAGTCTCGTCCCATGTTACGGGAACTTGTGTGATGAAACGGGTACAATCTTCATTACGATAATAAAGAGTAGGATTATCTGCCAACATCTGCAGACCACTCTCAAAAACCACAAAGAGTGCCAACTGATAAGCACGTGTTCCGATACTTGCAGCATTGGGACGTTCCGACCGATACACATTAGGCTGCATACTAATCATCGCTCCGGGAGTATAATCCATCGGACCGACAGCATTACGCATAAACGGTAAATACAGACTATTATCCGGATAACAACCGCCCATTTGTTCCATGCCACGCACTCCTTCGTAAGACAATACATTCGGATATTTATATTCCAGTCCGGCAGGTTTGAAAGAGCCATGAAAGTCGACAAACAAATGATGTTTGGCTGCTTCCCGGGCTACCCGTTCGTAATAGTTGACCATCCA
>OIGN01000345.1_pt1 | contig 12135 bp, 10 predicted proteins | sample 1582281 | NCBI WGS metagenome assembly OIGN01 (sample SAMN02674607, study PRJEB24791) | human gut metagenome, SKBSTL069 | isolation source: stool | host: Homo sapiens | place: USA
GCGTGGGCATGAACAAGGGCAACCCGGACGCAAAGTTCGTGGAGATCCCCGACCGCCTCGACGCCCTGCATTACGCTGTTGACCACGCACAGGAGGGCGACCTCATCGCCGTCATCGGCAAGGGCCATGAGACTTACCGTGACCGCGAGGGCGTCAAGACCCCCTTCCTCGAGCGGGAGCTGCTGGAAGAGTACGCCCGGCAGATCGGCCTTGAGTAATATCTGAACATAAAAATACCGGCTGTGTTGAATGCACAGCCGGTATTTTTGTAGTATTTGGACTTTAGTTCTTTTCCACCAGAGCCTTCTGAGCCTTTTCCTCGGGGATGAGATTGGTCATGCTCTTGAGGCTGATGCCGATGGTGGAGAGGTTGTGCAGCATGGCAGAAGACGCAGGCTGCAGGATGCCCATTGCCCCCAGCGCGATGAGGGCAGAGTTGAAGGTCAGCACAAAGCGGTAGTTGGCGCTGACACGGCGCTGCAGGGCGTTGGCGATGGTCTTGAGGATGACCAGCTCCTCGAGGCTGTCGGCCTTGATGGTCACGTCTGCGATCTCACGGGCGATGGCAGCGCCGGAGTTGATGGCGATGCCGACGTCAGCGGCAGAGAGGGCGGGGGAGTCGTTGATGCCGTCGCCGATCATCACGACGGTGTGGCCCTCGCTCTTGGCCTTCTGGACGAAAGCAGCCTTGTCCTCGGGCAGGACTTCGGCGAAGAACTGGTCCACGCCCACCTGCTTTGCGATGGCGGCGGCGGTGCGCTCGCTGTCACCGGTCATCATGACGGTGTTGGTGATGCCGAGGCCGCGCAGAGCGCGCAGCACGCGGGAAGCTTCCGGACGCAGAGGGTCGGCGATGCAGATGACGCCGGCCAGACGGCCCGAAGCGGCCAGATAGAGGTGAGAGTACTCCGGCTCGAGGTTATCGAACTTCTCGCGCTCGTCCTCGGGGATGGTGCAGTGCTCGTCCTCAAAGACGAAGTGGTGGCTGCCGATGACGACCCGCTCACCGCTGACGCGGCTGGCGATGCCGTGGGCCACGATATACTCTACCTCGGAGTGCATCTCTTCGTGGGAGATGCCGCGCTCCCTGGCCTCCCGGACGACGGCGTTGGCCATCGAGTGGGGGAAATGCTCCTCGAGGCAGGCGGCCAGCTGCAAAACTTCGCTCTCGCTGCAGCCGGAGAAGGGGACGACCTTGACCACCTTGGGGGTAGCGCGGGTCAGGGTGCCGGTCTTGTCGAAGACGATGGTGTCGGCCTTGGACAGGGTCTCGAGGTACTTGCCGCCCTTGACGGTGATATGGCTTGCGCCGCACTCGCGCATGGCAGAAAGAACGGCCAGCGGCATGGAGAGCTTGAGGGCGCAGGAGAAATCGACCATCAGGCAGGAGATGGCGCGGGTGGCGTTCCGGGTCAGGGCGTAGGTGACGACGGTAGCACCGAGGCACCAGGGGACCAGACGGTCGGCCAGAGCCAGCGCACGGTTTTCGGTGCTGGACTTCAGCTTCTCGGACTCCTCGATCATGGCCACGATCTTGTCGTAGCGGTTTGCGCCGCCCTCGGCCTTGGTGGTCAGGACGCACTCGCCCTCCTCCACCACAGTGCCGGCGTAGACGGTGGCACCGATGGTCTTGCGCACCGGCATGGACTCGCCGGTGAGTGCGGCCTGGTTGACCATGGCTTCGCCCTCGATGACGGTGCCGTCCAGAGGGATCATGTTGCCGGAGCGGACGACGATCTCGTCGCCCGGGTGGACCTTGGTGAGCGGCATGAGCACTTCGGTACCCTGTGCGCGGACCCAGACCTTATCGACATTCAGGGCCATGCTGCGGGCCAGGTCGTCGAGGCTCTTCTTGCGGGTCCACTCCTCCAGCAGGGAGCCGACGTTGAGCAGGAACATGACGGAGCCTGCGGTGGCGAAATCGCCCCGCAGGATGGAGACGCCGATGCTCAAAGCATCCAGCACCTCGACTTCCAGTTTGCGGCGCCACAGGCAGCACACACCCTTCCAGAGGAACTTGATGGAGCGGAACACGGTGTAGGCGGCGTTGAGCGGGGCGGGCAGGAACAGCTCGCGCAGCACCCGGCCTGCCAAGAGGTTATACATCTTTTCCTGATATTCCTGATTGATGCGGCGGCTGTCGGCGCTGGTGACCAGTGCGTCCAGTTCGGGGTCATCGAAACGGTAGGTGCTCAGGGCGGCGACGGCATCCTTGCGGGCGCCGGTGTAATACACCACCACATCGCCCGTCCGCTCGTAGACCTTGGCCTTGCTCACGGCGTCGTGGTGGTTCAGATAGGCTTCCAGCACATCGGCCCGGTGCAGGGTCATCCGCACATTGCAGACGTGTACCCGCAGACGGCCGCGGCTCTCATGAAGAATAGTACATTTCATATCAGAATATCCTCTGCGTATTACAAAAAATAACCATAAAAAGAGCCGCCCGCAGGCGGCTCAGAGACTGCAAAATTACTCGTTGGTCTCGTTGGTCTCTGCCTCAGCAGCGTCCTCGATGACCTCAGCCTCAGCCTTGGCAGCGCGGGCCTCGTTGATGGCCTTTGCATCCTCGAGGATGTCACCGGCCTGCTCCTGAACCTTGCTGACGGTCTCCATGGTGGAGTCCTTCATGCGCAGGACAGCAGCGGTGGTCTGGGTGTAGACCTTCTTGGCGTCGCTGCTGGACAGCAGCTTGAAACCAGCGGAACCAAACAGGATGCCGGCAGCGAACAGAGCAATCTTCTTCATATCGACCATAGTAGTATACCTTCCTTTTTATCGTATTCCCTCATGTACCCCAAAGGGCATGGGATAAGTGTTTCTGCCGTTATTATAACGCGGTTTTTGGAAAATTCAAGGGATTTTGATGATGTTTATATCTACTAACATTTTACGATAAGTAGTTAGAAATGTCTATCTTTACGTGTTTTTTGGTACAAACTACAGTTTGTATTTTCAAACAAACTCCAAAGTGCCGAAGAAATATAACAAAGAGTCTTGCGCTGAGTGGTGCATTCATTGTACAATAAAAAGGTATGCGATAAAATCGACAGGGCCGGGACGTTCCGGCCCGTAAAAATAAGTGAGGCTGGATATGGAAAAGAAAGATATTCGTGTGCTGGCGCTCGACCTCGACGGCACCCTGACCAATGACCAGAAGGTCGTCACCCCCGCCACCCGCGCAGCGCTGGACGCCGCTGCTGCCAAAGGTGTGACCATCGTGCTGGCCTCGGGCCGTCCCACGGCAGGCGTCATGCCGCTGGCAAAGGAGCTGGGACTGGATAAAAAGGGCGGCTGCATCCTCTCGTATAACGGCGGTGCCATCATCGACTGTGCCACCGGCGAGACGCTCTACCGCAAGCAGCTGGATGCAAAGTATGTGCCGCAGCTCTGTGCCTTCGCCAGGGAGCAGGGCGTGGTCATCATTACCTATAATAAGCAGGGCGTCGTCACCGAAAGCCCCGAGGACAAGTGGGCGCTGAAGGAGTGCTTTACCTGCAAGCTGCCCATGCAGAAGGTGGAGGACCTCGCCGCCTATGTGGATTATCCCATCTGCAAGATGCTCATTACCCTCGACCCCGCCCGCCGCAGCGAGGTGCTGGAGGCAGGCCGGAAACAGTTTGCGGGCGAGATCGACCTCTACCCGTCCAGCCCCTTCTTCATCGAGGCTGTGCCGCTGGGGGTCGCCAAGGACGTGAGCCTCGGCAGTCTGCTGGAAAGCAGGGGGCTGACCCGCGACAACCTCATGGCCTGCGGCGACGGCCTCAATGACTGCTCTATGATACGCTTTGCCGGCGTGGGTGTGGCCATGAAGAATGCAGAGCCCCCCGTCAAGGAGGCGGCGGACTATGTAACTGTCGCCGACAACAACCACGACGGCGTGGCTGAGGCCATTGAGAAGTTCATTTTTTGAAAGGATACCAGACGCAAATGCCGCGCAACTTAGTTTTATTCGATTTGGAGTGGAATATCGGCTATCAGCCGTTTATCTTTAATTATCACGGTGTCCAGCAGACGTTCCGGGGGGAGATCATTGAAATCGGTGCTGTCAAGATCGACGAGGACGCCAACGTGCTGGATACCTTCTCCATCCACCTGCGTCCCCGCATCTTCCGCTGCCTGCAGCACCACATCGCTAAAGTCACCGGTCTGACGCAGGAGGACCTCGACAAGGGCGAACCCATCATCCAGGGCCTCCGCCGCTTTATGAAGTGGTGCGGCCCGGATGCCGAGTTCGCCGAGTGGGGCATGGATGATGTGCCGGTGCTCAAGCAGAACCTTTTCCTCTGCAATCTCGACGAGAGCCGCCCGACGGTCTGGTACGACCTGCAGCAGCTCTTTCTGCGGGAGTACCCCCGCAAGGAAGGCGAGGGGATGAAGCTGGAAAATGTCGTCACCCGGATGGGCATCCCGCTGGAACGCCCCTTCCACGACGCTCTGTCCGACACCCTCTATACCGCCGACCTCTGCCGTATGCTCGACCTGCGGGCCGGACTGGCCGCTTACCCCAGCGAGGAGGACACCCTGCGCCAGAGCCTTTGTCCTACGCCGGGCGACTACCGGGATTTCAGGGTCTTTCGGGGCTATCTGGACCAGTCTATGTGGAAGCTGGACCCCGTCATCGGAACGATGGCTTGCCCGGTCTGCGGCACGGCCCTGCAGCCGGATGACGTCTGGCTGAAAAAAGGGAGCAGCGGCTGGTATACGCTGTCCCAATGTCCCGTCTGTAAGGGCCGGGGCGGCGAGGCAGGCCGGGGCGTGTTCCAGAAATACCGAATGTCGCGCCGGGACGGCCTGCACTGGGCCTTCGCCCGCTGCGTCCAGATGCCGGACGATGCAAGCCTGGTCCGCTGGAAAAAGCAGAAAGCCCAGTATCTGGAGCGTCAGCGTCTCAAGGCCGAACGGCAGGCCGCCGAAGCAGAGGCCGCCCGGCACATCTTCTGAGGCAGAAGAATAAAATATCGTGCAGGAAAGAACGACGCTGTTTCGTATTGTAAGGAGAGACAGGAAGAATAAGGCAAAAATGCTCAGATTTTGTTCATATCCCGGTCATAGATGCTGGATATACTAAGAAGGAACATCAGGCAGAAACGAAAGGGATGGTACGAGCACGATGGAAACGATGCTCATCGACTGGCTTCACCAGCTGGGTACGCTGGAATTCTGGGAGGCATTGTTAGAGGGCTTTGAAGGGCTGGGGCCGTTGGTCCCTATCCTGCTGGCGATGGTAGAATCCATTTTTCCGCCGCTGCCCCTCATCGCCATCGTGGCCCTCAATATTGCGGCCCACGGCGGATTTCTTGGCTTCGTCTACAGCTGGCTCGGTGTGGCCGCAGGCGGCACGGTGGTGTTTTTATTCTGGCGGCGGGTGGTCAAACGCTTTTTCTGGAAGCTGGCCTCTCGCTCCGAACGGCTGAAAAAGGCCCAGCAGTGGGTCAGCCATGTGGACACGGCCAGCCTCTTCATGCTGGCCGTCCTGCCCTTCACGCCCACGTCGTTCCTGCATCTGGCCTTCGGCATCTCGGACTTTGACGAGAAACGCTATCTGCTCACCCTTCTGGCGGGCAAGGCCGTTATGGTGGCCATGATGGCTCTCTTCGGCCAGTCGCTGGTCAGCGCGCTGAAAAATCCGGTGTATCTCATCCTCGCCCTCGCCATCTGGGCCGGGATGTACTGGGTGAGCAGGAAGTTCTGTAAGAAGCACGATTTGGATCGATAAAATTGCGAGGCGCTTGACTTTTTTGCTGAGAGTGCATATAATAAAAGCAATGAAAGAAGATATTGCTTCATAGGTTTTCACCAATGAGCAGCAAAACGCCCCACGGTACTGCGAATACCGCGGGGCGTTTTGCTTACCAGGGGTTAGTGCTTACCGGCCTTAAACTGTTCGTCAAGCCACTTGCCAATGCAATGAGCCACAACATTGGCTGCGACGGACAGAATGAAAGAAGATAACATTTCCATAGGTTTTCACCCCCTTCCCCAATTTGAATGGAGTCGGAAGGCCGACACCTACAGGATACCATAAAATTCGACGAAACACAAGAAAAGCCGCTGTACAGCTACAAAACTGCACAGCGGCTTTCTGTATATAAAGTTTAGTTCTCGGCCAGATTGCCGGTATAGAGCTGGTAATATTTGCCCTTCTTGGCGATGAGCTCGTCGTGGCTGCCGCGCTCGATGATGCGGCCCTGCTCCAGGACCACGATGCAGTCTGCGTTGCGGACAGTGGAGAGGCGGTGGGCGATGACGAAGCTGGTGCGGCCGTACATCAGGCCGTCCATGCCGCGCTGCACCAGAGCCTCGGTGCGGGTGTCGATGGAGGAAGTAGCCTCATCGAGGATGAGCACCGGCGGGTCGGCGACGGCTGCACGGGCGATGGCCAGCAGCTGACGCTGGCCCTGCGACAGGTTCGCACCGTCGCCGGTCAGCATGGTGTTGTAGCCCTCAGGCAGGCGCTTGATGAAGCCGTCGGCGTTGGCCAGACGGGCTGCGGCGATGCACTCCTCGTCGGTGGCCTCCAGACGGCCATAGCGGATGTTCTCCATGACCGTGCCGGTGAACAGATGGGTATCCTGCAGCACGATGCCCAGAGAGCGGCGGAGGTCGGCTTTCTTGATTTTGTGGATGTTGATGCCGTCGTACCGGATCTTGCCGTCCTGGATGTCGTAGAAGCGGTTGATGAGGTTGGTGATGGTGGTCTTGCCGGCGCCGGTGGAGCCGACGAAGGCGATCTTCTGGCCCGGACGGCCATAGAGGTTGATGTCGTGCAGGACGGTCTTGTTCGGTACATAGCCGAAATCGACATCCGTAAAGGTGATGTCGCCTTCCAGCTTGTGGTAGGTGGTGGTGCCGTCGTGGTGGGGGTGCTTCCAGGCCCAGATGCCGGTGCGCTCGTTGGCCTCCACGAGGTTGTCGTCCTTGTCGTACTTGGCGTTGATGAGGGTGACATAGCCCTCATCGGTCTCGCTGGGCTCATCCATCATCTTGAAGATGCGCTCTGCACCGGCCAGTGCCATGATGATGCTGTTGGCCTGCATGGACACCTGGCTGATGGGCATATTGAAGCTCTTGTTCAGGGACAGGAACGCCATGACAGTACCCAGCGTGACGCCGCCCATGCCGGTGACAGCCATGGCTGCACCCACCAGAGCGCAGATGGCGTAGCTGATGTTGCCCAGCTGAGCGTTGACGGGCATCATGATGTTGGCGAAGCTGTTGGCCTGCTTGGCGCTGTCCTTGAGCTTGTCGTTCAGCTCGCGGAAGCCCTCGAGGGCCTTCTGCTCGTGGGTGAAGACCTTGACGACCTTCTGGCCTTCCATCATCTCTTCGATGTAGCCGTTCACTTTGCCGAGGTCGCGCTGCTGTGCGATGAAGAACTTGCCGCTCTGCTGGGTGATCTTCTTGGAGCAGAAGAGCATCAGGGCTACCATCAGCATGGTGACGATGGTGAGCTGCCAGCTCAGCATGCACATGCTGGCAAAGACGGAAACGATGGTGATGGCGCTGGACACCAGCTGCGGGATGCTCTGGCTGAGCATCTGGCGGAGGGTATCCACGTCGTTGGTGTAGACGGACATGATGTCGCCGTGCGGATGGGTGTCAAAGTAGCGGATGGGCAGGCTCTCCATGTGGGTGAAGAGCTGGGTGCGCAGGTTGCGCAGGGTACCCTGGGTGACGTTGACCATGATGCGGGCGTTGAGCCAGGCGGCGAGGATGCCCACCACATAGATGCAGCCGACGCGCACCAGCGCCCCGGCCAGCGGTGCAAAGCTGGGGTCCTGCTGCTGGGTCATGGGGATGATATAGTCGTCGATAAGGGTCTGCAGGAACAGGCTTGCCTGCACATTGGCCAGCGCACTGACCACGATGCAGATGAGCACGAGGATGCAGTGAGGCAGATAGTGCTGGAACACCTCTGCCATGATGCGCTTGAGCAGCTTGCCCGGGTTCTCGACCTTCGGACGCGGGCCTCCCATGCCGCGGGGGCCGGGGCCATGGACGACTTTTGCTTTCTGTTCTGCCATTACTGCTCACCTCCCTGCTTGTCGAAGTCGCCGCCGCCCTGAGTCTGGCTGTTGTAGACTTCCTGATAGATCGCGTTGTTCTTCAGCAGTTCCTCGTGGGTGCCGAGGCCGTTGATCTGGCCGTTGTCCAGCACGAGGATGCGGTCGGCATCCTGCACCGAGGAAATGCGCTGTGCAATGATGATCTTGGTGGTGCCGGGGATCTCCTCACGGAACGCCTTCCGGATCTTTGCGTCGGTGGCGGTATCCACGGCACTGGTGGAGTCGTCGAGGATGAGGACCTTCGGCTTGCGCAGCAGGGCGCGGGCGATGGTCAGACGCTGTTTCTGGCCGCCGGACACATTGGAGCCGCCCTGCTCGATCCAGGTGTTGTACTTGTCCGGGAAGCGCTCGATGAACTCATCGGCGCAGGCCAGCTTCGCCACACGGATGCACTCTTCCTCGCTGGCGTTCTCGCTGCCCCAGCGGAGGTTGTCGAGGATGGTGCCGGAGAACAGGACGTTCTTCTGGAGCACCATGGAGACCTCGTGGCGGAGGACGTCGAGATTGTAATCCCGGACATCCACGCCGCCCACGCTGACGGTGCCGGTCTCGGCGTCGTACAGGCGGGGGATGAGCTGCACCAGACTGGACTTTGCGCTGCCGGTGCCGCCGATGATGCCCAATGTCTCGCCGGGCTTGATGTCAAAGGTGATGTCGTTCAGGACAGGCTGGCCGGAGCCGTGCTTATACTTGAAGGTGACGTGGTCGAAGCGGATGCTGCCGTCCTTGACTTCCTGCACGGGAGCCTTGGCGGGGGGCAGGTCGGTCTTCTCGTCCAGAACTTCCACGATACGCTTTGCGGAGGCGGCGGACATGGAGATCATGACGAAAGCCATGCTCAGCATCATCAGAGCCATCAGGATGTTCATGATGTAGCCGAACAGAGCGTTCAGCTGGCCGGTGGTCAGCGCGCCGTGCAGGATGTACTTTGCGCCGAACCAGCTCAGGGCAATGTTGCAGCCGTAAATAGCCGTCAGCATGGCGGGGCTATTGAAGCTCAGACGGCTCTCTGCGTTGACGAACTGCTGATACAGACCCTCGCAGGCTTTGGTGTACTTCTCGTTCTCGAAGCCCTCGCGGACGAAGCTCTTGACCACGCGGATGGCGGAGACGTTCTCCTGCACGGAGGAGTTCAGGTTGTCGTAATTCTTGAAAACACGGTCAAAAATTTTGAAGGTGGGGACCATGATGCTTGCCAGCACGGCCAGCAGGAAGGCGATGGCCACCACGAAGATGAGGGCCAGAGGGCCGCCGATGCTGAACGTCATGATGAGTGCGAACACCAGATGGACCGGGGCGCGCACACACATGCGCTCCATCATCTGGAAGGCGTTCTGCAGGTTGGTCACGTCGGTGGTCATACGGGTGACGAGGCCGGCGGTGGAGAATTTGTCGATGTTGGAGAAGGAGTAATGCTGGATGTTCTCATACATCGCATCGCGCAGGTTGCCGGCAAAACCGGTGGACGCCTCGGCGGCGTACTTGCCGGCCAGAATGCCCAGCAGCAGGGCGATGGCCGCCACCGCGAAGGTGAGCAGGCCGTATTTGACGATGGCGTTCATATCGCCTTTTTCAATGCCAAGGTCGATGATGAACGCCATGATGGTGGGCAGCAGGATGTCCATGACTGCTTCCAGTGCGGAAAACATCGGCGTCAGGATTGCGGCGCGTTTGTATTCGCCCAGATGGGAAGCAAGCTTCTTTATCATACTTTGAGCCTCCTTTGATAAATTGTTTGGTACGGAACAATTTTATACAAAACAATATTAAAGTCAATGCTTTTTCCAAAGTTTCGGAAAAAGTTCATATTTGTTTCACTTTAGGCCGAGATACAACTTATTCAGCAGCCGCAGCAGCTCGGTGTTCTCTTCCTCCGTCAGCAGGCTGGCGACGTATTCGTCGGTCTGGTGGAGGGCGAGCATGGTATTTTCGTGGAACTGACGGCCCTTTTCGGTGAGGACCAGCTGCTTGAGGCGGGCGTCTTGCTCCACGCTCCGGCGGGTGATGTAGCCCTTGCGCTCCATGAGCTGCAGGATGTTGGTGACAGTGGAGCGGGTGATGGAGAACTCCCGCTCGATGTCCCGCTGGAACACCGGGGTCTCGGAGTGCCGGTAAAGATACTCCATGATCCAGCCGTGCATGGGGGTCACGGCCTCCACGCCATTGGTGCGGGCGATCAGGCCGATCTTGCGGAAAATAAGGTTGTTCACCCGGCGCAGCTGGGCCGGGATGACCTGCGGCGCCTCCCACGGCGGCGCGACAGGAGTGCAGCAAGGCTTGATTTCTTTACACATAGTTACCATCCTTCTGTTCGTTATATGATATGGCAGAGCTGTGAATGTTCGGAGGTCGAACTGTTTCACATAAAACTGTTTGATACAGGACTATTATGGACTAAAAAAAGAGGGCTGTCAACCCTCTTTGGATGATTCGTCCCACTGGCCCAGCCCGGTGAGGATGGAAACGGCCACCTCGGGCTTATTCGTGACCACAAGCTCCGGGTCCAGCCGGAACAGCTGGCGCAGGTCGTCCCGGCTGTCATTGCCCACCGGCCAGGGCGCGACCTTGAAGCCGTGGGCGTGGGCGTTGGGGACAAGGTCTTTGTCCCGGAAAAAGGCGTGGTACTCCGGCCCGACGTAATCCACCGGGAAGCCGAACTGGGCCACATAGTTCACAAAATCCGTCTGATAATAATACTGCTGCAGAATTTCGGCCAGGCTCATGCCGGGGTAGATGGAGCAGAGAAAATCGAGACGGTCTTTTAAGTAATAGATGAGGACGCTGTTCTCTTCGTCCAGACTGCTGGGGTCTTCCAGCAGAGCGGACGCTTCGCTGAGGGCCTGGGGGCTGGAAAGCTTCTCCACGAGAGGGTCAGTCTTCTTGAGGCCCAGCTTCTCCCAGAAGGTGGCCGGCTGGCTGAGCTGGGATTCGGGGCTGAGGGTCATGGCGCAGGTGGCCATCTGGGGCATCCGCTCCTTCACCCGGCGGAGGGTGCCGTACTCGAAGGAGGTGAGCACGGCCTTTTCTTCCAGCCCGGCGTCAAGGACGGCGTCGATGACCCGGTCCACGATCTCTTCGTCCCGGTCAAAGTAGGGCTTCAATTCAATATGTACCATCCTGAAGTCCTGCGCGACTTCCAGCACCTCTTCGAGGGTGGGGAGCTTTTCGCCCGCGAACTCCGGGCTTTTCCATTTTCCGAAATCCAGCTGGCGCAGGTCGTCGAAGTCCATATCCGGGATGTTGCCGTGGACGCCGGTCTTGAGGTCGGTGAGGTAGTCGTGGGCCACCACGAGATGACGGTCTCTGGTGATCTGAACGTCACACTCGAAGCCGTCCGCACCCAGCGTCTTTGCCAGACGGAACGCGGTCAGCGTGTTTTCGGGGGCCAGATGGGACGCGCCGCGATGGGCGATGATGAGAGGGCGCATGGCATGGACCTCCTTAAAAGACAAAAGTTGAAAAATGCGATGCCGTTACCCATGATACACGTTTTCACAAATTTCGTCAATGACGGCGTTTCGGTCAGGAAGGCAGGCGAAAATGGGGCGAAAGTACGACTTTTACCGTCAAAACGACGAAAATTTAAGCTTGATTTTAGCACTTTTCACGAGAAAAAACCAAAAATCGGCCCATTTCTCTCCCATCTGTTTCTTCCCAACGGACAATTCCTGTGATAAGATTATAGTGTAACAGGACGGCAGACAGCCTGCCAATGACCAAAAGAAAAGATACCTACGGAATAAGGGAAATGGAGAGTTTTGCTATGACTGAGTTCAAGCCCATCAAGGAAGGCAAGGTCCGCGAGATCTACGACAACGGCGACAGCCTCATCATGGTCGCCACCGACCGCATCTCTGCATTCGATGTTATCTTAAAGAATAAAGTCACCAACAAGGGCAAGGTGCTGACCCAGATGAGCAAGTTCTGGTTCGACTACACCCGCGACCTGCTGCCCAACCATATGCTGAGCGTGGACGTGAAGGAGATGCCCGAGTTCTTCCGGCAGCCCCAGTACGAGGGCCGCAGCATGATGTGCCGCAAGCTGACCATGCTGCCCGAGATCGGAAGA
>OIGN01000368.1_pt1 | contig 11326 bp, 6 predicted proteins | sample 1582281 | NCBI WGS metagenome assembly OIGN01 (sample SAMN02674607, study PRJEB24791) | human gut metagenome, SKBSTL069 | isolation source: stool | host: Homo sapiens | place: USA
CTGCCCGGTGAGCTGGACGCAGAGCAGATGGCAGATGCTTTCCGGTACAAGGGCCAGCGGGGCACGGCTCAGGATCAGGTGCCCGGCAGGCACGGACTGCGGCGGCAAAATGAGCGCTGCACCCAGCGGCAGCGGCCCGGCAGCAGGTACGGATGCAGAGCACTGGCCGCTGGACACAAGGCACACCCACAGTCCTTCGCCGGAGAGGGTGAGGGGGGCAGACAGCTGCAGATCCTGCACGGAAGCGGGAAAAGCGATGGTGTTCCAGTCAAATAGCAATATCTGACACCTCTAATCAATAAAATGCTATTTTATATCACAAAATTATCTGCTATTATAGTACCAACGAAACAACACGCCGTCAAGGGCGTGAAACATCAAATATTTTACGGAGGATAACGATTATGGCTTCCATTAGCTGCCAGCACATCTACAAGATCTATCCGGGCGCAACTGCCCCGTCTGTTACCGACTTCAACCTGGAGATCCAGGACAAGGAGTTCATCATCTTCGTTGGCCCTTCTGGCTGCGGCAAGTCCACCACCCTGCGTATGATCGCCGGTCTGGAGGAGATCTCCAAGGGCGAGATGTACATCGGCGGCCGTCTGATCAACGACGTTCCCCCGAAGGACCGTGATATCGCCATGGTGTTCCAGAGCTACGCTCTGTACCCCCACATGACCGTTTACAAGAACATCGCTTTCGGTCTGGAGCTGCGCAAGACCCCGAAGGACGAGATCGACAAGCGCGTGCACGAGGCTGCTAAGATCCTAGAGATCGAGCACCTGCTGGACCGCAAGCCCAAGGCTCTGTCCGGTGGTCAGCGTCAGCGTGTTGCTCTGGGCCGTGCAATGGTTCGTAACCCGGCAGTCTTCCTGCTGGACGAGCCCCTGTCCAACCTGGATGCTAAGCTGCGTACCTCCATGCGCACCGAGATCATCAAGCTGCACAAGAAGCTGGCTACCACCTTCATCTACGTTACCCACGACCAGACCGAGGCTATGACCATGGGCGACCGTATCGTTGTCATGAAGGACGGCATCATCCAGCAGGTCGATACCCCGCAGAACCTGTACGATATGCCCTGCAATATGTTCGTTGCAGGCTTCATCGGCAGCCCCCAGATGAACTTCCTGGACGGCACCCTGATCAAGAAGGGCGATCTGTACGGTGTTGATCTGGGCGGCGACGTGATCCCCCTGCCCAAGGAGAAGACCACCGACGGCAAGCTGGATTCCTACGTTGGCAAGAAGATCAAGATGGGCATCCGTCCCGAGGATATCGACGACGAGCCCGAGTTTATGGCAAAGCACACCGACTGCCAGCTGGATGCTCAGGTCGATGTTTCCGAAATGATGGGCGCTGAGATCTACCTGTATCTGGAGTACAAGGGCAACAAGATGACCGCCCGCGTTGCTCCCACCTCCAAGGCTCGCAACGGAGACACCGTCCGCGTTGCATTCGATCCCCATAAGGTGCACCTGTTCGACATCGAGACCGAGCTGACCATCCTGAACTAAGACTTAGCAAAGATCATTTTTGATCCTCCTATCATACGAAAGACCGCCGAAGGGAAACCTTCGGCGGTTTTTCGTTTCGGTGCAGCCTGCCTGCCCCAAAACCTTGCGCTGTCCTCTTGACAATCGGTGCGGGCACGGTTAAAATATGTACTGTATCAAACAGTTTCACATCGAACAACTTGAACAGAGGAAAAACATTATGTGTACACAGCACCCTATTGAAGAGCACTGCAAGCTGGACCCGCCGTGGGATGGGCCGCAGGTCATTCCCGCCCAGCTGCGCCGGGTGGATAACCTGATCTTCCGCAGGCTGAACCAGTTTTCCCGCGCCAATGGGGTAGAGCAGACCACCCCCATGCACGGGTGGATCATCGAGTATCTCTACCGCCACCGGGACGAGCCGGTGTTCCAGCGGGACATCGAACGGGAGTTTTCCATCACCCGCTCCACGGTGACCAACATTTTGCAGCTGATGGAGCGCAAGGGCTACATCCAGCGGCTGAACGTGCCGCAGGATGCCCGGCTCAAGCAGCTGGTTTTGACCGAGGAGGGTATCCAACGGCACGAAAAGACCCTGCTTTCCTTCCACCAGACCGACGATTATGTGGCCGGACTGCTGACCGAGGAGGAGAACGCAGAGCTGCTGCGGCTGCTGAACAAGCTGCGGGAGGCGTTGAAATAACCGCCTTTTCCGTCAAAGTGCCGAAAAAGAACTTGTTAAATTAGCAATTGTGAACATTTTCCGAAACGGCTTGACATTTAAATTGTTTTGTATAAAATTGTTTTGTAACAAACAAATAAATTCAACAGGAGGGAACTCAGATGATCAAAAAGCTTGTGTCGCATCTGGGCGAGTATAAAGCCGCCTCGATCAAGACACCGCTCTTTGCGGCTCTGGAAGCCATTATGGATGTGCTGCTGCCCACCATCATGGCCTTTATCATCGACCAGGGCATTGAAAAGGGCGATATGAACGCCATCATCCGCTACGGCCTGCTTACCTTTCTGGTGGCAGCCATTGCGCTGGTGCTGGGCGTGCTGGCGGGCAAATACGCCGCCGAGGCATCCACCGGCTTTGCCGGAAATCTGCGCGATGCCATGTATGAAAACATCCAGCATTACTCTTTTTCCAACATCGACAAATTCTCCACGGCAGGTCTTGTCACCCGCATGACCACCGACGTGACCAACCTGCAGAACGCCTTCCAGATGATTTTGCGGATGTGCGTGCGCGCCCCGGTGCATCTGGTGTTTGCAATGTTCATGGCTGTGTTCATCGGCGGCCCGCTGTCGCTGGTGTTCGTGGTGGCAGTGGCCTTTCTGGTGGCGGTGCTGGCTGCCATCATGATCCCCACCTTCCGCATCTTTGACCGGGTGTTCAAGAACTACGATAACCTCAACGCCTCGGTGCAGGAGAACGTCTCTGCCATCCGCGTGGTCAAAAGCTTTGTGCGCGAGGGCTTTGAGAACGAAAAATACACCGCCGCCTGCGAGAGCTTGTACAAGCAGTTCGTCAACGCCGAAAGCCGCCTGAGCTTCAATAACCCCGCCATGCTGGTGGCAGTGTACGGCTGCAACATCGCGCTGAGCTGGCTCGGCGCAAAGTATGTGCTGCACGGTGCCATTACCACCGGCCAGCTGAATGCCCTGTTCGGCTATATCATGAACATCCTTATGGCACTGATGATGCTGAGCATGGCCTTTGTCATGATCGCCATGTCCGCCGCCTCTGCCAAGCGTATCGTGGAGGTGCTGGACGAGCACACCGACCTGCCCCCGGCAAAGCAGCCGGTGCAGCAGGTAGCAGACGGCAGCATCCAGTTTGACCACGTTACCTTCAAGTATAAGCACGGCAGCGGCCAGCCGGTGCTGAACGATATCAGCTTTACCATCCAGCCCGGCGAGACGCTGGGCATCATCGGCGGCACCGGCAGTGCAAAATCCAGTCTGGTGCAGCTGATCCCCCGTCTGTACGATGCCGAGAGCGGCACCGTGCGGGTGGGCGGCGTGGACGTGCGGGATTATAACCTTGACGTGCTGCGCCGCGAGGTCTCCATGGTGCTGCAGAAGAATGTGCTGTTCAGCGGCACCATTCTGGACAACCTCCGCTGGGGCGATGCCAACGCCACCGAGGAAGAGTGCATCCGCATGGCAAAGCTGGCCTGCGCGGATGAATTCATCCAGCGCTTCCCGGATAAGTACAATACATGGATCGAGCAGGGCGGCTCCAACGTGTCCGGCGGCCAGAAGCAGCGCCTGACCATTGCCCGCGCCCTGCTGCGCAAGCCCAAAGTGCTGATCCTTGATGACTCCACCAGCGCCGTGGACACCGCGACCGATGCCAAGATCCGCAAGGCCTTCCGGGAAGAGATCCCCGGCACGACCAAGATTATCATTGCACAGCGTATCTCCTCGGTGCAGGATGCAGACCGCATTCTGGTGCTGGATAACGGCCAGATCAACGGTCTGGGCACCCATGCGGAGCTGCTGGCGACCAACGCCATCTATCAGGAGGTCTACAACAGCCAGACGCAGGGCGGCGGCGATTTTGACAAGCAGGGAGGTGCGCAGTAATGGCAGTAAAAGAAGTACATGGCCCCGGCCCGCGGGGCGCACGGGGGCCGCGCCCCAAGGTGGAAAACCCGGGCAAGCTGCTGAAGCGCATCATGGATGAGGTGTTCCGGCACTATCTGCCCCACTGCATCCTTGTGCTTGTGTGCATCGTGGTCAGTGCGCTGGCCAATGTGCAGGCCAGCCTGTTCTTGCAGACTTTGATGGACGATTACATCGTGCCCATGACCCGCCAGCAGGACCCCAGCTTTGCACCGCTGGCCGGTGCACTGGTGCGGATGTGCTGCATCTACCTTGTGGGCATTCTGGCCGCATGGGCCAACGCCCGCATCATGGTTAACGTAACGCAGGGCACGCTGCGCAATCTGCGCACCAAGCTGTTCACCCACATGGAAAGCCTGCCCATCCGGTATTTTGACACCCATCCCCACGGCGATATCATGTCCGTGTACACCAACGATGTGGATACCCTGCGCCAGATGCTCAGCCAGAGCATCCCGCAGCTGGTATCCAGCGTCATCACCATCGTGTCGGTGTTCTTCAGTATGTGTATGCTCAGCTGGCAGCTGACCATCGTTACCATGCTCATGGTGGCGCTGATGCTGTTCTGCTCCAAGCAGATTGCAAAAAGCTCCTCCAAGTACTTCATCCAGCAGCAGCGGGATTTGGGAAAGGTGAACGGCTACATCGAGGAGATGATGGAAGGCCAGAAGGTGGTCAAGGTGTTCACCCACGAGCAGCAGACCCTTGCCGGCTTCCATGAGCTGAACGACCAGCTGAAGGAAAGCGCCAAGCAGGCCAACGCCTTCTCCAACATCATGATGCCGGTCAACGCCCAGCTGGGCAACATCAGTTACGCCATCTGCGCACTGACTGGTGCAGCCATGGCTGTGGGCGGCGTTGGCGGCATGACCCTTGGCACCGTGGTGGCCTTCCTCAGCCTGAACAAGGGCTTCAATATGCCCATCAGTCAGGTGTCCATGCAGGCCAACAGCGTCATCATGGCACTGGCCGGTGCAGAGCGTATCTTCAAGATGATGGACGAGCCCAGCGAGACCGACGAGGGCTATGTGACGCTGGTGAACGCCAAGTACGACCGCAACGACCAGCTGGTGGAGACGAACGAGCGCACCGGCCTGTGGGCGTGGAAGCACCCCCACCACGACGGCACTACCACCTACCACAAGCTGGCGGGCGATATCACCTTTACGGACGTGGACTTTGGCTATGTGCCGGAAAAAACGGTGCTGCATGACATCAACCTGTATGGCCGTCCGGGGCAGAAGATCGCCTTTGTCGGCTCTACCGGCGCGGGCAAGACCACCATCACCAACCTGATCAACCGCTTCTACGATATTCAGGAGGGCAAGATCCGCTACGACGGCATCAACATCCATAAGATCAAAAAAGCCGACCTGCGCCGCTCACTGGGCATCGTGCTGCAGGACACCCACCTGTTTACCGGCACGGTGATGGAGAACATCCGCTACGGACGGCTGGAGGCCACCGATGAGGAGTGCATCGCCGCCGCCCGCCTTGCCAACGCCGATGGCTTTATCAAGCGCCTGCCGGAGGGCTACAACACTATGCTGACCGGCGATGGCGCTAACCTCTCGCAGGGACAGCGCCAGCTGCTTGCCATTGCCCGCGCAGCCGTGGCAGACCCGCCGGTGCTGATTTTGGACGAGGCGACCTCCTCCATTGATACCCGCACCGAAGCGCTGGTGCAGCGCGGCATGGACGGCCTGATGTACGGCCGCACCAGCTTTGTCATCGCGCACCGCCTGTCCACCGTCCGCAATGCAGACTGCATCGTGGTGCTGGAACAGGGCCGCATCATCGAGCGCGGCAGCCACGATGAATTGATCGCCAAAAAGGGCAAGTATTACCAGCTTTATACCGGTAATCTGGCCGAAAACTAAGCAATTTCCCACCTTCTCACAAAGCCGCCGCACAGCCATGCCGCCGTGTGGCGGCTCTTTTTATCTCCCGTGAAAATGGTCTTTTTTAGCGTGCTCGCCCTCTCCGTCATCGCTATGCGATGCCACCTCTCCCAAAGGGAGAGGCCTTGGCAAAGAGATGAAGTTTGCGGGGACTGCCAAAGGCTCTCCCTTTGGGAGAGCTGGCGCGTAGCGCCTGAGAGGGCGAGGATGCTTCAAACCGCGGCGGCCATTCAAAATAGTCCGCTCCCCGGTATACAAACGCCCCGGGCTGTGCTAGAATGGAGCAAACGAGTAGAAAAGGCTGGTGAGTGTATGCACCCTCTGACGGAATATCCCCGCCCGGCCATGCGCCGGGACAGCTATGAGAACCTGAACGGCCTGTGGAAGTACGCCATTACTCAGACGGCAGAATACCCCGCTGCGTGGGACGGCAGCATTCTGGTGCCCTACTCGCCGGAGGCAAAGGCCTCAGGCGTGGGCCGCACCCTGCAGCCCGGCCAGTGGCTGCACTACCACTGCACCTTTGCTCCCCCTCCGGGAGAAGGGGGTCGGGTGCTGCTGCACTTCGGCGCGGTGGACGATGCCTGTGCGGTGCAGGTGAACGGCCATCTGGTGGGCGGTCACCGGGGCGGCTACTGGCCCTTTACGCTGGATATCACCGCGCAGCTCAACGGCACAGGCCGCAACAGCCTGTGGGTGGCGGTGCAGGACCCCACCGGCCACGGCACACAGGCGCGGGGCAAGCAGACCTTGCAGCCTGGCGGGATGTTCTACCCTGCGCAGAGCGGCATCTGGCAGACCGTCTGGCTGGAGCGCGTGCCGGAAAATTACATCCAGTCTCTCACCGTTACGCCGGACTATGATGCCCGCACGGTGACCGTGAAAGCCCATACCTCTGCACCCGGCGGAGCGGCGAACCTGTGGGCGGTAGTGCGCGCCGGGGGCGTGACCATTGCCGAGGACTGGGGCGGTGATGAGGCCGACCAGGACGGTGAGGTGACGCTGCATATTGCGGAGGAGTATTTCTTCCCATGGAGCCCGGACACGCCCTTTTTGTACGACCTGACCGTGGGCACTACGCAGGGAGAGGAAGAGCAGTTCGACACCGTGCACAGCTACTTTGCCCTGCGCAAGTGGAGCTGTGCACCGGACGCAAGGGGCGTGCTGCGCTTCTGCCTGAACGAGAAGCCAATTCTGCTCAACGGCCTGCTGGATCAGGGCTACTGGCCGGAGGGATTGTACACCCCGCCCTCGGATGCGGCGGTGGAACGGGAGCTGAGCGAAGTAAAGGCGCTGGGCTACAACCTGCTGCGCAAGCACGCAAAGATAGAGCCGCAGCGCTGGTACTACCACTGCGACAGGCTGGGTCTTGTAGTCTGGCAGGATATGGTCAACGGCGGCAGTAAGTATAACCTGTGGTTCGTCACCTACCTGACCAATGTTTTGCAGCCGCTTATGCGCCGCCTGCCGGACAAGGCGGCGCTGTGGGGACTGCTGAGCCGGGGCAGCGAAAGCAGCCGGGAAGAATACCGCCGGGAGCTGGAAGATACGGTACAGGCGCTGCGCTGCCACCCCTGTGTGGGCTGCTGGGTGCCCTTCAATGAGGGCTGGGGACAGTACGATGCCGCCGGGGCAGTACAGGCCATCCGTACGCTGGACGACACCCGCCTTGTGGACGAAGCCAGCGGCTGGTACGATCAGGGCGGCGGGGATGTATACTCCCTGCACAACTACTTCTACCCTTTGCGGGTGCGCCCGCAGACCCGCACCGTGGCGCTGAGCGAGTACGGCGGCATTGCGTGGCCCATGCCGGGGCACGAGCCGCCCCGCAAGACCTACGGCTACGGCACAGCCAAAAGCCGGGAGGAGCTGACCGCCCGGTACAAAAAAATGCAGCTGGGCACGGTGCTGCCGCAGCTGCAAAAAGGGCTTTCGGCGCTGGTATACACCCAGCTGACCGACGTGGAGGACGAGGTGAACGGCCTGTTCACCTACGACCGCACCGCCATCAAGCCGGACGCCAACGCCGTCCGCTCGGTGAACGCAGCCCTTGCCGCAGAGTTTGCAAAAGTAATAAAATAAAAACAACGCCCGGGTTTTCCACCTTCCGCAGGAAGGGTGTGGAAAACCCGGGCGTGTTGTTTTTACAAAGCCATTAGCTGTTGGCGCTGTTGGCGTTCACGATCTTGGCGGCGGGCAGCTTGCCCATGGCAGAGCTGCTCAGGCTGTTATCCAGCTGGGCACCGTAGGCGGCAAGGGCGTCGTCCAGCTCCTCGCCCTTCAGGTCGCTCAAAATCTGGCTGCGCAGAGCGTCCAGCGTGGAGACGCCCAGCGGGTCCAGACGGACGGCCAGCATCATGGCGTAGCCGGAGTATTGGATGGCAGCTGCCTGCCCATAGGCAAGGCCGCGCAGGGTGTCGGCGGCACCCTCCTGCGTAAAGGCATCGGTCAGGTCGCTTTCGCTCAGCAGGTCGGTCTGCAGGGTGCTGGTGGAGGGAACCTCTGCATCCAGCACAGCACAGATCCCGGTCAGTGCGCTGCTTGCGATGCTGTTAAAGGTGGTCAGCTGGCTGGAAGTGTCCTCCGGGGCGGCGGCGTTGTAGCTGTCCGCAGCTTTCTGGGCAAGGGAGAGCATCTCGGCCTTCTGGTCATCGCTGGCAAAGGCGAAGGTGCTGGTGTTGTACAGCGGCACGGTGATAAAGCCGATCTCGTACATGGTGCTGTCCAGATGCTCGGTCAGCTCGCCGTCCTCCACAGGGGTCTCGCCGTTTTTACCGTAGACAAGATCCAGCAGCAGGGAGTGCTTGTACTGCAGCTGCTGGAACAGCTTCAAAGTCTCCAGCCCGATGCCGTTGGCAGTGTAGGCATCGCCGTAGTTATCCATCAGTTGCTGGGCGTAGCTGTCGGCGGCAGACTTCTGTTCCTCGGTCAGCTCGCCGCCCAGCTCGGTAAAGCGGGCATCCACAGCGGCAAGGGTCTGCAAAGTCTCAAGGGTCTTTTGCGCCACATAGTCGCTTACCACGGCGGTCTCGCCGGTGTCGGCATCGGTGGTGATGGTGGCCTTAAGGAAGGACTTTACCTTGCTGGCGTCCTGCTCAGAGCCTGCCAGCTGTGCAGCCTGCTGATAGGCATCGTACTGCGCCAGCAGATATAAGCCGCTGGTCACCTCAAAATCGCCGATCTTGCCCACGGTGTCCGGGGTGGAGAATACACAGCCTACAAGGCTGACGGTCAGTGCAAGTGCGCATACCAGCGCAAGCAGTTTCTTTTTCATTGGTTTGGCTCCTTGTTGTTCAAAATGGCATCCATGGCTTTCAGGATGCTTTGCAGCAGTTCCAGCGGCTTTTCGTCCGGCTGCAATACCACCGAGAGATAGGGTTTGCTGCCCGCTCCGGCGGTGACACGGCCATTGAAAGCCTGCAGCAGGCCGCGGATCATGGCAAGTTCCAGCGTTTCCAGATTCAGCACGAGGGTGTCCTTCTTCTGGGTCACCTCGTACACGCCCACGGCGGTGGCCTGCACGCGGACGAGGGAGACGTTGACCAGATCACTCACCGAGGGCGGCGGGTCACCGTAGCGGTCAATGAGCTCGTCCAGCACATCGGCGGCGTCCTCCGGGGTCTGGATGGCGGCAATGCGCTTGTAAGCTTCGATGCGCCCCGCGCCGTCCGGGATATACTTTTCCGGGATGAAGGCGTCCACCCGCAGGTCCACAAGACAATCGCTCTTGTCCCGCTGGACAGGCTCGCCCCGCGCCCGGGCGATGGCCTGTCCCAGCATTTTGACGTAGAGGTCGTAGCCCACGGCTTCCATGTGGCCGTGCTGGCTGTGCCCCAGCAGACTGCCCGCGCCGCGGATCTGCAGATCCCGCATGGCGATGCGGAAGCCGGAGCCGAAAGCGGTAAACTCCCGGATGGCGGAAAGCCGCTTCTGGGCGATATCGGTCAGGGTCTTGTCCCGGCGGAAGGTGAAGTAGGCGTAGGCCTTGCGGCCAGAGCGCCCCACCCGCCCACGGATCTGGTACAGCTGCGCCAGACCCATGCGGTCGGCGTCCTCAATGATGAGGGTGTTGCAGTTGCGCACATCAATGCCGGTCTCGATAAGGGTGGTGCAGACCAGAATGTCGATCTCGCCGTTCAGCAGGTGCTGCCACACGGGGTTCAGCTCTTCTTCGGTCATCTTTCCGTGGGCAATGCCCACCCGCGCGCCCGGCACCATCTGGCTGACATGGGCGGCGCAGGATTCAATGTTGTCCACCCGGTTGTGCAGGTAGTACACCTGCCCGCCCCGGGCAAGTTCTTTCTTCATGGCTTCGGCAAGGATGACATCGTTATATTCCAGCACAAAAGTCTCCACCGGCTGCCGCTCAATGGGCGGCTGCTCGATGGTGGAAAGATCCCGGATGCCGCTCATGGCCATGTTCAGAGTACGGGGAATGGGAGTGGCCGACAGGGTGAGCATGTCCACCCCGATGAAGTTCTCCTTGAGCTTTTCCTTGTGCGTTACGCCGAAGCGCTGCTCCTCGTCGATGATGAGAAGGCCAAGGTCCTTGAAGTGCAAACTCTTTTGCAGCAGCGAGTGCGTGCCGATCAAAAGGTCGATCTTTCCTGCGGCGGCGTCCTGTAAAATTTGTTTCTTCTGCGCCGGCGTTTTGAAGCGCGAGAGCACTTCGATGCGCACGGGGAACGAGCGGAAGCGGTTCAGCGCCGTCGCGTAGTGCTGCTGGGCGAGCACGGTGGTCGGCACTAAGATGGCCGCCTGCTTGCCGTCGAGCACGCACTTCATCACGGCGCGCAGCGCGACCTCAGTCTTGCCGTAGCCGACGTCGCCGCAGAGCAGGCGGTCCATCGGCGTACTGCGCTCCATGTCGGCCTTGATCTCGGCGATGGCGCGGAGCCGATCGTCGGTCTCTTCGTAGTCGAAGGCTTCTTCAAATTCCTTCTGCCACGGGGAGTCGGGCGAGAAGGCGAAGCCAGGACGGCGCTGGCGCTCGGCATAGAGCGCGATGAGCCCTTTGGCGAGGTCCTTTGCCGCGGCGCGCGCCTTCGTCTTCGCGCGCGACCAGTCCGTACCGCCGAGCTTTGAGAGCTTCGTACGTATTTGGCCGTCCTCGTCCTCGCCATGGCCGCCGATGTATTTCGACACCATGTCGAGCTGCGTCGCGGGGACGTATAAGCTGTCGTTGCCCGCGTAGCAGATCTTGATATAGTCCTTGTCCACGCCGTCGACGCGCATGCGCTCGATGCCCGCAAAGCGGCCGATGCCGTGGTGGACATGCACGACGAGATCGCC
>OIGN01000374.1_pt1 | contig 11176 bp, 6 predicted proteins | sample 1582281 | NCBI WGS metagenome assembly OIGN01 (sample SAMN02674607, study PRJEB24791) | human gut metagenome, SKBSTL069 | isolation source: stool | host: Homo sapiens | place: USA
ATTTTCTATCGCACAGACAAGTTTGATGTGATAGAGAAAGGTGATTTCTGGTTATCGGAAACTCCCGACGTGCCGAGCAAAGGATGGGATGCCGTGTTGCCGCGTATTTGCAGTTGGGGACACTTCAAATGCAAAGATACCGGCTTCGAATTCCTTTTCTTCAACCTGCACATGGACCATATCGGCAAGAAGGCACGTGTGGAAAGTGCATTCCTCGTACAGGACAAGATGAAAGAACTTGGCAAAGGCAAAGAGCTTCCGGCCATCCTGACGGGAGACTTCAATGTCGACCAGACCCACCAGTCTTATGATGCTTTTGTGAGCAAAGGGGTGTTGTGCGACTCTTACGAGAAGGCCGGCTTCCGCTATGCTATCAACGGCACGTTCAACGACTTCGACCCGAACAGCTTTACGGAAAGCCGTATCGACCATATATTCGTTTCTCCGTCTTTCCAAGTGAAAAGATATGGTGTGCTGACTGATACTTACCGCAGCATCGTAGGCAAGGGAGAAAAGAAGCAGGCGAACGATTGCCCGGAAGAAATCGACATCAAGACTTATCAGGCGCGCACTCCTTCAGACCATTTCCCCGTAAAGGTGGAACTGGAGTTCGACCAGCGTCAGCAGAAATAATCTTTGTATCTAGTTATAACCTGAAAGTTTCACCACACAACCCGATATTCCTATGAGAAATATATGTTTTGTAGCCTGTATGTTATTTTGCCTTACCTCCGCAGTGGGAAAGACACCGGGAAATACCCGTTATCTTTCTATTGCCGACTCGATTCTATCTAATGTATTGAATCTCTATCAGACGAATGACGGACTACTAGCAGAAACGTATCCTGTCAATCCCGACCAAAAAATTACTTATCTGGCGGGCGGAACGCAGCAGAACGGAACGCTGAAGGCTTCTTTTCTATGGCCGTATTCCGGGATGATGTCGGGTTGTGTGGCTTTATACAAAGCGACCGGAAACAAGAAGTACAAAAAGATTCTCGAGAAAAGAATTCTACCGGGAATGGAGCAGTATTGGGATAACAGTCGCTTGCCGGCCTGTTATCAGTCATACCCCACCAAGTACGGGCAGCACGGACGTTATTATGACGATAACATCTGGATTGCACTGGACTATTGCGATTATTACCAACTGACTCACAAGCCTGCATCTTTGGAAAAAGCCGTTGCATTGTATCAATATATCTACAGTGGATGGAGCGACGAGATGGGTGGTGGTATTTTTTGGTGTGAACAGCAGAAGGAAGCGAAGCATACTTGTTCCAATGCACCGTCTACTGTGCTCGGTGTCAAGTTGTACCGGCTGACGAAGGATGCCAAATACCTCGAAAAAGCAAAAGAGACGTATGCCTGGACGAAAAAGCATCTGTGCGACCCTACCGACCATCTTTACTGGGATAACATCAACCTGAAAGGGAAAGTTTCCAAAGAGAAGTACGCCTACAACAGTGGACAGATGATTCAGGCGGGTGTATTGCTCTATGAGGAAACGGGAGATGAACAGTATTTGCGCGATGCACAGCAGACAGCCGCAGGAACTGATGCTTTTTTCCGCACAAAAGCCGACAAGAAAGACCCGACTGTCAAAGTGCATAAAGACATGGCCTGGTTTAACGTGATCTTATTCAGAGGACTGAAAGCTCTGTATAAGATTGACAAGAATCCGGCGTATGTCAATGCGATGGTGGAAAATGCGCTTCACGCCTGGGAAAACTACCGGGATGAAAACGGATTATTAGGCAGGGATTGGTCGGGACATAACAAGGAGCAGTATAAATGGCTGCTCGACAATGCCTGTCTTATTGAATTCTTTGCAGAGATTTAACACTTCTTCTCCGCAACACTTTCATAATCAATACTAATCAACAAAAAAAGACTATTACCATGAATATAACTAAAGCCTTTTGTTTGTCCATAGCACTCTTTGGTGCTAGCAATATGCAGGCTATAACGAACAGTGATTTTGTCATCCAACAAGATAATACCAAAATCAACAACTATCAGACGAACCGTCCGGAAGCATCGAAACGTCTGTTTGTCTCGCAAGCTGTGGAACAACAGATTGCGCATATCAAGCAACTGCTGACGAATGCCCGCTTGGCATGGATGTTCGAAAACTGTTTCCCGAACACCCTGGATACTACTGTTCATTTTGACGGCAAAGACGATACGTTTGTTTATACAGGCGACATCCACGCCATGTGGTTGCGCGATTCGGGTGCACAAGTATGGCCTTACGTGCAACTCGCCAACAAAGACGCGGAACTGAAAAAGATGCTGGCCGGCGTTATCAAACGTCAGTTCAAGTGTATCAATATCGACCCGTATGCCAATGCTTTCAACATGAATTCCGAAGGCGGCGAATGGATGAGCGACCTTACGGACATGAAGCCCGAACTGCACGAACGCAAATGGGAAATCGACTCGCTCTGCTATCCTATCCGTCTTGCTTATCATTACTGGAAGACGACGGGAGATGCCAGTATATTCTCCGACGAATGGCTTACAGCCATCGCGAAGGTTCTGAAAACGTTTAAGGAACAGCAACGAAAAGAAGATCCGAAAGGTCCTTATCGTTTCCAACGTAAAACGGAACGTGCACTCGATACGATGACCAACGACGGCTGGGGTAATCCTGTAAAGCCGGTCGGACTGATTGCTTCTGCTTTCCGTCCTTCGGATGATGCTACAACTTTCCAGTTCCTCGTTCCGTCCAACTTCTTTGCTGTAACTTCATTGCGCAAAGCTGCCGAAATTCTGAATACGGTCAACAAGAAACCTGATTTAGCTAAAGAATGTACTACACTGTCTAACGAAGTGGAAGCAGCCCTGAAACAGTATGCGGTTTACAATCATCCGAAATATGGCAAAATCTATGCTTTCGAAGTGGACGGTTTCGGCAATCAACTGTTAATGGATGATGCCAATGTGCCGAGTCTCATTGCCCTGCCTTATCTTGGGGATGTGAAAGTGAACGATCCTATTTATCAGAATACCCGTAAGTTTGTATGGAGCGAAGATAATCCTTACTTCTTCAAAGGTACTGCCGGTGAAGGAATTGGCGGTCCGCACATCGGATATGATATGATTTGGCCCATGAGTATTATGATGAAAGCATTCACCAGTCAAAACGACGCAGAAATCAAGACCTGCATCAAAATGCTGATGGATACGGATGCCGGAACAGGGTTCATGCATGAATCTTTCCACAAGAACGACCCGAAGAACTTTACTCGTTCCTGGTTTGCATGGCAAAATACGCTGTTTGGAGAACTAATCCTAAAACTCGTGAATGAAGGAAAGGTAGACTTACTGAATAGTATCCAATAGTCTTCTATTATGTTTTTTATTGTATTCCCGCTTATGAGATAACTGTTTCTAACCTTGAAGCTTACGCTTCCAAAGTAGTTTCAAGGTTGAAGAACTTTAGTTTCACGCCTTTGAAACCATAGTTTCAAGTAAGAGAAACTAGAGTTTCTCACCGATGAAACTAAAGTTTCCCGCTGACGAAACAAAAGTTTCAAGCAATAGAACTTTTAGTTTCAAGTACTGAAACTCTCTCTTCTGTAATAGTCTGATAATCCTTGAATACCGCTCCGGATAGAAAAATAAGTGCCCACATAGCAGAGAAGCAATAAAATCCTTACTTTCAACAAGGTGACAGCAAAGTTGTCGTCACCTTGCCATCACATCATGCTGTCACACTGCAGTATATTTATAATCAATCATTTATGTCCAATCAGGTGACAGATGACAGCATTTTATTTATTTTCCAATTTATATGTAGAGAGTATATGACTCCTAAAAAATAAATGACCCATATAATATGAACAATATGAAATCAACTTTTTTATTCCTACTTACTACAACCATGATGACCTGTACTGCCTACGGACAGTCTTCCAATCATAAAGAGAACAAATTACCCGATTGGGCTTTCGGTGGTTTCGAACGTCCAAAGAATGTCAATCCGGTAATATCTCCTATAGAAAACACTAAGTTTTACTGTCCATTGACCAAAGATTCTATTGCGTGGGAATCGAACGATACATTCAATCCGGCTGCTACACTCTACAATGGTGAGATTGTCGTGTTATACCGTGCAGAGGATAAATCAGGTGTCGGTATCGGACACCGGACTTCCCGCCTCGGTTATGCCACTTCTACCGACGGCACACATTTCCAACGGGAAAAGACTCCTGTATTCTATCCGGATAATGATTCACAAAAAGAGTTGGAATGGCCCGGCGGCTGCGAAGACCCACGAATTGCCGTAACCGATGACGGATTATATGTAATGATGTACACCCAATGGAATCGCCATGTGCCTCGCCTGGCAGTAGCGACCTCCCGCAACCTAAAAGACTGGACAAAACACGGTCCTGCTTTTGCCAAAGCATTTGATGGAAAGTTCTTCAACTTGGGTTGTAAGTCCGGCTCTATCCTGACCGAAGTTGTTAAAGGGAAACAGGTTATCAAGAAAGTCAACGGGAAATACTTTATGTACTGGGGAGAGGAGCATGTATTCGCAGCTACTTCCGATGACTTAATCCACTGGACACCGATTGTCAACATTGACGGTTCCCTAAAGAAGCTGTTTTCTCCCCGTGACGGCTACTTCGACAGCCATCTCACCGAATGTGGGCCTCCAGCTATCTACACTCCGAAAGGAATTGTCCTTCTTTATAATGGTAAGAACCATTCAGGAAGAGGTGACAAACGCTATACCGCCAATGTCTATGCTGCCGGACAAGCACTCTTCGACGCCAATGATCCTACCCGCTTTATCACCCGTCTCGATGAACCGTTCTTCCGTCCGATGGATAGCTTTGAAAAGAGCGGGCAATATGTGGATGGAACCGTATTTATAGAAGGAATGGTCTACTTCAAAAACAAATGGTATTTGTATTATGGTTGTGCTGACTCCAAAGTAGGAGTAGCCGTTTATGATCCGAAACGACCGGCAAAGGCTGATCCGCTTCCATAGTTATAAAAATAGTCTTGATTACATTCTTTTTTAAAGGAAAGATGTAATCAGGACTAACTTATTTCTTAAAACTATATTCCCCAAAACGGCTGAAAACAGTAAGTTCTTGTTAAGGATTTGCTTTTCAGCCGTTTCTAGTATAAAATAAAGCTTTCCGAAGCAGAATTAAATGCTACAATCGGAAAGCCTTATAATACCTATTGAAAACTGAATTGAATATTGAGAACCAGCTTTATTCTTTCATTGTCGGAGGCTTCTTCCTCCTTTCAACAATTAGCTGTCTTTTATAAGTAAGCCATCTTTATCCATTTATCTTATTCAAAACAACCGGTCTGTTTGCCGGAGCCTTACCAAAATTCTTATTAGGCTTTTTCCCCATTACAAACTTCAATGTGCTGCCATTTATTATATCCTGATAAGTGATATAACTCTTATCATAAGGCTTGCCATTCAAATACACTTTCTGGATATAGATATTTTCTTTGCTGTTATTGGGTGCTTCTACAGTAAAAGTGTTACCACCACGTACCTTCACTTCTACTTTCTTAAAACAAGGGCTACCGAAAACAAATACACCATCCGACGGGTTCACCTGATAGAGTCCCATAGATGAAAGAAGATACCAGGCAGACATTTGGCCACAATCCTCATTACCGATGATACCGTCCGGCTGGTCTGTGTAAAAATCGCTCATGATAAAACGAACCTTTTCCGCCGTTTTCCATTGTTCACCGGCATACGCATAAAGATAAGCAGCATGATGGCTCGGTTCATTTCCATGTGCATATTGTCCGATCAATCCGGTTATGTCGCTCGATGCTTCTTCCCCCATACTGTCGTTGTTGGTGAAGAAATTATCAAGTTTAGTAATAAAGGGGTTGTCACCGCCAAACAAGGCAATCAGCCCGTACGGGTCTTGTGGTACAAAGAAAGTATATTGCATTGCATTCCCTTCCTGAAAACCTCTCCATGATTCCAATGGATTAAAGTTATCAATAAACTCACCATTGGGTACTCTCGGACGAATCATCTTCAGCGAATCATCAAACAACTTTTCCCAACCTGCAGAAAGCTCCATCAAACGCTTATAATCTTCCGTACGTCCCAAAGCTTTTGCCCATTGAGCCACTGCATAAGCACTAAAACTATATTCTAATGTGTGAGATACGGAGAAGCTCGAACCTTCCGGATGTGTACCGAAATGAACACTGTTCTCATAAGGCACATACCCTCTCTCTACAAACTGTTTCACATCCATCTTGCCTGCCCCTTCAATGCGGCCTTCCCAGCCTAATTCATTCTTCAAGGCTGCCTGATAAGCAGTTTCCACATCAAAGTTACGAATTCCGCTATTATAAGCACCTGCTAAAGTGATGCTCACCATATTGGTTCCCACTCCGGAAACATACTTGCTGGTGGCAATACCATCCCCTAGCCAACCGGCATCTTTATACACTAGCAACTGACTGTTTACAAAGTCATTATAGTACTCCGGATATGCCAATGCCCAAAGAGAAGTCAGATTCCAGTAAGCTCCCCAAACCGCATCCGTATTATAGTGATTATATTCCGGTTTACCATCCTTAGTCAAAGGTATCTGACCAATGGTACCGTCATTTTTAGGATAAGCTCCGTTGACATCGCTGGCAAGCCCTCTACCCAATAATGCATGATACAACCCGGTATAGAATTTGATTTTGCTATCTTCCGTACCTCCGGAAACCAAGATGCGGCTCAAAGACTCATTCCATTTATCCGTAGTCGCTTTCATAGCCTCATCAAAAGCCAAGTCTTTCGCCTCCGATTCCAAATTCACTTTCGCATTTTCTATGGAAGTATACGATAAACCTATTTTTACATTGACTATCTCGTCTTTCTTTGTTTTATAATTCAGACACATGATAGCACCCGGCCCTTTTATTTCATTACGAGCCATCAAAGCACTATCTTGATAGAAAACTTCGACAGATTCCGGCGCACGGTCCAATTTTGCATAAAAATACATGGCAACCGAGGCACCTGCCTGATATTTCTTCACATATTCCGGCTCTGTAATCACATAACCTTCAATAGTATTTCCATCTACCTGTCTGATGTACGCATCACGCACAGCTCCACTTTCGCCCTGGCGATTGCCGATATTAAACAATATATGGGCATTCTCCGATTCCGGGAATGTATAACGCTGGAATCCGACACGAGCCGTAGCAGTAAGTTCAGCCTTTACCTGATAATCCTTTAATAACACAGAATAATATCCCGGACGTGCAGTTTCATCTTTTTTATCAAAGCGGGAACGGAAACCTTTATCCGGTTCTTCCAGCTTTCCGGGGTTTGTTTTCACTTCTCCCGTAACAGGCATCAGTGAAATTCCTCCTATCTGAAACTCGTGCAAGCAGGGAAAACCATCAATAGAAGTATGACCGTCCTCATAACCTACAGCCTCCCAACCTTGATTATTTCCGTACGTGCCGTTTGTAGATGCACCCAGCTTAGCTAAACCGAAGGGCTCGGCAGCCGGTGTGTAAAAGAACCAACGACTATGTACAGTTCCGATATTAGGATTTACGTATTCTACAAGATTGGGACGATCAGGTGTCTTGCACCCTACAACACCTGCCAGAATCAACAGGCTACCTATCCATTTTAATTTCATCATTTATTTCATTTTTCTGTTTGTAACTTCTCCTTTAATTATTGCCACACGTGCATAATATTCCGGCACACACGAAGCATCCAATAACCATTTCGGCTTACGTTTTTCATCAGTCCGCCCTGTCCAGTCATGATACATCAGTCCCGCCTGATCACGTGCATGATCCCAAGCATAATCCAGTCCTTTTATCATCGTATCCACATATTTTGAATCCCCCGTAACATTGTACAGATCGTGATAACCTCTAAACAAAACCAAATTAAACCAAGGTAAATCAGCAATATAGGGAATACCTTCTTCCGTGTATTTAAAGAACACTTTGTAACTTCCTTCTGCCAGAAATTTAGCATTATTCAGATACGCCTGCTCACCCGTATAATTATATAAAGCTACAGCTGCTTGTAACAAAGTACCTGTATTGTAAGTATACAAATCCGGGCATACTGCTGAAGTCGTTGTTAACCATGAGTTCCAAACGACTCCTCTTTCCGGATCTTTCAGATATTTATCAATCCAATGATAGAACTTCTTTCCCACCTCCAGATAATACTCATCTTTAGTTGCTTCATAAAGTTTTAAAGCCAACACCATCGCTTTTCCGTTAGAACAAGCAGGTTTCTGATCTTTCACTCCTTCCAGCCAGGAAACAGCTCCTTCAAAGTTCTCATCCCAGCCACTTAAAATAAAGGTCAATACCTGTTTCGCTTTCTCCAGATAATGAGGATTTTTAGTTACCAGGTAAGAATCAATATAATCAATACCCACCAAACCATTGTCATCATAATAGCGGTCTACCTTTCCAAACTGAACAGGGTAAGCCTGATAACCAAAAGGAACACGCGTTGTATCATAGTAACGCTCCATTGCCATCACCATCGAATCGACATAAACCATATATTTCTCCGGTTCGATGGCAGCCATCAACACTGCCGAAGAAAAGACACCACTCATAGGCCACAGATAAGAAACTTCCTGCGCTTGCCGGGTGGAATCATTAAAATAAGTCAGATCAGGACGATGACTGCTTGGGTAATATTCAGAGAAGAGGCCGTATTTGGGAACCCGGTAGAGTTCCCAAACACGCTGAAACATTTCTTCTGCCTTATCTTTATTCGGAGTCGTTTTTGATTCTCCGGCACAAGAAAGAAGCACGAATACCGTCGATACAAATAAAACTATATTTCTAATTTTACTATTCATATCCTATTCCTCTGTCACTGTTTCTCCTTTGTACAAAGCAATCATTCCCAAAGATTCGAGCGCAGCATCCTGCATCAACAACTGTTCAGCACGTTTTGGAGTTGCTCCTGTCCAGTCTTCATAGAACAGTCCGTTTGATAAACGGGCATTTTCGTATGCATAATCCAGAAAGTTGATGAATGTTTTGATATAATTGCCTGCATTTTTGTAATAAGGTTCAATATCAATAAAGGCACGGATCAGTTTTGTTGTAAACCAAGGATCATGATCAGGATAAGCTAACGCCAACCCATTAAGCGGACGTACAAAATAATTATACGCACCTTCAGAAGAAGCAATGGCATTGTCCAGATAAGTTTGTTCACCTGTTATTTTATACAGACGGACTCCGTTAGAAATCATTACACCAGTATTGTAAGTCCATTTTGTTTTATTAATGGATCCGTCTGCTTGTTTATCATTCCAGTAACAGCCATCCTCCGGATCACGCAAGTTAGTCAACGTCCAAGCATATAAACGTTTTGCCAGAGCCAACACATCCGCTTTTTCCTCTTGAGGACATACTGAATAATATTCAAGTAAGAATAGTGTTGCATATCCATTGGCACACGTAGGCTTATTGGAATCACCAACTCCCTGCTGTCCTTTCTGGTCTTCATTCCACCAAAGACCTCCTCCAAACGTATCATCTTCACCAGCTTGCAGGAACTCAACGATTCTTTTAGCTTTCGTCACATAATCTTGATTATTTAGCAAATTAAAAGCCTCTACCAGTTCAATCCCCACAATAGAATTATCATCATAAAAACGTGTTCCACTACCGGTAGTACCATTGGTTTGAGAGCCATAACCACCCACAGTTCCATTAGGAGTACGATAATAAACTTCAAACCGGTCTACCATATCCGCATAATTCACATCATAACCTAAAGCATGCAAAGCTGCTGCTCCGGAAACCAGTCCGTCATACGGCCACAAGAAAGAAGCGGAATTATCCCCGTCTTTCTTAGGATAATTTTCATTATACAGTCCTTCTGTTGCCCCACTATTGATCCGGTAGCACTGATTAATCAAGTCAAACTGCTCTTTGGCACGTTTATGATAAACGACCTCCTCTCCGGGTTCTGACGGAGCAATCGGTGTAGGCGGGATATATTTCTCTACGTCATCTCCGGCACAGGAGAATAATAGTGCCGGAAGAATAGCTAAAATAGTCTTTATCTTTTTCATAACTTAGTTTTATTAATTAATCGGAGTCACATTAGTAAATGTATGTATCATCAATCCATCCGAATTCGTATCGATAGTGATAGTTGCATGCGTATAATCCAGACTACCTTTCATTTTCCAAAGATGATCCCACTGACTCCATTGGAATTCATACAAAGCATAGAAAGAAGCAGGTTCTCCACCTACCGGACGTTCGGCACTCACGCCATCACCTCTACCCCAACACATATCACCACCATTTACTTTTGCTAAAAAGTAGTAACGTTCTTCTATCCAACTTAACCAATCAGGAGCACCGGTTTCCGGTTTGGACGGATCAAGGAATCGGATATCACCCTCTCCCACAAATTTACCATCACCCGCATACTCTAATACAGCTATATCTCCAAATGTTGCTCCCCAAATACAACGAACAGAAGAACCGATTTTTTCCGTGGTCATTGCCATTGTATTAAAGTTCACAGTCAGACGGGTTACTTCTTCGGAAGCAGCGACTGCCGTTTCGCCCTCCCCTTCTCTTAACTTCGAGCTATCATCAATATAATAGCTGAATGTTTCACCTGTAGTAGCAGACTTAAATGATATATTTCCTGCTGATAACTTCGTATAAATCTGGAAAACGCCCTCTTCTACACAACGGAACGGAATTCCACCCTGTCCACTGTTCTCCGTAGCCGAACCATATAAATACAATTCAGCCGGAATATTATCAATTCCCTCTCCACGAGTTACTGTGATGGTAGCCACCTTGTCGGTTCTCTTCACCACTCCACCTTTCGAAGCATTTACCGTCCATTTTATATCTCCGGTTTCCAAAGGATAAATGCCTGCATTTCTAGCAATCGTATTAATAGCTGCATGAGTGATTGACAAACTGGTCGCAGCTCCCAAATCACTTTTCACCGTAGCCAGCGGCTTTGAAAAATCACCGTCTGCCTTATCAAACAGCACCTCGTACAATACAATTCCGCCATCTGCCGCACCACCTCCTGACCACGACAACACAACAGGCGTTGGAGATGACACATTCAACTGGATAGAAGCAGGGGAACTTAATTCTGTAGGGACTGCAAAATCCGTGTTCA
>OIGN01000376.1_pt1 | contig 11027 bp, 6 predicted proteins | sample 1582281 | NCBI WGS metagenome assembly OIGN01 (sample SAMN02674607, study PRJEB24791) | human gut metagenome, SKBSTL069 | isolation source: stool | host: Homo sapiens | place: USA
GGAGTCATGTGTTCCAGAGCAATCTTACATGCCATGTATGCGGCATCAAAACAGTTCGTTGGTGAAGTTGCGGCAATCACCGGCATCGGGCTTTCACCATTACGTCCGTAAAGAGCTTGCAATAAGTCTGTCTGTTCTGATTTAGTAGGCAAACCTGTTGACGGACCGCCACGTTGCACATTTACAATCACTAATGGAAGTTCGCCAATTACAGCAAGGTTCATGGCCTCACTCTTCAAACAAACACCGGGCCCGGAAGTAGTCGTTACAGCCAAAGCACCGGCAAAAGCGGCACCAACGGCAGAAGCACAACCCGCGATTTCATCTTCGCACTGTACGGTTTTTACTCCCAGTGATTTATGTTTAGCTAATTCGTGCAGAATATCAGTGGCCGGAGTGATAGGATAAGAACCCAAGTAGAGTTCCAGACCTGCTTTCTCGGCAGCAGCAATCAAGCCATAAGCAGTTGCTTTATTTCCGTTGATATCTGTATAAAGTCCTTTTGATTTCGGAGCTTTGCTTTCAATCTTATAAGTAGAGACAGAAGCATGTGTGTTGGCACCATAGTTGAAACCATCGTTTAATACCTTAATATTAGCTTCTGCAATTTCGGGCTTCTTGGCGAATTTCTCACGCAACATTTTTTCAGCAGCGGCAAGGTTGCGGTTGAACAACCAGCAAACCAATCCGAGTGCAAACATGTTTTTGCAACGGAGAATTGATTTGTTATCCAATCCGGAGTCTTTCAGGCTCTCTTTGCACATGGAAGAGATAGGAACTTCCAATACTTCCTGTTTTATTCCTAATTCTTCAAAGGGATTGTTGGTTTTAAATTGTGCCTTTTCCAAATCTCTGGCTTCGAATGAGTCGGAGTCGGTAATGATAAGTCCTTGCGGTTTACAGAATTTGATTTGTGTTTTCAGTGCGGAAGGATTCATAGCCACTAATACGTGGCAACGGTCTCCGGGAGTGTAAACCTGTCCGGCACCGATGTGAACCTGAAAACCGGAAACACCGGTTAGCGAACCTTGCGGGGCGCGGATGTCTGCCGGATAGTCAGGGAATGTACAGATGTCATTTCCTACTGTAGCCGACACGTTCGAGAAGATGTTGCCGGCCAGCTGCATACCGTCACCGGAGTCGCCGGAGAAACGTACTACTACTTCCTCCAATTCTTTAACCATCATTTCGTCTGCCATAACTTTAATTACTATATTTAATTTAAAAACTGATTTTACTTTCAATTTGTGAGCGCAAAGGTCGGAAAGTTAATCGAATTATCAAAATAAATCCTACTTTATTGTCCTATTGACGCCAAATATTTGAAATATCTGAAAGGAACCTGTATTTTTATTCTTGTTAAATCGACAGAAACCGTTATCTTTGCAAGCAAATTTGAAGCGGCCTTGTAGTTCAACGGATAGAATAGAAGTTTCCTAAACTTTAGATAGGGGTTCGATTCCCCTCGGGGCTACTACGAAGAATCTGTGAGAAGTTGTTTTGTTTTGCTTTCATATCGTATCTAGTTTTGAGTTTAACAATGGCTTCTTTTAAGATGAACGTCTTATAGCTTCTATTTGTTTTAATAATCAATAGAAAAAGCCTCTACCGAATGTTCGGAAGAGGCTTTTTCTATTTCTGGAATTTATTATTCTTCCGTAGTTACTGGTACGACTTTTTTGTTCTTCATCATGTTGTATGCAATCGGAGATGCAATGAACAGTGATGACAATGTACCGATAACAACACCCAAGATCATTGCGAATGCAAAGCTGCGGATTGAATCACCGCCAAGGATGAAGATACACAGCAATACGATCAATGTACTTAATGATGTATTGATAGTACGTGCAAGTGTAGTATTCAATGAATCATTGAACAACTGACGTTTGTCACGTTTCGGATACAGGCCGAAGAATTCACGTACACGGTCGAAGATTACCACCTTGTCATTGATAGAGTAACCGATAGCTGTCAGGATAGCACCGATAAACGTTTGGTCAATTTCCAGTGAGAATGGAACGATACCCCATAACAATGAGTAAGCACCGATAATCATGATGGTATCGCATGATAGAGCTACGATAGAGCCAATACTATATGCGATGTTACGGAAACGGATTAAGATATACAGACCGATAGCGATCAAAGCCAGTACTACGGAATAGATGGCACCTGTTTTGATATCGTCTGCGATACTCGGACCCACTTTTTGAGAACTTACAATACTACCACCAGTGTGATTGTCACGGTCGATAAAGGTAGCTAGAGTGATGTTTTGAGTCAGCACAGGTTTCAAAGTCTCATATAAATATGCTTCGATTTGAGAGTCAACATCGTTTCCTGCATCTTCAATACGGTAGTTGGTGCTGATACGTACAGTTTTCTTATCTGTACCGATAGCGATAACACTAACGTTAGCATCACCGAACTTGCTGGAGATCAATTCACGAATCTGTTCGGGTTCTACCGGATTCTCGAACTGTACCTTGAAGTTACGTCCACCGGTAAAGTCGATACTCTGGCTTAAACCGCGCATGGCAAATGAACCGATACAAACGAGGATGATGGCTACAGTGATGATAAGGGATTTTTTGTTTGTTCCCATAAAATCAAAACGTGTGTTGGTCATCAAGTTTCTTGAAACAGGGGTTGTGAATGTAAGGTTCAATAGTTTGTCCTTGTTCATGAAGTGTTCGTAAACTATACGGGTCATGAACACAGCGGTGAAGAAGGATACTAGAATACCGATAATCAATGTCGTAGCAAAACCACGGATCGGACCGGTACCGAAGTTAAACAGAATGATACCTGTGATGATGGATGTCAGGTTCGAGTCGAAGATAGCGGAGAATGCGTTGGAATAACCGTCAGCAAGTGCTTTCTTCACACCTTTACCGGCACGAAGTTCTTCTTTAGTACGTTCGTAGATAAGTACGTTCGCATCCACTGCCATACCTAGTGACAACACCATACCGGCAATACCGGACATTGTCAATGCTGCCTGGAAGGAGGAGAGGACACCTAATACGAAGAAGAAGTTCAGGAACAATGCACCATTGGCAATCATACCCGGTATGAAGCCGTACATCATACACATATAGATCATCAACAGAATCAGAGCCACTACGAATGAGAATACACCTGCATTGATAGATTCCTGACCCAATGACGGACCAACGATATCTTCCTGTACGATGTGAGCCGGAGCCGGCATCTTACCTGATTTCAATACGTTTGCCAAGTCCTTTGCCTGTTCAGGAGTGAAATGACCTGTAATCTGTGAACGTCCACCTGTGATTTCAGAGTTTACGTTTGGTGCAGAATATACATAGTTGTCAAGAACGATAGCGATAGAACGACCGATGTTCTGTTTGGTCAGCTGTGCCCAACGACGTGCACCGTCAGAGTTCATTGTCATGCTGACAGCCGGTTTGCTGTATTGGTCGAATTCATCTTTCGCATCTGTTACTACGTCACCTTCCAACGGAGCTTTGCCGTTACGTTCGGTAGACTTGATAGCGTATAATTCGAAAGTCTGTCCTTTCTTGTCAAATTCAGAAGGAGAAACACCCCATTTCAGACGAAGGTCTTTTGGAAGATCAGCTTTGATTTCCGGCATAGCCAGATATTTGTTGATGTCAGCAGTATCTTTGTAGTTGGCATAACCAATAACGGGACCTTGTCCGCTAGAATTCAACTGAAGTATGGACAGCAAAGGATATTGCTTTTTGATTTCTTCCATATTTGCGGCAGACTTATCTTCAGCAGTTACGTCACCTTTCAGGGCAGCTGCAAGGCTGTCGGCAGCACTTACAGTTTTTTTCTCAACCGGAGTGGCTTCGGTAAGGACTGCTTCAATAGTATCTGTATCAGCTGTTGTTCCTTCAGCTAAAATAACACGCAATTTGGCGTCTGCAGATTGCATGGCAGGGAGAACTTCTCTAGCTGTATAAGTTTCCCAGAACTCCAGATTGGCAGAACCTTGGAGAAGTTTTCTCACACGTTCCGGCTCTTTGATACCCGGCAATTCCACCATGATACGACCCATTTTGTCTTCCAGGCTCTGGATATTCGGCTGAACAACACCGAAACGGTCGATACGTGTACGAAGTACGTTATATGAGTTTTCAACAGCAGCTTTTACTTCTGCTCTCAATACTTTTTCAACTTCTGCATCCGATGATTTCTGGTTAACTTTGTCTTTCAACTGTTGTGTTGCGAAGAGTTCGGAAAGTTTTGCGTTAGGAGCAGCTTTGTGGTATTCTCTGACAAATAGCGTGATGATATCATCCTGGCTGTTTACAGCCTGTTTTGCAGCTTCTGCCAATGCATTGTTGAAAGCTTCATCCGGCTTGTTGTCAGCCAGTGCTTTGATAACATCAGGTACAGAAACTTCAAGGATAACGTTCATACCACCTTTTAGGTCCAAACCTAAACTAATCTCCATCTCACGACATTGTTTCAGCGTCCAGTTACCCAGCCAGACTTTCTCGTTGGAGAGAGAGTCGAGGTAGTCTTGTTCCACTTTCGGGTCGCCGTTCGCAATTTCTTTCGCCTTGTTGGTATAATGGCGTGTTACGAAGGAGAAGGAGAGGTAGAACACGCATACCAGCGTGAGTAATACCGCAAAAACCTTTACAAATCCTTTGTTTTGCATTTTACTTTTAATTTATGATGATTACTTTTTTAATTTAATTTTCAGTTAAATTCTGTCGTACACAAGTTCTTTTTGCCGCATACAAGGCTGCAAATATAGTTTTTTTTTCACATTCATGTGTAATAAGCCCTCAAATATTTGATGTTTAAGGGCTTTTTTGCTGAATTATTTCATTCCTCTGTTTTTCAGTAGTGGTTCCAGGCTTGGTTCCGCTCCACGGAAATTCTTATAAAGCACCATCGGGTCTTCGCTGTCTCCCTTCTCCAATACGTTATGGCGGAACAGGTCGGCGGTGTTTTTATCAAAAATACCATGTTCTTTGAAAGCTTCGAAAGCATCATTGTCCAATACGTTGGCCCATAGGTAACTATAGTATCCGGCAGCGTATCCGCCAATGATATGATTAAAGTAAGTCACGCGATAACGCGGTGCTATTTCGGGGATGAGACCGAGCTTGTCCATGGCTTCTTTTTCGAATGCAAGCATGTCTATATTCTTTACATCTGTTACGGTGTGCAGGTTCATGTCGAGGATGGCGGCAGCCAGTAATTCGGTGGTCATGAAACCCTGGTTGAAAGTTTTCTGTTGCAGTATCTTCTCGATGATTTCGTCGGGTATCACTTCTCCTGTCTGATAATGTTTGGCATACATTTTCAGCACTTCGGGTTCAGTCGCCCAATGTTCGTTGATTTGAGAAGGAAGTTCTACAAAGTCACGTACCACGTTGGTTCCCGATGTTCCTTTGTATTCACATTTTGTCAGCAGTCCGTGCAGAGCGTGACCAAATTCGTGAAACAGGGTTTCCACTTCATCCATGGTCAATAAAGAGGGGGTGTCGCCTACCGGCTTGGTAAAGCTGCAAACGTTGCATACCAACGGACGGGTTGTTCCGTGTTGCTCACGATAGTTGCTCATCCATGCACCACCGCTTTTCCCGGGACGTGGGAAATAGTCTACATAGAAGATACCGAGCTGGGAACCGTCTGCGTCTTTCACTTCAAAGACTTCTACATCAGGGTGATAAGTTGGTATGCCTTCCAGTTTGCTTAGGGTGATGCCATATAATTTGTTGGCTACGGCGAAAGCGCCATCGCGTACATTCTCCAGTTTGAAATAAGGTTTTGTATCCTCTTCAGACAGGTTGTACTTTTCTTTTCGTAGTTTTTCGGTATAATACCACCAATCCCATGCTTCCAGTTTTTCTCCTTTTCCTTCCTTGTCCATTAACTTCTGGAGTTCGCCAGCTTCTGCTTTTGCTTTTGGCAGTGCGTAGCTCCAGAGGTTATTTAAAAGGCTCATTACGTTGTTGGCGTTCTTTGCCATGGTTTCATCCAGGACGAAGTTTGCATAACAGTCGAAACCTAATAAGTTCGCTTTTTCCAGGCGGAGAGAAACGATCTTGCGGATGTTTTCCTTGTTATCGTTCCCGTCGTTGTTGTTGCCGCGGTTGATATAAGCTTTGTATATTTGCTCCCGGAGCGGGCGATTTTCAGAATATTGCAGGAAAGGCAGACGGCTGGCATTGTGCAGGGTGAACAACCATTTTCCCGGTTGTCCGGCTGCTTTCGCTTCTTCGGCCGCACTTTGGCGGAACCATTCAGGCAATCCTGCCAGATCTTCTTCCTTGTCAACGAAAAGTTGGAAGGCATTATTCTCATTCAGCACATTGTTGCTGAAAGTGATGCCAAGTGTAGAAAGCTCCTTGTTGATTTCGCGGAGGCGAGTTTGGTCCTTTTCGCCAAGGTTCGCTCCGGAACGGATAAATCTTTTATAAGTCTTGTCCAGCAGACGTTCTTGTTCCGACGTCAGGTTCAATGAATCTTTCTTTTGGTAGACATCGTTCACCCGTTTGAATAGTTTCCCATTCAGGGAGATATTGTCATTATGTTCCGAAAGAACTGGTGCCAGTTTGATGGAAAGTGCGGTCAGCGAATCAGTAGTTTCCGCATCTGTCATATTGAAGAAAATGATGCTTACCCGGTCTAAGATGGGTGCGCTGTTATCCAAAGCCACAATCGTATTTTCGAATGTCGGAATTTCCGGGCTTTCGATGATGGCTTCGATATTTTGATTCTGTTCTTCTATACCTTTTAGAAAGGCAGGTTCATAGTGCTCTAATTTAATCTTGTCGAAAGAAGGAACACCATACTCGGTTTGAAACTCTGTAAAGAAAGGATTGCTTTCTGTTTTCGTAGCACAGGAGTACATCATACAACTTACTGCTAAAATGGTTAGTGTCTTTTTAATCATCATAAGTGTTTTTTATTAGAGTTTTCAGTTCTTATCGTTTACTGATATAGCACCAGATCGGGTAATGGTCTGATGCCTTGATAGACCGGTCTACCGTGCAATTGTAGGCTTTCAGGTTGGGGCTGATCAAGATATTGTCTATGCGGAAATAGAACTTGTTCTGATTGTAGGAAATACCCAATCCTTTACCGGACTGTGTGAATGCATCGTCTAGTTTTTGAGTCAGGATGCGATGGGTATATGAGATAGAACCGTCGTTGAAATCGCCGCATACTATGGTTGTCGGATATTTACTTTCTGCAATGGTTTTAGCCACAGAATCTGCTTGTGTAGCCCGGATAGCCGATGCTTCCGCCAGTTTTCTTATTAATTGCCTAAGTCCGGTTTTTACTTTCTTGGCATTCGGGTCTTTAATCATATCCTCATACATCCCTCTGTCTTCTTTGGTGAGCTTGTTGGATTCCAGGTGGTTGTTGATTAATGTAAGAGTGTCGTTATTCACATTCAGTACATATTTCATGGAGCCGTTATAATTACTTTCATATTCGATGGGATGTATCGAGAGTATGGGGAACTTAGAGAAACAGGCAAGTTGCACATCTCCTTTCCCTTGTTGGTGGACGGATTGGTAAGGATAGGCTTTCAATGCTTTTTTAATGTCCTGTTCCGTCAGGTATTTCTTGTTGGTAGCGGTGTTATATTCTTGCAGACAGATAATATCGGCGTTACTATCTACAAGATAAGACAATACCGGGTTTTTTCCATCTTTCTTCTCCAAATTGTTGAAACTCATTACGTTGTAGGATAGGATTTTGATGCTTCCTTCTGGTATGGTTTTTGTGGTGGAGTTAAAAGGAATATAAGTCCGTATCTGCGGAATACAAATTAGAAAACCGATGGCAGGCAAGAGCGCATAGCGGTAATTGACAAATGCCCAGAAGCCGATAAAAATCAGATTAATCGTCAGGAATATCGGAAATGCAAGTCCCAAGCTGGAAGCAAGTGGGTTTATTTTCGGGTTAAGGTAAGGGCTATAAGCGCTTAATATCAACGTTCCCACGAAGAGAGCGTTGACAGCAAGTATCAGATATGCGACAAATTTGCCAATATGTTCCATTCTTTTATCTTTTGCTTGCGTCGAACAAGCTTTTCTTTTCTTCAGTTGTCAGACTGTCGTAACCGGATTTTTTTAGTTTTTCCAAAATACGGTCCACTTCATCTGACTGTGCTTTTTTGTGGGCATTGTAATCATAATCCTTCTCGCGACCGGTGGCACTGTTTCCATAGTGTACCTTCATTTTCGGTTTCCGTTTCCATGTTTTCTTCTGAAACAAGGAGGTGAAACCATCCAGAATCCAGTTGATCCAGTAAGTCAAATCAGTTCCTTTATTTAGGCTGGCGGCAAACCAAAGTCCAGCAAGAGCACCACCCAGGTGGGCGATATGTCCTCCGGCATTACTTGAGGTGATGGATAATACATCGATTCCGATAACAACCAGTGCCAGGTATTTGAGACGGATAGCGCCGAAAAGAAAAAGTTGCACCCTGTAATTAGGCTCACGATAAGCCGTAGCGGCTACGATGGCTAATACGGAAGCCGACGCTCCTACCAATGTTGAGCCTACCACTTGCGAACTGAATAAAGGAAATACATTGTAGGCGATCATATACAGTAAACCTCCGCAGATACCTCCTAATACATATAGTCCTCTTAAATGTTTGGCCGAGAAAAAGTAGAGAAACAAACTTCCGAACCAATACAGCCAGAGCATATTGAATAAAATATGCAGGATACCGGCATGCATAAACATATAAGTAAATAACGACCACGGCTGATGAATAAATCCGATAAAGGATGCCGGTAAGGCAAATATACCGAATATATCGGGGGTACTTACTTCAAAAAGTCGCAGGAAAACGTTAATCAACGTGCCGATCAGAAAGATGCCTACGTTGATATAAATCAGTTGGATGAAAATATTTCCTCTTCTGAATGTCTCCTTTAAATCAGCTATAATATGTCCCATTGTTATTGCTTTTTTTTCTCCAATACAAAATCAGGATTAATCCGAATAACATTCCTCCCAGGTGAGCAAAGTGAGCGACATTATCTCCGGCGCTATTGGCAAGCCCTGCCCATAATTCAATTGCGGCATATCCTATCACGAAGAACTTCGCTTTGATAGGGAAAGGCAGCGGAAAGATGAACAACCGGTTGTTGGGAAACAGCATACCAAATGCCAGCAAAATGGCGTAAACGGCTCCCGAGGCACCTACGGTGGTCATCATGTTCAGATATTGCTCCATAGGGATAACGCCATATCCGATCAAATTCACTTGTGTATGTTGGCTAAGTTCTATCACATATTGAATATATTGCACTCCTTCCTGGATAAGTCCCGCACCGATACCACAGAGAATATAGTAGAAGAGGAAACGTTTGGGTCCCCAGGTTTGTTCGAGAATCGGTCCGAACATGAAAACAGCAAACATATTAAAGAAAATGTGGCTGAATCCGCCGTGCATGAACATATAAGTGATAAGCTGTGCCGGATTAAAGTCACTTGCGAGGAAAAAATGTAATCCCAGATAATTCGTTAAATCCAGGCCGTAACGTTGGGCTACGATTGTCCCGAAAAATACTAGTACATTGATAATTATCAGGTTTTTAGTTACAGTTGGCATCATTTTAATTTCTGAATATTTAGATAATAGACGCAAAAGTACGAATAAATTCTGTTTTAAAGCATGAAAAACGCTTCCTATTAGCTCTTTTTCAATAATTTGCTGCGTTTTTTTTATGTTTTTATTTGATATGTTGTTTTGTTCGGCTATATTTGTGGAATCAATCCATTGTGGGATAATCTTTTGTGTAACAAATATATTAATTAATCATTTTACGTATTATGAATAAGTCTGATCTTATTAGTGCAATGGCTGCTGAAGCTCAAATGAGCAAAGCCGATGCAAAAAAAGCACTTGATGCTTTCATCACTTCAGTTACTAATGCTATGAAAGCTGGTGACAAAGTATCTCTCGTAGGTTTTGGTACTTTCTCTGTAAGCGAAAGAGCTGAAAGAACTGGTATTAACCCTTCTACAAAGGCAACTATTACTATTCCTGCTAAGAAAGTAGCTAAATTTAAAGCTGGTGCTGAATTATCTGCAGCTGTTGAATAAGATAGATAGTTGAAAGAAATTAGGAGAGGAGACGCGATGCGTCTCCTTTTTTTGTATCTTTGCGCGCAAGAAATAACTTGATTATGAAGATAGAAGATAAACTTGTAGCGTCCGTTATCAGCGGACTGAAAGCACTCTACGGTCAGGAAGTCCCTGAAAAGATGGTGCAAATGCAAAAAACAAAGAAAGAATTTGAAGGACATTTGACACTGGTCGTGTTCCCTTTTCTAAAGATGTCGAGAAAAGGACCGGAGCAAACGGCACAGGAAATCGGTGAATATCTGAAGGCAAACGATCCGGCTGTAGCAGCGTTTAATGTGATAAAAGGGTTCTTGAACCTGACTATTGCGTCGGCTACCTGGATTGAACTGCTCAATGAGATTCAGGCTGACGAGCAATATGGTCTGGTAAAAGCTACCGAAACTTCTCCGTTGGTAATGATCGAGTATTCTTCTCCGAATACAAATAAACCGCTTCACTTGGGACACGTGCGTAATAACCTTTTAGGCAACGCATTGGCTAACATTGTAGCGGCAAACGGCAATAAGGTAGTCAAAACAAATATTGTAAACGACCGTGGTATCCACATCTGTAAGTCCATGCTGGCATGGAAGAAATACGGAAACGGTGAAACACCTGAGACTTCGGGCAAGAAGGGCGATCATCTGGTGGGTGACTATTATGTATCTTTCGATAAGCATTATAAAGCGGAAGTAAAGGAGCTGATGGCTAAATTTACAGCGCAGGGAATGAGTGACGATGAGGCTAAGGCGAAAGCCGAGGCAGCATCTCCTTTGATGCAGGAAGCCCGTGAAATGTTGGTAAAGTGGGAAGCCGGCGATCCGGAAGTACGCGGATTGTGGGAAATGATGAACAACTGGGTATACGCCGGATTCGACGAAACCTATAAAAAGATGGGTGTCAAGATCGGAAGAGCA